>JACCDG010315038.1_pt1 | contig 45121 bp, 55 predicted proteins | sample 7442471 | NCBI WGS metagenome assembly JACCDG01 (sample SAMN15323444, study PRJNA562643) | freshwater metagenome | isolation source: river surface water | place: USA:Blue River Watershed | collected 2017-08-17
AGTGGTGTACTGGCAAGATTTGCTCGATGCTGGCTCCTACAGTGAAGCCCGAGCCCGCGGCAAAGTACGCACTGAAGGGAAGGAATACGTGGTAAAAGACGGGGATGTGATAGAATTTAAGATATAACACTACCATCTTCTCGAAAAACCCTTACAAATAAAGGCCCCCGGGTTAGGTCACACACAATCGAATATTTGAGAAAAACTCTCTGGTTAAAAGCCAGGGAGTTTTTTTTGTACTCTCTGGAGCTCGTCAAAGGTCGAAATTTACCAGCCAAATTAATCGATTATGAAACCTATCCAAACATTCAAAGAAGCGTCTCGTAAGGACACTCTCCGTTCTGGCTTTCATGGCTATCTCCACATTTCCTACCAGGAGCTTGTGGATAAGTTGGGTTTACCCCACGACTGCAGTCAGGAAGGTGAATGGAAGTCTGGCGATGACAAAGTCCGTGTTGAATGGGCTTTCAAATCGACGAACAAAAAGCGTCCCTGTGTCCTGACGATCTATGACTACAAGGAATATCATCGGCCGGTCCGAGAAGTAAACCAGTGGCACGTTGGTCTCAAAGGAGATGCTCATCAGGTTGATGTCCTCTTTAAAGAAAAAGGGCTTTACCCCGATGCGTTCGAGATTCGAAAGAAATATAGGTAATCAGAATCATTGTCCCGAAAGGGATCAGGCCCCGTACAGGCCAGATGCTAACAATGAAAAAGCTCAAATCAACTCGGGCGGTTACCTACAGACGATACGGCATACCAGCCTTAATCCTCGAAGGTAAATGGCTCACAGAAAAATATCGGCTCCTCATTGGAGATGTAGTCGATATCGATTATCAGCCCAAAGAGATTCGATTGCAGAAAAACAAGACCCTCAGTCTTGAGCGCAAAAAGAAGCTCAAAGAGGTTCAGGAAATTAAAAACAAGATCTATGACAACCCAACAGGAAATCAAGAAGCTTCTCAGGGAGAGAGCGACGAGCATCGTGGATGAACGAATCCTTCCCGAAACTCTAGATGCGATCGCTGAGTGGACTGGCGAATTGATGGGGAAACTCACCACGCTGGGCACTGAGAATCAGAAAAAGAATGATGAAGCCTTCAATCAAATACACGAGGGCTTAATCAAAGAAACCATCGAGCAGTTAGTCGAACCGCTCGAGAAACGAAGAAAAAGATTATTCGGAGAAAAATAAAAGACCCCCCGAAGGGAGCCCTTTACTAACAGATACATCGTATCAAAGACCCCTTCGTTGAGTCAAGAGTAATAAATTATGCAAACACAAGAACGAAGTGTGTCCCCGACCTCTGAAGATACATTCTTCACAGCTATCGGGAATACGAAACCCTTCTTCAAAGCGGCATTTGAAGGAGAGCCGGGAACCGGCAAAAGTTGGACTGCCGCATTAGTAGCGATCGGTCTTCACAAGAAGATCGGAAGCAAGAAGCCTATTGTGCTTATCGATACCGAGAAAGCATCAAAGTTCTTGGTCCCGCTTTTCCAAGAGCATGGGATCGAGGCAATGGTGCGCGAGACTCACTCGCTGGCCGACTTGGTAAAAGCAATGAAGCTCTGCTCAGACGGGTATGCCGACATCATGGTGATCGACAGCATTACCCACATCTGGATGGACTTCCAAGAGGCATACAAGCGAAAGCTGAATCGACAGGTGTTCCAGATACAAGACTGGATGTCGATCAAAAGCGAATGGAATAAATACTTCTCAATTCCACTCGTGCAATCGCCCCTGCACATTCTTGCAACCGGCCGCGTGTCGGATCGCATGGAGCAGGAAGTGGATGAGGATGGCCGAAAAGAGTTCACCAAGACCGGAGTGAAGATGCAGGCGGAAAAGAATGCAGCATACGAATTCGACATCTTGGTGCTCATGGAACGCCACGAGCTCATTCAAAGAAAGAAAAGAGAAGTATGGCGACAGTCGGTAGTCCTCAAAGGACGTGGCAATCTCCTCGACGGTGCGGTGTTTAAAAACCCTACCTACGACGACTTTGCCCCTGCAATTGAGGCCATTATCAAAGACCCTATAGCAGCACGGTTCAGCCACGCTGAGCAAGATGCAGGGGAATTGATAAAGACCGAACAGGATAAGCGCCAATGGGTACAGGCGAAGAAGCGATGGCTTGAGGAAATCGAGGGATACCTCGTATCAATCTGGCCAAGCACAGGCGCACAGGAAAAGAAAAACAAGACTGATGCGCTTGAGCATGCCTTCAACACTCGAAGCTGGTCCGCTATCGAGATGATGTCGCCTGAAATCCTAGAGGATGGTTTTGCGAGAGTTCGAGAATTTGCTCAAGCAAAGATTGCTGAGGCAAAAGGAGAACTTGTACCCGAACTTAATCCTCAAGAGAAATTCGATAAAGACCTGCGGGACTCAAAGGAAAACAATCCTAAGAAACCTGTAACAGACAAGGGTAAGAAAAGTGGCAAGTAATTAGATTGGCCACTGATTCAGCCCTGGTCCAGTGGCACGAGGGCTGAAATCGGGGGCTAATCCCCGATAGGCCGAGTAAAAGGTCGAATAAAAATAATAGGAGAAGAAACATCGAGCGATCGATGCTTCTCTCTCTTCCAAAACTATGGACGAACATAAACAAAACTTAATACCAAACAGCTCGCAGATTCCAAATGTAATTTTGGATCTTGTTCTTCCTCGGATTTCCGAGGCGGAAGCTCGATGCCTACTTTACATATGTAGACGCACGTTCGGTTTTCATAAGGACGAAGACAACATCAGCTTCTCTCAATTCGAAAACGGCATCAAGTCGAGTCAGGGCAATCGCCTTGATTATGGTACCGGGTTGTCTCGTCCATCAGTGAATGCCGCACTCCAAAACCTCATCAAAGTCGGGGTGATTTCCGTACAGCAACGGTCTAAAGGAAATCGCTACAAACTCAACCTGAACATGGATGTGGATAAAGTAGTTAACCAACTTAACCAGTTAAGAGAGTTAACCAGAAGTGGTAAATCCTCTTTACCAAAAGTGGTTAAGAGAGTTAACACACAAAAGATAGGGAAAAAAGAGAAACCTAGTTTTAGGAAAAATAGAAATTTTCCCGGGGATAACCTGGGGGAAATGACCAGAGAGCTGGCAAAGAAAATGAGCATTAACAGATTTAACCATTAAGGAAATGAAAAAAATCCAATTCACTATAAAAGGAAATCAGGACGACCCAGAGGGTAATCCTCTCGCATATCTTCGAGTAGTAGGACGAGCACTCTGGCTCCCAAATGCAAAAAGATACCACGCTTGGAAAGGATATGTCCGTAAATCATTTTACGCAGGTTATCCGGAGTTTGTAATGTGCGACGGTAAGAAACTTCTTGTTGACGATCAGCCTCTCACTACCAAGCCGTCTGAAATCGGCCGCATGGACATAAAGATTTATTGGATGAATGGCATACACGGAGATCCAGACAATATCTTTAAAGGAATCGCCGATGCGATATTCAAGAATGACAAATTTCTTGATGGCAGTTTTGAGTCACGCAATTCACCTGACGGCAGAGGCCGAGTCGATGTGAGTATCGTCTTCACGGACGCATAAATTATTTATTAATTTTTGTTCAAGAAATATTAAAGAAAATATGAATTCATCGAATATAAAAGAAAAGTTTATAGAGGAACTTGAAGATCAGATCTGGCGGAAAGAACTCAATATCGCTTTTGATCTAAGTAAGATACCCGAAATTGAGAAATTACGGGACGACAAATACAAAGAACTGGACGGACTGAATGCCGATCATAAAACGATCGATGCGACGGACACCACTAAGCAGTCGCGGATAAAGAGGAAGGAACTGGAAAAGAAAATCGAATTAGCTGAAGACTTTGCTTTGAAGTGTGATGAAACGATCGTAACGATACGAGACAACACCAACAAAGAAAGAGAAAGGATCGATCAGCTGAAGGCAAGAATTAAATTTGCTCAAGGTTTTTCGGTCCCCGAAGAAACCAAGACAACCGAATAGCTATGGAATCAATCAAGATAAAACTAAGTGACTTGAGACGGGCCGAGTACAATCCTCGAATCATGCCGGACAGCGAAATGGCGGCATTAAAAACCAGCATCAAAACCTTCGGCTTTGTAGAATCGATCGTAGTAAATACCCACGCCTGTGAGCGCTGTGGCGATCGTAAGGGCGTCTTGGTAGGAGGTCATCAGCGTACTGCGGCCGTAGAGACGATTATCGAGGCAGGTGAGCAAATCCAAGGCATTGTGGCCGACAAGGATGGCATTCATATCCCAGCAAATCTTGTAGACCTACATATCGAGCAGGAGAAGCTCCTCAACCTTGCTCTCAACAAAATAAAAGGAAAATGGGATGAGAAAAAACTCTCTGAAATTATTGTGGAACTTAAAGAGTCGCCCTTTATTCCCGCCTCCGGTTTTCGGGATGATGAGATTAGCAGAATTCTCGATCAGACTTTAGAGGACGAGGAAGATGAAGAAGAAGTGGAAGGGTTAGATAAGGAGCCTCGTTCAAAGCTCGGCGAAATATATGAACTCGGTCCCCACAGACTCATCTGTGGCGACTCTACGGATCCCGAAACCTACAAAAGAATTCTGGGTGAAAACAAAGCCGACATGATTTTTACCGATCCGCCTTATAACGTAAATTACAAAAGTAGGGGGGATAAGCTCAACGAAGAAGGAAACGAATCAATTAAAAACGACAATATGGAAGTCGATGAATTCAGAATATTTATCGACAAAGCTTTTTACTCGATGATTATGCATGTGAAGGAAGGGGCTTCGTTTTACATCTGTTCCGGTTGGAGCTCGTATCCGCAATTTCTGGAAAGCATGCTCAAGAACGGCTTCCAACACTCGGGTGTGATTATTTGGGTCAAAAATGTACCGAGCATGGGATGGAACGACTACAGGTATAAACATGAGTGGATAGCGAAAGCCAAAAAGCCAGATCCTAAAACCGCACAGGGAATTATCTACGGATGGAAAAATGGATCACATAAGTTCTATGGTGAAAATGAATTTGATGTTTGGGAAATGCCGAGAAAGGCAGTCGCTCGATATCTTCATCCGACAGAAAAACCTGATTGGCTTGCGATGCGGGCGCTTCGAAACTCCACAAAGAGAAGTGATATTGTTCTCGATCCTTTCGGTGGGTCCGGCAGCACCATGGCAGCCGCTGAAAAGGTCGGTCGGCGGGCTTACATGATCGAACTCGATCCCAAGTTCTGCGATGTCATCAGAGATCGATGGGAAAGAATAAGTAAAGTAAAGAAATGAAGTACTTTAGCTTATTTTCCGGCATTGGCGGATTTGAACTAGGGATTATAAAAGCATATGTGGAAATCACTAACAGAAACAAGATCAGAACGGGCAAAGAAAATAAGGAAAGCAATGATGCGAAAGGGAGAAGATTGGAGTCCGAGAAGGGGAAAGGAACTCATGCTTCGGAAAGACAGTCTCGCCAATTGCTTGACTGGAACAATGACCCGAGAGCACCTCATTGCATGGGTCACTCGGAGATCGATAGATATGCAATCAAAATATATGAAAGATACTTCAATCACAAAAACTACGGAGACATCAAAAAAATCGTTCCCTCAAAATTACCCGACTTCGATTTACTCGTTGGAGGTTTCCCTTGCCAATCTTTCTCTATTGCCGGAAAGAGAAAAGGATTTAAAGACACTCGAGGGACATTGTTCTTTGAAATTGCTCGCATTATTGCTGCCAAGAAACCACGCCTTTTACTCCTTGAAAACGTTAAAGGGCTTCTCTCTCACCAGCAAGGGCGTACTTTCGGTATTATCCTCGCCACATTGGATGAGCTCGGGTATGACCTCCAATGGCAAGTGCTTAACAGTAAGGATCACGGGGTCCCGCAGAATCGGGAGCGAGTGTTTATTGTCGGACATCTTAGAGGAACGTCCAGACCGAAAGTATTTCCTATCAGAGCAAATGACAAGGGGAATAGTGAGGAGCATGTTTCGGAGCAGGAAGCCACTCGAGGTGTCCGGAATATGTCAGACCTTAAAAGTCGGTGGAGACACTCCATGCGTATTAGGAAACTCACGCCGATAGAATGCGAACGGCTCCAAGGCTTCCCGGATGACTGGACCGAAGGTGTAAGCGATACTCAAAGGTATAAAACATTGGGCAATGCCGTAACCGTTAACGTGGTTCAAGCGATTGCCGAAAGGCTACTAAATACAAGGGATATTTAAAAATAACCCTGAATAACCCTGAATGAAAAAGCTCCCACTACATGAGGAAAAAATAAAGAGAGCGATAAGGGATGCAGTGGTGATTGATCCCTTAATTTCCGTTGCCAGATTACAGGACGCTCTCTTTGAAAAGGGCTTCAAAACCCCGAACAACACACCTCTTGATTGGGACTATGTCGCACGACTAAGGAAAAAGATCCATCGTCAGGCGATTGAAAATGTAAATCGCCAAGATGTTGCGGAAAGAATCGCTGAACTTAAAGAAAAAAATCGCATTGTCTTTGATCGTTTGGTGCGCATAGCCTACTACACCGAAGACATGAAAAAAGAGGGTATGCAGCCTCCGAGTTATAAAGATGTGATCGCGGCATTAACGGCCATGATCAGACTTGATCACATGATATTTAACGCAGAGCTTGATGCCGGAATATTCGAGCGGCACATTGGAACGCTTGAGGTTGAAAAGAGATATAAACCTCTTCCTCCCGAACTGAAGGAGCAGATGATGCTTGCGTTTAAGAATTGGGGAATAATTCCTCCCGATCAAAAAGAAGAAACAAATCATGGAGCAATTACACATGAATCAACCCCAAATACTTCCACAGCCATCGTGGTGGCAAAACAATAATTTCCTTGATGATTATGATTCGCGCCGAAAATTGGCACGAACACTCAAGGGTTTTTGTCTGGTCTATCTCCCGCATTATCTCACCATCCCGCCCGGTGACTTCCATCCCGAGCTTCTTGATACGCTTGGTAATCCGAACGAACGAATGATCGAGGTTCTGGGATTTCGTGGTAGCGCAAAAAGTACCTATGGATCTCTCGCTCTGCCTTTATGGGCCGCGTTGGAGTATCCCAATCTTTACCCTTTTATTATTCCGACAGCAGATACTGGGCTTCAGGCAGCAATAAATATCGCAAACATCAAAACTGAGCTAGAAGGAAATGAACTTATTAAACAGGACTACGGAGTCATTAAAGGTGAATTCATCGAAGACTGGACGCTTGAGAGTGAAGAAGAATGGCAAGCAAAAAATATGCTGCTCTCAACCGGTGTGCGTATCCTTGCACGTTCACGAGGGCAAAAGATACGAGGCTTGAGACATAAACAGCACAGGCCCAAATTAATTATTGTCGACGATCCTGAAGATTTGGAATGGGTTCGCATTAAAGAAAATCGAGACAAGACCGAGAGATGGCTGAGGGGAGAAGTTATTCCCGCAATCGATGAAGCAACCGGAAGGCTCGTAGTGATAGGGAACCAGCTACATACAGATGCACTGATGGCTCGACTTAAAAGAGACAAGGTTTTTAAACACTTGGAATATCCTCTCGTTAGAGCTGATGGAACTTGTTCATGGAAAGCAAAATATCCCAACGCTGAATCTTTGGAACTACAACGCGACAAGGTGGGAGTAAATGCCTATCTGCGCGAGTATCTTCTTAAGGTGGTCCCTGAAGAAGGGGCCGATATTAAAGAGGAATGGATACATTACTACGATGCAGAGCCGCCTGAAATGCAAACAGGACTGAGTGGGACCGGCATCGACTTGGCAATAAGCAAAAAAGAAACAGCTGACTATACCTCAATGGTTTCAGGCACATCTTTCGTTAAAGACGGCATCCCGAAAATATATATCAAACCAAATCCAATCAATTCAAGACTTTCTTTCCATGAGACGATCGAGACGACAAAAGCGATGTCCGTAGCAAATCCCTTCTCGATATTTTTTGTTGAGAGCGTTGCGTATCAGAAAGCTGCGATAGAGGAAATGGAGAGGGCGCTTTTACCAGTCATTGCCATGGCTGCAGGAGGGGATAAACGAGCTCGTCTTCGGGCTGTTGCGATTTACATACAAAACGGCACAGTCGTTTTTCCGAGAAATGGATGCGAAGACCTGCTAATCCAGCTTCTCGGCTTCGGGGTTGAAGAACATGATGACATGGTCGATGCGCTTGTGTACTTAATTCTCGGTTTAGTGCAACAGGGAATGCAGAACCCAGAAGTGATAGGACTTATTTAAATTTATGATTCCAAATCCAAAAAATATACCGCTAAGTTTTGAATGGCAAAAGACCATTCGGGAAATCCTTGATATTGCCGCCAAACTGGAATATGGAGAGATCATTATCAAGGTGCAAGGCAAGAAACCGATTTTAACCGAATACATTATTAAGAGAAAGCCGACCGATCAGGATGAGTTCCAGGTAACAATTTTGGGGGATTAGTTATCCCCGCCTTAGATCCCTGGCGGGTGTTTTTCGGAGGCGGTATACTTTTTACATCACCACTTTGGTGAGTTTGGATACGAAAATCGAATACATAATTTAACCGAATCTGGGCGGAACCCGCAGGACTCGTTGACCTCAAAAAGGTCGCGAGTCCTTTTTTATTATCACCATGAGTCTCATAGATACTGCATTAAACAAAATAGGACTCGCTCGAGTGAAAGCCGCAAATCTTTCGCTTGCTTCTGGTATTTCAGAAAACGATCCATTCACTCTTTGGAGCAGATCAAGAAAAACATCCATCGATAAAGCGATGACCGTTTATAACTCATGGGTCTACGCGGCCGTGCGTGCCATTGCCGAGGAATTGGCAAAAACATCTTTCAGGCTTTTTCAAGTAAACAAAGACGGTGTGCATGAGGAAATATTTGATCATGAACTTCTCGATCTTTTGGATGGCGTCAATCCTTTCCAAACCGGCTACGAATTACGATATCTTACTGCTTCGCATCTTGAGCTTGCAGGAAATTCATATTGGCTTTTAGATGGCGTTGAAAAAGATACCGACAAACCGAAGGCAATCTTTCTTCTCAATCCACGCTACACCAATCCAGTCCCTGCTCCACTGCCGGAGTTTATAAAAGGCTATAGCTATTCAGTTGATGGCAAGACCGTCACATACAAACCCGCACAAATTCTTCACCTTAAATATCCTGACCCAAATGATCCATATCAAGGTATTGGTACGGTCCAAGCAATAATCGACTGGATAGAATCAGACAACTTTGCATCGGAAGTAAATCTTAATTACTTCAAGAACGGTGCTCGTCTCGGCGGACTCTTGAGTTCCGAAAATGCAATTACCGATGCTCAGATGAAAGTGCTTCGGGCTTCATTTGAAAACCTCTATAAGGGTGCAGGTAATGCATATCGTGTTGCCGTGCTTCCTAAGGGAGTTAAGTATGACGAAGCATCAAGTAATCCAAAAGATATGGACTTTGCCAACCTTCAGCAGGTGATGCGAGACAAAATTCTTGCAGGATTTCGCGTACCAAAAACTATTCTTGGTGGATCGGAATCGGAAACTAATCGCGCCACTGCTGAAACTTCTAATTATGTTTTCGCTGCTCGCACAATCAAACCGAAAATGGAAATGATCGTCCAGCAGCTGAATGAATTTCTTGTTCCAAGATATGGAGACAATCTTTATTTGGATTTTGTCGATCCTGTCCCAGAAGACAAAGTGCAAAAAATTGAAGAAATGAAAGCAGCCGTAGCTCTTCAGCCAGTCATGAGCGTTAATGAAGCTCGAGAAGAATATTTCGGTCTTGATGGAGTGGATAACGGTGAGAATGTTATGACTGATTTTTCAAAAGTGGCACTTGGCAAACCTAAACCAAAGTCTCTTAAGCGAACAGGCAGAAAAAATACTACCGCCGATAAGAAGCCATCAACCAGAGGTGCAAAGAACACGAAAGCTCGAAAGGTAATGTCTGAAGAAATCGCAAAGCGTGTTGCCGACTCGATTGATGCAAGCAAGAAACAATTCGAAGAAGTGAAAACTAAAGCCCGACGTGATCTTTCTGATCTGTCGAATTCTGAATATGAAGTTTTATACAAAGGCTTTGTGCTTCGTGTCACTCGCTATGAAAACCTACAACATGAGGCAATAAAAAAGTTCAACGGCAATCAAAAAGCAGTTGTTCTCTCCAACCTAAATCGTTTTGTGGAAAAGAAAGCTTGGAAAATAACTCAGGAAGATATTTTTAATAAAGAAAATTGGATCGGTGTAATGGTTGATCTATCCAAACCTATTTTAAGCGATTTATATGAATCGGAAGGAAAAGAAGCAATGCAGCTCTTGGGGTCGAGCGACTTCCGAATCACTCCTGAAGTTCGTAAAGCATTAGATCGAGCAATAGAACTCATGGCTCAAAGCTATAACGAAACCACTCTAGGTCTTCTCAAAGATGCAATCGAAGAAGGGCTTGCTGAAGGAGCGTCACTTCCGCAACTAGAAAGCAAGATTTCAAATATTTATGCCTTCAGTGATGAGGTTCGAGCTGCGCAAGTTGCTCGCACAGAAACATTCAGGATTGCTAATGATTCGACAAAGGAGGCGTGGAAACAAACCGGAGTGGTAAAGACCATCAAATGGTATACGGCCGTTGATGAAATGGTTTGTCCGTGGTGTGAAGGCATGAACGGAAAGGTTATCTCCATCGATGAGAATTTTTATAACCAAGGCGATGTGCATACCGGCACAGACGGGGCTGATTTGGATATCACTTACAGCGATGTTGGAGCTCCGCCACTTCACGTGAGCTGCCGATGTTACACCAGGCCGGAGGAGATAAGCATAGAAGGATAAAAAATTATTAAAGAAATTATAAAAATTATGAAAAAAGAAGCTACATTTCAAAAAATAAACGACGAGATATTAGAAAAGGTGTCATTGGCGATTACTTCGAAGGAATTTAAAGAGGCGATTGAAAAAACCAAAGCGGCAACAGACTCCGGAACCTTTGAAGTCATCATTTCTACTGCCGATGAAGATCGACAAGGTGAGGTGATTAACCAGGATGGCTGGGATTTCACCAATTACAAAAACAATCCGATTGTTCTCTGGGGTCACAACTACTATGACCTTCCAATTGGTGTGACAGATGAAATTTTTACAAACGATAAGGGTCAAACGATTGCAAAAGGAAGGTTCGCTCCGGAAGAAGCCAACCCATTCGCACAGCAAGTGCGACGACTCTACGATGCAAAGATCGTAAAGACAACCTCCGTAGGATTCATTGCTCGAGAAATGGAAGGGAATGTAATAACAAAAGCCGAGCTTCTTGAATTCTCCTTCGTTCCGGTCCCTGCAAATCCCATGGCTCTTTCTTTGGCTAAGCAATTCAATCTTGATGCCGGTGAGCTAATCACAAAAGGAATTTTTACGAAAGCAGAACCTCAAGAAGGAGATGTTTGCACTTTGGATGACGGAACGGAAGGCACACTAGAGCCGGACGAATCCGGCGGGCTAGTGTGCCAAGCAAAGTCTGAAAAGGCTGAGACTCCGCCTGAAGAAAAAGCAGAGGAGCCAGATCTTGTTCAGAAAATCGGTGCTGAACTTTCGGCAATCCAGACTGAAACAGATAGCTCGATCAACGAGCATTCCAAAGTGATCATCGGCCTCGTCAATTTGGAAGGTCCGGCTGATGAGAGTGATGAAACGAAAGCTGAAAAGACTGCACGAGTGCGAGAGCTGATGAGTCGCACAAAAATCAAAATAGCCATCAATGGCATGAAAGCCACGATCGCCGCCTTAGAGGAATTACTCAAGGGTGTCGAAGGGAAGGAAGATCTCGATGGAGATGCCCTAAAGAAAAGGTCGAATGCCGCAGGGTCAGAGGTCATTGAAGCTCTCAAGGCTTTCAATGCTAACCGTCAAGTCTTGCGAATGATTAATAACATTACGAGTGATGCATTGAGAAAAATCAATGACACTCGTGAAAAAAAATAGTATGGATCAAAAACAATTAGAATTAATCAAAAGCCAACTCCAGACTGCCGTTGAGGAAGTCATGGAGAAGCGTCTCGGCGAAGCTGTATCGCCTCTCGTTGCCAAGGAAACTCGCGCAATCGTAGAGAAGATGCAGATGGAGCGTGCAATTTTCGGCAAGGATATGACTGGTCTCTCCGGAGAGCAGAAGTCTCAGTTTGTCGACGTTGTCCGAGCTGCTGCGGGTCTTAAGGTTAAGGCAAATGAAGCATTGATCTCCGAGCAGGATAACCGTGGTGGTTACCTTGTTTCAAAGGAAGTTGAATCGGCAATTCTTAGAATCGCTGCTTCAGTCGGACTTGTGATGAGTCAAGCTCAGAAGTGGCCTATGGGCACTGATGAGAAATCAATCCCAAGTTATACCGGCGCCTTTCTTGAAGGAGAATTCCTCGGTGTTGATGCGGCAGGTAGCGTAACAGGAATTACATTCGGTGCCGCTAATCTCATTGCCAAGAAATGGCAGCTCGCCTTCGTGGTCGGAAACGATCTCTTGGTTGACGCTGACGTTCAGCTTGCAGACTGGCTGCTCGCTCTTGGAGGCGAAGCTCTCGCCAACATGACTGACAAGCAAGGTCTCACGGGCGTAGGTACTCCATTCGTCGGAGTATTAAACCATCCCGATGTTACGGTCTACACTCTCGCATCCGGCAAAGACACCTTTGCAGAGTTTGATGTGGTTGTGGATACCGCTGACACGATTGCACAGGTTGAAGAATCTGTGCTCGATGGTGCTGCTTGGTACATGAACCGTACGGTGTGGGCAAAACTTCGCACACAAAAAGATTCAGCGGGAGCGTTTATCTTGCCTCAGGCAGGAGCGATCTCTGCAGGAGTTCTTGCGAACAACCCAACCGGCGGAGGTATCCGGCCTATGGGTGAAATGGGAGGATTCCCAGTCTTCACCTCTAAGCACTTGCCTGCAAATAGCGCAACAGCCGTTTCGACGAAGTACATCGTTTTTGGAAACTTGAAGGCTCTGGCCTTCGGTGAAAAGGGCGAGATGACCGTGTCACAACACGAGTCAGGTACTTTCGGCGGAAAGGAAATTGCGCTCGCAGACCAAAGAGCTCTCGTTTACAAGAAACGAGTGGCTTTGGTCGTTGCTTTGCCGGCAGCGTTCGTGGTCGTGAAGACAGCAGCTTCTTAATCCTAAACCCTGATTTCCTCAGGGTGATGGATAGAGAAGTATTTATCAATTAAGCAATAACAAGTATGAGCGATACAAAAACATACAAAGTCTTGCGTCCGATCGGATTCAACGGGGATCGTCTTGAAAAAGATGCAACCGTTGAACTGACCGATGAGGAAGCGCAGAACATTGGTCCGGATGTGGAGCTCGTCGGCGCTCAAACCGAGCAAATTGATGCCTCAAGTGAGGAATCGACGAGCGAGAGTGGATCTGCTCCATCATCCGATGGAAATGCTGAAGGATCGTTTGAAAACGACCAGTCAAATGCAGATGCCCCTGCCGATGAGAAGGGAGAACAAGAGGAATCATCAGATTAACCCCTTTACGAGATCCTCGCTTCTCTTTTGAGACGGAATCGTCCGGTTCCAACTCAAGTCGAAATAGAGAAGGGCTGACAAGCCACAAAGGGAAACAATAAACCATATGCGTTCAGTATACGATGCGATCAAAGTTGTAAAAGGTATTGCACCAGTTGCTCAGGCAGCTGCTGAAGTACTTTCCGCGGCGATCGATACGCTCGGTTATAACAGTGCGGTAATTGAAGTGAACACTGGTGCTGCCACAGGTACACCGGATTCATATTCAGTAGCGTGCAAGGTCACGGAATGCGCCACATCAGGCGGTTCATATACCGATATAACCGGAGCTACTGCAACACTCGCAGCCGATGGTAAGCATGCGCAGATCAGAGTCGAAGGACTTGGCACATCTCGCTTGCGTTATTTGAAGATCAGTTTAACTCCAGCATTTGTCAACGGTACTTCACCGAAGGCTTTGATCGGAGCAATCGCTCTTCTCGGACGAGCGTTCAAAGAGCCGGTAGATAACAGCTCGACAGCTGCTTAAATTCCAGCCGCTTCCTCTCAATTACATGGGAGGAAGAAGCGGGCATTTAAGCCCGAAATTATTATGGCAGAGTCAATACTTTCCTATGCATTAACCACAGTCGCTCGAGTCAAAACTCGAATGAGCATCGACGCTTCCGGTTTCGATACTCTTTTGCTGTATTTGATTAACTCGGTTACTGATCTGGTCGAAGGAGAGTGCAATAGGCGATTTAAGGAAACAACTTACACAAACGAAGTTTATTCGATTAGTGGAAGTGGTTTATTGATTCTTAAACAAGCTCCCGTATCTACCGTCACATCAATCCAGTACAGAGCGGGTTTAAAAAGTAATCCAACATGGACTGACTTCGCAACCGATGATTGGGAGCTTTTAGAAGATGGTTCAACTGGGATTATTGAATTCCATGGATCTTCAAATAGAGGAATAAACAATCTTAGAGCTACATACGTTGCCGGATACAAAATCAATTTCGCGAATTACGGTGATAACAACACCCACACGCTACCGGCAGACGTAACTGATCTTGTAGAGCGCATTGTGGTCAAACTCTTCAAGCGCAGAGAAGCGGAAGGAAAATCTCAAGACAGTTTCAACAATGGGTCGATCACATGGAAGGACACTCTTTCCGCCGAAGATCTAGCAACGCTTGCGAAATATCGTCGGACTAATTTTTTCTAGCATGGCTTCAGATTACCGAGTTGAAATAAAAGGATTAAAGGATCTGATGTTTGCCTTTAAAAATTACTCGAAGATATCCGAGCCGATTATGCAAAGGGCAGTAGATGCAACAGCCGCAATCTTCGGGAAGAACACGCTCAAAGATGATCCGGTCCCGTGGAGAACTGGAAATCTTCTCCAAACATTCCGTTTCCAAAGAGGGCGATTGCTTGCCAGATGGTTTCCAACAGCTTACTACGCGCCATATGTTCATGACGGCACTCGATTCATAAAAGCGAATCCATTCATGCCGAAGATCATTGCTAAATCTGAAGCCGAAATAAACAAAATCTTCCGAGAAGCACAAGACATCATAAATCGAGAGATAGCGAAATCCACAAGAGATTAATTATGCCTTCAATTACTTCAACAATTAAAAATGCGATCAAAGCGAAACTCGACGCACTGAAACCGGCGACTCTAAAAACGGTGATTGTTGATGATTTCAATACAAATCCAGTCCTCGAAAATATTCCGCAATTTCCGGCAGCACTTCTCAATTCTCCTTCAACAGAGAGTGAACGTGATACCAATCGTGAAAATCTCCGAACACACATCTTCGAAGTGCTTGTCATTCAGAAAGGAGAAAATGTTGCGAGTGCAAACGATATAGAAGAATTGCGGGAAACAATACTCGATGCTTTCGATAACGATGGAACTCTCGGCGGTGCGGCCAATGGATCGGTAGAACCTGCAAGCTCGAGTCCCCAATCAATTACTTCAGGCGACAAGACGTACATCGTATTCACGGTGACACTCAAAGCTAGAGCATTATTCAACTTAACCTAAAAATTATGCAAACAAATAATAAAAACAAAATGATTGATGGGACTCAAGCAAAAAACAAAGAAGTGAAAAAAGAAGAATTCTTCTTTGCGGGCGGTCTCGAATATCTGCCACAAACCATAACGGCCGAAAGTCGAGAGGAAGCCGAAAAGATATGGTTTGAAACAAGAAAAAGTCGTACCGAAGTATTACAAGATAACTTATAAAAATTTATGTCAAAAGGAATTGGAAGATTATTACAATTTGGAATCGCAAAGGAAACAGTTCGAGGTACACCGGAGTCGGCAGCTTCGTATTGGATACCGTTCTCAGAGCTCGACTTCAACGAGAAATTCAATCTCGTTGAAGATGATCAGTCGCGCGGGATTATTGAAGATACTGTAGGGCAGAGCAAAGTAAAAGAGTGGGCAGAAGGGTCGATGAAAGCTCCAATCGCAGATAAACACTTTCCTCTCATCTTGTACTCCATTCTCGGAACACTTGGTACTGCTGATAATGCTGACTCGGATGCAAGTGTTAAGGATCACACCATAACAGTGGCACAAAGCTCTCAGCATCAAGCGCTCAGTCTCTTTGTTGATGATCCGCTTGCAGCCCAAGACTACAAGCACGGAAATGGAGCGATTTCTTCTCTAGAAATTCACTACGAGCTCAACCGTTTCCTCGATTACACGCTCGGTCTGAAAGCGAAGAAAGGTGCAACGGCAACTCTTACGCCCTCTTCGACATCGGAAAACAGATTCTTGCCTCAGCATCTCACCTTCAAGCTCGCTTCAAGTTATAGCGGGCTTGGAGCGGCGTCAGCGATGAATATTCGATCGCTGACCTTGAAGATCGAACATAATCTCGAAGATGACGATGTCTTGGGAAGTGCAGCACCAGCTGATTTTCTTAACAAGCAGTTCAGCATCGAAGGCACGCTTGAAGCGACATGGAATAACGAGTCCGACTTTAAAACCTCTGCACTAGCGACAACGGCAAAGGCGATGAGAATCGATCTCGTAAACAGTGATGTCACGATCGGAAGCGCTGCACATCCTCAAATCAGAATTGATCTCGCAAAGGTGATTTTCAAGGAGATCACTCGGCCGATAAAGATCAACGATATTGTCCGCCAGACACTGTCGTTCAAAGCACACTACAGCCTGTCGGATTCTTTAATGATTTCGGCATTGGCAACAAACGTGGTCGCTTCTTATTAATCAATTAATTCACTTATATGGAAAGAGAAACAATCAAACTAGAAACTCCGCAGGGCAAAGAGCTGATCATAAAAAGCTACATGACCGCGAAGGAAAGAAACGAAATCAAACGCACGTTTCTTGAAGGTGTAAAGATTGATCCCAATCAAACGACTCAAGAAGCCGAAGCCGTTCGCATGAAAGAACTTGATGCGAGCATCATGCTTCAGGCGGAAAGAAAAACAATCGAACAGTTGGTGGTTTCGTATGACGGCATAGCGGAAAAAGTTCTCGAGAGACTCGATGAATCTAAACCAGAGGAGTACGACTTCGTAGTATCCGAGCTTAACAAAGTTACAAAAGGAAATTTTCAGCCGGCGAAGTAGCGTACGAGTGGGAGAAATACTTCGCCGGAGTGTCCGCAACTCTCACAACAGAAATGTCGGCGGCAGTAGTGTGTCGAGAGATGAAGTGGACATTTGAAGAATATGAATCCCAGCCAGCGACGTTCATAGACACCTTGGTCGAAATGCTCAAAGCCGAAAGCAGAGAGATCCAAAGAAAAAATAAAAAATCATGGCCGAATCAATAAGCAAATTACAAATACTGGTTCAACTTCGGGACGAAGCAAGTGCTGCGATCCGAAGTATGAGCAACAGCCTCTCCGATCTCGGTGGGCAATTTGGATTTGCTGGCGATAAGGTCGGTGCTTTAAGTGGTGTGCTTCAAACGATCGGATCAGGTGCGATCATCAAAGGTGCAATAAACGCATTCGCTGAAGCAGAGGTACAGATGGCACGATTTGATGCAATCTTAAAAACTCTCCCCCCAGAATTTCAGAATTTGAGGTCACAAATCCTTCAAGTGGCGGATGAGGCACTGGTTAAATTCGGGTTTGATAACGAGGAAGCTGCAGTAAGTATTGCAAGACTCCTTCAGGCAACCCACGATGCCCCGTTTTCGTTCCAAGCCTTTACTGCAGCCATGGATCTGGCCAGATTCAAGGGAATAAGCCTAGAAGAAGCCACTCAAGCCCTGATTTTGGCTTTTCAGGGCAATGCAAGGCTTCTAAAGCAATTCGGCATAGAAGTTGATGATCACGCCTCAAAAGAGACAATTCTGGCCGCCATTATGCAGACTGTGGGAGGTCAGGCTCAGGCATATTCCGAGACATTGAAAGGTCAGCTCGAGATCACAAAAGCCCTTGGTGGCGAAGGATCCGAGGCGTTAGGACAAGTCTACGCACCAGCAATTGAGATGGTAACGACCGGAATTAAAAACTGGATTATCGCTCAGGGTGGAATAAATAAATTTCTTGAAGACAATAGAACACTAATCATAATCATTGCCTCGCTTCTAGTTGGGCTATTTGTCGCTGGAATGATTGTTGCGATCTCCGCAGCTCTCGCTTTCATCGGTCCCTTGGGATTAATCATTGCAGCAATTGCGGCACTTGGCGGAGTGATTGTCTTTTTCTACACACTTTGGAAAACACAGTGGGAAAACATAAAAGCAGTTTTCTTTCTTGCGTGGAATGCCATTAAAGATTTCTTTAGTTCGATATGGAACGGAATTGTCGGTGCGTTCGATGCCGGTGTCCAGAAAATAAAAGATGTAATTAATTCTGTTGTCGATGCATACAAGTCGGCAGTCTCTGCTGTGAGTGCTCCAATCAAGTCTGCAGCAAAAGCGGTAAAAAGTGTTGTTTCCAAATTTGCCGATGGAGGAATTGTTACCGGTCCCACACTTGGACTTGTGGGTGAGGCCGGTCCCGAGGCGATCATCCCGCTTAGCCAATTGGGATCGGTTGGTGGTGGGGGAATAACGATCAATCTTCGGGGTGATTTCTATACCAGTACCGAAGTGGCTGAGTCATTCGGAAACGAGCTCGCTCGCATTATTAAAAACCAAATTAACCTTGGCGGAATAAGAGCCTAATTCTATGTCACTCGTACTTAAGATAAACACAGTAGACAGAACCGACCATGTGAAATGGGACACACTCGTCAAAACCGATGTTCTTTCAAAGGAAGTCGATCGCATGGAATTCCAGATCATAAAAACACCGTCAAAAACCATTCCGAATGTGAATGATGAGGTTGTTCTTGAAGAAGACTCAATAAAAATCTTTGGTGGCGTAATTACAGAAAGAAACGAGGTTATAAAGGGCGGTTTGCTCGTTGCGTACGATATCAGATGCAAAGACTACTCGCAGTACCTAGATAGAAAAGTAGTCGTGAAAAGTTATGCGAGCTCAAGTGCTCGGACAATTGTCCTCGATCTCATTTCTACTTACACTTCAGGCTTTACCACAACAAATGTTCCGGCAAGTACTCCAACGGTAGGGTCAATAAAATTCAATTATGAACAGGTCACTCGATGCCTCACTCAGCTTGCGGATCAGATCGGCTGGGATTGGTATGTTGATCACGATAAAGATATCCACTTCTTCGATAGCGAAAGCCTCTCCGCCCCATTTGAACTGACTGACACTGGTGACACCTTTGATTGGGAGTCTTTGGAAGTAAATAAGACAATCACACAAATAAAAAACTCGGTGTTCGTTCGTGGCGGGGAATACAAAAAAACAATTTCTGAAGCCAATGCTCAAGATATTTTTGTGGCGAATGGCACGCAAAGAGTTTTCCCGCTTTCTTACAAATATGACAACATCACAGTCAAAGACAATTCAACAGTTAATTCAATCGGTACCGACCAACAAACTGATCCCGCTTCTGTGGACGTTCTCTACAACTTCAACGAAAAATTCATTAAATACACTGTCGCACCAACAAGCGGACACACTATAAAAGTATTCGGGGATGCTTATATTCCGATCATTGCTCAAGTTCGAGATCAGATCAGTATTTCAACCTACGGAGAGTATCAAGCCGCTGTCGTGGATAAAAGTATTACATCAATAAATGAGGCTCAGACCAGAGCGCAAACTGAACTTAAAAAATATTCCGAGAGTGTTTATGAAGCCACTTTCAAAACAACTCAAACTGGACTCAAGGTCGGGCAAAAGATTCGTGTAAACAGTGCCATCAGAGGAATCGATAAATTCTTCAAGATCAACAAGATCATCGGCAAAGTGCGGGACGGAAACTCGATGATATACAGCGTTTTTCTTATAGCTTCTGGTCAAGTTTCTTTCACCGATATCATGGTCGATTTATTAAGTAAAGACAAAAAGAACATTCTCATTGCTACAAATGAAGTTCTGCAAAGACTAGAAATCTTTTCAGAGAGTGCAACTGTTGCTGACACCATCTCCGGTTCAGCGACAACGGGTCCCTACAAATGGGGTCCCGATGCTGATGAACTTGTGTGGGGCTTCGGGACGTGGGGATAAAAAAATATGCAAAACGAAAACATACAACCAAAGGGGAGAATTCGAGTGATCACAACAAAAGCTGGCACTAATGAAGTGCTTCGAGTCAGTGAGTGGGTTTCAAATTTGATTATGCTCGGGACGAATACCGGAAAGACTCTCATCCTTCAACGCTTGATCGGAACGAATACCTACTCGCTTAATCTCACGCATGCGGATATGGGTACTGATGCCACTGCACCTTCATCAAGTGACACCACGCTTGTAGCGGCAGTGGCACGAGCGGCTGTTTCAAGCGGTGCCATATCTGGAAATGTTGCAACTCTTCGATTCTTCTTTGCAGATGGTGGTCTAGCAAACGGTACTTATACCGAATTCGCTTCGTTTGTTGACGGTACTGGAACAGTAAGCACAGGAAAGATTTTCAACCGTGCATTGTTCGGTGTGCCATATGTAAAAGCATCGGGTGAAGACACAACGATAGAGATGCAGGTAACCATCACTTAAATTATGACGATCGCAACAGGACAAACAGCACAAGCATCAGATTTTCCGAGGGGCGGTTGTCGTCTGTACCAAAATACCAGCACCTCATTGAATAGCGGTGGCTACGAAACAATTAATTTCCAGCTGGAACAGTTCGACACCTCTAGTTTTCATGAGGCAGTCACTCATCCGAGCAGAATAACGTTTCCTGCCACTGGTTATTACCATGTTGGTGGCAGTGTCATACCGACTAGTTCTGGAGATCTTTGTTGTCGAATTTTCAAAAACAATTCAGAAACGATTGCTATCAACGGGGCAGAAAATATTAGTAATCCGCCTCGAGGCTGTTCTGTTTCAACAATCTATTACTTCACAGCTGGCGACTACATCGAACTTCAGGCAGAAGGAAGTACATCATTTGGCACTTCAGGCGATGTGGAAACGAGCTTCTGGGCTTACCGAATCAATCTAACTCCAACAGGATAATTTATGTCAATTACAGCAGGACAAACCGCATTAGCTTCAGACTTCGTCGCTTCGTCCGCAGGGGCAGGTGACGCTGGAAAAGTTCCCAAACTTGATGGGAATGGTCTTCTTGATAATAGTTTTCTTGGACTTACAGGAATAATCGTTCCATCTATGAGACGAGTAATTCCTGCTGGTTGGCTTCTGTGCGATGGACAAGCAGTATCTCGTACAACATACGCAGCGTTGTTTGCTGCACTTTGTCCCTCGGCCACATTCACAGTGACCATCGCATCTCCTGCCGTGTTTACTTCCAACGCTCACGTTTTGGTGGCTGGCGATAAAATCCGTCTCACTACCACTGGTGCCTTACCAACAGGACTCGCAACAAATACAGATTATTTTGTGATCGCTACTGGACTGACAACAAATGATTTTCAGGTATCAACAACGAGAGGTGGTTCTGCGGTAAACACTTCAGGTTCACAGTCGGGTATACACACATGGCAAGTTCTTAACTCTGGAGTAGGAGATGGATCAACAACTTTCAACTTGCCGAATCTTAAAGGCCGGACTGTGTTCGGTTACGACGTGAGTGATGCAAATTTTGATACGCTCGATACTCCTAATACTTATGCGGGAGAGAAAAATCATCAGCTGACAGAAGCCGAATTGGCGGCGCATGCCCACTCCATCGAGCAATGGAGTACGACAAATAGCGGATCGGGCGGTGCCAGATTGGTAAGCAGTTTAAATGGAAACAGAAATATTAACGGAGGTATTACTACTTTGGTCCCGACTGAGGCTAATCACACGCAAGACAACGTATACATAAAAAACGCCGGATCTAATACCCCTCACAATAACCTTCCTCCTTATAGGGCGGTGAATTTCTTAATCAGAACCTAAAACTATGTCGATCATATCAGGACAAACAGCACTGGCATCAGATTTCATTGCAAGCTCTGCGGGTGTTGGTGATGCGGGCAAAGGTGTGAAGCTGGGATCTGACGGCAAGATCGATTCATCCATGGCAAAACAATCTATTCAGCTAACTCCAGATGAAGATATCACTGTGTCTGGCAATCCTGTACCTATTGTTACTGGACTCACTGGAGTTCTTGCGAGAATAAATATTTTAGCTACAGGTGATACTGGCGACAACCTCATTGGACGTTTTGCTAGTTCAACAAAAGTTGCCCAAAAAATTGTTCCTTCGGCTGCAATGACAGTTGTCAGTCTTGGTTTGAATTTAAAAAAGAGCTCCACTCCTACAGACAACTTCAAAATTTCCATTCAGACAGACAATGCGGGTGTTCCGAGCGGTACTGAATTAGGTAGTGCAACTTTAGCCGGTGCAAGCATCGCTACATCTTACACAAACTATACGCTTTCAGTCTCGGCATCTCTTTCTGCCGGAGTCACATATTGGGTTGTCTACGAAAGATCCGGCGGACTCGACAGCTCTAAATGGTTTGAAACAACAAACGGAAGTAATAGTGGCGGTGCCTACTATGCGTCCGGAAACGCATGGGTCTATAACGGATCTTCTTGGTCGGAGATAAGTGGTCCCAAAGCAAACTACCTAATCGTAAATGTGAATCCGACAGCCGGGAGATTTGTTCAAGGATTCGCAAACAATTCCGATAGATTAAAATTTCTCGGATTTATTAAAGCCAGTGCGGTGGCAGGTGTGGCACAGGAAGTTTTCATCGGATTTATATTGGCTGGCTTTACATCTCTCACCGCCGGAAGCACCTATTTTTTACAGAATGACGGCTCGATTGGAACTTCGGCCGGATCAAATTCTGTAAAGGTGGGAAGGGCATTGAGTTCGACCACATTATTAATAATTTCTTTAGCATAATTTTATGTCAATTACAGCAGGACAAACAGCACTAGCATCAGACTTCGTTGCAACATCAGCAGGAAGTAGCGATTCGGGCAAAGTACCGAAACTTGATGCGAATGGAAAGATCGATCCATCTTTCCAGCAAACTTTTTATGGAGATGGATCCGATGGAAATATCACTCTTGATGGATCAGCAACATATTCTGGTATTACTGGGCCTTCTTCAAACATCTACACACTCACTCGAAATATTTATGCAAACAATCTCACGATTAATTCTGGAGTAACTCTTAAGCCTGATGGATATTTGATTTATGTAAAAGGAACTCTTTCAGGATCAGGAAAGATTCAATACAACGGATCAAATGGTACGAACGGAAATGCAAACTCTGCCGCGTCAGGCGGTGCTGGCGGTAGCGGTGCGGCTGCATCAGGAACTGGTCCCTTTAAAAATGTTGGTGGTACGAATGGTGGCGCAGGAGCAGCCGGTGGAGGAAACGGTGGTACGGCGGGAACTAATGCTACGAATCGTCCGGGTCTTGGATCTACCGGTGCGCAAGGTGGAAACGGTGATGGACAAGCTCCTCAAGGGGTACCGCAAGGTGGTACGGCAGGAACTTCGACAACGACCGTTAAATTTCCAACCATAAGAGCAATCGTGGTGATGCTCGCTGACATGAACGCATCTGGTGTGTGGGGTTATCTCGCTCCTCAAGGTCAATCAAGTGGCGGAGGTGGTGGATCAACTCCAAGTGGCTCATCAACAAACAATGGTGCCGGTGGCGGTGGCGGCGCAGCATCTTCAGGTGGTTTTATCGGTATTTTCTGTAATGTCTTCGGCGGAACCATAACCTTCGAGGCGATCGGTGGAAACGGCGGCAATGGCGGAACCTCAACACACTCCGGCGGGTCGGGCGGAGGTGGGGGTGCCGGCAATGGCGGAAGTGTTGTCATTGTTTACGGCACAAAAACTGGCACGCCAACCTACACGCTTACCGGCGGTACGGGTGGCTTGCGTGGAACAAATCATCCGCTCGGTACGCAGGCGGCGGACGGAGCAAACGGTGCGACTGGAAGTAGTTATGAGATTCAGCCAGCCTCACTTCTTTAACAGAAATTTAAATTTATGGATAAAACAGAAACATTTAGAAAATTCCTTTATAACCAAGTCGCTCTTTTGGCTGGGATTGTTGGCGTGCTCTTCGGAGTATTCAATATGCTCCAAGCTCCAAAGACTGACATTAAAGTTATTGAGACTTTGAACACGATTCGAGATAACCACATTCATACGATTGAAGAAGATATCAAACGGATCGAAGAATCAAACCTCAAGGACTCGCAAGAAGTCAGGGATCGTTTGACGAGAATGGAAACGATCCTGAACGAGAGATTACCAACTAATAATTAATATATGGAATCAACATATCAAGGTGCATTACTAGACACTCGCTCCGAATCGGAGCAATTAAAAGATTATAAATTTGAAGAAATTGTTTCTTCTGTAGCCCCTGTCGATTGGAAAGAGAAAAAGGAAAGCTCGTGGCGAAAGTTTCCTATTTTTGATCAAGACGGAAGTGGCTCGTGCGTAGCACAGACTATGGCAAAACTCCTCGGCATTCTGTACTGGCTTGCAAATGGTATATATGTACATTTCTCGGCAACGCATATTTACCAAAGACGAATTAATAAGCCGACAGGTGGCATGAACGGTGACGACGTATTCAAGATCGCAAGCGAAGGGGTGACCTTAGAAGAACTAGTGCCAAGTCAAAAGATGAGCGATGCGCAAATGGATGCTGTTGTTATTCCCGAATACAAAAAGAAGGTAGGGGAAGTCTTTAAAATCTCAAAAAACTGGATCACTCTTCCAGTGAAAGATATTGAGACTGTGGCATCAGTCATTCAGCAAACAGGAAAGGGGATTATGCTCTGGTTTTATTTCAAGCACGACGAGTGGGACAAGGATCCAAGCGTTAAGTATCCAGATTTAGTGCTTAATACCTCTAGCACTTCCCGCCACTCAGTAACCGGAGTCGATTTTACTCTCTATAAAAGCAAGAAAGCTATCGTTATAGACGATTCATGGGGCCCAAAAGCCGGCAATGGTGCTGGTCAGCGTGTCATAGACGAGGATTTCTTCAATGCCCGCAATTGGGTTGCTCGCTATCCGATGAACTTCCAATTTGCTGAAGGCACAGATCCAAACAAACCGATCTATGTCTTCAAAAACGATCTTAAGTTTTCTGCAACAGTCACTTACGGAAATCCTGACGTGGTGGCTTTGCAAAATTGTCTGAAGTACCTCGGGTTGTTTCCAGTCAACACGGAAAGTACCGGATATTTCGGATCAATCACCAAAAAGGGAGTTCAAGATTTTCAAAAGAAATATGGACTCACTCCTGATGGTGTTGTCGGTCAGGATACAAGGTCGAAATTAAACGAATTATTCAAATAAAAACATATGAAAAGCATTACATCATCAGCATCAAAAATTGTCTTCATTCTCATGGCGGCTGCAACTATCGCCGGCATGTTTGTGGGAAAGATCGACGCAAAAGATTTTATTATTCTCGCTTCGATGGCTTTTTCGTTCTACTTTGCCAATAAAGGAGAAGGAAGTCAGCCGTTTGCGGGAAAATAACCTTAGATACCTTCATTTTTCCCTTCGAAACTGTTATTATGGTCTAGTACGCCCATAGTTATCACACAGTAGGCACTTGCTGCCTGCCTCGTTTTGTTCCGATTAGCGACCAGAAACGGGCAGGTAACCGCCACTAATCGGAACCCTTCGTGCTAACGAGAAACTGTGGGCGTACCGTGTTGCCTGTCCGTTTTTTGTAAACATGGACAGACATGGTGTACGCCTATGTCCATAAATAATAATAACTCTGACCACACTAACGGATTAAGTAAAGAGGTCAAGAGCTCACAACAAAATAATGATCCCAAAGAAGCCACTGAGAAAGCAGGGGCTACTTTTGATTTTAAAAATAATAGAATCGCCCTCATCTTTCATGATGATTTTTTCTTAAAAGTATACAAGGGTGTTTTTGAAAAATATGGTCTTGAGGTAATCCTTTTCAAAGAAATAGATACGGAAAGCATGGCGAAAATTACTGAAATAGATCCACTAGTGGTTGTGGTGATAGACGACTACCTCGGAAAACAGGTTGATTATGGTTCTCAAATTGCGGGGAAAATAAAACATTTTGAAAAGGCAAAAAATATTCCAGTGGTGTTGACCAGTGATAGACCTCCATCAGAAGTCGCTGAGGATATTTTAAAAATTTATTCCTTAAGCCAAAACCAAACATGATTCACTAAATTTTTTCGTAGTTTATCGGTATTGGCATGGCTTAGAACACCCAAAAATGACTGTAAAGATTGATCAAGTTCTTCTTCGGTAATGGTGCCCGACTTACAATCCTTAATTTTCTTTTTAAGTTTTCTAATCATTCTGTGTTTTGTTTTTGTTCGAAGGAGCTTGTGGTGTGGAAAGGAAACATATCCCAAGAAATCAATTCCTTGATGATCTTTGCGGATGAATATTTTCTCGGGATGGAGAGAAAGTTTCAACCTAGATTTCAGAAAATCTTCGATACGGTGAAGTAGCGGATTTAACTCAGATTCATCATGGCTCAAAATAATAAAATCATCAGTGTATCTAGCATAATATTTAATTTTCAGTTCGCGTTTAACGAACTGATCAAACTCGTTCATATAAATATTGGCGAAAATTTGAGACGTGAGATTTCCAATTGGAAGTCCTTTGTGGGTAAAAAGATCAGACTGACCGCCGGAGAAGCTCGTTACTATCTCTCGAAGAAGCCAGAGCATATCGGTATCCTTAATCTTTCTCTCAAGTATGGAAAGAAGAATTGTTTGATCAACGGAATCAAAGAATTTTTTAACGTCGCACTTCAATGCGTAGCACGGTCTGGTGTAATTGAGACTAACTTTTCTAGCCATCCTGCTGATAGCATCAACGCCTTTATGGGTCCCTTTTCCGATCCTGCAGGAAAAGGAATTGGATATAAAAGTCGGTTCAAAAATACAATTAACCACGTTAAAAACGGCATGGTGCAGGACCCGATCTCTAACGCTCGCTTTGTGTATGTGTCGGCGCTTCGGATCGCAAATATAAAATCCGCTATAAGATCGGTGCCTGTAAGTCTTATCTCTGATCTCCCTGTAAAGCTCGAAAATATTTTGTTCCAGGTCGCGCTCAAATTCCATAACATCAGATTTCTTTCTTTTTCCTCTCTTGAATTCATCCCAGGCCAAAAACAGTCCCTCAGGGCTGCATATTTTATTAAATAATTTTAAATAAGTTTTCATATATGAACGATACAGACATACCAATTCTTAAAAAGTCATACGATCTTTACAAGGTCTTTCATGAGTACCGAAAAGTCATCTCAAAATCAGAACGATTTACCGTCTACGAGCGAAGTGAAAACGCTATCCTCGATATTCTCGAGTGCTTTTTTGAAGCAGGATATTCCAAAGGAACAAATAAGGTCGCCATTCTTGAAAGGGCGAGTGTAAAGCTCAACCTTCTGCGCTTTTTGTTTAGGCTTATGAAGGAAACAAAAACTTTCGACAACAAGAAGTATGTTGTTCTTCAGGAGATGGTAGATGAGATCGGAAGGATGCTTGGCGGCTGGATCCGCTCAAGTAGCACGGCCCGATAACACAAAAGGTATCCGTATTGGATACCTTTTGCTTGATGAAGGAGGAACTTCGGAACGAAACCGGAGGCAGACCCGTAGTTGTCGTTCGCATTCGACACGTCGTTCGTGTCGAACTTGACCTTGTCGTCGTTGAAGTTGAAGTACGGGGCCTTGTCGAAGCGGACATCGGAATCCGGATATTTGTCTCCACCCATCCGTGTCACCGAAGCTTGAAAGTGGTCCTTGTTGGCAACAAGATACGATCTCACTCCTGAATTTAATGTAGCAACACCCGCCTTATAGGCTTAGTGGTTTGCATTAGATGAAGACAAGCAGTATCTCCTTATCGCGGCACGCTTTTCCAAACCTTAGTCGGGAAAACTCTGGCCGGTTTCTCAAAAGAGAAAGAGTTCGGCGACGGCAATCCTTGAACGGCCGTGCATTAGCCTAGGCTCACGAGTGATTATAGTAAAAAATCTCAATAAATTCCATATAAAAAGAAATCAGGGTTACCCACGCTGTGGATAACCCTGAAAATTTTTTCCGCGGAGTCAAGAATCAAAAGAAAGAATTCAAAAGAATCAAGACTTCGAGGATCGAGGATCACTGCTGCGGAACGAAACCGGAGGCAGACCCGTAGCTGCCGCTCGCACTCGACACGCCGCCCGTGCCGAACCCGACCTCGCCGCCGTCGAAGCTGAAGTACGGGGCCTTGTCGAAGCGGACATCGGAATCCGGATCGTTGAACTCGTCACCGGCACAATCCACGTAGAGATCGTCGTAATGCATGAGCCGTTCCGGATGGGTCAGGATCATGATGCCGATGGCGAATGCGCCGAGGCCGAACTCGTTGACCTGCATGACTTCGCGTGCCCGGCGAACCGAACGACCACGATGCCGCAGACCGAACTGAGCGGGAACGACGAGGATGTCCTTGTCCTTCTGCTCGTCGCCGAGCGTCTGGAAGACCTTCGCCGTCCTGGCCGACTGACGGAGCTGATCCGGACCGAGCTGACCTTCACGGTAGTTGTAGAACTTGCCGTTACGGGTCTGCTTGATCATGTCGAGCACCTTCTGCACCGCTTCGTTGTAGGTCGGGGCGATCTTCTCCCACCGAGGAATGGCGAACCATCCTTCGGCGTTCGGAGGAAGCGTGCCTTCGGCCAACTTCTCGTCGGCGTAACCGATGCCGGGGAACAACTCGCGCAGGCGATTCGTCTGTTCGGTGATGCCCTTCGGCTTGTAGCCGGAGAGGTAACCGTATTCAGACTCTTCCTCCTCGTCCTTGAACTTGTCGGAAACCGACAGGTCCTTCAGAGAGGCGATGGCCGCTTCGCGGATTGCGTTGGCGAATTCGTCGCCATGTTCGATGACGCGCTGTGCGCCTGGGTTGTCGAGGCCGAGCTCAGCGAGAACCTTCTCGATGGCGTCGGATCCGAACCGGTGGATCTGTTTGACCTGACCGGCTGTTGCTGCTGACTGAGTAATCGCGTTCATTGCGTTATCTCCTTTTTTTGAATTACCGAAACCGTTCGGCAACGACTAGTCCCTGAATGAGACGAGCTTTGTATGTCCTACAACAGGGTAGGGCGCAAAAAGCTCATCTCATTCGTTTAGTGATCCTTACAAAGAACTGTGTCTATTATATCACAGTAGCCTAGTTGTGTCAATAATCGCTAGATATGTCCTTTTTTCCACATCTTGCGTTATCTGATACTAACTGATACAATCTGTTAGCTACTAAATAGCAGATTACTATATGGACACAAATAAAGCAAAATTTGACCATCGACTTCAAGCGCCAGCGCCTCATATCGTGGCTCTTATCGCTGAAATTGACGGTATAAGAGGGGAATTCAAGTCAGGTCTCCGAATGACTCCTCAGGCCATAACGAGCCTTAAACGCTCGGTGCTTGTCACTTCTGCCGGTGCTTCTACACGTATCGAGGGCGCAAAACTTACTGATGAGGAAGTTGAAAAGATCATGCAAGGTCTTGCTGTTTCAAAATTCTCAGATCGTGATTCACAAGAGGTGCAAGGATATCTCGAAACTTTGCAAAATGTATTCGACAGCTTTCAAAACCTCACCCTTCGTGAAGGTATGATCACTTCACTCCACAATGAGCTCCTAAAGTATTCAGAGAAGGACAATCTCCACAAAGGAAAATATAAAACTGGAGAAAACACAGTAGGCGTACTTGGTCCTGATGGGCAAGTTGCAAAGATCATGTTTGATCCTACTCCGGCGTGGCAAACACCTGCTGAGATGACAGAACTTGTGGAGTGGACACAAACAGCACTTGAAGAAAACCGATTTCATCCTTTGCTTGTGATAGCCAACTTTATTGTTGAATTCTTGAAGATTCACCCGTTCCAAGATGGTAACGGCCGTCTTTCACGTGTACTCACAAATCTTTTGCTTCTTCGCTCCGGATACCTATTTACTCAGTATGTCTCGCACGAGCAGATTATTGAGCGAAGAAAAGATGAATACTATCTTGCGCTTCGCAAATCACAGGAAACTTTCAAGACGGATCACGATACGATCGCTCCTTGGCTCAATTTCTTTTTCTCAGTATTGAAAGAGCAGGCAACAAAGGCGCTCTCATATCTTGAAGAAGAACATGCGGAGGACACATTGTCACCGAAACAATTCGAGGTTTGGAAATATATCTCACGAGTTGGCGATGCAAGCCCGAGCGAAATTGTAAAAGAGACAGGCATATTAATGCCGACTGTTCGGCAAGCTCTCTCGCGGCTTGTAGAGCTTGAAAAAGTAAAGCGAACAGGTCGAGGCCCGGGAACTAGATATGTGAAAATCTAAATTTATGGCTACAAAAGATATAAATATAAATAGGACTAAGGAACAAGAGCGATCAGAGCTTCATCGTGCTATTTGGCAGATCGCAAATGATTTGCGTGGAAGTGTGGACGGTTGGGATTTCAAGCAGTATGTACTTGGAATTCTGTTTTACCGCTTCATCAGCGAGAACCTGACAAATTATATTAATGCAGATGAACGTCGCTCTGGTAAAAAAGATTTTAATTACGCTGCACTTTCTGATAAAGAAGCAGAGTTCGGTCGTGCTGACACAGTAAAGGAGAAAGGCTTCTATATTCTCCCAAGCGCACTTTTTGTAAACGTACGTAAGAATGCTAAAAATAACCCTAATCTCAACGAAACCCTTTCATCTATTTTTAGCAATATTGAAAACTCAGCTAAGGGAGCTGAGAGTGAAGACGATCTCAAGGGGTTATTTGATGACCTAGATGTTAATTCAAATAAACTTGGCGGTAGTGTTGAAAAAAGAAATCAACAACTTGTAAAACTTCTTGAAGCTATTGGTGATCTTCGTCTTGGCGATTATGGAGACAACACCATAGATGCATTCGGTGATGCATATGAATTTTTAATGACAATGTATGCCTCAAATGCTGGCAAATCCGGAGGTGAGTTCTTTACACCTCAAGAGGTGAGTGAGCTTCTGGCAGAAATTACCACCGTTGGTAAAAAAGAAGTTAACAAGGTGTATGACCCATGTTGTGGTTCAGGATCGCTCCTTTTGAAATTTGCTAAGGTGCTAGGAAAAGAAAATGTCCGGCAAGGTTTCTACGGTCAGGAAATCAACCTCACTACCTACAACCTTTGTCGTATAAATATGTTTTTACACGATATCAACTATAACAATTTTGATATTGCGCATGGAGACACACTTACTGATCCTAAGCATTGGGACGATGAGCCTTTTGATGCGATTGTGTCCAATCCGCCATACTCAATCAATTGGGAAGGTGATGCGAATCCAATTCTTATAAATGATCCCCGATTTTCACCAGCCGGAGTGCTTGCACCAAAAAGCAAAGCTGATCTCGCTTTCACTCTCCACATGCTTTCATGGCTTTCTACAAGTGGTACCGCCGCTATAGTTGAATTCCCGGGAGTGCTATATCGAAGTGGAGCCGAACAGAAAATCCGCAAATATTTGATCGACAATAACTATGTAGACGCAGTCATTCAGCTTCCGCCTGATCTTTTCTTCGGTACAACCATTGCAACGTGCGTGGTTGTCCTCAAAAAAAGTAAAAAAGATAACAAGACCCTTTTTATTGATGCTTCAACTGAGTTTGTACGTGGAGGAAATAAAAATAAACTTAGTGAAGAAAACCGTAAGAAAATTCTCAATGCCTTTGTTAGTCGCCATGACATAGAACATTTTGCAAAAGTCGTTGATAACAAAATCATTTCTGAAAATGACTATAACCTAGGTGTCACCAGCTATGTAGATCAAAAAGATGATCGGGAAGTTGTAAATATCACTGAACTCAATGCTGAAATTGGTCGAGTCGTAAAGAAGCAACAAGAGCTTAGGGTTGCGATTGATGAAATCGTTGCGGATATCGAAGGAACAAAATGACCAAACACCAAAGCAAAATTGAAAAATTGATATCACAATTGTGCCCTAATGGGGTGGAATTTAAGGAGTTGGGCAAAGTCGCGCACTACTCAAAGACACGCATTGCTGCGTCTGAACTCAATAATGAAAGTTATGTTGGTGTAGATAATTTATTACCAAATAAGCAGGGCAAAACATTATCGAATTACGTACCCAAGACAGGTAAATTAACACGATTTGAAGCCGATGATATATTACTCGGCAATATTCGGCCGTACTTAAAAAAAGTGTGGTATGCAACTCATGCCGGTGGAACAAATGGAGATGTTTTGGTGGTCAGGATAAACAATGAAGGAGAACAAGAAATCCATTCAGCTTTTCTATACTACCTACTTTCGTCTGATGATTTTTTCAGCTTCAATATGCAACACGCTAAAGGAGCCAAGATGCCTCGCGGTAGTAAAAATGCGATTTTGAAATACAAAATCCCTCTCCCTCCACTTGACATACAAAAAGAAATCATAAAAATTCTTAATAGTTTTACGGAGCTAGAGGCGGAGCTAGAGGCGGAGCTAGAGGCGGAGCTAGAGGCGAGAAAAAGGCAGTACAAATTCTATTGTGATCAATTGCTCAATATTAAGGATGTCGAGTATAAAACCTTGGGAGAAATTGGAAGTCTAATCAGGGGTTCCGGTCTACAAAAAAAAGATTTTACAGAAACTGGTGTAGGGTGCATTCATTATGGTCAAATCTACACTTATTTTGGTACTTTTGCCGACAAAACTAAGACGTTTGTATCTCTTGAACTGGCAAAAAAATTAAAGAAAGCTCAAAAGGGAGATGTGTTGATTGCGGGTGTGAGTGAAAATATTGAAGATGTTTGCAAGCCGCTTGGATGGCTGGGTGGCGAGATTTGTATTAGTGGTGATATGTTTGCATTTCGTCACAATCAAAATACGAAATTTATTACTTATCTTTTGCAGACGACTAATTTTCATAAATATAAAGAAAAATACGCCCAAGGTGCTAAGGTTACTCGTGTTAAAGGCGAGAAAATATTGGCCTATAAAATTCCTGTCCCATCACTAAAAGAGCAAGAACGAATCGCGTCTATTCTAGATAAATTTGAGACGCTGGCAAATGACATTTCCATCGGTCTACCTGCTGAGCTTAAAGCACGTCGATCGCAGTATGAATATTACCGAGGGAAACTTTTAACTTTTAACCAACATGTCAGCTAACAACAAATACAACCTAGTTGCGGAAAGTACCCAAAGCACAGTTGTTGCTGAGTATATTCCCGATGGTAAAAGAGTCGCCAACTATCAAAGCGAGGCAGAGCTTGAAAAAGCTTTTATTGAACAGCTGAAAACTCAGGCGTATGAGTACCTAGCGATCACATCAGAAAATGACCTGATCCTCAATCTAAAAAAGCAGATAGAAAAGTTAAATGATTACACCTTTAGCGATACTGAATGGGATCGTTTCTTTACGAGTGAGATCGCAAATCCAAACCAAAGCATTGAAGAAAAAACTGCAACTATACAAGAGGATGAAATAAAAAACTTGTATGGCGATGATGGAAAATTTAAAAGAAACATCGTTCTCTTAGATAAAAAGAACATTCATAATAATAGTTTGCAGGTCACCAATCAGTACACCACTGAAGACGGGCAGCGCGCCAATCGCTACGATGTAACGGTGCTTGTAAACGGATTGCCACTCATTCATATCGAGTTGAAGCGTCGTGGTGTCGCGATCCAAGAAGCCTTCAATCAGATCAATCGCTACCAACGAGAAAGCTTCTGGGCTGCCTCTGGTCTTTTTGAATACGTCCAATTGTTTGTAATTTCAAACGGAACACATACAAAATATTACAGCAATACAACCAGATCACAGCACATCAAGGAAGCAAACGAGGGTTCTGTAAAGAAGGGTAAGAGATCGAGCAACAGCTTTGAATTCACAAGTTGGTGGGCGGATTCAACAAATCGTCCGATTGCCGATCTTATGGACTTTGGAAAAACATTTTTTGCAAAGCACACAATTTTGAATATTTTGACGAAGTATTGTGTTTTTACTACGGATCGTCTTTTGCTTGTAATGCGCCCATATCAGATCGTAGCGACAGAAAGAATCTTGAATCGCATTGAGATAAGCACTAATTACAATAAGCTCGGTACACCGGAAGCTGGTGGCTATATTTGGCATACCACAGGATCAGGAAAAACTCTCACTAGTTTCAAAACTGCACAACTTGCAACCAAATTGCCATACGTTAATAAGGTATTGTTTGTCGTCGACCGCAAGGACTTGGACTATCAGACGATGCGCGAGTATGACAAGTTTGAAAAAGGATCAGCTAACAGCAATACCAGCACATCACTGCTCAAAAAACAGCTTGAGAGCTCAAATGCTCGAATCATAATCACTACTATTCAAAAGCTAGACCGTTTTATTGGCCGCAACGATGGTCACGAAATCTTTGACGGTCATGTTGTGATCATTTTTGACGAATGCCACCGCTCACAATTTGGCGATATGCACGCTGCCATAACGAAGACCTTCAAGAATTATAATATCTTCGGTTTTACTGGCACGCCGATTTTTGCAATGAATTCATCCTCAGGGGGTCGACCAGATTTGCGAACTACAGAGCAAGCCTTTGGCGATAAATTGCACACCTATACGATAGTTGATGCGATTGCAGACAAGAACGTGCTGCCATTTAAAGTTGATTATGTTTCTACTGTTCGTGAATCCGAGGATATCGAAGACAAAAAGGTGAGTGACATTGACCGGGAAGCGATCCTGATGGCACCGGAACGCATGACAAAAGTTGTCACTTACATCCGGGAACACTTTGATCAAAAGACCAAGCGTAATAGTTTCTATAAATTGAAAGATCGACGACTGGCCGGATTCAATTCAATTTTCGCAGTTTCGTCTATTGATGCTGCTAAAAAATATTACGCAGAATTTCAAAGGCAACTTGCGGAGGTCCCGAGCGACAAGAGGTTAAAAGTCGCAACAATTTTCAGCTTCGGGGTAAATGACGAGGATGCTGATGGAATGATTGACGAGAATTTAGAAGACACAAGCGGTCTCGATGTAAGCTCACGAGATTTTCTTGAAAAGGCTATTGTCGATTACAACAGCATGTTCGGAACTTCGTATGATACGTCTTCGGATAAATTTCAAAACTACTATAAGGATGTCAGCCAGAGAGTAAAAGATCGAGAGATCGACTTGCTCATCGTGGTCAATATGTTTCTGACCGGCTTTGACGCAACTACGCTCAATACACTGTGGGTAGACAAAAACTTGCGATTGCATGGGCTGCTGCAAGCGTTCTCGCGCACGAACCGTATCTTGAACAGTGTGAAGACCTTCGGAAATATTATCTGCTTCCGCAATTTGGAGAAAGCCACCAATGAATCCATTGCGCTCTTTGGTGATAAGGAAGCCGGAGGTATTGTACTCTTGAAGTCTTACGACGAATACTACAACGGCTACAAGGACGATAAGAAAGAGGTACGCGGCTATGCAAGTTTAGTAAAAGAGCTTTTGGAAAAGTTTCCTATAGGTGAGCGCATCCTAGGCGAAACTAATCAAAAAGAATTCATCAAACTTTATGGTGCAATTTTGCGTGTCCGCAATATTCTCACTACGTTCGATGAGTTTGCCGGCAACGGAATTTTGACTGAGCGCGACGTACAGGATTACCACAGTATGTATATCGATCTCTACAATGAATTCCGCAAAAGCGTAGAGGAGGAAAAAGAGAACGTTAACGAAGATGTGGTTTTTGAAATGGAACTGATCAAGCAGATCGAAATAAACATCGATTATGTGCTTGCATTGATCAAGCAGTACCACGAGGATCACACTCAAAACCGAGAAATTCTGCTCGACATCAATAAGGCGATTGATTCGAGTGTCGAGCTGCGCAACAAAAAGGATCTCATCAATCAATTCATTTCCTCACTTGACATACATTCTGTGGTTGATGAAGATTGGCGCAAATTCGTTGATCAGAAGAAGATCGAAGAACTTGAAGAAATCATTACTACTGAGAATCTCGATCGTGACGCAACGTATCAGTTTGTAAAAAGCTCGTTTCGTGATGGTAGAGTACCAGCGGCTGGCACTTCAATCTCAAAAGTGTTGCCTCCGGTGTCTCGCTTCTCTCCGACAGGTGAGCGTACCAAAAAGCGTGAGAGTGTTATCGATAAACTTACAAATTTCTTTGAGAGGTTCTTTGATATTTCCGGCGGAAACTTCCCAGAGCAAAAATAATTATGAAAAAGCAAGCCGCTACAACTCCAAAAGACGAAATAGCTGTTGCGATAACGGCTAAAAGTTACGGCGCTAGGCACAGGGGTCGTGAGTTGATTTATGAGGGTTTTAAAAAAGATCTCAAGGAAGTCGAGGGTGTCGGTAGCATACCAAAAATACTAGCAAAGGACGGTACTTTTTCCGGAGGAAAGAACTTATTAGACACTCTGTCTGCTAAATTTGGAAATGACGGTTATAGCGTTAGAATTTCAAACAAACAAAAAACATCTCCTTCATTAAAAAAGGTCGGCAAGAAAGCTCAGGTCACTCTTCCTGTAGCGGAGATAAAGAAATACAAAAAAGACATCTGGGATGAAGGTGCTAGTGTGAAAAACGATCTCGCAAATAAGCTCCTAGCAAAGAACTTCCCTAAGCACTTTAGCTCGACAACTTTCTTGTATAAGGCGGGGACGATAGAGAGGATGGTCCCAGAAGACTGCAACATATCCCTGAATCTTGGTGACAAAGAGCGAATAAGAAAACTCTACTCCAAGGCGATAGTCCAAGGGCTATCCTCAAAAAATGTTTCATCAGCAGACATCGCTCAAGAAAAAGCAATCTTTCAGCTCTCAACGCTTGTTGCATATGCGGACGATCTTGAAAGGCGAATAAAAAAATCAACCTCAACAAAAACAAAAGATGAAGGGGAGTGGCAAACCTACATAAAAGAACACATAACTAATCTCAAAGAGGAATATATTCAAAAGATCGAAAAGCTGAATGTAGGAGCTATCGATAGAAACAGCATTCCAGATTTCTTTCTTTTGACGCAAGATAACTTCTTAGATGTGCTGGAAATCAAAACACCTAGTACGCTACTTGTTAGCTACGATAAATCTCACGACAATTATTTTCTTTCAACCGAAGTGTCCAAATCAATTGCTCAAGCGGAAAAGTACATTGAACAAGTCTCAAGAAAATCGGAAGAAATAGAAAATTACTTATCAAGGACTTTCAAAATGCCGTTCGGTGTTGTCCGACCTGGAGCCTTAATATTGATCGGTAGTGAGAGTAGCCTCACAAAGCAAGCAAATCCCGATAAAGCAAAAGCTGACTTCCGAAGACTCAGAGGCTCTTTGAAGGACATTAAAATTATTACATATACAGAATTACTATCGGGGTTAAGAAACAGAATCGGAGTTTTAAAGAAATTAACCAAGCTAAAGCAGACTAAAAAGAAGAAGTCTTCAAAAAAAGTAACAGGATCAAAATAATTTTATGCCACTATTTAAATTACAAAATAATACTGCTGTCAAAATTGAGAAACGTAATGTTGTTGAACGTGATATTCAGCGTTTGATAGAAGCTAATCTCTTGGAAATACTGGGTATTCATTTTTTGGATACAGAGTTTGTTACGACTGGTGGTCGAATTGATACTCTCGGTATTGATCAAAGTGGCGCACCAGTAATCATCGAGTATAAACGCAGTCAAAACGATTCAGTCATCAATCAAGCAACATGGTATTTAGAATGGCTTCTTGATCATAAGGAAAAATTCGAAAAACTAACAGAAGAAAAATTGTCCCAAAATTTTAATTCTCCAATTATGTCATTTGACGGTAAAGCTGAAAAGATAAAAAAATTTGTCGATTGGAGCAATCCCCGCGTGATATGTATTGCTGAAAGCTATAACAAGTTTGATCTGGGCCTAGTGAAATTTTTGCCGTTCACAATTGAACTTCTTAAATACCGTTTATATGATGATCTGTTGTCGATCGAATCAGAAAATCTTCAGAAAGGCATAAAGATTGGTGGAAACGCAAAACGTGTTGTTCTCGATGAGGAAGATAAGCCTGTTCGAGAGTACGGCAAAGAATATACAGTAAGCAATCTCTTTAAAGATAACTGGAAAGAGAGTAGAGAACTCTACGAACAACTGCGGGAGAAAATCCTAGAGATCGATAGTAATATCGAGGAAAAAATCAACAAACTTTATATAGTTTATAAGCTAGAAAACATTTTCTGTGAGATCGTGCCGCAAGCAAAAGGTCTATGGATACACATCGGAATGCCTTTAGATAAGATTCAAAAAAATGCACTTGAAGTTGAAGACGTAAGTAATCGAGGTCATTGGGCTAATGGGGAGAGAAAATTCCGTTTAGAAAAGCTCGAGGAAATGGAAATGGCGCTTGACTATATTAAACAATCTTATGAGTATAGCCTCTAATGTCTGAATATTATAAAGCCAACAGAATACGCAACCTTTACAATCCGGCCGCCGCGGAACCTTTTAAATTGTCCCGATCAAAAATTGAGCTTTTCATGAATTGTCCGAGATGCTTTTATTTGGATCGAAAGGTCGGCGTAGGACAGCCCCCAGGCTTCCCATTTGCCCTAAATTCGGCCGTAGACACCCTCCTAAAGAAGGAATTTGACATACATCGCGCAGCTCAGACCGCTCACCCTCTTATGAAAGCATATGGCCTAAACATGGTCCCTTTTCAACACGAGATGATGAATGAGTGGAGGGAGAATTTCAAAGGCATCCAGTTCCATCATAAAGCGACTAATTTCATAATGACGGGAGCGGTCGATGATTTGTGGGTGGATGAAGACAAAGAGATCGTCGTAGTCGACTACAAATCCACGAGTAAGCCCGCGAAGGTTAGTCTCGATGCCGACTGGCAGATCGGTTATAAGCGGCAAATGGAAATGTACCAATGGCTCCTTCGCCAGCTCGGGTTCAGAGTTTCTAATACCGGCTACTTTGTATATGCCAATGGAAAGACTGATCGAGAGGCATTCGACGGGAAACTTGATTTCGATATCGATATTCTGCCTTACACAGGCAATGGATCATGGGTAGAAAAAACTCTCTTCGATATCAAAGAGTGTCTCGATGGAGATATGCCAGAGAGCGGTGCTGCGTGCGATTACTGCTCTTATCATGAGGCAAGAAAATTAGTAAAATAAACTTATGCTAGATAACAAAGATCCAGAAGAAATTATAGAAATTGCCGAAATTGCTCAGAATCAAGGCTTGGATATGGATTCCGCTGAGAGAGTAAAGGAGGTTATGGATGAAGAAGGTCTTGATGAAGACGAGGCCGCCGAACTTGCTGAAGAATTATAATTATGAGCAGCTTAAATTTTGATGAAAAACTAGATTCAGTACCAGATGAAGTGATCAATGACTTCAGAGTGGAAAAATTTGATGAGTGTCTAAGTGCATGCGAAAAAATCCTTTCACAAAACCCTACTAATAAGATTGCCCTTATCTATAGCGGCATAATTTCACAAAAAAGAGACGAGGATGAAAAAGCCCTTAAATATTTTGATACTGTAATTGAGATGATGCCGAACTTCCGCTACGTTTGGGAGTATAAAGGTCACAGCCTACTCAAAACCAGGGAATACGATCGGGCCAAGGAAGCATTTATGCAGTCCCTTGATCTCTATAAAAACAATGCGGCAAGTTGGTGTTTCCTTGCTCTAAGCGTTTACCTGAAGGGGAGTGAGGATGCTAAAGAAGCAGCATATTATGTTTTAGATAAAGCACATGAGATGGTTGATGAAAAAGGTACCCTATCTCTCGCAAAGGGGATATTAGAAGAATACGACGGTCGGCCAGATGATGCTCTGGTCAGCTATATGCAAAGTCAGATTTTGGCCCCAGGAGAAGAAAAATCTGTGACGGCGGAGAGAATTTATAATTTATTGGCTTAAAATTATGCTCACAGTAAAAACAAAAATTAAAGAAAGTCCGATTGCAGGTATAGGGCTTTTTGCTGATCAATTGATTCCAAAAGGAACCACTGTCTGGAAACTTGAGAAAGGGTTTGACATTGAACTTTCAAAAGCGCAATTTGCCAACCTCTCAGAACCAGCCCAAGATCAAGTACTGAATTATTGCTATTTTAATTCCAAAACCGAAATGTATGTAATGTGCGGAGACGATGCTCGTTTTTTCAATCATTCAGATAATCCAAACGTGAGTAGTAGTACTGAAGATGATCGCCCCGACATTGCCTTGAGGGACATTGAGATCGGAGAGGAGCTTACCCAAAACTACCAAAATTTTGATGGAAATGTAGAAGAAAAACTAAAATAAATAAAATGAAAGAAACTTCACACAAAATTATAATAAAGAAATATCGAGCACCAACAAAAGAGGCCGCGGATTTAAAAGAAGCAATTGAAAGACATGGCGTTCGTGTTTTAGTTGAACTTCACGATGGTCATAAGCACATAGACCTTACAATTCCTAAGGCAAAAATCAACGTCGAAGTAGATGGGATTCAGCATCTAACAAACCCTGATCAAATCGTTTCAGACTTAAGCAGAGGATACTATTCTCACAAAAATGGCTTCGATACAATGCATATTCCAAACGAAATGGTTCGTTTACATTTGAGTGAAATTTCAAATGCTCTAGCGGAAGCATCAAAAATTAGGGAACGAAAGATATATCTTCATCTGGAATAACGTAAAACCATGACTTATTTAATAGGATTTATTTTAGTCTTTCTTGAAAAAATCGTAATCAGCGTTGCGAATGTTTTTGATGGAGAGCTCTCAAGAAAAACTTTTAAGTCCGTTTGGTCAATTGTAATTATTAATGGGTTGCTGATAATTCCGGCGCTTCCAATAATATATTTTTTACTCCAGCCTCAGTCGATCAACTCATCCCAGCTAATGTTGATTATTCTTGTTGCTTTAATTGAAGTTTTTTATCAAATCCCATATTACATGGCCTTACGTTATGCAGACACGTCTGTTGTTGCTTCTCTGTTTGGGTTCGGAAGGATTTTTACGCCAATATTTGCGTATTTTATAATTCACGAAACTCTAGCATTGTCTCAATATATTGGCTTCGGCATTATTGTTGTAGCATCTATAGCTGCAAGTATAAACAGACAAACCTTCAAAATTAGTAAAGCCTTGTATTTTATGATTCCTGTTGCCGTCTTGCTTGCGTTTCAAGATGTAATAGAGAAGGCCGGATTAAATCTTGTTGATTGGAAAACCTTTTATTTTTGGTTCTTGGCACTGTCTGTACCATTTTATCTAATTCTATTTGTAGTAGTTTCGAGAGCAAGAGGAGAAGTTTTTGAACTTCTCAAAAAACCTTTTCAGAAAAAATACATCCCAATATACGGGCAGAATATCGCATTATGGGTAAGTGGTGGATTAGGTACTTTGGCACTCTCTCTGTTGCCAGTGACAATAATCAAGGCATTTGGATCATTCCATTCAATTATAGTCCACCTTGTTTCTTCAAAAGGAGCAAAGCGACTACATGTAGATGGGGAAAAACTTTCTTGGAAAAAAATCGGCTTATTTTTACTTGTGGGTATTGGGATTCTACTTACTTTAAATCCGTAAAACCTTTAAAGGCTTCAATCTCCATCAGGACGTGTTTGTAGAGTTCGTCTGAGATGTCTTCATTCTTAAATTCTACTTTGCGTTTAAAATTGTTGACCTCCAAATACAAACGACGTTTTTTATCTTCAAAGTCATAGATAACGGTCAAAGTAAAAGAACCATCAAGCTTTTCATGGTACCAAAGGGTGGCTTTTTCTCCTTCCCAGATATGTCCGTTTTTTCTTAGATCCTTAAAAGGGTCCAGTTCATACTGTTGCATGCTGAGAAATTAGCATACTAATTTACTTCTACGTAATGTCCTGTGGAAACCTGAAATAAAGAAAAACTCAAGAAAAGATAAAGAAAAAGTAAAGAAATTATGAGGCCTCCCCTTTACGCTCTAAAATTGGTATAATTACTTTAATTATGATCCCAGACGCAGAAAAAAATGGAATATGGGCAGAGGTAGAGCAGAAATCTCCAGATTTGCTGGATGCTTTTCTGTCACTAAAAAATAAAGATGAACTTAAGGCCTTTTTCCGTGACCTAATGAGTGAGCGTGATCTACGTGAATTTGCGATGCGATGGGAGGTGGCAAAGATGCTTGATGCTGGATCAACCTATGAGCAGATCCAAGAAAAAACAGGCGCAGCTATGGACACGATTTCAAAAATTAGCCGATGGTGTAAGGAAGGCTGTGGTGGATACAAGATGATGATCCAACGAATGAAGGATAGGCAAAAATAATTAGCTAACTACCTCATAAAAAGTTAAACTGTGAACTGATTTCGTCAGTTCTTTTTCATAAACCCAAAAAAAGGAGGTCCCATGCAAACCGTTCAAGAAGGACGTCATGGGACCTACGTGGTTACCTATGACGTGGCAAGTCGTCTCCAGGCATTCCGCCCGAAGACTCTCACAATCCCGTGTCCGGATGATCAGTTGTTCGAACGCTTTCACATGGGCCTGTTTCAGAAGATTCAGCAGGCCCTACCTGGTATCAATATTGATACCATCGAGATGAGCGAGCTCAGGCGCAAAATCTGGGAGCAAGTTAATGAGCGCATCACTGATCTCGATCAACAAGCGGTCCTTAGCACATGCCCAGAAATCGCCGACTCGAATCCTAAAAGCGAAGGTCTGCTCCTCAACATCAATCGGCTGTTCAATACAGACGGTCAGTTGATTGGGCATGGCCCTCGTCCTGGGTTCGAGCCACTCGAGAAACAGTACGACGATCTGGCAACAAGAATCGTTGGCCGTTCCGTCGTCCTCATCGAAGATGGAGCATTCAGTGGCGGCACACTTCGGTCCGTGCTTCATGAGCTGAATAGTCGAGGCATCACAGTCACGGCAATCATCATCGGCTTCTGCTGCACACGCGCTAAGTTTGTCCTCGGCAACTTCTTCGATGGCGAACTCGTTATAGTGCATCCAATCGAGAACCTTCTCGACTGGATTCCTGATCACGATCTCATCCCGTTCATTCCGAACTGTGGACGTGTCCTCGGGGAAACATTCGGCAGTGGCTTCATGCCGGTTCGAAATGCTGACGGCTTTAGCTGTGCCTACCCTTACATCCTGCCGTTCGGCAAGATCGAGGAGTGGGCAAGTCTGCCGATCGAAGGTGCTCGGGACTTGTCGAGGCTTTGCCTTGATACGAGCATCGAACTGTTCAGCCGTGTGGGGCCTAAAATGACGGTAGGGGAGCTTCTAGGAGCGAATCCTAGGGTTTCGATACCTATCGAAATTGGTGGCCATGAGGCAAAAGTGGCCTTAGATATGGAGATCGTCGGTTTTTTGGAGCAAATGCGGAAAAAGCTTGGATAATAGCGTTCCCTTTCCGTAAACATCAGTCGCATCGTCCAAAAGGCGGTGCGACTTTTCCTTTTAATGGTCAAAAAAGCCTTATTTTGATTGACTTTTTAGTAGTTTTGCTTTTTATATAACTATCCAATGAATTATCCTTCTTGACAATAGAGGGACACTCTACTAGACTGGAGTAACAACTGAATAAGGATCCATTGTCCCGAAAGGGATCAGGTCGATAATTCGGCCAGATGCTAACAATGAGACTTTAACCAGGCTTGTCTTGCTATAACCCGCAAGGATTAGTAAGATAGAAATGCATGCCGAAAGGTATGTATCCCAAGCTTGGGAGTGACTGAACGCCAATTAATTTATTAAAAGGCATGAAGTCAATGAAAGTCCACTTTGATTAGCATCGAGTGGGCTTTTCAGTTGACTTATATGCTATTCAAAGACGCAATAGATGAATTCACAAATTGGCGGACATTTAAGATAAACCGCACTACCACATCAGGCAACGACAAAGACCTGCGGCTTTTTTGTCTCTTTTTACGCAATCCGCACATAGAAGAAATCACGCTTAATAACGTGATGGAGTATTTGAATTTGATGAGAGAGCTCGGCTGGGCCCATAACAGCTTCGTATCGAAGTGCATGGCATATAAAAAGTTTTTTGAATTTTGTAATTTGAGAGGTTGGAGGGTCCTTAATGAAAATTTGATACCAATTCCGCAAAAGGAATATAAGATCCCTCGTGTTGCAACCAAGGAGGAATATAAAAAATTGCTGGATGTCATTCCAAAGAATACAGATCCTCGCAACGTCAGAAATGAAGCGATCATCAGACTACTCTGGGATACCGGCGCTCGAAACGGTGAAATTCTAAACCTCGACATGGACGATCTCGATCTGGTCAATAATAAAGCACTCATCAAAACGGAGAAGGCAAAGACACGACGTCCTCTTAGAGAAATATTCTGGACAAAGGAAACCAGTGAGGCAATCAACAAGTGGATCGAGAGAAGGGAACGATTCAAAAGAGGGAATGCGCTACGCGATCCAAACGCACTCTTTATTTCTATTCATAACTCTGGTGCAAATAAGACTAGGGGATACAGATTCAAGCCGAGCGGTGTCTGTGAAATGCTCCGCGGATATTCGAATAAAGCTGGTCTTGAAAAGAATATGAATGCTCACTCGATGAGACATTACATGGGAAGAAATATTATTGAAAAAGGTGGGTCCAACTCCGACGTCACTAACATCCTTGGTCACTCATGCATCGAAAGTTCGATGATTTACACCATGATGTATGGTAAACAAGCCGAAAAGAGGTACCGAAAATTCAGGGGAGCTTAACCCTTTCTAAAATAAAGAGCGATTGGTATAATTGTCCTTGTGAAGAACAAGGCAGCGCAAGAGCTGGGAAAAAAGGGAGGGCAAAAGACCAAAAAGAAATACGGTAAAAAGTATTTCCAAAAACTTGGCCAAAAAGCCGCAAAAGTGAGGTGGGGAAAACCCGGCCCTCTTCAAGCTTGATACTATAACGAGCGCTTGGTACAATCCTTGTTAGGTAACTTGAAAATTCAAGGAAAACAGGCTTAGCTCGCCTATTTAGGCCATAAACGGCTTTGTGGGCTGAATAGACGAGCAAAACCAGAGAATCCTCAATATTTAAGGGCTTTTTTAACAAAGAAGCCCAATTGTGTAGAAGATGGTGGTGTCATAGAGTTTAG
>JACCDG010729904.1_pt1 | contig 45086 bp, 40 predicted proteins | sample 7442471 | NCBI WGS metagenome assembly JACCDG01 (sample SAMN15323444, study PRJNA562643) | freshwater metagenome | isolation source: river surface water | place: USA:Blue River Watershed | collected 2017-08-17
ATGGGAGTCCGAACGAGGGCTGGTCAAGGCCCCCGACTGATGGGAAGACCGCAAGGGAGAAGATGTCAGAGTGCCGGATGAGGCTGAGGGAGAAGAGACGGACGACTGCGGGGATGGGGGAGGGGGCGAAGAGGAGGGGGAGGGCGATGGAGAAGAAGGAAAGGAGGAAGAAGAGAGGAGAGGACCTTCTTTCTTCCTCTCGGGACCATCCCTTCCCACGAGGTGCGTGAGCAACCTCGTGCTTTCCCCGGCAATGAAGATGGAGAGGCAAAGGAAGAACGCTGCGGTAGTCAGTCGCTTCCGACCCTTTGAACGCTCAACGGCCAACGACTCTTCCCTCTTCATCCCCCACAGGGAAAGGACGCTAAACGAGAAGATGGTCATCGAGAGGAAGAAGAGGAGAGAGGTCATGGCTGTCATTGGGGGCCTTCATTGAGCAAGAGAATCGATGCCTCGATAGCTGCTATCTTCGCGTCGAGGTCTGCCTCCTCACGCTGGTTCGTAGATAAGACCCGATTGAGCTGTCCCTTCGTCACGAAGTGTGCGGTCTTTTGGCTCAGGATAGCCAAGGCCTCCGCATAGAGCCCCAGAAGTGTCTCTAGCTTCTGTATCCGGTTCTGGGCATCGGTCAACGTGAAGGTCATGGCAACTCACCTCCTTAGATGGAAGACGCAATGGCAAGGAGGTCCTTGGCCCGATTACGGGCGGTCCATTCCTTTGCCTTCTCGATAGAGGCCCCGGAGAGGGCCAGACGTTCCTTCGGTGTCATCTCGTAAGCCTCCTTAATGCCCTCCTTGACCTGCTCGACGGTCACGATGCCAGCATTCCCGAAGGTCTCTGGCGTCAGTCCATAGAAGGGGTCCAACATCGGACCATAGCCGAGGTCCTTCAAGAGGACCGAGGTGTTCTTGTCCGCATAGTCGAGAAGGGCCGTATACGGGGCCACAATCGAGGGGAGTCCCATCGACATGGCCTCGAGAAGGGGAAGCCCCACCCCCTCTGCCAGCGAAGGATAGAGCAAGACATCAGCCCCCGAATAGAGGCCCGGCATCGAGATGCTCCCTTGGTCAAGGAGGACTATCCGACTCGCAGCCATCGGATACCGGGCGAAGAGGGGAGAGAGGAATGACCGAATCTCATGGAGGCTCAAGGACCGCACGTCGGAGAGGAACTTGCACTTGAGAAGAACCTTCGTCCGGTCCGGGTGGTTCTCGAATGTCTCCAAGAAGGCATGAATGGCCTGAACGGAACCCTTCCGAACCTCGAACTTCCCAACCATGAGGAAGGTGAAGGGCGCGTCGGTTGTGGGCTTCCGCCCCAACCTCCGCGAGAGCCCCTGATTCGGGAAGAACGTCTGGTCGTCAACACAGCCCTTGAGGACCACCCGTTTCGTCTGCGGAGCGACGGCCTCAAAGGTCTTTAAGAAATACGGCGAAGAGATGGCGAGCGCGTCGAGGGTCCCGATAACCTCTTCCGAGGTCGGTGGAGGGACCGTACCCTCCACCATCGTGTAGCCAATTCGCCGTTCGCCATAGAAGTGTAAGAGCCGCTCGATAGGAGCCAGCAAGAAGCTCACGGGGGCAAGTCGCTTCCCTTTCCGGAATGTCCCCGGAAAGGAGTCGTCTAAGGGCATCCCATCGGCATGGATGACGTTCACGTTGTCCTCGAAGTCGTCGCCAAGAACCTGCTCGAGGCCCTTTAACAGATTGCGAGAGAGGACCTGATAGCCGCCGTTCCCACCGTTCGAGTGGTAGTAATTCAAGAATGGCATAGGGTTTCCTTCCTAAGGTGTTTCCTCTGGCCGTCATCCCGATGAAGAGGTGACGACCCAACTCGTATGTGCGGAGGAGAATACAAAGGTGTATCGCTTCCCCTCTCCGAAAGGCCGCAGAATCCGCCCGTCAATGGCATCATCGAGGCCGAAGTTGAATGAACATCCGTCCGTGGCCCGTATGTGATAGCTCGTCTCCGTGGCAGGGTCCACCTCTCCGAGCATGACAAAGCCCACCCTGGCCCCATCAACGGACGTGCCTAAGCGAAGGGCCAAGTCCACCACTGCGGCAGTGTCCGTTATCTCCACCAGGTAGAGCTTCCCGTCAAGGCCCGCTCCACGATAGGTGTCAATTGTCGTCGTGGTGTAGGCCGTCGAAGTCGGGAGCCACCGCGCACCGAGCTTCGACGGGGCCAGGTTCTCTGTCAGGGCATCGCCATGCTGCACGACGGCCATATCCGGGCCGTCGTCGAGGTCAGAGAACCGGGTCACACTCTTTGGCCGTCTGAACTTTACCGTCTGACCGTCCTTCCCGATACCCACCATATGGTTCCCGTGACCCGTTGGGGCGGTCTCTCCGATGTCCTCGTAGTCATAGAGGTCGGGGATAACGGGCAACGCTGCGTCTTTCGCCTTGCGAGCCCGTATGGCACCGATGTCGATGAGCAGAGGATAGTCCCTCTCCTCCATCGGCCCTAACCGTCGAGCCCGGTCAAGAGCCCCTTCGACCCGTTCAAGGACCTCCTTCGAAGAGTCCATCCTTGCCCTTGCCAGGTCGAGAGCATTCCGGGCCGTCAGTTGAAGGTCGTGGGCTGATGCGGTAGGGGGGACTCGTGGCGATGTCGGGGGCTTCGGAGTTATCGTCATGGGTTTACATCCTTCTCGAGGGTGAAGACATGGTGAAGGTCTGCCGAGTAGAAGAGGAGAATGTAGCGGACCTGGTCTTCGCCAAGACCCATCTCGATTTCAGCCTCGTCGAAGGTGGCCCCGTTCGCTGAGAGGACGAGGGTGCCGCCCTCGTGTCCTTCAGGAACCACGAGGGCGTAGGTAGAGTCCACCTCCGTTGGGAGTACGAACTCGTCCCCAGAGACCTCAAGGAGCGCAGGTATCCCATCGGGCTGGAAACCGATGCCGAGCTTGATGTCCGGCTCGGCAAAGGTCCTCCACACCCTCCTTGTAGAGTCCCATCGGATGACCCTCGAAAGGTCATGAACCGCATTCGACCCGCCACCCTCCTGGTCGTCATACGCCACGACATCGGAAAGCCCACCCAAGGTCTCATCGGGCAAGGCTGTTCCCTTCCACTCGAGAGCCGTTCCTCCCGCGTCAACCCCAAGGTACTCGCCCTTATGTTCCCTGGGGTTCATCAAGTCCGGCACCTGATGAGCCACCTTCGGCCAGTTCTCGAACTTGGTCTTCCGATAGAACTCCAGGGCCTCCTCAAGGGCCACGAGACCCTCTTCGAGGTTCTTCTCAATGTAGAGGGCCATGTCGACTCCAGGAAGGCCCATGTCCTTGAGGGTCCCTGGGGTCGGTAGGGTGTCACGAAAGAAGGCCCGTATTCGTCCTCGCAAGGCCCTTCCTCGTGAGAGGAGGGCCGAAGCCAGTCCCGTTATCGCTCTTGCGCTCGTTTGGAGCATCGTAGTAAACCCCCTTATGGGATAACTTGCCGGGTAATGCGTTTGAACATTCGATAGCCCGTCGATGTCACAGAGAAAAGTACGCCGATATCGTCATCCTCAAGGGTGACCCGTTCGAGGTCCGTGCTATCCGACGGGAGCCCTTCGAAGGTCGTCCCATAGGGCGGGTACACCGTCAGCTCGTTCGAAAGAGAGGTCCGGAAGACCCCAAGCTGGGCTCCTCTCCAGACCTCGCCCGGGTGCGTTATCCTCAGTTCCACAGCCCCTTCGGCGGTGTCTAAATACACCGCCTTCGGGACCTCGTCGGAGGAGGCCGAGAAGGAGAAGACTCTCACTCCGCCCTCCTCTTCTTCCTCCTCCCCCTCTTCCGGTCCCGCTTCCCACTTCCATCGCCCCAAGGTAGCCAGCGATACCCCTTCCGCCTCGTTCCCCGTCCCAGACCAGGACAAGACCTCGTCTGCACCAGGGGCCGTGAAGTCCTCCAAGTCGGTAGTCGCAGGCCCGATTGCGAGTCCAAGCTCGGCATCCGGGACGCTCACGAGAGCCGCCGTCTGGGGGGAAGCCTGGAATACCGACAAGGACCGGAACGGCTTCACTCCCCCTAAGCCCTGAAGACGGGTCAAGGGTAGCACTCGCTCATCTTGTATCCGACTCAGAAGGCGAAGGGCTAAGTACTTCTTCTCTCGGATGCTCTCGAGGAGGTCGGAGGCTGTCCGTCCGTCCTCTTGCGACACGGGCAAGTCCCCCGACGAAGCCCGTCCGTCGCCTTGTGGGAAGACGAGGTCCACATCGGCAGCCATCGCTTCTAGCTCGTAAAGGACCCGGTCAAGGGCCTCTATCTCTCGCAACATCTCCCGCGTGACTTCCTTCATCGCAAAACTCCCTCCTTTGTCCCTAGCCAATGGTCCGCAATGTAAAGCTTCGCAAGACAGGGTTCGGTACCTCTGGCGTCGGTCTGAATCGGAATCGCAACTCGAGGGCATAGGCTAGCGACGACACAACGAGCGTGGCCACTTCGAAAGTGACCTTCTCCCTTGGGAGCCTTGTCACGAGTGGTTCGCTCCCCTTCTGGACCAAGGACTGTCTCCCATGACGAACCCACGGAACCAACGTCCATTGGCCACCTACGAACTTCGGTCGAAGGGAATAGAACTCCTCCACGGACGGGTCTCTTCCCGACATCGCCAGAAGCTCGTCGTTCGTCCGATAGCGGCACAAGAGTCCAGCCACGAACGGACGGGACGTAGGCTCGTAGGCCACCGTCGATGCCGGATGGCCCACGAGGAGCAAGTGCGGGTTATACGGATAAAGGGGGTCGGCAAGCCGAAGCTCCTCCTCCGTGGTGGCTCTCACCACGTCATCGGAGAGGAGGAAGGCGCTCTTCTCGATTGCGACCCGAACGGGCGTCTCATCGAACCGACAGAGACCAGTCTTCCGCTTCCCGTTTAAGAAGATTCCAACGGGGCCGAAGTCAATGACTCGTGGGGTCAAGCTCCGCACGAAGGCCTCCATCGTTCCCCCACGGTCCACAAAGACCGTGGGGGAACTTGCGGACGGTAGACTCCCCGCACTCCCTACCCGACGAAAGAAGAAGCTCTCTTGGGGAAGGAATACACCAGAGGCCCCTTCAAAGCCCCCGGAGAGGGCTGTCGCACCCCCGACCAGGAGCGGTCCATTCAAGGCCCTAGAATCATGCCCGACGTAGCCTCCGTCGTCGAAGCCAGAGGCCCCCGTTGTGGTCTCGTCAGGTGGTGGCTTCACCCCACTCAAGGGCTCTGTCACCGAATGTTCCAAAGACGGTCCGTCTGTATCCTGCTTCAGGAAGCTTTCGTAAGAGGCACGTTCCTGAACACCTATTCGGGTCACGACACCCTTCCGAACTCGAGTCCACTCCTCGGAGGCACCAGAAGCCACCGTAGCTATTCGCATCTCTGGATGGACCGCCTCTCCGTCGTAGTCGAGGCTGAAGGCCCGAATGACCCCCCGCCGCCCTTCAGTGGGCGCGGGGGCTGGGGGCATCATCGGCCATAGGGTTAGGACTCGTTCCTCTTCCGACGACTCAAGGGTTCCGGGGATAGTCCTCCCGATTGCATAGCCTCGGATGGATTCGATGCCGTAAACCGCCTTGTGTGTACCTAGCTCATAAGTGGTCCGAGCTGAGACCTTGAGCTTCAGGTCCTGCCACTGCGAAGGGATTGTCGTGAGCTTCCCTCCTTCGAGCGGCATTGATACGCTCCTCCCATCAGCCCCAGTTGCGAGAACCTCCATGTCTGCCTTCCCAATGGGGATGACTTCGAGCGTCCTAAGTGGGTTCCCACGAAAGGTCATTAAGGTCTGGCTCGTTGCCGGATTCGGAGAGGTTATCGTTCTGGTCCATAAGAAGTGGTCGCTCTTTCCTCCTCGACGCAATACAGAGGAATAAAGGGCCGTAGACCCCTCATCGAGGAGGAAGTCGTCGAGGTTATACACCACCGACGAACTCTCGAAGGCGCGATAAGCTCCGCCCCTCTGGTCATAGAAGGCCGTCGTTTCCGCTTCGTTCACCACCTTCGATGTCTCAAAGCTCTCCACTGTCTTTTGGCTATGGAAGGATAACCCCCGGCTCTCGTCCACCTCAAGGAGGGCAACTGAGAGGGAAGCATTGAACTCCACGAGGGACCGCTCTAGCCGTCGTGCAGACTCCTCGCCATAGGCGGCGAGGAAGGCCGCGTCTGTGGACGCCGACAAGACCGCGAAGATGCCCTCGAGGGCATGGGCCACAATCTGCTCTTGGCTCTCCTTGAACATCGCAGCGGACATCTGAGCTTCCGTTCCATCCACACCCGCAGTTCCCGGCACCGTCAAGAGCTGCTCAAGGGGACTCAGTTCTTCGCCTCCCAGGGCCTTTGCCTCCTCATAGAGCGTTGGCCCCCTCCCTACGTCCCCCAGCCGAGTGGGCTCTACGTCGAGGAGGAAAGACCGGAGTGCGCCAACAAAGGCGACACTCCGAAGAAGATGTACGGGCGGGACTAGGGATGAGCCACCGACCCCCTCTTCGCGTATCCGTTTCCTGACCGCAATGTGAACATCGAAGGGGGTCATCTCTTTCATGCGAAGTGACATTCCAAGACGAAATAAGAGGGGAGGAGCGTAAGTATCCCGTTTGAAATGTCTGCCCGCGAACGTGCGCCCTCTTCCCCCTTGGAGTATCCACGATAGAAGAGGATGGTCCGAGCGGCCTCTGGTCTCTCTGCTCCTGTCGCCGGAGAGACCATGAGTCGATTCCCTTCAAAGGCCTTCTTTAGGGGCAGCTCTTGAAGGTGATGTCCAAAGACCTCGTAGGGATGCCGAGCGTAGGTAACAAACGTCATCGGTTCGCTCCCGAAGACGGTCCGGCCCTCCACCCAGGCGACCTTTTGAGAGGTCGCCGGGAGATAGAGAATCTCGCCCGTTACGCTTATCTCCGCTATCCCAGACGTGCCTACGCTCTCTACATAGAGATTGAAGCCATTGGTCTCGTAGTCCGCACGGTCAAGGACCTCTCCCGTGTCGAGCCTACGGACGGTCAATGTCTCTTCGTCGACGTGACTTGAGGGGAGAACAAACCGGGTTGTCGTTACTCCTGATGCAGTGGTCTGGCTATGGCGTTCAAGCTCGAGGAGGGGAAGCTTCTCCCGTTCTGGGAGGTCCTTGAGCATCTCGAAGCCCTTGACGCTCACCGTCCCTAATATCGCATCTTCCGGCAGGGTCCAGGAGCGCATCCCGTCCGTGGTTAGGGCCGAGCGAAGGCTTGCCGAAGCTCCTTCCACCTTGTAGGTCTTCAAGAGGACCTCCCCCGCCGAGACCTGTAGAGCCCCTTGCTGCCCTATGGCATAGCTCGAAGAGGTGTCTCGCTTCCCCGAGACCTCCACCGTGGCCCCTCCCACGAGCAGCCCTCGTGGGAGGCGAAGGAGACATCGGCCACTCAAGGCCGAGGCCGAGTAAGTGTAGTCCGCGTCCAAGGTAGAGCCATCGGCCCGGTAAGCCTTCCTCGTAAACTCCGTCCCACTCGGATAGAGCCTGATGGTCTCTATCGTCGTGGGGAGCTTCTCGTGTCCTGTCATCGATACCTCATAGATGCCACTCTCTCCCAAGGCCTCTAGATAGGTCAGGTTAAAGCTCTTTAACGGGACCTTCACCGTTGCCGAGGCCGTGAACGTAGAGGCCCCACTCAAGGTGATTTGCCCCGGTGTCGCTGCCGGACCCGAAGGGGATACCTTCGGGTCACTTACCTTGGCCCAGATACCCTCCGAACGACTTGGCGACGATTCCGGCCCTCCTCGAAGTCCCGTGTAGCAGCCGGGGAAGGTCAGAGAGAGCCCGTCGTCTTTGATGGTCCCATACGTCGGGACATTCACACGAGGGCAGAAGGTCTCTCCCTTCAGGGAGGCTGCGAACTTCAAGAAGGATTGACCTCCCTTGCCCTTGAGGACCCGCGCCCCTGTTGTAGGGGGCGCGGTCACCCCTTCGCCATTGTCGGACCCGTCGATGTCGATGTCCACCTCCTGTCCTCCGACATAGGCCACACATCGCCCCTGTTCTATAAAAGGTGCCAGCTCTTGAGGGATGGGAATCTCTAAGGTCTCTGGAATGACCTCTCCGATGCCTAGCCGATTCAGACCCCATCCGGTCAAAGTCCCTCCACGCAAAGAAGAGAGCCTGAGCGGAGGAGCCGCATAACCCGTCTCCTTGAAGGCTTTGAACTTGGGGAACTCGACGACATGAGGAGTCGCGGTGTTCCCAAGAAGGGCCTCGAGGGCAGCCTCGTCCAGATTCTCCCTCTTTCGGATGCTCGCCCGATGACGGAAGGTCTTAACCTCGCCCTTGACCGGGGCGACGAGGACGTGGGGGAAGTTCCCTCGTGGTACCGACCCCCCTTCCTCGAACCAGAGGAGTTTCGGGAGTGTCGTCCACTCGTCATCCCTGGCTCCTAACTCGTAGCTCTGCCCGTCAACGGTAATGGTATGGATGACTTCGAAGTACCTCGAAAGGTCATGTGCAGTCGAACTCTCCGCGATGGCCAACGAACGGATTCCCTTAGGGAAGGAATGTTCTCCCTCCAGGATGCTCCCCTCGCCCACGAAGTCATAGAGCTTCGGGGCGAGGGTCTCCAAGAACGCCTGTCCATTCGGCTTCCCCTTGAAAGTTATCTGGAGGGTCCTGGCTCGGACAGGGGCAAAGGCCAGGTCCTTGTTTGACCACTCGTTCCCTTGCCCGTTAATCGAAGGTCCAAGGAGGGTCCTTGTCCCGCCTTCGTCTTCGGCGACTAGGGACTCAATGGAGAGAGGGTTCCCTTCGCCGTCACTCCCGCCAACAGAGAGTCCGTTCACCAAGGCCCCTCCCGTATTGGCCTCAATCTTTAAGAGGCCTTTGTTGTTAAAGGTGGCTATGGCATTGGAGAGGGCCTCTTCGGACCCCTGGAGCGCACCGGAGAGGGCCTTTGTCACTCCCGTCTTGTCGAGGATGGTCCCCGTTACCGGGCTTTCACCCTTGACCAAGGCCCCGTCCACGACCCGTCCTCCGGCCCCCATCGACTTATCGTTCGGGGTCGGACTTGAGGCCGTTGGGAAGACTCGCTTCTTGACAACGTTTGTACTTATGCCCAAGAGCGCCTGTACTTGCGACATCTTCTCGAGGAGGCCCTGGACCTTCAAAGTGAGGGCCTTTACCCTTGTCCGGGCATGGGGAATGGTCGCCATCTCTTCGAGGGTCGAGATGGCTTCTTCCACCCGTTCGTGGAGCGTTCCCATGGTCTTCGCAAGGAGTGAGAACTCTTGGGGGTCCACAGGCCATCCATCCTTCGAGGACATGACCAGGTGACTCTCCGTGGCTTCTAAGAAGCTCTGAAGAGCGTTTAAGCTCTGTCCTATCGGGGCCTTGATGCCCACCTTCGGCAACTGTATGGTCATGTCTCATCTCCAAGGAGCAAGAGGGGGGGAGCCACCAAGGGAGTCGCGTGGGATGTCACGGAGGAGAGGGTCAGCGATACCGAGACGGAAGCTCCGGGGTAAAGGCTCTTCTCGTTCGGTCCTCGTAAAAGGAGCGTCCCTTGGGGTGTGAATACGATTCTCCTATCCGAGGGCTGGGTCGAGACCTTGTACTCCTCAACGGCCATCACGTTCCCCGGTCGAAGAACGTGATACGACTTCACCTCTCCCTCCGTGGACTCCCGAACGCTGGCCGGGATGACCTCAAGTCCCTTCAGGGCATAGAAGGTCATCTCTTCCCCAAGAACAGGATGAAGAATCACACCAGTCTCGCTCCCCTCACCTTCGCTCAGGAACCGCAACGTCTTCGGCCTTGACCAGAACGGTCCCTGAAATGGCAAGGGGAATGTGGCCCGTCCGAGTGGGACATCGTAGAGTCCAAGGCCCGCAAAGGTCGCGTTCTCCTCTTGCACCTCTAGGGTCAGTTCCGCAGAGATGCTCCCCTCCGGTATCTCTGCCTCCCAGTGGTTCACGAGGCCCCACTTTCGGTCCGGGATTGCCACAAGATTGGACCGCAATGAGGCCGAGGTCACGTTCTCGAAGGTTCCTGCCCGGAAGATGGACTTCCCGCCGCGCTCATAGGTGTCGAGCGCGGCGATGAGGAAGCCACCAACTTGGGCCACCTTCCGCCCCACCTCCGTCCCGACGACCTCACCCTGGCCGTCGCCTCGAGAGAACTCAAGGAGAAGGTCCACCATCGCGGCCTCCGACAAGCCCCCGGTCGTCTCCAGTGCGGTCAAGAACTCGTCGAGTCTCTTGTAGCGATATACGGATTCGTCGTCTATCGAGAGTCGCGGACCCAAGGGAAGCCTCCGGTATCGCACTCGAATAGTCCTTGTGGGGGTGGGGGAAAACCTCAGGTCAAGGACTGTCGGATTCCCATTGAGGAAGGCCTGTATCTCTTGCGCGAGGAAGAGTCTCGAAAGACGGCCCGAAGAGTCGCACAAGGTGATGTCCACGATGTCTCCGGGCAAGGGCAACACAGCGGTCATTTGGAGGACGTTAATGAGCCGTTCGGACTCTAGCTCCCATTCGAGGATGGGCTCCCATTCCGTCCGGTCTTCGGGGAAGAGGACCAGCGTAGAGAGGTCCCTCGGGAGGAGGGTAGCCCCTCCTCCCTCATGCCCTGAGACACGGAACGTTCGGATAACAGCGCGTTCCCTCGTTTGGCGAGGGAGCGCCAAGAGTCCGTTCAAGGTCTCTTCGAGGGATGCAAAGCCTAGTTCATTCTTGATTCCGATTCCGGCCCCTTCCCGAGAGTTCTTCTCCTTCTGGGTCAGGGGAACCTTCTTGACGCTCCCCTCGACCACCGTGCCTTGGAGTCCGCCAGCGAAGAGGTTCCCCACCATCTTGGCTGCTGCTCGGACTCCGGCTATGGTCGTCAAGGAAGCTTCGTCATATCTCCTTGACACCTCCTTCCCCTTGGTCGCCACATTCCTTGCCAGTCTCGATGTAAGGTCGAAGAATTGCTTGAATGTCCCCACGTTCCGAGGCTCTCCGCTAGGCCAGGTAGAGCTTACCCGCTGGAGTGGGTTAAGGGCCATGAGGTGTTCTACGTCCGCCCTCGAAGTGAGGCGGTAAAGGTCTCCCGTCTCTCCCGAACCAAGACTTGGCAAGGTCGCTGTCATCGGCTTTTTAACCTTTCTCGAAGAGGAGCAGGAAGTGACCCGGTCCTGTTGAAATCTCAAGGAGCTTCAGGGGAACTTGGGAGTCACACTCTCGTTGGGTCGTTTGCCATCCAAAGTACCGACGAAGGAAGGCTCTTGAAGGAGCCGTTGCAACCGTTCCTGCGATAGGCTGCAAGAGGACCTCCGTGGCATTGGGGTCCCGGATGAGGTCTCCCGCTGCCACGACGACAGCCAGATGCGCTCCAGGGGCCAAGATGGAAACCGCTGACCGCAGGGTGGCAAAGAAGGGGGACTCTACGCTCACCTCAAGAGACCCGTCTGGTCCCTCCACGAGGGCAGACTTCTCCTCTAGGTTCTGGACCATGAGGATATTCCCGTCCAAGAAGAAGGGACCTTCCCCCTTTGTCTCGTCCTCCTTCGTCATGGACTTCACGGCCTCGAGAAGGGCCTCCAATGAACCCACCTGTCGGATATTGGCAGCACCCCGGAATCCACTCTTCCGGTCAGCGATGCGACCCACTAGCTCGTCGGACACCGGACCCTCGATGTCGTACCAGAGGGCCGAGCCAAGACCCTTCTTTGCCATCTCCAAGGAGCCAAGGACATCTTGTACCGGGGCATTCCGCTGGCTCCTCCAGAAGGGTTGCTTCAGGAGGACATTCGGGATGGGCAACTCCGGTCGTCCGCTCTCCGAGGCCTCGTAAAGAGGGCCGAGGAGTTCCGGGGTCTTTGTACTCATCCGATGGAGACTCCCCGTTGCCCGGTCGAAGGCATAGATGTACGGCCCCTTCGCTGTCGCAGGCAGAAAGTCCTTGTCCCAGAGCGGATTCCATTGGGCAACGTTCCCGTCCCGAAGAGGCTGATGGAGCGGTATCACTCCTTGGAGGAGCAACTCACCCGCTGCAATGACCTCAACTGGGTCAATAGACCCGATGCATTGGGGCTGTCGGTCCGGGTAGAGCTTGCAGTTGTCGAAGATGGCGTTGCATGGCCCACAAGGAACGCTCTTCGCGTAGTTCGGGGCCACGACGATGGTTCGTGGATAGTATTTCGCCCTCGTTACCGGATGGTAATTCGAGAAGATGACCACTTGGGGCTTCTGGAGGGCCGCCCCAAGGTGGCTATAGAACGAGTCCACCGTTATCATGAACTTCGCAAAGAAGGCCATCGCAAACATGTGCCGAGCAGGGACCTTCCCCAAGAAGGCCGCATTCGAGACCAACGGGAAGTCCAAGACCCGATAAGTGGCATCCTCCCCTTCGTGATTCTTTAAGAGGACCGTAGCCTCGTCAAGGACCCCTCCGGGCTTCGTGAGGGCTACTCCACCATCCCCCTGGAGCTTCTCGGGCGTTATACCTTCGTCTAGGGCCTTCTTTGAGAGACTCCCTTTGCCTGCCCGGAGGAGGTCAATTACCTCCTTCCGGGTCGTCGAGGTAAAGGTCGCTGGACGAAGGGCCAGGGTCTTCTTCGACGGCTCTTCGAGGAGGAGGACATGCTCGAGGATGTCCGTCCGATGGCCTGCGTGGAGGAGCTTGAACCCGCGCTTATGGAAGTGGTAGAGGATACGGAGCGTTTGGATAGGCACAAAGGTTCGAGCCCGTGCCGTTGCCTCCCCTTGGAAGAGGAGAATCTCGTCGTGGGAAGGGTCAATCCCAAGTTGGCGAAGGAGCTTCAGGCCCTCGTCGACCTCGTGCTTCGAAAGGCTATAGAGCGGCACCTTCTCGCCTTCCTCGCACTTGACCCCCAAGAACTCCTCCAAAACATCAAGGGAGTTGAGGTAGTCAGCCTTCGGACAGCACTCGATGGTGTTCACGAGGTCAAAAACCTCGTCATACGAGTCCACCATTGAGCCCAACTCTCGTTCCCGACAATCGAGCATCCCGTCGATAAGCCCTAGGTTCTCCAGAACTTGTCGAGAGTCTGTCCGTCCATAGAAGTGAATCAGGGCCTCCGGGTACTTCTTCCGCAAGGCCAGGAGTCCGGGCGTAATGATGGCCACGTCCCCAAAGGCCGCATCCCGTATGACGAGGATTCGGCGAAGCTCACGACCTCGCAACGCCTCTCGGTTCTCCGGGGGCGTGAGGTCTTCACACCCCCGCATGACACAGATTCGGTAGTCGAACAGGGTCCGTACCTGAGCTATCCCGTTATCGAACCGGATACGCTCTGCCAAGAGCCCTGTGAAGTACTGGGGGATGATGCCCCTGCCATGACTGCGAAGGACGTATTGGGCCTTGTCATCGAAGGTCCGATGGCCCTCGAGTGTTTCATGCCTCATCGGGAGGCAGATATAAGACCCCGGATTCCGCTCAAGCTGATGCGTCATTTAGGTCTCCTGTGACAGAGAGGGGAGGAACGTCTGTAACGAACTCATTAGAGAGGAGCCAGCCCTTGAGCTTCGCATAGCTCGGGTCCTTGTCGAAGGGCTTCGAGAGGACCACCCCTCGTTCACCATAGGACTCTACGAGGTTCGGGCCAATTTCTTGCTCGATGTCATAGCTCTTCTTTCCCGTGTTTGCGATGTACACAGCAAACACGGGGCGGCCCTGTCGCTCAAGGTTCATGGCTAGCTCGAAGGTTGACCTCCGACGAATGCCCGTCCAGATAAACAGGGACTCGTAGCTCCTCTCGACAAGGTCAAGTCGCTCCTTGAGACCTTGGTAAAAGAGCCAGTCCTTCCCGAAGACATCCTCGAGGTGGACTCCGAGCTTAATAACAAGCTCTCGAGCTGTCGGGGAACCTGGACTTGGGACCCTCTCCTTGGCCGCCTTAATGGCCTCCTCAGGGAAGATGAGTTCGGATGACTTCAGAAGGTAGTCTGGATGGGACGAGAGAAAGATGCGCCACAAAGGATGGGCGGCTTCATAGGTCTCGATAGTCGTGTAAATCGACGTAGGACAATCGCCCTCGATGAACGAGGCCAAGGTACTCTTCCCCGCCTGATGCGGGCCAACGATAAGAAGGGTTCCGTGCTTAAACATAAAAGGACCTCCTGGGTCAAAGGACATGGAATGATGGATTGAGATAACTCTAGGGGATAAGGTTCTTTGGGAGCTACGAGGGACGGGGCAAGGAAGGATAAGGGGCAAGGGGGACGGGGCAAGGGGGACGGACTACGAGGCCATAGGAGCAAGGCAAGGGGAAGGAAGGGAGGGAAGGTGAGGGAGGGTGAAGGCCCTCCCTCACCCCCGTCCACCCCCCTACATCGTGCGCTGTTTCCCTCCCCGATGGGAAGAGCCGCCTCCGGTGACGGTACGCCCAAAGAAAGCCTCCGAGTGGGGCAGGGAGAATATCTCTTCCATTGGCTGGCTCTGGAAGATGTGGTTGTACCGCTTGTCGTAGACCAAGGCCTGAAGGTCAAGCCAGAGGCTATCGTCCTCGATGCGTTTCAGACCCGAAGGCCCCATCTCCTCGATGTAGAGGGTCTGGCCTAACTTCGGTTGGCCCGTCGCTGGGTCAAAGATAGGATTCCCCTTCCCATCTCGTTGGATGTCCTTCGTATTGGCGAAGTAGATGAAGGTCCGCAGACCTGCCTGAATGGTGGCGATGTGGAGCCACGGGGAGTTCGTCTCCCTAAAGGTCTGCTTCCCATCCACGATGACAGGCTGCTTCGTCGGGATGAACTTCTTATTGGTGTCCACGAACTTGAAGTTACCCAAGGTCTGGCCACGAGCCTGGAGCATCGGCTTCGCCTTATTCTCCTTGCTCAACGCATCCTTGTAAAACTGCTTCGTGATGTCCTCCACCTCTGAGGAGGCGTCGGACGGCCCTTGGAACTTCCCCTGGGGAATGGCCACATTCGGGTCTGGAAGGCTATCGAACCGATGGGCCGACTTCTCCTTGTCGGTTACGAGGTTGACCTTCTCCTGCTCGTGGCCAATTCGCTGGCCAGGTACGGGGCGGTCCTGACGGTTCTGGGCAAAGTTCATTTTCGGTTCCATTATCGATATCCTCGGTTACTCGGTATTGCAAGTCCTAAAGCGTTTTGTGTATATGCCGCGTGTATAAGTGTCGCGCCTATCCCTACCGCACCTGCTTTCTGGAGCCAGGAGTTTTGCTTCCCAAAGATAGACTGACCTGCGGCCTTCACCCGCTCGGTCAGTGTCGGCGCACGACTCAGACCCTCCGAAGCTTTCTTCGCCCCTTGTGACACTGCACCGTAAGCTTCCTGGGCCAAGTTCCCTGCCCCTTCCGCAGCCTGGGGAGTTACCCCAAGCTTCGCTAGGAGCCTATCCCCACCCATTGCGCCAAACGACTCCATCAAGTTTGCCAAGGGCTTCGTCATCTTCCCGTCTGCGCCAAAGGCCAAGGCCCCTAAAGCACCTCCAGCAACCCCCGCACGAACGGCAGCCCCGGTTGTTGTACCAACGTCCGCCTCTCCCCGCGTAAGGCCCGTTATGGAACCCATGCCACCCAACAACCCTGAGGCCGCATGTATCCCCGCCCCTATTGCCGCGCCCGCTGCCCCAAAGGCAGCGGCGCGTCCGAAACGCGTTCCTTGCGCCGGGTTACGAAGAACATCGACGAGCCCTCGCTCCGGTCGCTCTCCACTCGCCCACAGTCTCTTATTCATGGAGGACTTGAAATCCCCCCATAGCTCCTCCGCGTTCTGTATGGGATTCACCTGACGAGGTGCGCGAGTGGCCCCACCCCCCGGACTGGTCGCTGCCCCTTGTCCAGGGCCTGCCGCAGGTCCATTCAAGGACTGTATCTGTGGAGGAGGAGCCTGTGCCGCTCCTACCGCTGGATAGAAGAAGGACGCCGCAGCCGGATGAGCCCCCTTGGCTTGCACCGTTGGTGCCACCTGAGCCGCTGGGGCTACCGTACTTGCTTGACCTATCGGAGCGGCAGGGGCCACCGGAGCTTGTACCGCCGGGTTGACTATCGGACTCGCTGGTGGGGGCTGCGCCACTACTGCGGGGGTCATCGTAGGTATGGCTGTTTTACTCCCCGGTGCCAGGGTCGCACTTGGAGATGCTGACGCAGGTACGGCTGCCGATGGGACCATTGAAGTTGCAGCACTAGGAGGCGCTGGGGAACTCGATGGCGATGGGGGAAGAGGGGCCTGTGGGGCAGGTTGGTTCAACAACGGCGCGGCATGTGGGGCGGGAACTGTTGCGGCTCCTTGGCGCACCGGGTTCATCTGGTCACTCGATGTCTGGGCCGTTACACTTGGGGTCTGCCCCTTCTTGTTCTTCCCTTGAGCCATCGCCATCTTCCTCCTAAAGCTCGAGTGAGAGTCCTATCGTAAATAGGGGCGTTACCGGGGTCTTTGGAACCCCGGTAACGGTCAAGCCAATGCCCGCCCCTAGCGTCGTGTTCCGCAAGAGGGGCAAAGTCACTGTCACCGGGGAGAGTACCATCCCGAATGTAGGTCGAAGGTCAGCTCCAGACCCACCCGGTGTCGAGAGTCCAAAGATTCCTGCGTGAAGTCCTAGGACCTTGAACTGAGTCCGGCCCTCCTCTCCCTTTGTCCCGTACCGGAAGAGGTGCGTCCCAAGGGTTGCCCCGAAACCTCCTGACAACCCTTCGCCTATGACGGCCTCCGATGAGAGCGTCAACCCGACCCCGCCCCAGAGTGACAGCTCTGGGCGGGGGTCGAAAGACCACCCAGGCTTCGGGGGCAATTCTGGTCGATGGGCGTAACTCGTCTCGGCCTTCGTAATGGGCAACTCAATGACATGGCCCTTCTCGTCTCTCGCTCGAAGGACCAGGGCAACACCAGGAGCCGCATTCTTCGGAGATGGGGCAATTCCCGAGAGGAGCAATGTCACCATATACTCCCTCCGCCCCCACTTGATACCCCAACGGTCCGACTCCGACTCCGGCTTCGCACCAGACCCAGAACCTGAACCGGATAACGAACTCTTCGGCAACGTCAAGAGCCCGACATAGAACCCTGGTGGCCATTCGAGGGGGAAGGCCCGATAACCTTCCTGGCCCCGAACCTTCTCCTTTGCCTTCTTCGGTGAGGGAAGGTTCGGAGGGCTTTCCCCGCCCTCTAGAACCGCCACAACCTCTGTACGCAGAGCCACCCTTCGCCCATCGCTCTCGAGGGCCTTCTTGATGGTTTCCGAGGCCTTCTTCGATAACCCTTCGGCAATGGTCCCGGCCACCTCTTCGACCAAGGTGGTCCGAGGAATGACCACCCCTGGTGAAGGCTGTGTAGCGGGGATGGTCTTCGGGGGGGTCATCGTCTTTGCCATGACCAGCTCCTCTTTGAGCCTCCGAATGACGCTGCCCTGGGAACACGAATGGACCGCAAGGCCAAAGACAAGGGCGAGAGTTGCAAGGGTAAAGAGGATGATGATGATTTCCTTCCTCTCGGCAATCTTCGATAGGAGTTCTTTCATGGCTTCCTCCGATGGGCGACATCATCGAGCCATTCCACGAGAATGGCGAGATGAATCCATATGGCAGTGAGGAACGTCATTAGTACAGCAGCGCTCCCAAGGCCCAACACGGAGGCAAGGGTAAAGAGGGCTACACTTGGTCTAGGGCCAGCCACCGACGTAGTGACGGCCTGCCAGCACATGGCCCCTAAGCCTACGATGAGGACGAGGCCAACAGCCACATGGACGAGCTGGACCACAAGGGAGAGGAGCCGGAGGCACCATTGGCTAAACGATATGGGCATGTTGCCCTCCTTTTACTAGCGTCGTGGCGGGTGGAGCATAAGGAACCGTTCCTCAGCTTCACGAACTGCCAATTCAGGGGATACGGGCTTCATGAAGCTCGACGAGGAGACGAGGTCATAGAAGAGGGTCCCGGTCTTTCCTGTGATTTTGTTCTTGAGGAGCTTCAACCGGACGCGGGGGGCATAGCCTTTCCCGCGTCCCCAAGGTTCGTGAATCCACGAGGTCTTGTTCAGGTCCGACCCCGATTGGGCATAGTCATTGAGGGCCACAAAGATACCCTTGGCGTTGTACTTGATGACCCTATCGCCGGAGATGTCATTGGCCCCAAGTTCGGGGATATCGTGAACGGTCCGAATGGACCTTGAGTCTTTGTACTCCCTGGTCTTATTCATCTCGACCGTGGCCCAGAAGGTAATCCGCTCGGTATCGGAGAGGTGCTTCGCCATCATGGCCAGCTTCTCCGACCTCCGTATCGAGTCATCCATCGGAAAGTCCATGTTCCGATGAAGGTTATCATTTACGACGATGATGGTCTTCTCCGGGTTCTTGTCCCTGTAATGCTTCACGAGGTTCGTGAACTCTCCCAGGGTATTGCACTCCTCGCCGTCTTTCATGACGAGCCGATGGGAAGAGAGCCAACCTCGGATGGTCCCTATGGCCTTCGCCTGTAGCTCGGCCTTCCATGACGAGGGGTCGTGGCGGGTCAGTCCATCGGCGATGGTAAAGTGGGGATTCAACAAGAGCGAGGACATCATCCGGTAGATGTGTTCCCGTACCGAGTCATCAGTCGAGAGGTGAAGGACCATCGTGTGGTCATTGGGGGGCAGGAGACATTCAACGATGAACTGGTCGAGGAAGGCTGTCTTCCCTGCATGAGGGTCCCCACCGACCACGAACATCGTCTTCTCTGTCCACCCGATACCGTTGTCGAGGTAGGAGTTCAGTGACTCTAGGCCACCCTTGCGGAACTTCACATCCTTTGCCCGGATGGAGTTGTCCATCTCTTCGACTCGTTGGAAGACCGTATCGAGGACCTGGACGTTGGTGAAGTCGACGCCCCTCTTCTCCGTCAGGGCATTGGACACGTCGAGGAGGACCTCTTGAAGGATGCTCTGTGAGGTCCCCAAGTCCGGGGCCTCCTCGAGGCGCTGTTGGTGGGTCCGCAGCGCCCGCAGGACCTTCTTCGAGAGGTCTTTGCCCCGGTTCTCTTTATAGGCCTGGTAATCTTCTTGCATCGTTTTGCTCGTCAAGTTCAGAGCCCCGGCGAAGGCCCTCAAGAGGCCTTCGCGTCGGATGACACTCGGGACTGCATCAAGGAGTTGGTAAATCTCTCTCACTCGTTCAGGCAGCTCCTCCTCCGTCCAGCCCTTCTTCTCCACATAGGTCAAGACCCCGTCCGTGCCGTCGTTGATTGACGGAGGTTCGACCCCTCCCCCGAACGGGTCATGGAACGCCTCGAAGTCCTCGAAGAAGTCCTTCTTGGAACTCTGGGCAACAAGAGGCTCATGGCCCTTCGCAAAGAACTTCTCGAGGGCCTTGAGGGTTCCTTCCTCACCAGCCTTGTCCTTGTCTAAGGCCAAGACGAACTTTGAAGGTCCAAGGGCGAGGATGGTCTCTAACTGTTCATCGGAGATGGAGGAGCCACATAAGGCTACGGCTTGGTGTCCGAAGCCCCGCAAGGCATAGGCATCCTTCTGTCCTTCGACTATCCACAGGGGCTTCGACCCCACGATAGGCCATTGGAGGCCATAGAGATATGCCTTTTTATGGAAGAGGTCGTTCTCCGCCGTATGCTTATATTTCGGCACATCTCCGGCCCCTTGAGGGGCCTTCGTTCCACCTTGGCCCCAGAGTCTGACCATGAAGGATACGGCCTGCCCCTTCCCTGTCCAGAAGGGTATTATGGGGTAATCCGGCCCCATGAAGGGGTCTTCACGCACCTGGGCCAGGTCGAGGGCCTCGGCATCGAAACCCTCCCTTAGTAGGGCAGCACGGATGTCCTTTGCATGTGGGAGGCGGACGACGAGGGGATAGGGGCAAGGAAGAAGGTCCTTGGCGGGGTCAGGTCCTTGGAGGGCTTGAATCTCCTTCCCATATCCATCCCCCGGTCTCTCTATGTAGGAGAGACCGGGGTGGAAGTTCCAGCTCTCCAGAAGCTCAGGAACCGACACCCCTCGTTTCTCTGCCCATGCAGGCCACACGACCCGTTCAGCCCACGATAGGATGGCCGAATAGACCCTAAAGATGGTCGTTTTCTTTCCTTGGAGCGGTATGTCCACCCCGAAGCGATTCGCAAGGACAAGGGCATTGCCTTCGAAGAAGTTGGGCATCCCTGGTGCCGGAAGGCCCTCAAGGAAGGACGCGGCATCAAAGATATCGAAGGACTTCTTGCAGGCCCCGAAGCAGTAGAGATGGTCCTCATACAAGGTCATGGACGGGGTCCGTTCCTTGTGTGCCGGGTTAATACAGACGAGGGCTTTCCCGCCCCGTCCGGTTCCTGTGTTCACACCTTGCGACTCTAGATACTCACGCAAATGCCCCTTCATGGAGGCAAGGCCCGTTGTCATGCGAGATACTCCTGACGGAAATCAATGAACGGGAGGTCCTTGGACGTGGCCTCGATTCGAAGGTACTCGTTGAAGCCCATGAATGCCTCTTGGAGGTACAAGACCGACGATTCAAGGTGAGGAAGGGACATGGGATTGCCATGTCCCTCGAGGGCCAAAGACGCACCCTTCCGGTACTCCTCTCGTAAATCTCTCGTTAGCTCTATGAACCGCACCTGGAAATTAGCCAAATCTACTCCCCGCTGGGAGGGCTTCTGGCCCGGTGACGGCGAGGGATGGTCACCCTCGCCTTGGACTTCGTCTTTCTCATCCGAGTCCTTCGTCATTGGAACCTCCTTCCGGGGCCTCAAGGCCGGGACTCTTCCCGCTCCCCTGCGCCCGTGGCCAACACACATGCGCGTACTCACACCAGCGGCAAGCCTGGTCGCCTGCTAGGTCTTTGCCCTTCTTGTGGGCCTTGTAAGCAGTCTCACTCACGAGCCCCAATTCGGCCATTTCCTCGAGCCGCTCGTCGGTATATTCAAGTTGGAAGTCCCTTGGCGGGGGTTCGTCCCTGAAGTAGGCATCGCAAACGAGGGCATATCGGCGGTAAATCTCTTCGATGTTGTATTGCACGAAGTTCTGGGTTGTCGTGGTCTGGGGCGTCCATGCGACCCCACCACTACGCACCATCCGGGTAATGTTTGCGACCGTCTTCCCCGTCCGTTCGTGGGCCTTGAGACGCACCGTAAACTGGGTTCGCTCCCATCGGTCCCTGACCCCGTAGTAGAGCTTCCCGAACTCTATGCTCCGGTCTTGGTGAAGATAGACCATAATCTGGAGGAGATTCTCAACCTTCGGGAAGGGCTCAAGGCTCTTGTTCCCGAAGATTCCCTTCTGGTTATGGTATTGCCCGGTGGTCTTCCAGTCGATAAAGAAGTACTTCCGGTTCCCCTCCGCGTCGGTGTATTGGCCCACCGTGTCAATCTCCCCAGAGACCTCCAGGGGCAACGTCCGGTCCTTGAACTGGAACTTCTTTCCAGCAAAGGCCCCAGCCTCCTTCAAAACCTCATTGGAGAACTCTTCGAACCACTGGCCACACTCGCGGATGACCTCGATGGAATCTTCCCGGACGGGCTCCACCTTGGGGTACTTCTTGAGGCGATACCAGACCTTTCGCCCACAGGTTCCCTCGACGATAGAGATGGGAGGTCCACCAGAGGCCGGAGTGACATCGAAAGACACCGACGCCTCCGTTGGCCGGAGCGTCGGATGAGGACGGGGCATTCGATATCCCTCTCGATTCACTACCCGCTTCAGGCCTACCGCGTAAAGGGCTTCGAGGTCCACGTCAGGTAAGGAGTCACCAGGGAGCGGCTGAGGGATGGTCATTGGGCCACCTCGTCCATCTCGGCCCCGACCCCGACCCGTTCCTTGAGGCTCTTGAACCGCTCGAGATTGGCCATCATCTGTTCCGCAGCCTTATTCGCCTCGTTTATCCTGTCCTTGAGGTACTTCGCCCAGTCGTCGGGGACAATGACCCCACGCTCTTGGAGGTACTCCGACAACGCATCGAAGAGGAACTGTAACCGTCCCCCCTCTTCCCGCTGCCGCAAAAGACCTGTAGTGGTCTCTTTCAAGAGGGCCTCGACCTGGGCCTCGAACTTCTCCCGCTTCGCTTTCTCTCCGTCGATAAGTCCATGCACTGTCTTGAGAATCAACTCTGCATCCATTGGGGATACCTCGCAAAAGTTGGTAGTAAAAGAGGGAGGCTTCTCCCATCGTCTAGATGTCAAGCAAATGGAGCCGAACGGTGGGACGAGCCAAAGCTCCAGTCCCACCGTCTAGCTCGAAGCTCACATAGCCATTAGTCTGACTCCCGTACCGGAGCCGTGGGTCGTTCTTTGCGTAGTCTTGCTCCTTGCACAAGGCCCCGGCTTCGACATAGACGACGCCAGGGCGATAGGCTAGGTTAAGCCGATGAACGTGGCCTACCATGACCGCATCGAGGTCGCGTAACGAAGGCTCTGTGGTAATGAGTCGTTGGTGGGTCTTCTCTGCAACCCCTCCGTCGCCCCTCACGAAGAGTTCCGCATGCGCCCAGACCATGTTCCCGACCCTTGCCCACCACGCAGGCACATGTCGGCCCACCTTCTCCGGCACTCCGAAGGTTGCTAGGTAGGACCTCTTCAAAGGTTCCGCATGGACCCAGCTCTTCCCGTCGTGAGCGTCTCCTCGAATGACCCTCGCAAGGAGCGGGTCGAAGAAGAAGTCCTTGCAATCTACATTGAAGTCCGCCATGAGTCGGCTTGAAGGTCTCCTGTCATGGTTCCCCTCAATGTAGAGCGTGGCCCCAAAGAGCTTGTCACAGAGGGTCATGAACTCTCTTGCCGAGCGGTACTCTTCGAGGATGGACGCATTCCGACTCTTGCCCCAGCTCGAGGCTGCGTAATTGTCGAAGATATCTCCACCCACGAGAAGGATGTCGGCACCCCACTCGACAAGGCCAGCGAGGGCCTTCGCCACAGACTCCTCCCGATGGCTATTAAAGTGAATGTCGGTCACGAGACCCACCTTGTAAGGGGCCTCTCGTTTTGGGAGCCAGAAACGGTTCCCTTCTTGTTTGATGGTCAACGCAGGAACGCTGGTCATTGTCTCAATGTCCTTCTTCGTGACTAGGCTTCGGGGGTGAACGTCATATTCTCAAAGCGATAGTGCTTCGAAAGCCCTACCGTAAGGAACTCTTCTGCCTTTTCGAGTGTCTTCACGCTCTGGTTCTCGTAGGCTTCAGCCCTCGTCAAAGTGGCCCGGACTGACTCATCGGTGAGGTCATAGGTCCGTAGGCTGGTCACTCTGGCCAAGAACCCACTCTCCGTGTCGTTCGGCGAACAGGTGATTGACACCACCGCGTAAGTGCCGTGCTTCAACTTCCCTCGAAAGACCTCCGAACACTCTTCGTAAACTCGTGTACTCACGCTGAGGCGCAAGGCTCCGGTGTCGTCCTCTAAGACGAAGTCACAGCGGCGCTTCTTCTCCGTTGTCCGCTTCTCCATGAAGGAAGAGACGAAGCCTGCCACCGTGGCCGAGACCTTCACCTTCTTCTTCTTCGCGTATCCGGGGCCCGATGTGGAGGCCAAAACCTCCACATCCCGGAGTACCTGTGAAATGGTTCTGATATAGGGGTTCTTCTTCGTCACGTCTCCTAGCTGTCTCGTGATGCTTGTCCCAAGGATGTCAAACTCCATGAACGCCTCATAGAGCGGGTCCTCTTCAATGGAGACATAGGAGAGCGGGTCGGGCATAGGAGGGCATTCCGGGCGCTTTAGGACAGCGGGGAGTCGTTCCCCTTTGGTCCACTCCCCCCGCGCCTTCCTCGCCTCTGCATCGGCCCGTTCCTTCACTCGGGTCTCCCAGCGAAGAAGGGACTCGGCCTTGTCCTTGCTCTTCTTGAACCACTCGTAAAGGTCCCGTATCCAAGCCACAACGCCAGACCGGGACAGACCAATGGCCTTCCGATGCTCGTCAAAGAGTCCCGCATAGGCCAGCGATGTCGCAGCGGACACATTGAACTTGCTCCGGTTAATGGCCCCTAAGACTTTAGGTATCGAGAAGAGGTCTTCCCGCGCCATTGTCTTTAGGGGCTCAAGCTCCTCCGAAGAGTCAGCAATGTGCTTACAGCCACGAAGCCCAAGACGTACCGCCTTCTCCCCGACGGCCACGGAGTCGAACTCCAGATGGGCCAAGGAGGGCGGAAGAATCTCAAGATGATGGCTCCGGCTCGTGTGTATCCCTGGCAAGAGCTTCTCCTTCTTCCCCGATGAGACCCGGAGAAGGGATGCAAAGAATATGGCCGGGTAATAGGTGATGACCCAGGCACATTGGTAAGTGAGCTTTGCATAGGCGCGTACCACGCTCACTCTCATGAGCCGACAGGACATGGCCCGTCGTTGTGGTCTGGACTGTACCTTACGAGGGTCGGGATACGCTTTCGCTATCCCTCCTCGTCACTCATGGCAGTCTCTGAGGGTTCGTCGACGACGTGAACGTGGCCAACGCTTCCCTGCGGATTGTCCAATCCCGGACATTGTTCCGACTGGTTCCCCAGGTGGAGTCCGGGCTCTAAGGAGTTTCCCGCATATAGAGTGTTTTCCTCCCCTTCGTCTGAGAGGCGGCCTTTGAACTTCTCAAGGAGCTTCTGTCTCTTCCGGGCCATCCCGAGAGGATGTTCGTATATCAACCCCACCATCTTTGCCATGTTATCGGCACCACATAGCTCGAGGCACCAATACTCATTGGCAGGATGGACCTTGACCCTCTCGAAGGAGAGGATTCGGAAGAAGAGCGCAAGCTGGTCAAGGAACGAAAGCGAGGCTGAGAAGATGCGACAGTAAGCGGTCCCCGGGGCGTTCGATGGGAACCCGAACGTCCCGTCTCCATCGATGACCCCACGAAGGAAGTACCTCAGATGGGGCAATTCATGCATCTTCCACGAGATGGGGCCTACGCAATGGGTCTTTCGAGGGACTATCCCGAACCGGGAAACGTCCTCGTAGAGGGAGGCGCCACAGAGGTTAAGGCGGTAAGAGTCTCGACACGAGATTATCTTGCCCTCTGGAGAGTGCTTCTCACCTCCCTTGACCGTGGCCAAGGGGGCTCCGATGAGGAGCGAAAGATAGGACATCGCATCGAAGTCAACGAGACCTAGATGCACAGACTTCCTAGCCTCGTCCACCCATCCGTCCGTCACGAGAAGCCCAAGGAAGTATGCCTTCCAGTCGGCATCGATGACGTGAAGGAAGTCCTCTCGATAAGGCTTCGTCTTCCTTCTTCCTCTCGGCCATTCCCCCGCCGAGGCAAGTTTGTCGCTCACGCTCTTGCCCGTCTTGTACCCAAATATCGCAGCTATCTCAGTGAGGCTCTTACCCCCTTCGTAGAGGGACACTGCCTCGCTCACGTTGAATCTCATTCCCAAACTCCTTGATTATATTCGAGAAACCGAATGACTTTTATTGAATGCATAAGCCCCTGCACCTTCGAAGGATTTCCAGACTTCATGGGCCGTGTGTTCAAGAACACGGCCCACCTTTTTGCAGCCCTCGAAGAAGGCTTCTTTCCACTTGGCAATCTCTTCGGGCTTCTTCTTTCCGACGGCCCTACGGACCTCATCGGCCTGGACTTCAGTGAACCCGGCCAGGTCCTTCGAGAGGGACATGAGCTGCTCTTGGTAGATGATGCAGCCCATTGTGTCCTCGAGGAGGGCATCGAGGACGTTCCCTGGCTCTGGCTTCCAGCCCTCCATCCGGCGTTGGGCGAAGGTGGTGTGCATCCCCGCCGCCAGAGGTCCTGGCCGCCACAGCGCCAGGACGGCGGCGATGACCTCTAGAGAGTCAGGACGGCATTGGAGGAGGAGTTCCTGGACCTTTGGAGAGTTCTCGAGTTGGAAGAGTCCCCCCATGTCGGTCAGGGTCTGGATGCGGGCATATACCTTGGGGTCCTCGTCGGGGATGTCATCGAGGGTGAAGGACTTCCCCTCCTTCGCTGAGATGGCCTTCATGCACTCCCGCATGATAGAGAGGTTCCGAAGGCCCAAGAAGTCGAACTTCACAAGGCCAGCATCCTCAAGCTCGTCCCCGGCTATCTGGAGGATTTTCGTCCGTCCGAGGTCCTCGTCGTCAATGACCTTGTACGGGGCAATCTCCGATACCGGAATGGGAGTGATGACAAGACCTGCCGGATGCTTCCCGTGGGCTCTTGTTAAGGACTCGACCGCCCTCATCTTTGAGACGATGGGTTCATACCGTGCCTGCGATAGCTCCGGCACGGTATCCAAGACCTCCTCCACCGTGGGCTGCTTCCCCTGTATGCCAGGGGGAATGAACGAGGCTATCTCCTCTCCCAAGGTTCCCAGGTCCAAGATACGGCCCAAGTCCTTGGCCAAGCTTCGTGGCTTCAGCTCAAGGAAGGTAATCACCTGGGCCACGTTCTCCTCCCCGAACTCCTCCTTGATGATGCGGAAGACCTCCGACCGTTCCTCGGATGGCAAGTCCACATCCACGTCGGGGAGCGAGACCCGGTACCGATTCAGGAACCTCGTGAAGTAGAGCTTGTACCGAATCGGGTCAACGTCCGTCACCCTCAAGGCCCAACAGACTAAAGACCCCGCAGCAGACCCCCTTCCCGCTCCGAAGAAAACCCCCTTCTCCCGTGCCTTCTCCATGATGAGGTTCAGCACGAGGAAGTAAGTCGTGAAGCCCAAGCTGTCGATGACCTCTAGCTCCTCTTCGAGCTGGGCCTCGTATCGCGGCAACTTCCCTTCCTGAAGAGTCCCGTCTGAAAGCCCCTTCGTGAACCGACTCTCTAGACCCTTCGTGGCCAGTTCCCTTATCTTTGCACGATAGAGGCTCGGAAGGTCAACGGGGGCCACCTCTCCCTTGGCCCCCTTCTTCGAAGCCGTCTCAGGGCAAGGAAGAGGCCCCAAAGACACACTAGGCTCCTGGACTCCAGAGAGGGTCAGGCTCCTCAGGGGTGGTATCGGGAACCATCGCTTCGTGAGGTCGATGACGGTCGTTACCTTATCGGCCAACGCCACGGTATTGGCGAAGGCCTCATCGGGGAAGGCGAGAGACTCTTCCGGGGAGGCTCCGGGCATGCGCTGCCGCACTGCCCGGAGTTCCTCCTCGCTCTTGAGATGGGTAATGGCCCCTTCGAGGAAGTCCCCTGAGTCGTCCGTGACCTCTTCTTTGAGGGTCTCGACTTGCTTCAGACGTATCATCATAAGCATCTGGCGAGTTCGTCGGTCTTCGGGGGTGGCATAATGAGCATCGGACGTGACGATGAGGGGAATCCCCTTCCGTTGGCCAAGTTCGATAAGGGCCTTATTGACGACGGTTTGTTCTGGCGCACCGCAGTCCTGAAGCTCTAGATAGAAGTCATTCCCGAAGTAGGTCAAGAACCGCTCAAGGATAACCTCTGGCTTCCGGCTCCGAACCTTCTCTGGAAGGCCCCTCGTGTCGAACTTGCACTTCCACTCGGAGAGTTCCCCCTCCGTAGGTGGGAGGTCGTCGTCGCAGTTCCCCAAGAGATAGTCGGTGGTCCAGGCACGAGCGAGGTCCGACCCCCACGAAGAACGGGGAACGCTCCGCCAAGTCTTTATGCGCGTATCCACCCCACACGCACAAGACGGTCCGTGCATCCCCCGGTATGTAGAACTCGCGGAGTCCGTACAGAAGGACTCCGCGATGATGCTCTTCGGGAGGACCCCGGCGAGACATCCCGACGTGACGATGAGGCCTTCCCGATGCTCGATGAGGTCCTTAAAGGAGACACGGTTCTTGTAATAGAACCGTGTCCGGTCCCATGAGAGGGCAAGGAGCCGCTGGATGTTCTTTAGGCCCTCGTTCGTCTTCGCAATTACGAGGACGTGGTAGTAACGGACCCCGAACGAGTCAACACCCGGATATGGGTCTTCATAGGTCAGGTAGAACTCACAGCCGGGGATGTATTTCAGCCCTGCTTTCTGGGCCTTCTTGGCCAACGAAGTCATCGAGTTCAAGGTCCCGTGGTCTGTCTGGACGACATGCCCCTGGTTCAGGTCCTTAACGCGGTCGACGAAGGCCTTGTGCGAAAGGATGGCGTCATAAGAGCCTCGGTCGGTATGGTTGTGGAGGTTTACGAACGCCATTACACGTCGCCTGCCTCTCCCGTCTGGTCCTCTTCTCCTTCAAGAGCTACCCCGTAGACCTCGAAGGAGGGATGGCCCAGGACCTTCAGGAGGAAGTCAAACGAGATGGATTCGATGACGAGGCTAAGGAAGAGCTTCAGGGGACGGTCTTTAGCTATCTTTCCCTCGTCCTCGAGGCCCTTCACGATAAGGGCTGCTTCCTTGTGGAAAGCCTCATCGAAGCGGGTGGCTTCTTGGAGCATCGCCTCGGTGGCCCCGGGCAGGTACAGGATGATGCCCGTGTCCTTCCCCTCACGAAGGGGGCGAAGGAGGGAGTCCATCACGAGCTTGAACTCTCCAGGGTCATGGAGGAGCCACAAGCTGTTTGATTGATACGCGCTCACGTCGTATCCCATCTTCGCAAAGGTATCCGACGTGGGAAAATCTTCCACTCCTGTCCCAACGTCGCTATAGCTACCGAGCCGGAGGTAGGCCCCTAGAGACTCTCCCTGGCTCCCCATCAACCAGACACCAGGAAGGCTCCCTTCCCCTCGTTTCGCCCGCTTTAAGGCTGCTCTGGTGACCTTCATGGCAGAGGCCCTATTCAGGGGTCCCGACATGGCCCCGTCAGGCCTATCGAGGGAGAGCTTTCGAAGGCGGAAGGAAGGCCCTATCGAAGAGACTTCGGGCGGGAGGTTCTTCTCTCTAAGGAAGCCGAGGTCTATGAGCTTCGCTACGACCTCGTCTACGATAAGACCGGGGCCAAGGACCTCCACCACGCAGTTCGGGGGGAAGAAGGACAGGAGGCTGGCCTCTGGGAGGGTCGGAATCTTCGACTTGAGGGCATAGGCCAAGCTCTCCTCAAAGGCCCGGCTCGGACGATAGGCTTTCAGGCTCCGTCCAGAGGCCCTGAAATACATCCCGTTATCGGCCATGCCCGGTATCGAGACCAACAAGGGCGGCCCTATCTCGTCGGGGTTCTCTTGATGGGCTGCGAGGAGGACCTTCCCACGGGCATAGGCCAAGGCCCCGTCCATATGGCTACTGTCGAAGGGGGCAAAAAGAACCGTCGTCTGGGTACTGTCTCGCTTCATGTTCGCTCCAAGTGTCAAAAAAAAGGCGGGGGCTTATACCCCCGCCCTTTGTGTGTATCGGTGTGTCCGTGTGTCCTGCTATAGGTGTGTCCATGAACCCGCATATCCGGGGCTGTCCACATCCGTGACCGCGATAGGCCACGTTACCTCACCGACTCGCCTTAGGAGATGATGGGCGAAGCCTTCTCATAGGTCTCGGAGGCCATCGCTTGTGCCGCGTCCTTCGACAAGGCCCAAGCGTAGGACGAGGACGAGAGCATGAATGCATAGGCGTTGAGAAAAATCTTGACCTGCTCTCGGAAGGTCTCAAGTTCTCCGCTATAGCCAAAGCCAGGGTCCTTCCCATCTTGGCTCTCTGGGGCGACATAACGAAGGGCCGTGACCGCAGCAAGCTCGGCTCGAAGCTCCATCTTCGCCCGGAAAGTGGCCTTCAAGAAGGGCAACGGCCAGAGCAGATAGGGGAGGTCGAAGAGGAGGAAGCCCACGACCAGGGACCGGGGCTTTACAGCAACCGTCTCAAACTTTTCCTCATCCCAGTTCGGGAAGTAGAGGAAAACGCTCCCTGCGTCCCCGACCGGATGAATGTGGACTGTGGTGGCCCCAAAGAACCGCTGTTCCATATGGGCCAACTCGTGTGCCACCACAGAGAGGAGAGACGTAACCCGAAGGTCCGACGGGAGGGGGGTGCCGATGCCTTTGGCGACATACTCATAGGACGGCCATAAGTGGTCTGCCAGATAGACGGTGCGGCCCAGGGCCATGCTCCGGTTCTTCATCGAGGGGACAAAGATGCCGAGAATCTTCACGAGCCAGTTCTGGCTCATCTTCTTGAACTGGACCCCGACCTTCTCCGCGCAGGAGTATTTCAGGATACGTTCGAAGGCCACTTGCGCTTTCTTTTGAAACTCTGTCATTGAAGAGCCTCCACCATTTCGTTGATTAGTTCGTCTAGTTCTTCCTCGTCGTTGTCCCCACGAGCCTCTTTAAGGAAGCCGTTTAGGACGGCCACGGAACAGTCTCCGTGGAGGTAGTACACATCGGAGGGTCTCTGATAAACCTTCCTGACTCCTCCGGCCTCCGTCTCGACAAGTCCACCTCGTTCGGCCAACGTCCGGGGACGGACTCTTTCTGCCGCCTCAGGTCCCGACTTCAAGAATATCCCCTTCATCTCGTTCTGGTCAGGCCCAAAGAGGGCCACTTCCTTCATCTCATAGCTCGAGTCCTCGAACTTCCTTCGAAGCTCCTCCGCTTCCGCTCTTGCGAGGGCGAAGGCATAGAGCTTCGGGAATCGGGTCAAGACCCTGTCGATGAACTCGGCCAAGAAGGTCATCTTGCGTGAGCAAAAGATGACCCCTTCAGAGGCATCGCATTCGCCGGGTACGCCCCGGAAGTATGTCTCTACCTTGTCCGATGGGTGGTTCATGAGCCGGACAACACCCCGCATGAGGGTTGAAGCCCTGGACCAGTTGCGAGCCCCGATGAGCTGTCCTACCGTCATTGGCTCTGGGAGCCTCTGCTCAAGAACCTCTTGCTCCATTCGGGCCATCTCATTGACCACTCGCTTCGTGAAGAAGTTATCCCCCCGAAGCGGGGACTCGTGATTGAAGAGGATTCCCACACGCACGTCAAGGCCGTAAGCCTCCTTGTACACACGACAAAGCTCAACCCCCGCGAGCTTCGATACCGCGTATGGACTCTTTGGACGGAAATGGACCTCTTCATTCATGAACGGATAGATATCCTTCCCGCTGAAGAGTTCCGATGTCCCAGCAAAGAAGACACGAATAGGTTCCCTCTTCGAGCCGTCCATTGCATCGAACTTTGCTCGCTCCTCGTCAAAGGCTACGGCCACCTCAAGGAGGTTCGTTGTTATGCGGAGGTTCTGGGTCAGAACCCACGATGGGTCCTTCCAGCTCTCCCCTACATGGGAGAGCGCCGCCATCGCATAGAGGTGAACCTGACCCCTTGCCCCCATCACCTCTGGGTCCAAGAGTCTCTTCCGAAGCTCTTGACAGTCACCCGCTAGGTCACAGATGAAGATATCGAGGTTCACTTCCCGTCCGAGACTCCGCTCTTGTCCCACCCGGGCCTCGGCTTTGGCCGAGCCCGGGGAACGCCGCAGATTCCTTACCGGACAGAGGAAGGTCACGCTCTCCTGCGTCTCCCATGCGAAGTTTTCCTCCATCTCGTCGAGGATGGCGTCGATGAGATAGGCCCCGTCCTGTCCATGAAGGCCCGTAATCACATACACCGAAGACAGGTTCCTTGGAGCTTCAAAGCTCATGGGTCTCTCCGTTCTCCTTAACGATTGCCAATCGAAGGGGGTTCAAGGTAAGGGTCGTCTTCCATCTCCTCAGGGGACGGAAGACGGGCAGGGGGCAAGGGATTCTCCGGTGGGGCCATGTTCATCCGCCCCTCCGCGTCTTCGACCTTCTGAATCCATTCCTTCGTGGCTGACATCTTCTTCTCGAGTCGTTTATAGAGGTCGTTCGCCCGTCGGTCAAAGACCTCCTTGTAGCTCTTCTCCACGTCCTCTGGCTGGAGGATGCCCTTCTCGATGAGGGCGTCGTAGAGGGCATCGTTCTGGCTCTGGAACATGAGGTATGCGTTACGGACCTTTTCCATTTCTTGGAAGGTCAGCCGGGCCATGCTCTCCGTCTGGGACAAGGCATCGGCCATGAGCGGGATAGAGAGCTGTGAGAGCCACACCACCGTTTCCCGAATCAACTCCGACTGTTCCTTTCCAGAGAGCTTCACAAGGAAGGGGAGAGCCATCATCGGGGGCTGGAACGGATTGCCCGTCTTCCGCTTCGAGTCTATCTCCGCGAGGATGTCTGCCGGAGTGCATTTGGCAACAAAGTCGCGGTAGGCCTGCTCTTCGGCCTCTGCTTGTGCCGCTGCCTCGTTCTTCGATTCTACATTCATTAGGATACCCTTTCGTTCATAGATAAACGACGTGTTTCTGGGAGCGTGAGTTCAGAGAGGCTCGAGAGGGTCTTGTCGATGAGCCCAAGAGAGATGGCCCTCGACGGTCCAAAGTACTCCCCTCCCCGCTGCTGTATCTCGTCGAAGGTTAGGCTCTGGACCAGAACATCTGTCTCGTCGAAAGCCCCTCGCTCATCCCGACTCGTCTCGATGCCGTAACAGACCAAAAGCCGGGCGTAGACCTTCTCAAGCTCAGGGAGACGGGGGATGATATCCAAGATATAGTCCCCGTAATAGCCCATCTGCGGAGCATGGACCATGAACTGACTCCCCGTCATGGCGAGACGATGCCCTTTGGACCCACAAGAAGCCAACAAGGACCCTGCGGAATAGGCTCGGCCCGTGACCACTGTACGCACGATTCGACCTTCCCGGAGCTTCGTTATGACCTCTCGCATGTTGAGGGCAGCCATCAAGTCCCCCCCGTTCGAGTCCACGAAGATGGTCAAAGGCCCCTTCCTTGCCTTTGAGAGCTTCTTCTTGCCTTCCTTGGATAGCTCAGGTGGGTTCGAGTTCTCAAGGTGCCACACGCACTCAATGAGGTCTTTCGTGTGATGCTCAAGGATGGTCTCTGGGAGGGTGATGCTCTGAGCATCGACATTGGCCTCCATCGTCGTACTCTTTTCGGGCAAATCCTCGTAAACCTTGGCAGGAACTCTCGTAGGGCCTCGATTCCACTTCGGTCTTGTCGGGTCATCCCATCGGAGCGTAAAGTTCTTCATGCCTTATATCCGCCTGTCGAGCCAAAACCCCCCTCGCCCCGTTGGGCGGAGGGGGGAAGAGATGCCACCTCTTCGAACCTCGTGCTTGGTAGGCTTTGGATGACCAATTGGGCCAGTCTGTCGCCTCCCTTGTACTCGAAATCTCGCTTCAAGAGATGGTCTTCGTTACTGAGCAAGATACCAACCTCGCCACGATAATCCGCGTCAATTGTCCCGACGCCATGCTTCTGGACAATGCCCCGTTTCAGGGCAAGTCCACTCCTCCCACGAACCTGGGCCTCGTATCCCTCAGGGAGGGCCATAGCAATGCCTGTCCGTATGAGCTTGTAGGCCCCGTAGGGCAGTGTCCCACCTTCAAGGGCCACGAGGTCGTAGCCTGCCGAAGCATCCGTTGCCTTTGTCGGTATCGTTGCCCTAGGGTCAAGTCTCTGGAAGAGGACTGTCACTTTCTCAGACATGGCTCTTCCCCACAGAGGCAATCTTCCGGAACACCGTGTCCGGGAACACCACGAACGGACCAGCTTCCTCGACCGAACAACCCGCAGCAATCATCGCTAACCGAGCGGCCTCGATAGGGCCAAGACCAAACCGGATTCTCCCCGCCAAGAGCCAGGCAAAGAAGGTATCCCCGGCCCCGATGTTGTCCACGGCCCGGATGTTGGTCAGAGGGGCAGGAACCTTCTCCGTTGGCAGGATGTCTGACTCGAAGGCAAGACGACGGAGGGGGATGATTTCACATCCCTTGCTCCCCATCGTCCTATAGAGGGTCACGTTCCCGTCTTCGTCCTTGAAAAGGTCCTTGATAGCCTCAAGGGCTTTGGGAGCCTCAATCTCGTTCGACTTCACATTGACCGGGTAGCCCTTCCGGAAGGCCTCAAGAATCAGCTCCCGGCTCACTCCTTGGGCCATCATCTCCGGGTGGCGGTAATCGAGCCAGAGGGAGACATGCGAGGACTCTTTCCGCTCCGCCCCGTCAGGGACGCGGAGCGTTTCCCTATAGAACATCGGAACGTCCCAGTGCTTTGCCATCGAAGGGCTGAAGAGGGAGTCTTCGCCATGATGCTCGTGGAAGACGATGCTCACCGTCTCCGGCGACTCTTGACAATTCACGAGTCCACTAAAGCTTTCAAGCTGGTCAAAAACCTTCCTGTCACAACTCTCCGCTTCCCAATCCTCTCCCGTCATCTCCGAGGAGTACTTCATCTTCCCTCTCAGATATAAGGTCGGGGATGTCCCAGATTCCACTGACCCCTTCTCCACGCCATAGAAGTACTCCCGGAAGTGGTTCTTCTTTCGTGGGAATGAGAAGTTCTCTGTGGGAGAGGTTTCCCACCGAGACGCCTTCTTTGTGAACGTCTCATCGTGTTGGATATTCCGCCAGTCATAAGGGTCGTAGCTACACCAGATGTTGAATTGGAACGGGAGGAGGTGGTTCATGAAGTTCCCCTGCCCCCCCATCTTCCGCTCCTTAACCTTAGCGGTACCCTCGTCCGTCTCCCCGGATTGGAGTTCGTGTCCCTCCATAAGATAGTCCCCGGCAAGACACACTCGATGCTCTCCGGTCATCCTTGCAAAAATGCCTCTGGTCATTGGGCTTCTCCAGGTCTGGCTCCTTTTCGAGCCAGACCGTATTAGTCAAAGTCGGCAGGAAGGTCGTGGTGTCGCTCGTCTCCGCTGTCGTCGATTGAGTCTCGTTCCTGAGCTTCCAAAAGAAGGTCGTAGGCCAGTTCGCTATCGTATTGGAGTACATCAAGGTCCGGCTCCTCCTCATAGATGTCCTCTACCTCTTTCAGGAATAGGTCTTTGGAAGTCTCGTGGGACATATTCCCACAGTTCTGACAGCGGCATATGTAACCTTGCTCTGCCCCATCGTGTGTTGCCACCGGAGAGAACTTCCAGTCGATGCCCCCGTCGAAGGCATGAGCCTCCGCCACGAACGCGCCGTCCACATAGAAGGAGTTATTTCCACAGCTCGGACATTCTTTGATTGCTCTTCCACTCATTCGTCTTGTTCCTCTTCTTCGTTTGGTTCTTCTTCGTAGTCTATCTCTTCGTCTTCAGGGAGGGGAAGGCTAGTGACCTTCCCCTCCCATCCGGCGACCTGTATCGTTCGCCATAGTTTCCCAGCAGAACCTATGACGTGCAAGAACCCATAGAGACTCTCCTCTAGCTCTTTGGTCATGACCGAACCCACGGTCAGCTCGTAGAGCTTCCGTGGGAGCAAGAGGAGGTAATACTGGTTATATCTCTTCTGGGTTGCTGAGTTACATGGCTTCGTGGCAGCCACCGCAAAGAGGAGGGAATCCTGTCCTCGGTCCGTAGGGTCCTTGGAGACGCTTCGGAAGCATGACGACTCCATCTTCTGACGGAGCTTCTTCAAGATGGCCTGCGTCAGTGGCACCTCGACATGGCTACAGGGGACCCACACCAGAGACCCGTCTAAGGTCTGTTGTGCAGCGTCGTCGAGGAGTCGTTGGTTATAGAGCCCAAGAGAGGCTTCCATGCCCTCGCCGCCCCCTTCCTCCTCGTCCTCGTCTTGACCCACCTCCACGAAGAGGGGAATGCCCTTGGAAGGGCAATAGCCAAGACTCTCTCGCAAGGCCCTCTCCGACCCCTCCTTCAAGGTCCCGGCGCTCCCGTTGACCTCTTCGAGGAAGGCCTCCACAAAGTCCCTTCCCGCCTGGGGTCGTCCGTAAAGGACTTCCCAGGCACCCTCTAAGCATCCGATGTCGAAGCCGTCGTTCCTCGTCGCAAAACAGGTGGGACTCTTCTTCTCGTAGGAGAGGGCCTTCTCCCGCTCAGGAGGAGACCCGTACCTCTCGTAGTCAAGGACATCTCTTAGGCTCTGTTCGATGATTGCACCACCAAGCTCTACCTTCGCTTTCCGATTCATCGTCCACTCCTTATTTCACCTTGAGAACCCGTCCCTGGAACTCCACCGAGCCACCACGCTCGAAACGCTTCAAGAAGTAGACGATGCCAGCGAAACCTTCCCATGTCATCGCATGCTCGGTGCCTGTCCCGACCTCCAGATGAAGCTCTGGAAGGTGAAGAACCGTACCCTGACGACGAGCGGCTTCTATACCCGCTAGCGTGTCATCTAAGGTCCAGGTGTCGAACGAGGTTGAGGGGGTCGTCTTCTTGCTGCTAGAACCTCCACCCCCCGCCTTCCCGCCCCGTTTGAGAGGGGCGGGGGCGGGAGGAGCCTGAGCCCCTGGAGCCGAAGAAGACTCCTGCGCGTGAACCGGGACGTTGCCCATCGATGGGCCGTCTGGTATCCCGAGAGAAAGTTGCTCTCCGTTCCTCCCCTCTTCTCCGTTCCTCCCCTCTTCTCCGACTCTTTCCCCTTGAGTCTCCCCGTCCGTCTCTCCTTTTACCTTGGGAGGCTGTGGGATGTCGAGTTGTTCGTCAGCCTGAGTAGCCGATAAAGAACGGGACAGACGTGGGGAAGAGGACTCCGGCCCTGCTGAAGGGCTTAAATGGGAAGGGGGAAGGGACGGGAGTGGGGTGTAGGGATTGTAAGGAGGAATGTACGGGCCATCATCTACCTCCTCGGGAACCACTCCCCCCGATGTCCCATCCGTCTCCCATCCCGCGTACACGCGGTGGGGAGACGACGGAGAGATGTCGAGGCGGAACTTCTCGATGGATTCCTTCGACGAGAGAAGCTCCTGAACGGGGGGCGCGATGAAGAAGGAGGAGCTAGAGAAGCCGAAGCTCTCCAAGTTCTCCTTCGAGAACGGCCCCAAGTAGTAGAGGAAGTCCGATGCCCCCACGGGGAGAGCCCGTGGGGCATCCCATCCCTCTAGATATCCAGCCCCTAGGCTCAGGGTATTGAGGAAGACCTCTTCCAAGGTCCCAAACACGGACAGCTCGTACTTCTCATAGGCTTTCCGGAAGGTCTCTGGGGTGAACTTCTCGCTTGTGAACACCACACGGACCTTGCCCTTGCTCATTCTTCGCCATCCTTGCCCTCGAGGGCTTTCTTGACGGCCTTCGTGAGAGTCTCCTCAAGGTCGTCGAGAATCTTCGACTTGAACACGGGTACGAAGACGACCTTCTTCTCGAAGCCAAAGACTTCGAGGCCCTGTTCGGCCCGAATCATCTCCGCCCGGTGTCCCCAAAGACACCGGGCCCACAGGGACGGACGGACCAAGACCACAATGAGGTCCGAGCGCGTTGTCAGTGCCGCCCCGAGGATGATGCTCATGATTCCGGCATAGATTCCCTTCGACGGAACCTCGAACGGCTCCACAGCCTCCGAACGGCCATTGCGGAGGACAGCCCTAGCCATGTAGGGGGCCTCATTGGCCGACCGTCCTCCGACAAAGGCGAAGGCAGCGTAGATGCCCCGCTGCCGAAGGACGACTCTGGCCCTGGATAGATTCCGCCAGTCTCGCCAGTTCCACAGGGCATAGGCAAAGAAGAGGAACTTACTCAGAAGCCACGACATCGAAGTTCTCCTCGGACTGTTCCCGAGCATTGCCCACGATTTGGGTCAAGTGTCGAATGGCCCCGGTGAGGAACTCCTCCAAGAGCGTGGCCTCATCGACACTCATGCCCGTGCCGAAGTTTTGGCCATTGGGACCCTTGTAGCTCAGGAAGTAGTTCCCTTTATCGGCCTGGAAGAAGAACGAGAGCTTCTTTGGAAGGTTCGAAGACTGCTCGACATGGACAAAGGTGTTCTTATCCCCCTTCCCCAACGGTTCGATGCTCTCCGTCTTCTGGCGAAGGTAGGAGAGCATCTTCGAGGCTTCGGTGGCCGTCAGTTGCCAGAGTTGTTGCTGCTCGTAGTCATAGACCTTTTCGCCCCGAGCGGGCTTCGAGAACTTCCGGTTCGGGTCGATAGAGGGGGAGAACTTCACCTTCACGATGGGAACCCAGTATGGATTCGACTCATCGCCCTTGTTCCGGTACGACTCTGCGAACTCGACCTTGATGCGGGGACGGATGATTGGGAAGGCGTGAAGGGGGCCGTTATTCGGGGGTTGCAGTTTCATGGGTTTCTCCGGGGAGTAGGGTGAGTACGTTCTCTAGCTCAAGGAGGAGCCCTTGAAGGGTCTCGATAAGACCCAGGAACTCCTCCTGTTTATCCTCTCGAAAGATGAGGAAGTTATGGTTCATTCCCACTTTGGACACGAACGAATAGGTCACAGGGATGTTCGCATCCTCTAGGGCCTTTTGTATCCCGCCTTGGGTCCCATGACCGAGGGACACAACCTTCCATGAGGATTCCATTGTAGGGAGGGCCCTCGTGAGCCGCTCTATGGCCTCTTTGGTGGCTCTAATGCTCATTGGATGGACCTCGTCTTTTAGAAGGGGATTTCGTCGTCGTTCGGGATGGGGGGAGGTTGCGGAGAGGCCGGAGCTGTGGCCTGGGCAGGAGTGGAGGCTTGGCCTCGGCGGGGAGCGGCACTCGGCCCGGGACGACCAGAGGGCGGATTGCCCCCTTTGGCAGCCTTCACAAGAGCGTCCCCCATCCCACCACTCGGACCACCAGAGGAGCGTCCAGAACCGCCAGAGAACTCCTTCTTCTCGTAGGGCTTCATCAGGGGGAAGGAGTCCTTGTGTTCGTCCACATAATCGTAGAGCTTCCGAAGGAGTTGCTTCCGCTCGTCTTCGGAGGTGAACTCGAGGATGGGGTTGTACTTCCGGGCTTGGGCATCGAAGACATCCACGGGGAAGACGGATGGCCCTTGGGAGCCATCTGACTTCTGTTTGACCCGGAACCCATGGATGACGAGGCCATCAACCTCGATGGAAAGGGTTCCCACGGTGAAGTAGGAGGAGTTTTCTTCTTTGGGGTCGAGAGCTTGACAGGCTTTATGGCCATGAATGATGATAGACATGAGTGTTCTACTCTTCTTTCTTGGGCGATGACGGCCATGTAGCCGTCATCGGAGTAACTTCGTTGTCGAGTGGTGTGAGAGGACAGGAACATAGAGGATTCCGAGGGCCAGGTCTTCGGCGAACCGCTTACCCGGCTTGGCGTACTCATCGATACAGGCCCAGATATGGCCCGACCCTGGGATTGCGAGGGAGTCTGCGGTGACACCTCGACTCCCTCCCGCCCCACTCTCGCCCACTCTCTTCTCCGAGACAGAGAAGAGTCCGCTGTTGACGAGGCCAGGGTTGAAGAGGGACCAGGAAGGGAGTCCGCAGCAGAGCCTATTGATGTAGGCTTGAACGGCTTGGAGACGGTCAGGGAGGGTCCAAGGGCCTTCCATGAGGGCCTCGCCCCTAGCGGCCCTTTCAAGGGCCTCTCTGTGGGCCTCTGACTTTCCTTTAAGGTAGTCGTCGACGTTCACTCCAATGTGATAGCGACATCCCCCCGTGCGATGGCCCATAAGGAAAGCCATCGCACGGGTCATGAGGAATATCCAAAGGAGGTATCGCTGATGGCCAGAGTGGAAGAGGGCAAAGGCTCCGCTCGTTCCGACCACAGGTGGCTTGAGCTTTGGGTGCAAGCTCTCCCTAACCCCGGAGTAACCGCTTCTGATACAGTTGATAGGAGTTGGCGTACTCTCGTCGGAGTTTTGTGAGTTCTCTTTCGAGTTCACTGACCCTTTCCAGAGCCGCTTTAAGGTCTTCCTCAGCCTGCCGAAGAGACCTCCTTAGGGACTCTTCCCTACAGGGAAGAGTCCCGGAATACATTTCCGTTCCCATTCCAGAGACTTCTTCGTCTGAGAGGTCTTGGATGGTCTTCGTGGCTGCCGCCGTAAAAGCCTCAAGTCCCATACGGACATAAGCATCCATGAGGCATGCCTCTGTCATTCCACATTGCTGAAGGCTACTTTGGAGCCCCTGACTGACGGCCTCAGAGAGGTCCGAAGTAGGCTTCCTCTCTTCTGGCTCGGAGGACTTTGAGTCCCTTGTCGTAGTGTGACTTGTATTTTCGCTTCCTGAATCGTTCGAGTGCATCGTCAACTCCTTGAAGGTCGAGTTCCATAGGTCCCTCATGAACTGGACGGAACTCGCGTGGGTAGCGAAGAACGTGGAAGATGCCGTCCGTGGTCGTATCTCTCTTCCGATAAATCTCCTTAAGGCTCTTGAGGTACGACCCGTGACTGATTTCGATTTTCTTGAAACCCATGCGAGGGCTCGGCATGAAGGTCTGGAAGAAGGCCAAAGAGTCGACCATATTCTCCACGTCGGATAAGGTCTCTTCGTTTGGGTGAAGCAGGGGTTTGAAGACTGCGGGATAGTCGCATCCCTCCCCAAGGCCTCCTGCGAAGATGTCCTTGCATATCGCATTGATGAGGAACATAACCTCGAGGAAGACCTCGCTATGGGTCGCCACATAGACCTGGCCTGTGTCCTTGCAGGTTCGTTCCAGAGAGGTCCTCTCTTCGATGTACTCCTCGAAGCTAACCCCAAGGGCCTCTTTTGTTGCCTCGCTCAGGTGGAACATCGGCCTTCGGGTCAGTCCCATATCACTTCGATGGAATATGCGCCTCAGATGAAGGTTTGCTGCACCCGCAAGAGCCCTTGACCAGAAGTGGGGCTTCTCCCCCTCAACGAGGCTGTCGTCGTAAGGGAGTCCATATTCCGATGGCCGCTTCTGGGGATTCGCTTCAAACCAGGGTAGGCCGTCCTCTCCCACCATCACGGAGATATTGTACATCTCCGTGATGGGCGGCGTGAACATCTCCTTCACCTTCTCCGTGGAGGACGCCGTCCAACAGCGGTCCTTCGGGGACAAGAGCTTACCCTGCTCAAGGAGAATTACCGCCGGGGTCTTGTGTATCTTCCCCGCCCGCAGCTCGGCCACGAACTTGTCCGAGAACTCTATTTCGTTCTCCCATCGAGAGGCCAGCTCCACTGTCTTGTGCAAGGTATCCATCACGCTCGTAATGGACACTTCGAGCCTCCTCCCCAGACTGTCAAGAGGGCTTAGGAGGTAACTTTGGGCGGCTGAATATTCCGATGGGATTACCGGAGTCCAGCCGAAGAGGCCCTGCTCAACTCCTTGATACCGTTGGAGCCATTCCTCTATATTGCTATCCACCCGCGTGACTCGATTCTTCAGGGGCGCATGTTGCCGAGGCTCGGTTACAAGATAACTCTCAGAGCGCGTCTTCACGTCCCGCTTCTCGTATCCGGGAAGCTCTCTAGAGGGCTTCATGTTGGGGCCTAAGGGCTTTTCGCAGCTCTTGTCTCCCCTCTCTTCCTCCGGGACCCCTTCGGATGTATGTCGAAGGACTATCTCTCTCAGGACGGACTCTGGCAGCCCCGTCATTGAGACATCTTTCTTCGTCGCTATTGGCAAGTCTATCCGATAAGGCAGCCAACCGACATCGAACTCTATCTCCTCGGCATGGCCCTCGAACGGGGTGTCTGTCTCCCTGAGGGTGTACGAAGTAACTTTCTTTAACCCTTTCTTTCGCCATAGCTTGTAAAACTCTGTGCCAAGGTCCCCAAGAAAGTTCCTGTAATTTAACCACTTTCTTTCTTTCTTCCCGAACGCTGCCAGCGCCTCTTTTAGACCGGGCTGATAGAGGGCAATCCCCTCATGCCCATTGATAAGGTTCCGGTTACTGGTCCTTTTTGTTACGCTCGTGTGGCCCGTCCCCATCCCAAAGCTCACCACGCCTTCACTTACACACGTTGTGACCACTAGGCGAGGAAGATTCACTTTCTTCCATGTCCTATCCTCTTCGTAAGCTTCCGCTCCCAACCACTTCCCGTCATTCTCGCTCCTATACACCATCCGTGACTTTCTGGATGGGCCAATGGTTATTATCATCAACAAGGTCCTGAGGGGTTCTTCCGCCATCAAGAGAAGCCTCTCGATTCCTTTCTGGACGAGCCCCTTCAAGTTTCTCTCGGCCTCGCAGGTATAGTCTTTTATCCCTTTGATAAAAACATCTCCGAGCCCTTCAGAGACAAACTGTCCCGATATCGAAGCCAGACCATCGCGGACCTCTTCATGGAGCTTCTCAAAGAGCTTTGGATTTTCAAGCCCTCGTAATTCCATATTCGATGGTGTACCAGGGAGGGCCATAAGCGCCTCCCTGGACGGAGTGAAACTCCATGCCCCCACCTTGTAGTGAAAGATGACCAAGACTCTGCTCAAAAGGTCTAGGTGTGTCAAGGCCTCCCTTGAGGACACCCCATAGGGGATTCCCCCCACACATACAGCACAGTCCGGTCTCTTCCCAACTGAATGGAAGCCAAGGAGGGTAGGGCCTTCCTTCGTTCCAAGGGTGTTCCAAACCGATATGGCAACCACTCCATCGGGTAGATGATAGGACTTCCTTGCCTCTTCGTCGATGAGGACGGTCCCAAATCTCCCTTCCCATTCGCCCCTCCTGGTCCATCCGGGCTTCCCGATGTCGTCTATTGCGTTTATCTCGAAACCCACAACCTCAAAACTCATTCCCAGTCCAAACTCTTCGATATTGACCGCCTTGAGCAACGTCAAAAGCTTCCTGGCCTTTTCGACATCAGCGGGGGACTTCAACGTGAGGGAGACCTCGGTTCCGGTCCCACGCTCTGGGTCAAGTGGGACCTCAACCCGTTCAAGGGTGAAGTTATCCCCTTCGATAACACAGAGGAGAATGGACCGCTCATCTGCCGTCTGGGAGTCAATTGTGAAGCTCCCGTAGGCATAGACCGATTTCGCTCCGAGTCCGAAGCCCCCAATGTCATCATCGGACTGGTCTTTCGTTGAGTTACCAAGGCCAACGAACTTCTCCCGGAGGAACTTGGCTGACATCCCCAGCCCATAGTCCCTGATAGAGAGGACATTCTCTTCTTTCAAGAGTTGCACCCGGGGCCTCTTTACGAGAGGCCCCGGCGTCTCACCCCCAAATTGGCTCCGGATATGTCTCTCTGCCTCCCTAGTGGCATCGAAGGCGTTCGATAAGGTCTCTCGTATGGCACTCTCCAGGGGCTTCGTGTAGAGGCCAACGATTAAGGTCCGCAGGAGCTTCTTCTCGTTCGCCAGGTGAAGGGTGAGCTTCTCACCCGTTCCCTGCCCTCCGATAACCGTCTGATTTTCGAGTGGTTTGACTTGCATCTTTCTTCCTCGTCTGGTTCTCCCTATTTAAGGCATTCCCCTGAACACTCATCCTTCTCCTCGCAATAGGGGCAACTCCAGGTGCCGTCGTCGTCATCGTCCCAGGCTTCGCCCTCGTCGTCATCGTCCTCAGAAGGCCCTCCCTCGTAATCGTCATCGAGGTCAAGTTCGCTATAGGTTTCTCGCTCTCGCTCACGCTCACGCTGAACTCTCAATTCAGCCTTCGGGACGAGCAGGTTCTGCCCCCCCTCTGACACGAACTGTTCCCCGTGTTCATCCACCAGCGAGTCGTACAACTCTTCAAAGGTCTCGAACTCCTTGATGATTTCCACCTCAGAGAGCCGAATCTTCTGCCACGAACAGTCCTCAGGGACCACGACGACATTGGACGGGCAACAGGCCACACCCATGAGGCGCTTCTTTTCTCCCCCGAAGTCCTTTGCGTAGGTAAAGGCTCCGACGTGGATGCCCTTCCCACAGCCAACTTTCCGGTCGTTGTTCACCACAGACCGGGCTTCGGAGTGCTTCGTCCCTACGAGGTATCGGAAGGTCTTCCCGGTATGGCAGTCATAATAGTCGCGTTTGACCGCCTTGTAGCCCAAGAACCGACCGTCCGGGAGGATGGGGAACTTGTAACGGTCGAGGACCTCGTAGAAGGTCTGGATGCTCTCTTCGGAGGGGTTCGTCCGGAGCCTCTCGATAAAGAGGGCATACGGTTCCAGGGACTTCCCCTCTTTAAGGAAGTGCAGAATCCGTCGGGCTAAGACCGGATGAATGGCCTCGTCTTTGTAGTAGGCCTTCCCGTCTTTGAGCGTAAACTGCCCGACACGCTCGAAGAACCGATAAAGGTCATCCTCGGTCAAGAGGGCCTCGAGGTTCTTCCCTTGCAAGGCCTCGAGGAGTCTTTCGCTCGTCTTCGATGAGCCACAGTTCCAAAGCCGAGTTACATAGCTCCCGTTAAGATTCAAAACGGCCAGTAGTCCCGTAGGAGTTTGGGCATATCGAACAACTTCGATTTTTACCCCTCGAAGGTAGGCGGATAACAAACTCATGGATGAGTGTCCTTTCGTATGGCCCAGACCCATTCTCGGAGTGGGTCGGCCTCAGGGTCAAGGGATGCCTCGTCGTTGTCTTCAAAGGCCCGCCAGAGATAGTAATCAAAGGGCGGGACCGTTTCTCCTCGCGGGAAGAGACTCTTCAGGACTTCGACCCTTTGGCCCTCTTTTATCTCAAGCCCCGACTCGTCCATTTTTGAGATATAGATGTTCGTCACCCAGGGCTCAAAGTAGTTGTAGACCTTGGGTCCGCCGATTACCGCGAAGTTCGATGGATGGAAGGCGGGGAGTTGTAACTTCCCGCCGTTCTTCACATCGTAGAGGAGACGCGGCTCCCATCCACGGAAGGGTTCCTCGTCATTGTACTTCCCGTAGCATGCGGGGAGGGTCGTTGATAAGCGGTGGGTTATCTGACGACAACCTAACCCCTCGAAAGGGTCTCCTAGCACCTCATTTGGGTTCTGTCGAACGGTCGTCCCGGTACAGAAACCAGCAGGGCTCACCTGGAGCCCTGCGAGGGCTACCAAGAGGCTCCGGACGTACTCATCCATCATTCGGGCCACGCCGATGCCTTGATTCTCGCCTTCCTTCCTTTCGAACCTCAGACCCAAGGCCCTCTCTACTTTCTCAACAAACGCCACCACGTCCCCTATCGTGTACCGGATGTCCTCCCTGATAAGATACGGCATGGACATCGCTAGCCACGTCTGGGGGTTCTCGCAGCCCGTCGGCTCAAGGTATATCCGGTAGAACCACGGATTCTTCTCAGCCTGTGGAGCCTTCTCCCCCGCTGTCCTAGCGGAGATGAAGGGGAAGGCCCTATAAGTCTTCCCCTCTTCGTGCTGCCCCTCCCACCAGATGTCGTACAAGACGTTGAGCCAGGTCGGGGCGCTATCCTTCCAGAGGACGATGTAGGAACGGTCGTAAGAGGTTAGCCCCTTCAGACGCTCATAGGTCTTCTTTCGAGCCTTCAGCTGGGCCTCCGCCTGAGCCTTTGTATGGCTCCTGACTCCGGCCTCGAAAGCCATCAGCTTATCGAGGCCCGGGACCATCGACCGCATCGTGTTCTGACTTACCAGAAGGGTCTTAAAGCTTGTCCCGTGGCGATAGAGGCTAAGGTCCCTTTTCGAGTGCCACGGAATCTTTCCATCTACGGCGATGATGTTACGGTTTAACGAACTCGCAAGGAACCGATGCATGGCACTCGTCCTTTCGGTATCCTTAGTTCGGGAGGTCTTTGCCTGGGGTCGGCTGACCAGAGGGATTCTCTCCGTTGCTGTCCTGAGCGCCACCACCACCACCACCCCCCCCACCCCCCCCC
>JACCDG010910802.1_pt1 | contig 45086 bp, 29 predicted proteins | sample 7442471 | NCBI WGS metagenome assembly JACCDG01 (sample SAMN15323444, study PRJNA562643) | freshwater metagenome | isolation source: river surface water | place: USA:Blue River Watershed | collected 2017-08-17
AAATTTTAAGTAGAGCTTATTTGATTAATTACATAAAAAAATTACAGGTACCAAAAAAATTAGTCGACTGGATTGAAACAAATATGCCGAACAAACTTATTAAAAAATTATACGTGCCATTATGTTTAGACGTAAAAGTGGAAAATAATTTTAAATCTGACAAAGAATATTATTTGCTGTATTTGAATGACCTATTGGAATTTTATCATACAAAGCTAGTGGTTTTATTAACTAATGATGAAAAAACAAAACTAGTAAATAGTTTGCGAATATATAATTTAATATCAAAAGATGATTATTTAAAAATTTCCAACATTGATAATTTAGAAGAAGATGTTTTAAACAAAACAATTAAAATTAAACCTGATAATTTTATCAAATACACAAAAACACAAAAACAAGATTATATTAAAAAAGTATTTACGGAAAAAAACTCACAACTAGATATTACTATTAATATTAGAGCAATCGAAGAAATTGTTTACAGTAATTTTGATGTTGTTATGAGTTATTTAAATTTAGAAAACTTTCAAACCCAGAAAATAGATTATAAGGTATTATATTGTTTTGATATTTTAAGCTATAATTATGGGTTACATGAAAAAACCCAATCAATTAAAGATACTCATTTGACAAAATATTATACTGACGTGTACGCTAAAACCCAATTGGAAAGTACTCTTAATTACAAATATTATTTAAATTTTGAAGACCATTGGAATATGTATTGTATTGCATCAGACAAATACTTGGATTTATTAACCCATAATTTTTTAATTGATGATTATACTTTTAATTATTATCCACATGACGATTTTAAATTTTTAAATGGGTTTAATGATACAGTTAAACAAAATATAATTACAAAAATACAATCAGACAATAATCAAGTTATTACAAACAGATATGGAAAAATTCATAGCCTTGAAGATTTGGTTGACATCAGCGTATTTATACAAAACCCTCCTAGTTTTCTTAAACTTGATGGTATTGATTATTATGGTGAATATAATTTAGTTTTAGCCCAAGTATTAAAACAATTTGGGTATGATATGAGCAAATTACAATACACCAAGTTTAAGTTAAAATATATGATTGAATTTGATGTGAGTTTGTAAATTTTTTTTAAAAACCAAACGATAAAAAATTGATTTTGAATTAATTTATAACTTGAATATAAAATATTATTTAATGTTAACCAGATTTAAACCTCTTCATTTGCGTAACCAGTTGATTGGACGAAGACAGCTTAATAATTCGGGGCCAGATTTTTCTGACGTACCAAAAAAATCCTGCACCCATTGTAAATCCAGTGTGGAAAAATCCATTATAAAATTAAGGTTTGGCTTATTTACTGTTGGTGCTTGCGTTGAATTATATACTTTTAATAAAACAGGTAGCATACATAACAGCACCGGGCTGGGATGGGGAATTTTAGCTTGTATTTGTTTGACTTAAATATTAACCTTTAATTATTTGTATTTAAACGAACAAAAATCCAATGAAAAACATTTTGACCTTTAATTAATAACTAATTAACAAATAAATATTTATAAATTAGTTATAAAATAGTAATAATTAAGCTAATCCAAGAAGAACATCAATATCATATGTATCTTCTCCACGCTTTTCCATTTCTTTCTTTAATTTTATTAGTCTTTTCTTTTCATTTCTATCTAATTCTTTTGTTTCTTTTTTAACTTCAAGTTTATTACCAAGAGAATCAAACTTTTCTTCTTCGCCATTCAAGTTAAGTTTTTTAGCATTTTCTTTTTCTTGACGTTTACGTTCCTTTTCAAGTGCTTCAATCATGTCATCACCAAAAACTGTCATTACACCCGCTTCTAGTAACCATTTTTCTCTTGTTAATGCTTCATAAAAATCAGCATTATGTGAAATAACTAATACACCACCCTTGAAATTTTTAATAGCATCGGATAACGCTGATGTAGATTCTTTGTCTAAAAAGTTTGTGGGTTCGTCAAAGATAATCACATGTGGATCATGCCAACAAATCGCCCCCAGTGCCGATCTCATTTTTTGGCCGCCTGATAGAGCTGATATTTTAGTATGTTGGGCAATTTCTGGTTCTAAAGCAAATCGGTCTAAATGTTTTTGAATTTCACCGGTTGTTAATTTCTTTTGACCCATCATTGATTCCATGGCAAGTTTTTCATCAAATTCCTTTACCATTTTTTCATATCCCATTTCAATCAACTCGGATTTGGTAAACCATTGTGACATTTCAGTAACACCTTCTGATTTTGCATCATATTCGTGTTCACGCTTACCGGCTCTACGGGCACTAAGTTCTTTAATAATAAAGGTTTTGTTTGCTTTTGCCCTGGCTTTGATTTCAGCAATTTCTTCTTCGGACATTTTAAGTGCATTTTTTGTGGCTTGAGCTCTATCGGTACCAGTTCTATATCTCCACATAATGTATTCAATAGGTGATTTATCTTCATGACCTTTAAGGATTGAAGTAACATTTTGAGGAATATATGCAAGACGTAAATTGGGATGTTTTTCAATAATACCTTGATCTGGTTCAATTTCACCAACTAACAACTTAACTAATGTGGTTTTGCCGGAACCATTAACACCGCAAATAACTACTCTGGATGCCATGGATACTTGAATATTAACATTGGACAATTGGGGTTTTGGAGTGGTTGGATATTGAAATGAACAATCGCGCATTTTTAAAACAGCTTTGGTTAATGATTTAACACCTTCTAATGGACCTGGTTCAGGGAAACTAAATGCAAGTACATCTTGTGAACTGGTTTGAAAGTAAAATGCAGCTTCCGGTTTTTGTTTAACAAATTCAGTAACATTGCCTCGATAGAATTTTAATTTAAGGTTTTCATAGTGAACAATGTTGGTACAAACATCATCTAAAAATTTAATATCGTGTGAAATAATTAAGCAAGTTGTTGTTTTTAATCCTTTGATGTATTCCTTAAGCCATTTGATTGTTCCTTGGTCGATGTGGTTAGTAGGTTCATCAAGAAGTAATAAAGGATCCGCACGCAATTTTGCTAAAATAATGTTGACACGTTGAATGTTACCACCTGATAATGTATACAAAGGTGCATTCATCATATGTTCACTAACATTAACTTCGGCTAAGTTTTCAATTACTTGTTCTCTAGTTACACCCTTGGCTTGAATTTTTTCATCAGCTAAAATATAATCTAACACAATCATTTCTTGCTTTTCTTCTGGAATGTGGTGTTCGACAAAGGTAGCTTCAATATTAGGGAATTCAGATAAACTCTTGTTAGCAATAGCTCTCATCAAAGTAGATTTACCAGCACCGTTGGAACCTAAGATACCGTATCTACGACCAACCTTAACCTTAAAGGGTGTTTGGTGTAAAAGCACACGGGTACCATAAGCAAGGGAAAACACACAGTCACACAAGTTTTCTTCATCATCTTCGGGGTTATGTTCTTCAATATTAATTTCTTTAATAATTGTTTCAGTAATAGCATTAGTTACCAATTCTAACTTTTCACTATCACCAATTAAACTAGACAAATAAGGACTGATGCATTTGGTCCAAACTTCTCTAGATTTATTTTCGTGTTTGATTAGGGTCCATACCAAATCAGCACTATGGATAACTAATTCGCTAGAATCATTAACCCCATATGCAGATAAAATTTGCTTATATTGATCAACACATTGGGTGTGTGTGTATGATTCTAAAATTTTATTGGTTCCTTGTGCATGAACTTTATTTAAAACTTCAAGAGAATTTGAACAAACTTGGCGAATTTCGGGGTCTGCAATTTCTTCAAAGCCTCGAGTTAACACAGGTTCTAACACCCCATAAAATGGTTTAGCATAGACGGGATTTTTAAGAAGTTTACACAAGGTTTGAATAACAACGGCTGCTCTTCTTTGATAAACCATTTTTCTTTCTTTCATAGAACGAGTTAACAGGGGAACTAAAAAGCCCATAGTTGGAATATCAATATCATTAACAAATGGGGTAGCAATAAGTGCATCTAATGCTTTTTGAGTGTTATCTGCGGGTGCAGTGTAAGCGGAAATAACTACAGGAAATAAATGTTTTACATCAACGTTTTCAATAGTATTCGCAACATCAACAAATGTTGATGCAACTTGGGTTTTTACTTGGGGTTTAGGGTCAGAACTAACACTAATTAACATACTCATAATTTCAGGCATGTTTTGTGCAGTAGCTTCGGGGTATCTGGACGCAAATTGTCCAATAATATTTAATGCTAATAATTTTGTAGAGAATTTAACAGATCTCAACCCAGAATTAACTAAATGGGATATTTTTTCCCAACAATAAGGATTACAATGAGAAACCACAATATCAGTGAGTTCAATTAATTGAGGTAATTGTTTGAAATCACTTGAAATTCCAAAAATATATTCAATGTATTGGATAAGGTTTGGTTCAAGTTTTGGGTCATAAAGTGCTGATAATAATTGTTTTTGTTTGTTAAGGTCAAGGTGAATAATATGAGTGAATAATTCATCAACATCAATTTTAATGTTTGAAATGGATATAGAATTAGTTTGGGTTTGGGTTTGGGTTTGGGTTTGAGTTTGAGATTGAGTTTGCATTGAAAAAACTAGAAATTATCTTTTTAAGTATGTTTAAAAACCTACCTAAAAAATACTATTTATAATTAAATAAATGCAAAAATCCAATTCAGTTATTAGGGGTCCAAGTTTAAAAAATAACAATTATTATAAACAAAATGGTTATAGATGTTTATCAAAAGAATATGTAACTTATGGACCTGTACAATTAACAGATTACATAATAATACCAAAAGAAGCAGATTTTTTTGAACCAAAATATTTAAAGTTATGTTTTGACCAAGTTAATGTCAAAACTAATGTCAAGTCTTTCTTAAAATTATTAAAAACTAAATTATCTGGACTAACATTAACAATGAGTATTGATGCAAATATTATTTTAAACATACCTTTAGATTTATTTGCTGATTTATCAACTCCGGTATTTGTCGATTGTTGGGTTGGTATTAACTTACAATTTAATAAATTATTTGGACAAATTGAATTAGTTTGCTTAAAAGAAAATGAAATTAAGTTTAATATTGTTGATAATTATTTAAGAAAATCATTTGAACCATTAACCACATGGGAACTTGTTGGGGATTTAACTTATGTTGATAGTCCAGAACGAGAATTTATTTTGACAAATTCATTAGAAGATTTTACCTTACAATTTTCCCACATGGAAGTTAATGTTAATAATGAAAATCCTAGTCAAACATTATCAGACTTTAAAATTACTCTTCCATTTGATGGTCTACGTACAGGTTTATTTATAAAATGTAAAAACCCAGATGAAATTAACACCATAAAATTATATGAAAACAACATGGTACACTTTAGCTTAGACAAATTTTTAATTAAAACAATGTGTAGAACCATTGGAAACCAATTTTTGTGGTTTCCATTTAATTCGAGTGCTGATTTCTTATCAAAAAACATAGAGTCATTTGAAGGCAAAGTAAATTTTTCCAAATCGGATATAAAGTTAGAAATTATATTTAATTCAAAATTTCAAACAAATAAAATTAGTATTTTCGCCCTTGGTATTAATGTATATAACCAATTTTCTGGAACTGGTGCGTCTCTTGTAAAACGAGAGCCACAGTTAACAGAAATTTCGGGGTGTCCTTATTACACAGTTTGTGATTTACAGTCAGATTATCAAATACAAATAATAAAAATTGTTAAATTATTTAAGTTAATAGGTTTTGAATTAATTTTAGACAAGAGTTTTTGTCCAATTTCATTTGGTAATATTTCAACTGGCACCCAATATACTACTTGTGCTACTTGTAAAAATAATTATTGTGTTACCATGTTAACCAATTGGTTTGACAAAAAGAGCCCAACTGATAGAACGTGTCCAATATGTAAAAATGCTTGGTCCAACTGGGAAAGTTTTATAAATGATGTTAAACCAAACAATATGCGAATTTATAAATTTCAACAACTGACTGATTAAAAATACAAATAACCTTGAAATTATTGTTTAACATCAAAACAAATTTTTAAAATAGCATAACCAATTTTATCTCGACTTAAAAGCAAGTTATGCTATTTAAATTAATAATATGCCAGGAGGTTTAATGTCACTGGTTGCTACTAGCCAAATAAACACACATATTCCAAGAAATGTTGCTCACGAATATGTTGAATATGGGTCCGTACAATTGTCTCAACGAATAATTATTGGAAGAGATGCGGATATAATTGTTCCAGAATATGTAAAATTTAGTTTTGTTCAATCTAACCCAGAAATTCCTGTTACACTAGAAATGCTAAAAACCCAATTATCCAAACTAAGCTTGTATATGGAAATTGGTGGTAATCGGATTGCTCATTGGCCTTTAGCTTTTTTACTTAATTTATCAGAACCAGAAATTATTGATTCGGATATTTATGTTAATTTACATTTTGACAAAATATTTGGAGAAATTAAAATTCTTGGATTACAATTCCATGAGGTTAGATTTAACATAGTTAATAATAATCAAACCAATCCCATCGAATTATTAACCATGTGGGAATTGGTTAGTGTGCTAACATATTTAGATAACCCTGAACGTCAAGTTTTAGGTAACCCTAATACTTTACATGAAGAAATTATTCAATATATTTATCAGATGGATGTGAATGTGTCAAATGCTAACTTGGCACAAACTGGGTCTGAATTTAAAATTCTATTACCTTTTGAGGGCCCAAACAAAGGAATTTTTATTGAATGTGATAACCCGACAAATATCCAGGAAATTAATTTGTATTTGAATGGTCAGGAAAGATTTCGTTTAAACAAGTTTTTAATTAAATCCAAATGTAAAACTATATCACCCAGAATGATTTATTTTCCATTTAGTTTCAACGAAAATTATCTTGATAGGTCGCCCCAATCATTTGTTGGTTCAACTAATTATTCACGTATTGATACTGTAAAATTAGAAGTTAAATTTAACCCCAACACTCCAACCAACCAAATTAAAATTTATGGGTTAAGTGCGAACATGTATAGACAAACATCTGGAATGGGTGGATTGGCATATATGACAGGTGATGCATATACAATGAGAGATTTACAAACCAACTACACACCACAATACATATCATCAGCTCAAATGTTTCAGATTGCAAAAGTTGTATTTAAACTACAAGGATTTAAATTAATTGTTGATTCTGACCGTAAATTTTGCCCGATATCATTTGAAGAAATACCAACTGATACACAATATGCTACCTGCGCCACTTGTAAAAATAACTATTGTGTTGAAATTTTAAAAACCTGGTTAGATAAAAAACAACCAAATCAAAGGTTTTGCCCAATGTGCAAAACCGAATGGACCAACTGGAATTCTTATATTAATAATTTGGATTCAATTGCTAATCCTAATAATCCTGCTTCAATAGCAGAGCCAATTATTGAATTGGTTGTTTAAAATAATTATTGAATTTTATTTTTTACTCTTTCAAAGTCCAATTATTAAAATCTATTTTATTAAACTTTCCATTATATATTATTAAATAAGGTAAATAAATTATTTAAACTATAATTTGTTATTATAGTTTGAATAAACTAATATTCGCATATTTTGAATGCGGTTCTATCAGGGATCGAACCTGAGACCTAAAGGTTAACAGCCTTTTGCTCTACCTACTGAGCTATAGAACCGGGTATAGCTTTTTCACAGCTATAAACATTAATTCAATAAAGTTAGTTAATTAAATTAATGTTATTTTCCTCAAGCTTATATAAATAATATTTAATTTATATTTACTTGGGAACAAATTGTTTTCTCCTAACATAATTAAGAGAATAAATCTTTAAATTGTTTTAGTGTATTTAAAACACACAATTTAACAATTTAAAGGAGGGAGTTAGGCATTAAATAAAAATATTTAATACATTTACATTAAGCACTCAGTATATCCTGCTACTGAACTTTAAATGTAAACCCATGTTTGCACACAACTAACCATAACATCTAATATAAAATTTTATATCAGGAATTATGGGAGATTATTAATCTCACTAAACCCTCTAATAACTTAAACTAGATATTTTTTATTAAATAAAAACGCACTGGATTTTATATTTGCTTGGTTTATATAAAAATTATTTAATTTGTTTTTCAAATATTTTAATTTTATCTTCAAAATCCAATATTTTATTTTCATTTTTAGGATCGGTAAATTGTTTAATAAATTTTTTGGGTATTTTGAATCTAACATTATCTGGTATAGTTGATAGTTTAAGTTTATGATCAAGCAAATATTTTTTCCATTGCCAAATATCATTTATTAAAAATAATTCTTGTTGTTTTTCTTTATTATTTTTATCAACTTGTTTAACTTCTGTTAAATAATTATATTTAATGTCAGATGCTGCTTTTTCTGGCGTATTTCCAGGTTTAAACACAATTGGATAAAACAGTTCAGTCATATCAATAAGTTCTGATTTACAACAATTATCACAATTACCACAAGTATAAAATGTAAATGGCTCATTAAAATAGTCAAGGATAAATCTACGTCTACATGTGTTTGTAAAAACAAATTTACTTACTTTGTTAAGATTATTTTCTTTTGCACGTGCTAATGCGGGAAATTTTTGTTTAATATTTTTTAACATATGTTTTGCAATAATTAAATTGGTATATTCAAAATACAAAACAGTCTCAGCAGGTTTTCCATCTCGTCCGGCTCTTCCTATTTGTTGGTAATATTCTTCAATTGATGATGGAGACCCAAAAATAATTACACAACGTACAGTTTGATCAATTCCCATCCCAAATGCAATTGTACTTATAATTACTTTAATATCTCCATCAGAAAACTTTGTTTGAATCGACTCTCTTAGTCCTTTTGATAATCCAGCATGATATGCTTCACAACATCCCTTGCTTAGTTTATTTAATTGTGTAGCAATATCTTCACAATCTTTTCTGGAATTAGCATAAACAATAATTTTTTCATTTGGATATTTTTCAATATATTCCATAACAATTATTTCTTTTTCTTTGGTTTTAGTAATTGTTTTTATACTACGAGGTCTTTTTTCTTCAATCTGTATAGTTGGCATTTCTGATACAGCCAAATATAAATTTGCACGGTCAAAACTAGCCCGAACTACTACAGGATTAGACAAATATAAAAATTTACTAATATCTTGACAAACTGTATCAGTTGCAGTTGCAGTTACTGCTAAAATCGGAATTTGTGGAAACATCTCTCGAAATAATTTAACTTTAGTATATTCGGGACGAAAATCTTGACCCCATACACTAATACAATGAGACTCGTCAACAGCTAAAAAACCTAATTGATTTGACTCTATTAGTGTATTTGCAAGTTCTAATCCATCAGCTTTAATTAAATATTCTGGACTCATATAAACAATTCGAATTTTGCCATCAATAACATCAAATACTTCTTGATTTTTATTTTTATTGTTTCCATGTAACGCAGCACACGGAATATCCATAGAAATTAATTTTTCTTTTTGATCGTCCATTAGTGAAATTAAGGGACTAATAATAAATATAGTTTTTTTAGTTACAAGTGGTGGTAGTAAATAACAAAGAGATTTACCATAACCTGTTGGAAGTAACCCAATAACATCATTACCTAATAATAATTCATTAATTACTTCAAATTGTTTTTCTTTAAGTTCTGATATTTTCCAATATTTTTTAAGAATTTTCTTAGCCTTATCTGTCCAAAGCATTTTATTAAAATTTAGTTAAATTTACAAGTTAATAAAACTAAATTTCAATTATTTATTAGTTTGTTGCATTTATTTTTGCTTTTAATTCAGTAATTTGCCTTTCTATTTGTTGTTTTTTATTATTTTTTTCCATAATTTCGCTGTTTAATTCTTTAATTTTATTTTCATCTTTGTCAATTTCACTACTGATTTTTTTTCTTAATTTTTTTAATTCATCAGTTTGTTTAGTCTCTTTTATTTTACTTCTTTCTACGCTTAAAGTAGTAATTGATTCTTTTTTTATGTTAATTTTATTATCTATTTTTTTAATTTCTTTATCAATTTTATTTTTTTCCAAAGTAAGCTTATATATTTCACTATTTATTTGATTATTTTCATATTCAACTTTATTTTTTTGACACAATTGAATATTTTCACTATTTAAATATTCCCATTTATTAAATTTGCATGTTGTGTAATCTTGATACTCAATTTTATATTTGTTACATTTGTTTATAGCCTTTTGATTGGCAGATTGTATAGATGCAATTTGTTTTTTTTCATTGTCTTTATTTATTTGTTCATTTAATAATGAAATTTGGTTTAATTTTTCTTTGAAATTTTTAACATTTGAATCACATTTATATTCATCATCAGTTTTAAAAAAAGGTTCAAGTGTTTCGCTTGTTAATTTTTTAACAAATGGAATAATAATTTGTTTTTGTAAATTACCAGATGCCCACTGTGATAAAAGTTTATTAAAATTTTCAAATAATTCTTTATGAATTTTTTCAAGTGCGGATAAAACATTTATATGACCAGCTAATTTATTTGTTAAATTTTCACAAATAATATAAATTATAAAATAGGTTTTTATAATAGATTTATCGCTATTATTAGTAATATAGTTTATTATTTTATCTAATTCATAACTATTCACATAATCACCCAAATTAATAAATTCAATTAAATCATTTTCTTTAAACTCTTCAATTAGTTTGCTTGACTCATAATATTTATTTACCATATTATAATTTATTAATGTTAAATTTTTACAACTTAATAGCACATATTCTGATGCAAAAATTGGTCCCATATATCCCGGAACTAATAAAATTTTTTTAACTTCTGGAACTAATACCCATACCTGTCCAGATTTATTTTTTACAAATTCAGAACCATTAAATTGAACAGTAATATTTGGAACACAACTAACAACTTCATTAATTGGAAAACAAATACGTTCAAATATATCAGGATTTTTTAAATTTGTAAATAAATATTGAATATAATCCCATTTTAATAACGGTTTTGAAAAACCCAATTCATTAAAAATAGTATTACTAACTTCTTTAATTTTAATAACTTCTTTTTCAACTTCTTTTTCAATTGACTTTGATATAGTTACATTAGCACAATCGGAATCAATGGAAAATACAAGTTTTTTAAGTATATTTACATCATCAATTTTTTTAAAAAGTTTATTAAAAGTTGTACTAAATTTTGCCGTTTTAATATTAACAATATTAGTTAAATATTCTTGATTGGTAGAAGGAAACGGTTCCATAAAATAATATTTAATTTTTTCTTTGTATATTTCATTAAATGCTGTAATTTTGTATTTATTTAAATCATTTAACATTTCTTTTTCGTCAATTATTTCCCCATTATTTTGTTTTTTAGTAATAAGTGAATTATAAAAGCCTGAAGCTCTATTTATCATTGTTATTGTTAAATCTTTTCTAATTTCTGATTTTAATGTTTGATATGTTAATAATTTTGACTTGTCTGCTTTTTGTTTTTCTTCATTAAATTTAATAATATTACATACATCAACACTTGACAACCTATTCAAGTCTTTACTAATATATAAAATATCAACTGAATGACCCATGTTAATTTTTCTTAATCTGAAAACAGCTTGTGCAACATTGGTATAAATTGATTTAGGATTAATTGTTACTAATCCTTTCATTTTTGGTAAATAATCTTGTCTAATATCAACACCAACAACATGTCCTTGTGAATAATAAATAAATGGTTTGAAATATTTTTTACTTGAAGAGTATTCTAATTGGATATTTTCTTTTGATAAAACATATTTTTGGTCTGTTTCTGACATAAAAATAATATCTCTGGAAAACTTAAAATAATTTGATAAATATTTTGCAACTTCAATATTGGGTAAATTTTTAAAAATACCAACTTGATCTATAAATGCATCATAATTTTCTAAATTTAATGATTGCTTAAATTGTTCAATATATTGAGAAATTACATTAGCACTAGTTTCTAATTGATTTATATTAAATGTTTTTCCATTAGCAAGTGCATATAACACATTAACTGATTCATCTAAATCAGCAACAATTTCAGACATTTTAAATATATCATCAGACCTTAAAAAATCAGGTAATTCCATGTTAACAGTACCAGAATACCCAATTTTATAAATTGAATCAATATTTATAATATCAACAAATGACACATTTAATTGTTCTTCGGCTAAAGTAAGAGTTGAAAAAATTTCATCAAAAACTATTTTAAATAATTCTTTTTTAATGTTTGGATTTGATTGGGTTAATCTAATTATCGCATCTGATAAATTTTCATTAGGTTCATTCATTTTAAATATTTTTTTGAATAAATTTTTATTAATAATGCACTTAATAATAAGTTCTGATACTTCCAAATTTTTTAAAATCACATAATAATACAAAGTTAAAAATATAGTTATCACACATGAACTAAAATTTGAATTAGCAATAGGTTTATCTTTATTTAAATATGGTACTGCTAAAAATTTATTTTTATCAATACCCCAATTAATATTTTCAACAAATGTATCAGATTGAATATTTTTATAAATTTGATTTATATCATTAATAATATTTATAGTAACAGTTTTCTTATCTTCTTCACTATTTATTAAATTATTTTTTTTATCAATAGTTAATGGTTTAATTTTTTCAACATCCTCAATTTCTAATTGTTTTAGACCATCTTCTTTAATTAACCAAACAAGATCACTAATAAATTTATATAGGTTTTTAGTGTTTAACGGTTTTTTATTAACAATATTATAATTTGATTTAATTGGATCAAGAAGTGAATCAAATTCATCAATTATAAAAACTTTATTTTTATTAGCATTTGGTTCCATAAATTCCCCTGACAAAAAACTATTTTTAATTTGGGAACCAGATAAAACTTTTTGTTTATTTTCAACTTCAGATAAAACTTTTTGTTTATTTTTAAGTTTAGATAAAACTTTTTGTTCATTTTCAACTTCAGATAAAGCTTTTTGTTCATTTTTAACTCCAAATAATAAAGCATACTCGTCTATATTAAATTTAGTTTCTTGTACCAAGTGTTCAGGTACAATGATATAAGTTTCCTTATTTTCAATTAAAGAAAAATATAACATTAACATTGGTGTCATTATAGCTGATTTACCTTTTCCCATCATAAAGTGATGAAGGGGATAAATATGACCACCACCAGTTTGATAATAGTTAATTAAATTTGTTGTTTTATCCGAATAATTTTTAAGTTGCTGTTCCTGGTGAATTTTTAAATAATTATCAACAATATTATTAAATCGAACCTGTTGTTCTTCTAATAGTTCGTTTCCAACTATTGTTTCAAAAATAATTTGAAAATTATGTTTTGGAATGGTTTTTCTTGTTTTAAATAGTTCTCGCAAAATTTTCAATTGTGAACAAAATAGCTGTTCATTCTTATCCTTATTTTCAATTAAATTTAATAATGTATTAATAGTATTTATTATTTTAATTGATTGTAAATAGTTTATGTGTTCTGAAGTTAAAATAAATTCAATACTTGCAGTTGAATATAATTGGTTTAATATATTTATTTCACTTAAGGTAACAGCCAATAAAGTATTTAATTGTGTTATTGTATTATTTAAATTGTTAGAAGTAACATAACAAAACTCTATTTTTTCAAGTAATTTAGTAAAAGATTCCTGATATTTTGTGTCTGTTAAATCAACCAATTTGCTTAATTTTTCTTTTGCTTCTTCTGGATTTGCTAAACCTAATGTAATTTCCGATAATTCTTGTGAATTTGTTTGGTTTAATAAGTTAACCGAATTAATCGGATGCATGCCAAAGGTTTTAAATTCTCCAGTTAAAAAATTTTGTTTATTCCATTTATATTTTAACTCAAGTTTTTCATTTGGTTTAAATGTAAATTTTGATTCCCCATTAGTAAAAATAATATTTAATGGTCTTATATGATAATTTAAACATAAATTTTTAAAATTATTAAAATTACCAACTCTTGGATATAATAAATTATTATCATTTATTTGAATTTCAATAATAGTTGGTGACATTTTATTTGGAAATAAAATACTATCTTGATCATTAATATTGTAATTATGTACAAAATAAATAATATTATATGTGGAACCTAACTTATAAATTAAATGGTTACAAGTTATTGGTATTACATATTTAAACGGGTTTTGAATATCAGTTATTCTAATACACTCTGATTCATTAACAAAAATATTTGTTATTTTAAATTGGGTTTTATCTTGTTCAAATTGTCCAATTATTTTAAAAACAAAATTATTTAGCGAAAATATAAATTCCAAATTATTATTTGAAATTTTATATACAATTATTGGTTGTTTATCATCAATAGTAAACCATTTAATAAATTTTAATGGTATATTTGTATCAAATAATTCATATTTATTTCCATTAATTTCTATGGTGCTATCAATAATTTCTGTTTTTGGATAAATTTTTTCAATTGATTCTTTAAATTTAACTATTTCCATTTTAATTAAATTTTTATAGTTATCTACAAGGTGTTGGGAAAAATTAATTGGACCTATTTCCCTATATAAATTATATATTAGTTGATAAAATACATCATATTTAGTTGAACCATATGTATATATAAATAAAGTATTTTTATTATCATTTGTATTTATTTCAGTTTCATAAATTAAAAGATGTAAATTACATAAAGTGTTCTCAAGAGAAATTTTATAATTGGGATTATTAATATATGCTAAAAACTTTTTAGCAAAAAATAAAATTAATTTATTTTTTAAATTTGGATTTTTTAAAATATGATTAATATGAACTCTAATAAAAACATCAGTGGAAACATTATCTTGATCGTTATAATTTGAATAAATAAACTCAGGGTTGGACAAATAATAATCTCTTTCTTTAATAAAATCTAAATATGAATTTGTTTTATAAACACCATTAAAATGCTCTCCATTAAATTTATATTGAGAATAAAATGTTAAGTATGTTGAATTAAAATTTAAAAAAATAATGTTTTTATCAAATAAATTAACATATTTATTACTAAATTTACTTTCATATGTTCTAAAAGTTTCTGGAAAATATTCAAGTTGATTTGATGTAACAATTTTATTATTAATAAACATTTTAAGTATAATATCTGCATATTGAAATAATTCAGTTAGATCTTTTGTGTGTAAACTTATTGTAAAAATTAATTTTTGAATGTGAAAATAAATATTAGTTGCTGAAACCATAACACTTAAAAATTTTGCAAATTTTTCTATATCAGTTTGGTTATATGGTAAAAATAAAGTTGCAATATGGTAATATTCATAAATATGTAAATTTTCATTAATAATACGATGTAATTTTTCCACAGCTTCAATTATTAATGAAAAATAATTACCATCTGGTATTTTTAATAATTTATTTTTAGACTCAATATTAGGTTTATTATTTGCATTTCTTTTTAATACATTTTTCATTGCATCAATTGTTTTTTTTGCTGTGTCAATATCAAAATAATTTGTGTAAAATTTATTATCAGTTGTTTCTAATGTTTCCAAGCGATAAATATAATAGCAAGTATAAAAAATTGTATTTGATAAAATAGGTATATAATTAGTAGTTTCTGGTGCTGATTCATATAGATCCAATACACTTTCATAAAATATTTTTGTGTAATTTATTGGATTGAAAATATTATTTTTTTTTAATTCTTCTAATTTGCTAATTGTTTTGTAAAGTTGTTGATCTACATTTGTAATATTATTATATTCATATAACTTTGAAATTTTATTTATGTGACTATTCCATTTAATGCTAGTAATTTTATCATTATAAGTAATATTATATAAACAGTTACTAGCCTCTTCTAGTAATTTTAAATCCAATAAACCAATTTCACAAAATAAACCTAAAAAAATTTTCCACGGGGAAAAACTTTTTTGATAATATAAATCTTTAACCAAATCAAGAGAAAATATCTTTTTTATTGTTTCGTAAAAAACTTGGTTTAATTGATTTATAAATTCAAAGTATTTTTCATAATTTGGTTCAAAGTAAATATTATACATTAATAAGGGCCAGTAAACTGAATACCATGAACATGAACCACTTTCTTGAGGCATTATACACAGTTCATTATTTATAACCTTAAAAATCATTTTATTTATTATATTTGAATCTAGATTTGGTGTTGGTTTTAATTGTTGAATATTTGTTGAATTAATTTGAGCATCAAATTGCTCTGGAATTTTTAATTTTGTATATAGTTCTGGTGCAATTTGTACAGACATTAAATAAAATGTAGTTTGCCAAGTTGGTTGTAAATTTAACTCTAAGTTAGAATCAGTTATTTTCATTTCTAATAAATTAGATAGTTTTGTATTACCATAATTAAATGTACCAACACTTGGAAAAATACTTATAACAAACTTAAGTAAATTTAATGTGTTTTCATAAATTACATATTTTTGTTCTTCTAACATAGCAAACGTATTATCTGCTTTAATATTTAGAATTTTTAAATCATTATAAATAAAATTCCAGTATACCATTGCAAATATTTTTTTTAAACCTTGTTCAAGTTCATTTAAATCGGTAATATCTCTACATAATAAATATGTATGATGTGGCGAATATTGTTCGTGACCAATTTTAACATTGGAATTTTTACTAATACCTTCACCTGAATTAATAATACAAAGATATAGTTTATTTGATTTAATAAAACATAATAAACTCATTGCATGTATTTCATCTTGAACTTGAATTATATTATATTGAAATATTTTCAACAGTTCTGAAGATAAATCTTTAAAACTTCCCGATTGTTCTTTGTTATTTTTAAATATTGATACTGTGTTATTATTTAAATTTACCCCTAAAAAACTTATTGTCTTATTTTTAATGTTTGTACATTCAATTCCATACAATTTAGCAGATATCATTTTACCAACACTTAAATTTATATTTCTATCAGCAATAACATCAGGTAGTAAATCTAATATAAGATTTTTAGTATTGGCCATATGATTTCCAACATCTGGATCTAATAAACCATCAAGCCAATGAAAAAAAACTGGTTTAAATGTGTTAAGATTTTTATAAAAATTATTTTTTATTTCCATTATTATTCAATATATTTTTATTTTATAATAAAAATTTGAGTTTTATTAAATTATGATCCGATATATTTGGTATTTGATTTTTAGTATTTGTTAAAATTACTTTTCCTGCAATTTCTGGAACAATTTGTGTATAACCATCTGAATGTATATTATGTGTAATAATATGATCAATAATATCATATTTTTTGACTTCACTTGAGTCTGTTGTATGTGATGTAAAACCAGATTCAGTAATATTATAATTATTTTTAAATTTAAAGCCAAATAAATTTAGTGGATTTATAAAAAACTTTTCTACTTTTTTAATTCCTTTATTAAAATCCCCGCAAATTATTATTTGTAACTGGGATAAATTAATAAAACTTTTTTTTAATTCTCCATTAATTTTTTCTGCACACATTTCTAATTCATTATAAGTCATTTTCCAATGCAAATGTAAATTAATCAAAACTAATAATTTATTTTCCAGTTGTACTGACACAATAAGAATAGATTTTGACGCAAACGTTGTAACTATCTGAATTTCTTTAGTTGATATTTTTTTATCAAATAGTATTTCAGGTAATAATATTACTCGATGGTCATCATTATAATTATTGGATGTTTTATTTTTATGAGTTTGTATTGTATAGTCTCGTTCATTAGTATAAAATATTTGGTTAGATTTAAAATGTATTTTTAAAAGTGCTAAAAAATTCTCATTAACTTCTTGTAAAAATATTATAGTATTTGGTAAAATTAACTTAAAATATTGAACAAGTTCAGGTCCAACAATTTGATTAAACCTTTTAATTTCTTTTTTTACAAGAATTTTAATTTCTTCCTTTGATAAATTTAATTTTTTTAAAATCATCTGCAATTGTGAAAAATTTCTTGATAGTACATTAAATGATACAATATTAAGCTTTGTGTCTAATAACATTATATTATTATATATATAAAAAATTGATATTTATACAATTTGAACCAGAAACCATTATAAGTAATGCCTCCTAAAAGTAGTAAAAAAACTGTTGAACAACCTGAACCTGTTGAAACTAAGGTTGATAAGAAAGATACTAAAACTAAATCTTCAAAAACTGAAGAGGTAAAAGTATCCAAAGAATCAACAAAGTCTAAAAAACAAGTTAAAGAAGAATCCGACTCAGAGTCTGATTCTGAACCCGAACCTGTTGTTGAAGTAAGTAAAGCAACTTCTAAAAAAGGTAAAAAGGCCGAACCCGAACCAGAACCAGTTGTTGAAACTAAATCTAAGAAAGGTAAAAAGGCTGAACCCGAACCAGAACCTGTTGTTGAAACTAAATCTAAGAAAGGTAAAAAGGCCGAACCTGAACCCGAACCTGTTGTTGAAGTAAGTAAAGCAACATCTAAAAAAGGTAAAAAGGTTGAACCTGTTGTTGAAACTAAATCTAAGAAAGGTAAAAAGGCTGAACCCGAGTCTGATGTTGAGTCTGATTCTGAATCTGAACCTGAGCCAGATGTTAAACCAACTAAGGGTAAAACTACAACTAAAGCTAAGCCTGCAAATGTTGAGTCTGATTCTGAACCTGAAGAAATTGCAAAGCCAATTACTAAATCTAATAAAAAATTAGATAAATCCCAACATGTAGTTGATACTGAATCTGATTCTTATTTAGAAAACCTTTTAAATGAAAAGAAACAAGAATGGGCAATTATTACTGCTCAAATTCATGCAATTACTCAAGAACGTGAACGATTAGAAATTGAACAAAAAAATTTAGTTAGAGAACTAACTGAATTAATGAGTAAACTCAAAAAAGATACTGTAAATGAAGGATTTACTTTTGAGAGTCCTTCAAATAAAACTTCCAATAAATCTAATGGAAAATCTTTAAAACAAGAAATTATTTCAATGGATGCTGAATCAGATTCAGATACTTCAGATTCTGACTCAGACTCTGATTCCGACGATGGAAAACTTAAAACAAAAAAAGGTAAAGTAGCAAAACCAATTGTAAAAACAACAAAAGGTCCTGCTAAAGGTTTAAAGCTTTCTAAACCAGGTGATTCCGATTCTGACTCCGAATCCGATGAAGATTCAGATTAAATTCCAATTATTTTATTTTATTAAGTATATAAATTAATATTATTCCAATTATTAGAAAATTATTGGTATTAAAAAATTAAATTAATTTAATAGAAACTTTAAGTTTTTTCCCATTAAATGTTTCAATTATATTAAATTGTTTAATATTATCAGAAAATTTAATATTTGCAACAAGTCTTGAACCTAGTAATTCAATTGTTTTAACATCTAAACTTTTCCAATAATCATTAGACTCAAAAATAACTTCAATTTTATTAAACATTTTAAGTCCAAGAGTTTTTCTTAATCCATTAATTTGTCGTCGTATATTATTAATTTCTGCTTCCATATCATTAGATGGTGAAGATGAAATATCCAAATAAACAACTGATTCAAATTCTTGACCATGATTATTAAAGTAGGTAAAGTTAGAATTTAACATAGAATTTTTAGTAGGTGTTATATATTTGCATGTATAATATTCTTCAATACAACCAACCCATGATATATTTCCAGACTCAATTAATTCAACATAAGTTGATGCTGACTGTTTGAAAACTTTTCCTAATAGTCCCCGATTAGCTTTATATTTTTTCTCAAGCATATTAGTTGGGATAATATGTAATTGTTTAATATTTAGTTCACGTGTTATTACATCAGAGTATTCTAAAATATTTTTAGAATCAGTATATAACTCTAAAGTATCTAATGGATAATAAATAGGCTTATTGGCTTTTTGTCGTAAATTGCGAACAGTTTCTAATAATTCATTAACTGAATAAAATCCATCAAGTACATTTAAATCTAATTTTATATTGGAAATTTTTTCAACATCAATTGTTTTAAGATGCACACTTGTATATGTGTTTGAGGTTTCTAACATATTATGTACGCACATGTTAAAACTTTCAGCTAAATGAGGCATAAATGGTACTAATAAACAATTACAGTGATTTAAAATTTTATACAAAGTACTAATTGATTCTTTACAATCAGATTCTAACATAAGACCTTTTAGTCTATCACGTGAAAGTTTAACAAAACTATTTGACAAGTTATCAATAAATTTATAAATTAGATTTGGCACATGTGTAATATCTAACTTTTCCATACATGTATAAACAGCTTGAGAAAATTCAACATATTTATTCCAAATCCACAAATCAAGTTTATTAGTTGAACAAGTTGTGCTAATCCAATCGGTTGTACCAAAAATTATTTTTGCATTAACAACACATTCTGATAACATTGTATGAGTGTAATAATATGGTAATATTTTACGTGTAACATCATTTAAATCACCATCTTTAAAACAGAAAGATTCAGCTTTTGCTGCAGGAGAACCAATTAAGTATAACCTAAAAATATCAGCTCCAAAAGTTTCAATTAATTTATTTGGATTAGTATAGTTTCCTAATCGTTTTGCCATTTTTTTACCATCAGCAGCTAAAATTAATCCACTAACAATTACTTTTTTAAAGGCTGGTTGGTTATTAAGTGCAGTTGATAAAACATTAAGTGTATAAAACCAGCCTCTAGTTTGGTCTAAAGATTCAGCAATAAAATCTACTGGGTATGATTCACTAGCACATTTAGGATATCCGAATCTTGCAAGTCCTGCCATACCAGATTCAAACCAACAATCTAAAACTCCAAAAGTACGTTTCCAAGTACCGCGTTCATTAGTAAATTCAACATTTCCAATTACGTCCAAGTGCAAGTCTTGGTATGTTTTTCCAGTTAATTGGGATAATTGTTCTGCCGAGCCAACACACATCATTTCTCCGTGCTCATTTGTCCACACTGGAATAGGAGTGCCCCATACTCTATTTCTACTTAAACACCAATCAGGAGAATTTGCAATCCAATTTGCAAAACGTTCAGTACCAACATAAGCCGGAGACCATTGAATTTTCTTATTATTTGCAATTAATTCAGGTATAATTTTTTGCACATTTAAAAACCATGCATCTGTTGCCAAATAAATTAGAGGATAATCAGTTCTCCAACAATGAGGATATTGATGTTTAATTTTTTCTGATTTAATAGCATAACCATTACTTTTTAAAAACACAACAATATCAAGTGAACAATCAATAACAAACCGAGATTTTATATTAATTGTTTCATGTGAAATTTTAAATTTACATTGAGTATCAATTAAATTTTCCGGTAACAAATCATTATTATAACCATGTGCTTTCATTACTCTCATATCATCATCACCAAACAATGGAGCCAAATGAACTATTCCAGTACCTGATTTATTTGTAACATAACTATTACCATAAACCCGATAATTAGAATAGTTAGCTAATGGAAAAATAGGTTTATAAACAAGTCCAACAAGTTCAGAACCTTTTACAGTTTTAATAATTGTGTAATCAGAATGTTCACCAACAAAAAAAGATTCAACAATATCTGAACAAACCCAAATATTTTCTTCATGGGCATTTGTTTTAAGATTAACCAAACTATAATTAAGTTCGGGATTAATACAAATACCCTGATTTGCAAATAGTGACCATGGGGTAGTTGTCCAAATTAACAATGAATCATTTGAATCAGCTAATTTAAATTTAACATAAACTGAAATGTCAGTACGTTCTTGATAATTTGAACCAGCTTCAAAGTTTGATAATGGAGTTTCACATTGTGGGGAATAGGGCATAACTTTTTTTGATCGATATATTAAACCTTGGTCCCACAATTTGTTAAATGCCCACCATAATGATTCCATAAATTTAAAATCAGCCGTATAATAAGTTTGATCTTTATAAAATTGTCGTCCAAGTCTACCTAATGTTTCATACCATACTTCAGAACAAGAACTAATAATTTTTCTACATTGATTATTAAATTGAGTTAATTTTTCAACAGAATCACCAGGACTAACTTTACCAACAGTTTTCTCAGCTTCTTGTTCTAATGGTAAACCATGACAATCAAAGCCAATTTGATAACTAATTTTATAACCTTTTTGACTCATATATCGAGCCATTGTATCTTTAATTGATGAAACAAGTAAATGACCATGATGAGGTGTACCATTAACAAAAGGGGGTCCATCCAAAAATTCCCACTTTGGACAATTAGCTCTAAAGTTTTCCAATTGAGTTTGAAGTTTTGATGTTTTCCAGTAAGTACAAATATCTAATTCAGTTTTATTAAAATCCATTAGATATTGTTATAATTATAATATTTAAGTTAAATTTTCAATTTTTTTATTTATTTATTAAAAAAATTATATCAATATGACGGGCAAAGCCCCTGTGAATTTTGCTAGCCTAAATGCGCACAATTTTTTTATTCATATGCGGGAAAAATTGATAAGAAAAATAATTAATATATATATTATAAAGTTAATGAGCAATTTAATATATTTAAATTATTACAAAAAAATAAATAAACTTAAAAACTTTTATATTGCTGGTTTTGATTTGGATTGGACAGTTATAAAAACAAAATCTGGTAATATTTTTCCAAAAAACAAATCAGATTGGGAAATATGGAATCCAAAAGTATTAACAAAACTTGCAGAATTAGCTAGTGATCCCGATTGCTTAATAGTATTTATATCAAATCAAAAAGGTGTGGGAATTCCAAATAAAAACTATTTATCAGTTAAAGAGTTTAAGGAAAAAATTAATAATATACACCAAGCACTCGGTGTAGATTTTATTTTTATTGCAAGTTTAAAAGATGATATATATAGAAAACCACGTGTTGGTTCAATTGATTTTTTAATTAAAGAAGAATCTATAAATATTGACATAAGTAGATCTTTTTATGTGGGTGATATGGCAGGAAGACCAGGTGATAGAACTGATTCTGATATAAAATTTGCTAAAAATCTTAATGTACCATTTTACACACCAGAAGAATTTTTTCTAAATAATAATTCATTGAAAAATTATAAATTAACAGGATATTTACTAAATAATAACTCAAAAAATACTAAAATAAATCTTAAACCAGAATCAAATTCTATGGTAATTATTAGTGGTTATCCAGGTTCAGGAAAATCTCATTTAGCAAACAAAATAATAAATACTCCTAACTTAAATCCAAACCAAGAACCATTTAACCTATATTCGCGTGATTTATTACAAGGAAAATTTTATAAAAAACTTGTTGAATCAATGGAACTAAATAAACCAGTTGTGGTTGAAGGTTTATATCCGTCAAATCAATCAAGACAAGAACTAAAAACATTAGCTGAAAAATATCATTATAATACAACTTATATTTATGTTAAAACCACATATGAACTTTCATATCATTTAAATTTATACAGAAATTTATTTGAAGAAAAACCTAAAGTACCAGAAATAGTTTATATGAAATATAGAAAAAGTTTTGAATATCCAAACGAAGAAGATTGGAATGAAATAATTGAGTACCACCCTCATATTTCCAGTAAAATTAACAAGTTTTACTTATTTTAATTTTTTGATAATAAATAAATTAATATTATAATATATGTAATATGAACACAAACAGAAAGACTGGATTTATTTAATGTAAATAAATCATTATAAGTTGATAAAATAGCTTGAAAATTATTTAATAATAAAAGTAAAGTACCAATTCCTGCACAAATTGTAACTGTTAATAGCGCATATGATTTACCCGGTAAACCAAATACTATTATGGATCCTGCAATAATTTCCATTGCTATTATTGCATATTCGGAACCAGCTGGTAAATTAAGTAATGTATATGCTTCATATTTACGTTGTTCTTTTAAAAATATTCTATGTATACCAGCTAATAAAAACACCAAACCTATAAATTTTTCTAAAATAATACTCATTATAAATAGCGCGGTTTTTAATTTAAAATAAAAAAATTCAATTAAAAAATTTCTAAAAGAATTATAATGAGTGAACAAGAAAATCAACCTGTTCAACAAGAACAACAAATACCAAATGGAAAAAAGTTATTACCTGAACACCAAGATGTTGTTGACTACCAATTAGATAAGCTGGTAGTAATTTTAAATCCAATTTTTAAATCAATAAATTTTACACCAAATCATATAACAACTCTTTCTTTAATTTTTGGTTTAATCACATTATATTTTCTTTGGAAAAATCATAGTGTGCTTGCTGGTTTTTCATATTTTGTATCGTATTTTTTTGACTGTCAAGATGGAAATTACGCGCGCACTTATAAAATGTACAGTGATTTTGGTAGTTTATATGATCATATATCTGATGCAGTCATTATTATCGGATTAATAGTTATTTATATATTAAAAGATTATTCAACAGAATTTCGTTATAGTCTTTTAATTGGTGGTGCTATATTTGGAATTGCATGTTGGCAATATTATTTAAAACAAGAAGAATATTATAATGCAAAAGCAGAAAATAAAGAATCTCAAGTTAACATGAAATCAATGAAATATTTAAGATTTTTTGGTCCAGGGTCTGGCGCATTATTAATTACTTTTATAATTATGATTAGTGGACTATTTGAAAAATTAACAAAACATGAAAAATAAAAAAAAATTTAAAAATAACTTATAAATAAAATTAGTATTAGAAAATTTATTTATTTGTTATTAAGTTTATTAGTTATTTGGTGTTTGATTATTATCTGATTCAAAAACTTTAATAAATCTGGTACTTAAATATTCTTTATCATCATTTGGATCAATTATTTTAAATATATCACGTTGTACTTGCATTTTAACATTTTTATCTCTTTCATCTTTTGCACCAAGATCAGGTCCTTTATTAATTTCCATTAATGTACATCCTAAATCAGCATCAGGAGCCACATCACAACCAAATAATTGAAAACGTACATTACCATCTAATTTAGGGTTTTTACAAATTTTTTTACTTATTGCTTCCATAACTTTATTCATTAGAGTTTCAACAGATTTATCCCATTTGTTTCTTAGTTCGCTTCCTTGTTTATCCAAGTGAACTCTAAAATCTTCTAAAGTTAAAGGGTTAACATCATATACTTTTCTATCAATATATCCTGTTGTAATATGTTTATCAAAATCCATATCTTCAGCATCATAGTATTTAGGAGTATAATAAACAAAACCATCAGAATGTATATACGCTTCAATTTTACCATTTGCACAAACAACTAACATATAATATCTAAAGTTAATTTTACGCTTTGAGATAATATATGGGTTATATTTATAATCTTGTACAAGATACCACCCTTTTTTATGACCTGTTAATATTTCATTTAAATTTCTAGTTAATTTAAGCCCTTCTTGTCTTTGAGCGTAATTTTTAAGCACATACATTTGTTTTGGATTTGCTTTTTTATTTAATGCAAAATGTTCTGGAAAATCAGCCAAGTCTTTTTTGTTATCAAGTAAAAAAGATGTTGGCATATATTTAGATGCATCTGCTCCATAGTTTTCTTTCAGTAGTTCCCATAAAGCCATTTTAGAGGCAATCCAATCACAACCATCAATTAAAAATAATTTTTTATTATCTTTGCCTTCAAATTCAAGAACTTCCTTTTCACAATCATTATATGAACAAGGAATGTATATATCATAGTTTTCTTTATCTTCTTTCATTTCTCTTTCTTTCATTACATTATGTAGTAATTCAGGATATTGACCACATGAAGAATTAAAATTACCAAAATTTTCAATTTGTTCCCGTTCACAGTAACTAACAGTTAAAATAACCAGTAATAAAACTAAAACTAAAATATAAAATTTCATTAAATTTGCTTAGATATTTTATTTTAATTATTATTTAAACATTAAAATTTTTAATTATTATTAAAAAAATACCAAACACAAATGTTCTAATTAATAAATTTGGATAAGGACTTTGAATTGTTTGTATATATGGAATTTTATTATAAATAAATTCAATAATAACTTTATTATTTAAAACCATAAAAACTAACATTAAAATTATTGATTCTTTTATTTCTATTTTTTTTATAAAATTTAAAATTTTTTGTACAAAAGTTTGTTCTTTAACTGGTTCTGGTTTTTTTATGTTATTATTTTCCATTGTTTCAATAATTTTTGCTTTAGGTTGAGTTTTTGATATTATTTGTTTTGGTATCATTTGTTTTGTAAAATTAACTGGGAGTGGAGCGTGTAAATTTACTTGAGAAAAGTTATCAAGATTTGTTTCTAAATCTCTTACAAATTTATTCATATTTTGTTGTTTTCGTGGCCTATTTTCATTTACATGGTGCGGTATACTTGGTTGTGGTTGTATATTACTAAATGATTCTGTTTTTTTTTCAGTTGTTAAAGTATTTGACATTGTATTTATTATTGCGTCTCTGTTTGAGTCATAATTAAATGGTGTATTTATTTGTTCAGAATTAAAATGTTCCATAACTTTATCATAATCAAAATCTGTATCTGTATGAACAACAGGCTCGATTTGTTTAACGCTACGGTTGTTTTTTAATTGAGAAACTGATGTACCTATTTCATTATTAAGGTCAAAATCAAATTCTTCCATTATTATAATAATAGATTTAAATTATTATTAGAATAAATCAAACTCATATAAACTAAACTTAAATTTTTTAATTGGATAATTTTTTAGATATGATAAAAATGCACCATTAAGTTATTAAATAGTTTGGGTTTCATTGTTATATTGTGAATACATGTGGTCAAGTACTTTATACTTGTTATAAATAATTTTACGACCTAAAGTATCTGTTTTTTCTTCAGTATATTGGGCTGGAGTTTGATAGTTAGTTAATATTTTTGATAAATATATTATTTTATTTACTTCGTCAATACTTAAATTTCCTCTATAATCATCTGATTTCATAGTAAACCAAATACACTTTTCAATTGGTTTTTTTATAATATCCCCACATACTTTGGAACCTAACATACCTCCAGTTGAATCTATTTGATACCAAATATTAATATTATGCATTAAAAATGGAATTTCCAGCTTTTCAAAATGTTCGCCATCAAAAAATATATTAGCATATGTGTTTAAATCACCAACAACATAATCTTCTCTATATGTTTCATCCCATAATACAATTTTTGTATGTACACGTTCATACATTATTCTTTCTAAATCTGTTTTTGTAACTGATGTTAAAGTCATTGAATCAGACAAAGATGGTAAGTGATTTCTAAATAAAATTGCATTTGAATATATTTTTTCACCATTAATATTTATTAAACTTGCTAATTCATTAAGTTTTTCATTAGTATGATGTTGTGTTTCTTTTTCCAAATCTACATATAATAATTCATATACATAATATGGTTCTTCACCTACAATTTCGTTTTTAATTGATAAGTTTTTAACATCAGAAAATGATTCAGTTTCTAGTTTTGTTGCTAAAATTTCAAAAAAATTATCTTGATTAACAGTTATTGATTCAAATAAGTCTAATTGAATTAATTTTTTTGTATAAGCTGGATCAGACCATACTAAATGTGATATTGAACCAGGTTTTATAATTAAACAATCAAATTGTTCATTGGATTCCATTATTACTTTTTCAAGATAACTTGCATCATGTATTATTTTTTCAATTTGAGAATCAGACATTTATATTATTTTATTAATAAAACTTTGTTTTTATATATAAATCATTAAAAATTTATTAGGAATCCGACTCTGATTCTGAACCTGATTCTGAACCAATAAAATAACTATAGACGTTATCTATTTTTTCTTTTGCTAAAACTTTAACTGGTACTTGTGAAAAAAATTTTTTTCCATTTCCATTTTCATGAGGAATAAATGTTTTACCATCAACTAAATATAAAAATCTTCTTGTTTTTAATTTTTTCATACTTTGTGGTTTTAATTCCTTAAGCATAATTTCTTCACCATCAAATGTTCTTTTAACTTCTCCGTCAGTAAAATTAATTGAACCTAATAGTGCAATATTTGGGTCAGAATATCCTGTTATTTTATTTGAATCATTAACTTTTGGATGTATCAGTGAACCAATATTATATGGTTCCTTCATACTTACCCATATTTCCTCACCAGTTTTTTTTGTTGAACTTTCAATTAAATTAATTATTGTATTTATTTGGTCAAGACTTTTTTCAATATAACCAATTTTTTTATAAGTGGATTCAATTGCTAATCGCTTTTTATATAAATATTCATAATTTATATAATCTAATGGAAAATTACCTTGAATTATTTCTTCTTTATAATTATCTAAATTATATTTAATCCATGCTTTAACTTCTTCATCTGTATCAGACTTCACTATAAATTTATTTGTACATACAATATTAACTCTTTTATTAAGGCTTTTATAGTGATTATTTTGACCAACTAAAATATTTATTTTTTTTGGTGAAATTTTTTCCTCAATTCCAACAATAAAATTTTTTTCCCAAAACTGACTCATTTTTTTATCAACTTCTTTAAATTTATCATTTTTATCTGTTTTTAATTTTTGAAATTGATGATACATTTTATCTAGTTGTGGATGTTTTAATATTTCTTGATTAATTACATCTAAATCAATTATATTAAATATTTTTCCATTTAAACTATTTACAAAAGATTTTTTAGTATATGGATTAAGTCCAATAAGATGACATGATAAACAATTATATTCGTCCATTTAAAATAAAGTGGGAAAATAATTTTAATAAAAGCACAAATATTTTATATTAAATATTAAGTTCTTTATGTTTTATAATTAAAAAAATTTGCTTTAAAAATATTTTTCAAATATATAATAAGATAATGTCGGATTCCGTTGTTAGTTTAAATAATAAAGCACAACCAATACCAATTAATTATGCTAAAAGTTATCACGGATTTTCAGATTCAAATAATGATAAATCTCGATATTTATTCAAATTAATAATTAATGGTCAAACCATTGGTAAAAAGTATTTTTCTAATTTAGAAGAAACAAAATATTCTCATTTAATTAAACTTAACCATAAAATTAAACTTTTTGATATTAATACGTATAAAGTTACAGTTAGTATACTTCCTTCTGAAATTCCTTTAATATATGAACTTGAAGGTGAAATTAACAAAGAAGCATCAAGTTCATCACAACGCAGTGATAATTTATATATTGAGTTTACAAAAAATGATATGGATTATACCATGTGTTCTTGTTTTTATACAGGACAAGACCAAAATAAAATTTTTGCATCACCACCAAATTAAATAAAAAATTTATTATAATAAAAGAAAAAAATATTTAGTAATTATAAGATATGAGTTATAATTACGAAATCCATTATAATAGTTTAAAAAAAAAATCCGACAACTCAAAGTACACTTATAAAAATAATGAAATTGATTCACAAACATATATTTTTGAATTGGTATTAAAAGATAAGTTTGATAATGTTCATGTTATTAGACGTATTAAAAAATGTAACCAAGGAAATTTAATATCAACTGATGATAATATTCAATACAATATTATTGACAAATACAAATTAACTGTTATTAACGCAAATAATCCTGAAGACACATTTATTATTAAAGAATTAATTGACCATACAATGTCCACTAATACTTTTCTCAACAACGAAATTTATTTAGAAATTACACAAAACACTGATAAATTTATGGATTTTAATTATCATATTAATATTAATCAATAAGCCACAAACTTAATATTTTTTCTTATTAGCCAATTATTTTATCTCCTGTCCAAAGATTCACATGTAAATTATTTTTACTTAATGCAGAAAAATCAAAACCACAAGCAATATTATTTTTTGGATCATCATATCCAAGATTAAAAAAAATAATACCAACAAAATAAAAATTAAGTTGAACTATTTTTTCTAAAGATTTTGACACATTAAATATATTTTTAAAAGCAAACTCATTTAACATAATTGAATGTTTTGAAATTCTGTAACTATATTTAGAAGCATTATTTAAAAATTCTAAATTTAATTTAATATCACACATTGTATTAATTTGTTGAGTTGTTTTATGGTAATTTGTTTCCATAAGTTCTACATAACTTAATTGAGCCATTTGATTATACATTTTATTATAAGTTGTAAAATTTGTATCAGCTAGTATAATATTTGCGTTTATTATATTATCTGGTTTATTTATTATTTCGTCAAGTTTCATTAGTTCTTTTGTTAAAGTTGGCCACTGTAATTGTTGAAGTAATATTTTTTCTTTGTTTGACATTTCAACATTATATGACATTAATGATATAATATTAATATCATATAAACCTGAATTTAATGCAATATCATCTAATAATCTTTTAAACATTATTTCACCTTGTATATCTGGTTTACGGGTGGAATTAATTTTACCCTGCGAATATGAAACATCAAATGTTGATTCAGTTTTAACATCATAATCTTCAAGGGTTTTATTATCTTGTAAAATTTTTCCGTTAAATTTAAAAACATGAGTATTTTGTAGTGAAGTTTGTGATTTTATTTTAATAATATTATATAAATCAGCTATTAGTAAATTATTTGGTACTTGCACATAGTAAGTTTTTGTATTTAATTTCAAATATAAGTTTATTTTTTCCATTGGAATTAATTTTTATTAAACTAACCATTTAATTTTTCAAATTTTATTTTTCCCAATAATCACAATAAAAAAATTAATAATACTTAACTGCAACAACTCCTTCAAAGTTTTTAAGTAAAACATCTCCAAAGTCTCCAGGACTAACTTTATCAACAATATTAACTTCAAAATTCCAATATTCGGATGAAATATTGGTTTTAAATTTTGTATATATTTCAGAACAAACAAATAATTGTTTAATTGAATAAACTAGAATTTCTTCCCGTACATTTTTTCTGCCAAAAACAAACAAGCCTATTTTTTCTAAATTATCCAATTGACTAAGTACATCAGCATTAAATTTAGCTTGAGTTTTTCCGTTAGAAATTGCAACAACTTGATTCCAAACTTGTTCGTTTGATAATTTTCCAGCATAAAATTGTTTGTTTGGATATTTTTTTTGTAAGTTTTGAATTGAACTGGGTGTACCAAAAATTAATTCTGGGTTTATTCTTGAAATTAAGTTATCCAAATTATTAGTTTGGTCAAAATGTTTATTTTTTACGGAATCAATTTGTATTTGTTTTCCGTTTGTTCCATCAATTAAAACTACATTAACAAGTTCTGTTGTAGAAACTAGTTTTTGTAAATATTTAATTTGATAATACTCATCACAAAAAAATTGAGTGGTGGGAATTTTAAATTCTGTTAATACTTGAATATGTGATTTGTCTAAGCTAAATCCTATCGGTTTGTTGGCGACATCAACCAAATAAATTGCATTAACTGCTAAATTGATATCTTGAGTATCAAAATATGATTTTAACCCATATACCCGGTCATTTGCTATCTTTCTCTTAAATGGTTCTTTCATTGATGAAATTTTATCTAAAAGACCAGACAAATAAACTTGTATATCAGCGACTGTAATTTTGTAAAAACAAAATGTATATAACATCTTGCTTTTGGTATTAGTATAATTATTAAGTTCGGTAAAATTATTCATTAAAAATATTTAGATTTGGTTATAATCAAATTATTTCAATTTTTTTTTCATATAAAAAAATTTATTATAGAAACAAGAATTATTAATTTTTGCGCAAAACATACAATTTTTTATTTTAATATTATAAAAATTCTAACTAAATATATAATATTACATGTCAAATATTGCTTTTACTGCTGATGGTTCTATTTTAAAAAATAATAGAATTATTGAATCAATGACTGATACTCAACCTTTAGATTATTTTAATCTTGCCGGTAATCTTAAATTATCTGGTTCTATTCGTGCCACCAATTTTTATAAAGAAGATGGTACTGAAATACAATCTGTTACTGTTAACAAATTAGCACTACCTGAAAATGTTTATTATGTTGATAAAAAAATGGGTATTAATGAAACTAATCCTACTGCTGATTTAGATGTTAAAGGTACTGGACGTGTCCAAGGTAACTTTGATATTAGTGGAAATTTTGTTTCCAAAGGTCCTGGAACTTTTAAAAGCACATTAACTGTTGAAGATGAATTTGTTGCTAATAAAAATGCAGGTGTTCGTGGTAATTTTGGGGTTGATGGTAATTTTGGAACCCAAGGAACTGGAACTTTTAAAGGTCTTTTAACTGCAGATAATAACTTTGTTGCTAATAAAAATGCTACTATTGGAGGTAATTTTAGTGCACAAGGTCCTGGTAGTTTTAAAAATACATTAACTGTTGAAGATGAATTTGTTGCTAATAAAAATGCTACTATTGGAGGTAATTTTATTACTACTGGTTCTGGAACTTTTAAGGGTCTTGTAATTGTTGACAATGACTTTGTTGCTAATAGAAATACAACTATTGGAGGTAATTTTGGTACTACCGGAACTGGAACTTTTAAGGGTCTTTTAACTTCTGATAATGACTTTGTTGCTAATAAAAACGCAAGTATTGTAGGTAATCTTAATACACAAGGAATATCAAATTTTAGAGGTAAAGTTAATGCTGAAGATGATTTTCAAGCTTATAAAAACGCTAATATATCCGGTAATTTTGGAACTCAAGGAACTGCCACTTTTAAAAATTTAGTTTATGCTGAAAGTGGATTTAATCTTAATGGTATTCAAAAAATTGGTGCTCCTATTACTGATGCAAATGGCGAACAATTAACTATTGGTAATACAAGTGAATCACACTTAAGACTTGGACGTCATACTGATTACTCATGGATTCAATCTCATGGAGGTAAACCACTTAAAATTAATCCTTTGGGTAATGATATTTGTCTTCAAGATGTTTGTTTAAATAGTACTGATATTAAAAACCTTAAAAATGGTTCAACTTCTTCTACTTCAGCAACTCCAACTGGAAATGGTTTATTAACTATTACTGGTATTAAATCTGATAATAACACTCAAGGTGTTACTACTTTAGATATTAATGCAATAACTGATGATATGAATATATTAACTATATTACCTGTAATTGGCAATGGCGCACAAGCAAAAGCTTCTGTTTATTTTAATATTAAACTTAAAAGTCCCGCTCCTACTGCTCCTGCTAAATTTACTGTATTTTCTGATGATGGTATTATTTATGAATATTCAAATTCTAATCCTACTCCTTATTTAATTACTCCAACTGAATATACTGGGTTTTCTTATAATTTAATGCCAACTCCAGGTGTTGTTAGTGATTTTAGAGGATGGAAAGGACAAGGGTCAACACCTTATGACTATATTATTCCAAATACATCAACAACTGGTATTATTAAATGTAAACTTACTTGGTATAATGGTGAAAAAGGTAGTACTTTCCAAATTAAAGGGCTTAAAGCAGCAATTACAGCTCTTGGAACTTTATATTAAATTAAAAAATAAAATTAATCTTATTAAAAATTTAATTTTATTTATTCATCGGCATTTGAATCATCTGCATCAGTATTTGAATCATCTGGGGAATTTGTTAATATCACTATTAAAATTATTAAAATTATAAGAATTATAAAACCAATAGTCCCATATAAAATATAAGGGTTAGCAAATAATGAATATTTAACCGGTTTTGAAACTTGATTTGATTTTTCTAATTCTGCTTGTTGTTCTGGGGATAAATTGGCAAATTTTATAGGTCCAGAATTTGGTTTTGCTATCATTTCAGGTACTTTGTCTGTTGTTGGTCCTCCTGATTTCATACTATCAGCTTTAACTTCTGGTAATTTACTGGTTGTGTTAGTTGCCGGTGGTAAATTACCTGCTGCTGCCATTATTTTTTCAACACCAGCACCAGCAAGGGCATCAACTATTTTCATTTTTTCATCTAACCAAGCCTGACCTTTTTCTGCTCCTTTTGCATTAACTGCATCATAAATTTGGTTATATTTTTTTGAAATTTTATTTGTTATTTTATTTGTAATTTCACTTACATTTTTTTGGTCAAAAACACATTCCATATATAAATTTGCTATTGCTTGTTGCTCAATATCAGATATTTTCATATCTTTACATTTAACTTTTTGTAATGCTATTTGGTTTGATGCTGTTGAACTTGCTTGACATGATGCAAAATTTGCCTGATCTAATTTTGTTTGAATTTCATTAGATATATCATCTTGATCATTAATTTTAAATGATTCATCTAACTCTAGTGATTGTTTTACTGTTGCATCTAATTCATACGAAGAATTAGTTTTACATTTGTTACCAGTACTAAATAATGAAGCACTGTCGTCCGGGCATTGGGATGACAATTTTTGGGCTTTATTTGGGTCATATCCAGGCATTGACCCCATAAAATCGTTTAATTGTTTTGTATTTGCTGATTCTAATGCTTCTAAATCAGTACTACCTACTTTTTCAATTGTTTTATCAATATTTGTTGATATATCATTAGAAATTGTGCTTGTATTTGATTGAGAAGTTTTAACTGTTGTTTGGTTAGTTGATTGTGCTCCCTGATTAACATTTGATATAGTAACAGTATCACATTCAATAGCCATTAAATTTAAGCTATTAGATGCACCCGCAGCAGAAGCAGCAGTTGCACTATTTTTTTGCATAACATCAGATGATACATTATTTACTAATTTAGTAATTGAATCAACCATCATTGAATGGTTTATTTTTTGATTATTTTCAAAATTTTTTGTAACTTTTGTACTTGATGAACTTGATGTTTCGTTACCACCTTCAACAACACCAAAGTTTTCTTTTATTTGTGGTTTTATATATTTATTTAAATTAATAACATTATCAAACATTTATATTATAATTTAGAAAAATATAAAATCTAATAATACATATATGAAGACAGAAGAAATTATTTATATATTGCTTATTTTTGCACTGGTATATTTAATATTTAATTCAACATTATTAGAAAATTTTTCACAAAATAACAAAATTAGATTAGCTCTATTATCTAATAATAAAGTTTATCGTTTTGTTAGTTTTTTTGATTTAAAAGATGATATTAAAAAATTGGCTTTGGAATATTTACAAACAGAATATAAAAAAGAAATGGAAAATAATAACTTGGTTCCAAGTGATAAAAAAACTAATAATTCTTTTTTAGCTTTTGGAATTGAAAATGCATTAATTAATGCAACACCAGAAAATATTCAAAATATTTTATCAAAAGATATTAGTAAAGTTCCTGTTTTTATAATTGATAATGATAAAGTTGAAGAATATACAAAAACTATTTTTGATATTAACCAACCAACACAATTAGATAAAGGTTTATCACCTGATAGAAATAAATTTATGTATTGGAATAAAAATCACCAATTACTTTTTTATTCTGAAAGTGATAGATATGGTAAAGAAATTAAAGGACTAGCTAAAAATGAAAATAATAATGAATTTGATTTTGAACCAATAAAAATTGATAATAAAGAAATTTTATTAAATAAAATTGTGGAAAAAACAATTGGGAACTTTACTCATTATGTTATTTCAATTGATGAAGGCACTGATTTTGAATGGAAATGGTATTCAAATGACTTATCAAAAATTCAATAAAAAAATTTATAATATATAAAATTTATTTTTAATTGTATATATTATCTATTAGATAGTATATGGGAAATACTATTGGAAAAAGTTCAGATGATAAAAGATTTGGTGATTCATTATTAGCAAAGGAAATTAAAAATATTGTTCAAAATCAAACATCAACTTATAAAGATAGGGAAATTAAAATTCATGTTGCAAAAGCTTGTTGTAGAGATGTAATTAGACCGGATATTTCTAAAGAACAAAATAATGTTGTTTCTATTGCATTTCCAAAAGCATTAGACCCGCAAGATGATAGATGCGTAAATCAAGGTATTTGTCTTGATACTACATATGTTGGCTTTCAAATTGAAGGCAATCGTGAAGAATGGTGTGGTAATGAAAATTCTGGTGGAAAAGCTGGTTATAATTTTTCTACAATTCGTGGTGGAGGAGGAAATTCTGTTTGTGATAATTTTATGATGGATTATTGTGCTAAAAGTTTGTATGAACAAGGGTGTATTAAAATGGGAACTAATAAAGCTGGATCATTAGTTCCACAATTTGCTAATTCTGCAGATAATAAAATGTGTTGGGATGTTGAAAATAAAATGAATTATGGACCACCCGAATGTCATTGTTTAAATTCACTTTTTGGCCCTAATCTTAATACATGGCCTGCTAAGGATATCGAAGACAAAACATTTGGTACTAAAAATCCTTATGGTTTAGATGGTAGATACACTTCATTAGATAATAACTTTAGCAAATATACTTTAAATATTTTCAAAGCAGATAAACCAAAACAATTTCCACGAGTTTTGGATGCTAGATGTGCTGTAAGAGCATCAGGTGGTGATTCATCACGTTCAAAAGCTTATACATTAGCACAAGACGATACTGGTAATGTATCAATTTGTTTAAATCAAATAAATATTGCGGATTCTGATATTGGTAATGCTAATTTTAATGACATCAAACAAGAAAATAATTGTGGTGGACCTCCTCCTTCAGCACAAGAACCTTCTACTGATAGCATTCCAATTAATCCTGACCAAAAAATTGATCCTGTAAAAAAAGCTGAAGCTGACAAAAAAATTCTTGATGATGCTACCGCTAAGAAAAAAGCTGACGATGATGCAAAAGCTAATGCCGACGCACTTAATGCACTTAAAGCAAAAGCAGATGCTGACGCAAAAGCTTCTGCGCAAGCAAAAGCCGATGCTGACAGTATTGTTGCAAAAACAAAAGCCGATGCCGACGCATCAAAACGAAAAGCTGAGGCAGATTCAGCAAAAGCAAAAGCTGATGCCGACGCAATAGCATCTCAAGCAAAGGCTGATGCTGATGCTAAAACAGCTAAGGCTAAATATGACGCTGAAAATGCTATTACAAAAGCTAATGAAATGGCAGAAGCTTCAGCAATGGAAACTATTGAAAAAGAAAGAAAAAATATGTTTATTGGTGCTGGTATTATTTTATTAATAATTATTGGTGTTTTTATTTATTTACTTGCTAAAAAATCAAAATCGTCTAATTCAGATTATTTGGATAATTCAGATGATGATGAATAAGTTTTAACTTAAAAATTAATAACATGTTCTATATAAAGAAATAAATATATATACAAATATTAATATTAGTATGGAAACTTCTAATACTGTTCAAATATATAATCACAATCCCAATTTTTTAGCTAATTATTTATTTTTAGCAGGAGCTGTTGTTTTGGGTGTTTTTGGCTATATTTATAATTCGATGAACTTGAAAAACTTACCCGAACAGCCCGAACCACATCTTGATTAATTTTTATAATTTTAACATTTAGTTTTAATTATAAATTAAAAAGCAAATGAAAAATCAGGGTAAAGCTCCTTTATTTTTGGAATAACAATTCCAAGTGCACCTAATATAATATAATTGCACATATATTTTATTTCGTCTTTTTCACATGACAAAATTTTAGAAATTTCTCCAAGTAAATATTTTTGAATTTGTTCTTGGCTTTCCCCTTCTAAAATTTCATTTGATTTTGGTAAAATTTCATTTGATGAAACTAATTGTCTTTGAGATGGATTTACATTTTGAAGCCAAAAATCTTTTAACTCATAATTTAATTTTAATAATTTATTTTTGTCTAATTCAATAAACCATTCATAATTAATAAAAATAGATATTTTTGAAAAGTTTTGAAAAACATCAAATGCAATATCTTCAATAGTTTTAAAATTTTGTATTTGTTCCAAATTAATAACTTCTAAATTATTAAATATATCTAATGGTAGTTGCTCTAATGTTACAGGATGAGTTGTTATATTATATGTTTTTAAATAAGTTAAAGTTTCTTTTTCTAAACATCTAAGTAAATTTTTACTATCCATATAAAAAACTAATTGAGAAAAATTTTCTTCTGGATATTTAATTTGTTTTTCATTATTTAACTCAGACCAATAAATGTTCATACTTATTGGATCTCTATCATCTACACAATTTAAAATTTTAGTTTTAATTAAATTATTAGTATTAGCGGTATCAATAATATTGACTAAGTTAGTCTGATTAGTTTGTAAATTATTTATAAGCAAATCAACTTGTTTTTTGTTTTTATTATAAATAGAATTAATTCTTTGATATGTAGTCCCATTAGCTTTTATTAATTTACCAGTTTTTGGGTTAATTAAAGGGTTTTGCTTCCATTGAACTAATTCGTTTAATGTTAAGGGATTATTTGCAAATGGATTTCTCATTACCCTAATTTCATATTTAATTAATATATCAAATAATCAAATTTTCTTAAAAAAAAGTTGATTTTTATACTTATTGAAGAAGAAAACTATTAATATAATATCAAATAAGAATGGAAGCCCAAAACGAAAACAATCATGAATCCGGTCTTAAACACGGACAATTTTATGTTTATCACAGAAACACTGATGGTAAAAAAATTAAACAACTTGTAAATCCTTTAAGTCAAGAAGAAATTGCTGATGGTTGGTATCAAGTTCTTCCCAAACCTAAGAAAAACTCAACTACTCATCATTTTAGTATTTATCTAAGTCAACTACCTCCTCATTTGTGGAATCGTATTTGGCTTGATGAAGAAAACCCAGATACTTATGAAAAAATTCGTGATAAAATTTATACTTATAGTGTTAAAGTATCAAAACATGATAATGAAATTCGTAAAATGTATAAACTTATTAGAGCTCAATATCCTAATCTTGAAGAAATCTCTCAACAATTTAAATTACTTCAAAGTGCCCGCGTTAAAGGTTGGGTAATGAATCGTGCTCATAATCTTATGCATCCCAAAAAAGATACTAATTAAGTATTTAAATCTTAACTTGAACATATTATTTTAAATCCAAGTCAAAGTCATTAAGTATTTAAATCTTAACTTGAACATATTATTTTAAATCCAAGTCAAAGTCATTAAGTATTTGAATCTTAACTTGAACATATTATTTTAAATCCAAGTCAAAGTCATTAAGTATTTGAATCTTAACTTGAACATATTATTTTAAATCCAAGTCAAACTCAGTTTCTTTTATAATAAGTTATTATTTTAATATAAAAAAAATTGAAATTTTAAGTGTATGGTTGTGCCTTAAGAAAAAAATCTAGCAATGGTAAATACTTGAGACCAAGTATTATGGATTGATTGTACTGTTTTCCATAAACTACCAGATAAGGTACAATCCACAATCTTCCTGCTTCTATGCGAAAGACCCAGTCGGCTTTTAATGCCAACAACTCCGAGTCTCGTACTCAACCCATTGCTGGCAACGTGCATAACGTTGTAAACCATCTTCCTGCTTCTATGCGAAAGACCCAGTCGGCCTTTGAGGCCAACAACTCCGAGTCTCGTACTCAACCCATTTCTAACGACGAAGGTTTTATTACTGTTAATAAGCCCAAGTCTAAGCCCATTCGCCGTGTTCCCAAAGCTACTGAAGGAACTTGTATTATTACCGCTGGTGATAAAAAGGTTCGTGTTTGCCTTGGTTGGATAGAACTTTGTTCTAAGCCCATTGCTGAGCGTAAGGGTGCTTGTATTTGCAAGCATACTAATAATGATCCCGCTCATCCCCATTTGTCTATGCCTGTTTGCCAAGGCTGGTTAACTTCTGGTTGTATTAACAATTATTGCAAGTGGTACCATCCTGTTGAAGTTGCTGGTAAGTATGCCCCAGTTAAGGTTACTGAGGTTGATGTATGCAAGCCTGTTGACAAGTTTGGAAATAAAAAGTGCACTGCTATGTGTGGTACTCATATGCTTAATCAAATTAACTCCTCAAATAATGCGTGCAAGTTTGGTTTTTATTGTAACTTTGCTCACAATAGTTCTGGAGTTCAGGAATATCCTTTTATTGCTAAGCTTACCAAGTCTATGGTTCGTGGTGCTGAAAAGATAAACATTCAGGATATTTTTGCCGAAACTTACAAGTGTCTCAGTGAGAATTGGCGCCATGTTGAGCGTGTTTATCTCATAGATTCTCGTTGTCCTCCTGTTCTTCCAATTCCTGTTCCTAGTGAGTTTCTTAATGTTGTTAGCATGTGGTATACTGCTTCTGGTATTGCCCGCAAGTACAACTATGAATATAACTTTGGACTTTTTGAAGGACCTGATTCTGATGGTGAGAATAATGTTTGGGCTATTGGTCGTCGTATTAAGCCTTGTTATCAAGACCGTGCTTGCGAGATTGCCCGTTTAGTTGGTGGTGATAACTGCAACATTAAACTTAGTGACATTTGCACTCATGCTGGCAACTGCAAGCGTGGATGCCATGTTTCTGATATTAATGAGAAAGGTTACTCTAAAATGATTTGTGTTGGTGACCTTTTCGGTAACTGTAACTGTACTATTAAGTCTGGTATGGATGCCATTATTATGCGCTCTAAGTTTATGGAGCAACTCGCTGCTAAAAAGAATGAGCGTCAAGCTTTAATTTCACAAAAATCTGTTTGCTCTGGTGCTAAGGCTATTGAGTGTGATAACAAATTATCCGTTGTCAACCGTGAAATTTACTTTTTTGCGGAGAGTATTGTTGATACCCATCGCATGGTACACTTTGTTTCTGATTTAGGTTATGCTCCTCTATCCGAGGTTGTACTTAACAAAATGGAAACTACTGAATACTCTAGTACTGGTTTTGTTGATTTGCCTCAAGTTTCTAGCGAGCAATATATGGAGCAAGAGGCTTTACATGCTGAGTTCCGTGCTAAGGCTCATCTTTTAAATAAAGAGTTGAGAGAACGCGAAGAAATTAAGCAACGTGAAGCTTTAGCTAATGCTGAAGCTATTCGTGTTGCTAGACTTAGTGAAGTTGATATGACTAATTCTGTTCATGTTGCATATGCATCAAATGGTGCTGTTAACTACATGAACTTGGATCAGTATGTTGCTGATTGTGCCGGCAATGCTGTTTACAATCATTGGATTGCTAAGCCCATGGGTATGAGTTTTGCCTCATTTACTCGGTTTGTTGATTCTAAGCTTCCTCAGTGGGAAGACCTTGGTATTGAGCGTGATATTATTGAGAACCGTGAATGGGATAGTGCTTCCAAACGTACTATTGTGGAAATTGTAAGCATTAATGAGCGTCATGTTGCTTCTGAAAAAGATAACTATGCCAACTTTTGGTCTTGGATTTATGGTCTTACTTTGACCTCTGACCCTATTGTTGTAGGAACTGCTCGTGATGTTGCTTTGAATTCTCCTGAACTCTTTTTCCGTTATAAGGAAGCATATCCTTCTTTTTCCATAACTTTTAGTGATTGGATTGCTAAGGATAATGATCTTTCTCGTGCTATTGAGTTATCTCGTAATAATAATGTTGCTTTTGATGTTGCCCTTCGCTACATTAAAAATAATGTTGAAGCCACTGGTTTAACTATTTCTGAGTTTACTAGTTATCGTTTCCAAACTGTTGATGAGTGGATGCGTGTTAATAAGTGCCTTGTTGCTCTTAAACAAAACGAAATTTCCCTTCCTACTTATACTTCTAACCTTGAACTCTACAAGAACTATTATCTTGCTGGATGGTGGTCTCATTATGAGAACAAGGGCGGTTTTGCTAAGTTTCAAAGTAATAAGGCTGCCGGTTGGGATCATTCTGCTTCTGGTTTCCGTGTTACTGCTGCTGATGGCGAGAAAGCTATTGAGGCAGAAAAGAAGCGTTATGAAAATGGCTTAAAAGAACAGCTTGTTATGGCTAAGATGAGTGCTGCTTTCTGTCTTACTTTGGAAGAGCCCAAACCTAAGACCTTAAAGAAGACTGTTAAGAAGAACAAACAAATTATTCGTCGTAGAGCTAATTCTGATTCCGAATCCGATTCTGAAGAGTTTGTTCACGATTTTGGTAATTCTGTCTTTTCTAATGGTCAAGACTTTTTTGCCAACAAAAAGCGTGTTGTACTTGCCGGACAAACTACTTTGCCCAGTGGTAAGTGCTTTTATATTCACCGCACTGAAGAAACTCAACACCGTGATAGTGGTATTGTTACCGTTCGCAAGGTTCACTTTGGTCCTTTTCCTGATTCAACTGAATTTGATAAGAATTTTGTTAAGAAAATTGTCGGCTTTATGAAGGCTTTCAATAAGAGCGGTAGTGGTCGTGCTATGAACCTTAAGGTTGTTGCTAATACTCCTAAAACTATGCATCAAACTAAGTCTGTTGATATTGTTTATGGTGATACTTGTACTTATCTTCGCGAACGCAAACTTGTTGCCCAAGGAAATAACCCTTATGAGTGGATTGTATCTCTAATTAATGATATGTGCACAACTGGTCCTCTTCGTGAGTATAAAAGTTATAACTTTTGCTCTAACATTGACCTTATTACTGAGTTCTTTGATGAGCCTGAAACTAATGATGATGACATGTCTAGTGCTAATGTTAAGTTTGCTAACGATTCTGATTCCGACTGCTCTGATTCCGACTCCGACTGCTCTGATTCCGACTCCGACTGCTCTGATAGTTCTGACTCCGACTGCTCTGATAGTTCTGACTCCGATTGTTCTGACTCCGATTGTTCTGATTCTAATTCCGACTGCTCTGATAGTTCTGATTCTGATTCTATTGAACCTATTAAGGCTATTGTTAGACCCAAGTCAGTTGTTGTTGAACAAGTTACCAAGCCCATTCAACAAATAAAGCAAAAAAAGGCAACCAAGGAGGAAATTCAAGCGACAATTAAGGCTAGACAAGAGGCTCGTATTGCTGAAAAATTAGCTCTTAGTGCTAAAAAGGTTGCAACAAAAACTATTCAAAACCAAGTTACAAAGGCTAAGGAACAGATTACTCCAACTGTTAATAACTGCATAAAACCTAAAAGTAAGGGAATTCACCTTGCTAAAGATTCTATGTATTTTTCCAGATAAAAAAGTTCTCTTGTTAATTTGTATAATATTTTGATATTCATTTAAATTCTTAAATTAAAGATTAATTTCTATATAATTTTAATGTCACAATTAGTTTTTCCAACACAATTATTTTATAATACAAAACACTTGGATAAAAATAAAAAAATTTATTTAATTGAAGAACCAAGATATTTTACAGACTTTAATTTTCATAAACTTAAATTAGCATATCATCGCGCCACAATGAAAAAGTACTTTGATATGTTAGTTAAAGCAAATTTCAAGGTAAAATATATTGAATGTAGTCAAGTAACAAATGAATGGTACAAGTCACTGAAAACTAATACAAATACTGTAACTATAATTTACCCGGGGGATTTTAAGTTAGAAAAAAAAATGGAAACTTTATTTGGTAAAAAACTAATTATTATTCCTAACCAAAATTTTTTAGTTAAACCAGAAGAACTTGATTTTATTAAAAAACAAATTTGGAAAAATTCTAGATATTCACATGATGAATTTTATAAATACCAAAGAAAAAAATTAAATATACTTGTTGATTCAGCAGGTAAACCCGATGGAGGTTCCTGGTCATTTGATAAATCTAATAGATTACCATTACCTAAAACAATCAAAGTTCCTAAAACACATGGACCCATTAAACTTGACAAGTATAAAAAGGAAGCTATTAAATATGTTGAATCTAATTGGCCCGATAATTATGGTTCTTTAGACAATTTCATTTATCCAATTGATAATAAAGGAGCAAAAACTTGGCTTACTAAATTTATGAAAGAAAGATTGGGTAATTTTGGTGCTTATGAAGATGCTGTGTCTGATGCTGAGCCATTTGTTTTTCATAGCGTAATAAGCCCAATGATGAATATCGGAATTTTACCTGATAATGAAGTAGTAAATATAACTTATAACTATTACTTAAATCATAAAAAATCAATACCTATTGAATCATTTGAAGGGTTTATAAGACAGGTCATTGGATGGAGAAATTATGTTTATACTATTTATTTATTAGACGGGGAAAAATTGTATGAATCTAATCAGTTAAAACATAAAAATAAATTAAATGAAAAGTTTTGGACAGGAGAAACAAAAATTGTTCCCGTTGATTCAATTATACGTAAAATTGTCAAATACGCTTACGCACATCACATTGAACGTCTTATGTATTTGGGAAACTTTATGTTACTTTGTCAAGTTGACCCCAAAGAAGTTTATAGAATTTTTATGGAATGGTCTATTGATTCTTATGAATGGGTTATGATTCCTAATGTGATGGGTATGAGTCAGTATTCAAGCCCAATTATGATGACCCGTCCTTATTTTTCATCTTCAAATTATATTGGAAAAATGAGTAACTGGAAAGTATCTACCAAAGACAATTGGCCTAAAATATGGGATGCACTTTATTATAATTTTATTGATGTAAATAATCAAGCCTTTAGAAAAAATTACGCAATAGCACAACAAGTTAAACATTGGGATACCAAGTCACCAGAAGAACAAAAAGCCCTTAAAAAAATAGCCAAGGAATTTATAGCCAGCACATTTGGTTAACAGGGAAATCTACTAGTAGATTGCCCTTGAGTGATTTTTATTCATTGGCTGTTAATGTTAAACCAACTGCTAGTAATAAAATAAAAAGTAAAAAAACAAATGTGGAAATAGATGTGTAAAAAAATTGATTTTTATTAATTTTATATAAATTAATAATAACCTAATTAGAAAAACAAAAAGATTTTGCTGTTGATAAAACGATGAAACCAAGTTTAATGTAACTTATTATGTATAATTTGGCTTTATAAATATTAAACTTTTATTTCTTTATTTTGAGTTTTTAATTTTTGCTTTTCTTTAGTTTCTATTTTTTCCTTAGCATTTTCAAGTCCAATTAAATGCTTAGGGCCTGCACCGTGTCTTAATGTGTAAATAGATGAACGTTTCCAATCGTGTCCTACAGCCTTATCTGACATAATATACATATCACCATGAGATAATATCAGT
>JACCDG011573530.1_pt1 | contig 44988 bp, 56 predicted proteins | sample 7442471 | NCBI WGS metagenome assembly JACCDG01 (sample SAMN15323444, study PRJNA562643) | freshwater metagenome | isolation source: river surface water | place: USA:Blue River Watershed | collected 2017-08-17
CACTTCTCGCAATGCCAAGCGCATTGCGGTATGTTCTGAATTCTCCTCCAGCGTCTCTTTGCATACATGTAGGACCATCAGACATGGCTGAAATCAAAATAGTACCTGACACATTATCGATCATAGTTGAAGAAACAGGAGTTGCTGTGTCTGTGGCTTGCCTCTTTCTAGGCATTAAAAGCTGATTGCCGACATAACTGAGTCGAGCGACCTGGGCTGTAAAGACACCGCTTGGATACCCTTGCTGTGTACAACCATTAGTTTGGCCTGGGGCAACCCCAAACCCTCTATTGTTTGTAGATGGATCGAAGCATCCTGGTGCCCACCCACCGTTTTTGTCACCTGGAGACACAAAAACTTTTTCACTTTTTGTGTAGGGCATAATCATCCAACTCCAGTGGATTTCCTGGCCTTCGAGACCTGGCTCTGAGTTTCTATGATTCGCGACAGGAAAGACATCTTCCCAATCTCCTAGATAAATTTGCATAGCGGTTGCAATTTGCTTAGTGTTGCTAAGATCAGCAGTCTTCTTTGCGGCATTTTTAGCTTGCGCGAAGACGGGGAAAAGAATTGCGGCGAGGATTGCTATGATAGCAATAACGACGAGAAGTTCGATTAAAGTAAATGCTTTTTTCATAATATTTTTGGCTTTAAGCCACCTAAAGTATTATACGTTCTATGAGGCAGGAAATTTGTTAACTTTTGTTTAAGAATATACAGTGTGGCTTTGGATTAACTCAAAGCGGAGGGCAATATTTTAAAAATATTGAATTAAATATCATGCAAAAAAGATCAAAAACTCTCGACGATATGATTCGCAAGTACTCTGGTATAATGAGCAAAGAATATGAAGAACTCTTGATGAATCAAAACAAAATAAAACCAGAAAATTCAGTTCCAGTCCTTGAGCTTGATGCTTTGTCGAATTTCGCAGAAATACTTGAGACCGCAAAAAAAATGGGACATACATTTGATGATATGTTCAATCTTAAACCTAGTTACCTCAAAAACAACCCTTATAAAACAGGAGTGTCAGCCATTCACAGAAATCCTGAACACACACCTGGTGACGGATATGCTTGGATGTTTCAAGATGAAAACGGCGAGATTCAGGTAAAGACTAACTACGACACTTCTGGATAAAAATGATTAAACTATCACACGATCTGGCAAAAATTGCGGAAGTTTTATATTCCACCGGTCTCACTTCAGAGGCTAAAGATGTATTTTTTACTGCTGTTAAAGTGGCGCACAACTCTAATCCATTAAATAATGTATTAGTTGAAGAAGGGTATGATTCTTGTGATTTGAGAGAAATGCCGCGCGAAAATCTAAATGATTCACCTGAGGGCATCGAGATATGGATTCATTTAACACCTGATGGCTTGGTTTATCAAAGACTTGAAGGAGATGATGCCAAGGAGTTTAATAACTTTGAAGATTTAGTTTCTCACGAAGTTGAACATTCAGATTGTGGCTGTGGTCATAGTGACAATGAGCCTCTTTCAGAGATGGTTGAAAAATATGCAAGTCGCGACGAGGATGATTGTGAACACGAAAACACATATGAGGATTGGGGTACTGCGGGTCGCAGCTTCGCTCCATTGATTATATGCGAAGATTGCGGTAAAGTCTTGCGCGTCAAAGATTGGGAGGATTATGAAAGCGAGGAAAGGGACAGAGAGTCCTACGCTTCTAAAAAGAAAAATGTGAAATTAAACAAGCCTTTTAGAACTCCAGGCGGTCCTAAAAAGTTTTCAGTTTATGTAAAGAATGAAAAAGGCAATGTCGTCAAGGTTAATTTCGGAGATCCAAACATGGAGATCAAGCGCGACGATCCTAAGAGAAGAAAAAACTTCCGCGCGAGACATAATTGCGATAATCCTGGACCCAAAACTAAAGCAAAATTTTGGAGCTGCAAAATGTGGTCAAAACCATCTGTAAGTAAATTATTAAAAGGAAAATAACAAATGAGTATATTTAAAAAATCATCTCTCCAATTTGAAGCGGCCCCAACGAATAATGAGTTTGGTTTTGAAACAGCAGAGCCTCTCCAGCCTTCGTCAGGCAGAATGCCATTTAACAAAATGACCCCCAGCCAGAAGTTAATTGATGAATTGGATAGGTTAGACGACCTCGCTAATAGGCAAGATGGGGAATACTATAAAGGTGTTTCGTTTGCATTGCGCAAAGCTATTCAATTAGCGCGACAAATATTATAGTCACAGGAAAATAAAAAATGAGTATATTCAAGAAATCATCAGTCATGCCAATCGCCAGAACAACAGTTGCGTTCCCCAGCAATGACGTAGAATCATTTGATTTGGAGCCATCACCTGGCCTTCCCGATAAGCCTTTTGCTGGTGTTGGTGCTAACCAAGCCGTTAAGGAACTAAGAAGGCTTTTGGAGCAATATGAAAAGAAAGCTGAAGACAGTCCGTATTGGGAAGGATTAAGGGACGGAATTGAAACTGCTCTAGAAATGCTAGAGTCATAAATTACACAAAATGGATACACAGTCTGAACCTATCATTGAAATAGATAGTATTGATTTAGCACATCCTGGTGTGTTAATTAAATGCAATGGAGTTCAGATGTTTTTAAGCGGCAGTCAAGCACGGGTGTTATTTGGAAAATTAGGAAAAGCCCTAGACAAAATAACACCCGATGACTTTAGGTTCAAGTAAGGCGCGCAGCTTGAGTTTTATAACACCTTCGGGCTATGTGCATTTAAAATTCAAAAATTAACCTTTACTTGTTCTTTGTTATCAAAAAGATTCAATATCTTTTCGTTGTTTTCGATTTTTAGTCCATCAAATTCAATCATTGTTTTTTGCGAGACATTAATCGGACTAAGTTCTGAATTTTCAAAATATCCGTCTGTGAAAACATGGATTTTGGAGTAATTTCCTGATTCGATTTCTTTTTTGCACACTTCAAAGGAAGTGCCATCTTTCACAGTGATTTTCCTTGCTTCATCTAATGCTTTATTCAACATCGGTGCAAAATCACGATCTTTTTTTAATTTTGGTCCGGTGTATGCTAGATACTTTGCGCTAGAAAAAAATACAATTGTAAATAAATCATTAGGCATAGATTGTTGATACACTTTATTGACACGCTCTAGTGTCTGTGCAGCATTTTGTGCATTGGAACCTGAAATATCAATAAGCATAAGCTTATTTTCTGGTTCAGTTTTCTGGCAGCTTATTGATGCTAGGTTTACTAGACTCAAGATTATCAAAGTCTTCGAAAATTTTGTTAACATTTTTTTTTACCTGAGGAGTTGTGTTATCGATAATTTTTAGAAAATAAAAAAGACTAAAGACTAGTGGTAGACACAATACTGCTATTTGTTTAAGGATAGGTATGCTTTCGTCTCCGTAATACGTTTGTATTGACAGCAATGAAAAAAGAGCTTCTACAGCCATAAAAACAGACATCAATATATATGCTTTAGTTTTTGATACAAGTGTTTCTATATATGAAGCTGAAAGAATAATTGATAAGTATCCTGTGGAAATCGCGGCCAAAAAATAAGGCCAATAAAAACTCAAATTATTGAAATAAGATGGTTGGATAATATCCACGGAAACAAATACACCCAAGCCCAAAAAGAACGCAATGGGCAACCCGTATAAAAATTTATGAATTATTTTTTTCATTTATTGTTTCAACGATATCTCGAAGGAGTAGTATTTGTTTATTTAAGATATTAATATTTTCTTTAATTTCCGCGAATTTTTCTTCGATTGAATTTTGTATAAATGCATCCGCGTGATTTTTTATCTCATCTTTTATCAATTCATTCAGCTTCATGGCATGAATCACCTGCTGTGCGTGTTCAGATGCTATATTGGCTATAGTTTGATAGTCCATGAAACAATTGTACAATTTAATCAATATGACATTAAATTGCAACATCCCTCATTTTGAGTGCTTTGTTAAAAAAGAGTATTTAACTAATTTCACAGACAGCAATAAACTGATAAAAGCAATTGCATTCGCTGTGTCATCAACAAGAGGGCAGGTACTGCAGTTTCATGTTCTCACAGAATTTGGGGCTATGTTTTCAAAATTGCCCATATCTGCAATTGTTTGGAAAGAAAATTATGAAGACATGCAATTAGAAGATCTCGTTTCTTATGATGCATTTAGTTTTCACATTAGCAATATTACCTATGATTATTTAAAATATTTAAATGTAACTTACTATGCAGGAAAAAATCGTGCGGAATTATCAGGCGTGTATATTACAACTGTGGATTTTTATGATTCAGAATATGCTGATAATCCAGGTGTAACAAAATGTTGCCATCTAATCAAACTTAATAACGGGAATTTTGCCCTTGCACCGAATAATAGAGTTCTGTGGCAAGACACGAACACAAAACCAGATTTGTCAAAAATAGATTTTAAACCTTTGAAAAAGGTTTTCACTGTTGAATAATTATATATCAAATAATTTAATATAATCTGATATTAAATTCGACATTTGGTTAACAGTTGTAATGTTAGATTCAGACTCCAAAATGTGAATTAAGTTTTTTGTTTCTGATTCCCATTTTCTACCTGTCCAAAATTCAAACCCTGTGAATTTAGTTTTATATATGCCGTGCTTTTCTGCTATTGCGCCAATGTAAACATATTCTTTGTTGAGGCTTTTAGCGATTTCAATTTCTTTAATTTGAGAAAATGTTCCTAGAGATAGTTTTGGCTCTTCATAATCCCAGCAAAATTGATGAGACAGCATTTGATTTGAGATAAATTGAACTATGCAGTAGCCTATCAAATTATTATTTATAAAATAACAAATGTATTTTAAGTCATTAGAAAAGCAAGATTCTTTGAATTCATTATAATTTTTTACATCTTCAAAATTTCTATATTTACAATATTTATTGTAAATATCATAAATGTTTTTGGGATTCAAGTCCTCAGAGTTTATCAGTTTTGTGTCTATATTGTTTTGAAGAAGTTTTTTCTGTTTTTTATTAGGCGTGAATTTTTTTACATTAATTCTGGAAGACCTAGCCTGAACCCATATATCTTTTTTATCCTCAAGTGAATTTTTAACAAATTTAGAATCAGAATCATACCATGAGTTAAAAGGAATCCAGCCATTATCCAAAGCGTAGTCATATTCACACTCTTCAAAGTAGGCAGAAACTAATACAAAAATTAAATCTTTATCAGATTGTTGACACAATATATGATCAAAAAAAATCTGCATTAATTTTCGGGATTATCTGTGGCTCCTGGATAAAAACCATCGTAAAGGTTCCAAAGAGGATTTTCATCAGAGAATAATTCTTTCCTGAAAGCCAATTGATCGTCTTCTGTAAATATTGTTATCTCATTTTTTTCAATTTGCCTTACGGGAAGGTTCTCCTTGTATTCATGAACCATGTTAATCATCTGAGAAACAAGAAAGGTGTCTCGGCATGAATGGCATCTCATCACTGCAAATATTTCCAGCTCTGATTTAGGGAGCCAACCCTTGTGAGAGTCTCTGTAAAATAATGCCTTACAGTTTCTGTTGGGGCATTTTGTTGGTTGTCCAAAAACTAGTGATCTAAACATATTGTCCCTTGTCATTATTATATTTCAAGGTTTTTATATAAAATTCTTCTTCGCTTTTGTAAACTTTTGCTCTAGAGTAATGGTGTGCGCGGAGATTTTTCTCTTTCATTTTGAAATCAAATATTAGGCATCCGTCTTTACCTGGAGCTTTTCTCAGACCACGCCCAATTTGCTGAGTGACAGTGTTTGGTGAACCCAAAGAACAAGCCAACACAATACTGCTGATTTTGGGAGCATCTATCCCTGTAAAAGCCCAAGAGGTGGCTATCATAATGATTTCATTTTCTTCCAGTCTTTTAAGTTGATATCGCCTATAATCCATTTCTTCTTCTGGGATAGGCGAATCATCTGAACCATCCCCACCGGGGACAAATAGAGACCCTTCAATCATTTCCTCTAATATTTTGCCATGGTCAAGCCTTTCAACTAGAATTAAAGTTGGTCTTCCCATGTTTTTTGTTTCAATAGCAATGTCTCTTATTAACTCATTTCGTTGCTCGTTGAGGATAATCGCATTTTTATATGTTTCGTGGTGTGTAGCTGAAGTTTTGTCCATAAACTCAAGATCGGTTATGTAAATATAAGGTCTATCCAAGAACCCTCTCTTGATTAATTGTGAAGAAGTCACCCTGTGAATGATTGAGCCTGTGGCTCCAAACATTCGGACATCTTGATTATCTAATCTTTGTGGTGTTCCTGAAAGACCGCACTTATAGTATGCATTTTTTGCTTTCAGGGATATAGATTCTATAACTTCGGCGGCAATATGAGTTTCATCAATAATTAAAAATTGACATTTCTCAATAAGCTCTCTGATGTCAATTTTGTTTTGCAAAAACTTTTGCTTTTCTTGTATTTGTTTTTCAACCTTTTTGATTTTTGTAGATATACCCTTGAGCTTGTTTTTAGGTGAATTATCATAATCTACTTGAAGAATTTTTAATTGCTTTTCAAGCGCAGGGATTGAAACTTTATCATTCTCTACATCAACGATCTTCTTTTTTTGATCTGAGTATTTCTGATTAAAGGCTGTAAGTAAAGTATGATATGTGGCTACATTGACGCCGTTCATGGCAATATCACATTGCCCGCCGCCTATCACTCCTACTTTAAATCTTGGGTCTAGTGGCTTCAATGATTGTCTAAATTCATCCGCAGTCTGTAATAGTAGAGACACAGACGGAACAACAAACACAACAGGATATGAAGACATTTCTGAAATCAATCCGCAAGAAGTTTTGGTTTTTCCTGCGCCTGTACACATTGCAAGAATTCCGCGCGTTTTTTCTTTAAAAATCTCAATCGCTTTTTGTTGGTAATCTCTAAATGAATGCTCCCCTAAATCAACAACGGCTAATTTCTCAGTTTTAGGCTTTGGTCTGTTATCATTGATTTGATATTTAATATTTAGCTCGGTTAATTTCTGGCATACTAAATCTGTCAAGCCGACAGGGAAAGACATTGTCTTTTTGTAGAAAATACTTATGCGTCCATCCCATGTGCCATTTTGGTATTTAGGTGACCATTCTGCATTAGGAACACGATACGAACAAACATCAGTGATTGCAGATATAACTTGATTGTCATATCCACTTACAACTTTAGCGTAATCATTATTTAAGTTAATTTCAACCACATAATATGTACGACATTTTTTGTGGAAAAATTCAGTACAATTATATTCATGGAAACAACACTTAAAGATGTTCTTTTAACAGTATTTCGAATCGATAATATCGTCAATAAATTTCACAATAAAGTGCAATTTATGAATTTGGGGCATTTGATGCAAAGGGCTGATTCCTGGGATGAAGATCAACTTAAATCAGTGCTAGATGCAATTACTCCAGTTTATGAAAAAATGCAAGAAGTTCAGAAGATTGTAGAAGATTTACAAGACCCTGTATTGAGCCTTATTGCATCATACGACAAGAAAGATTAAAAATCAATCACAAAACTGCCATCCACGTTGGGGAACCAATCTTGAACAATCTCAAGACAGGATTCAAAAAGAAACTTTTGTTCCTCGGCGTGGATATTTTTTTTCTCACAAAATGTATTGACATATTCTGCCGCTTTATTAACGGCTTCGTCATAATTCATGTCAATTGAAGTGCTGTACTGAAATAAGATTTCTTCAAATTCTGATAACACTCTTTTTATGTGTTTGCTTTTCATTTTAAAAGTTTTCCGATATATTGTCTATTTTTTGATATAAATAAATATAAGAAATACAACAATGGCTTAAATATCACATATGTAAGAAATTTATATTTTGTTTCAGATATTATTTTAAGCCAAGCACCAAATCCTTGGTATATTTGGTTTTTAGTTTCAAGGATCACTTGTTTATTATTATATCCTTTCCTTTTAGCCACATCCCCGTTGATATCAATCAGTGTTATGTTTTTATTTGGGATATGCGTCTGTAATTTATTTTTCACCTTAGTGCATAAGGGACACGCGCCATCATAAAACAACACCCACCTTTCTCTCATAAAACAAAAGATTCTTCTAATATATGTTCAGCTTCTATGAACACAATTTCATTTGGATTGTTTTTGATATATGCTTTTGCCGATTCCAGATTGTCAAATTGTTTTATATTTTGAACAGTCTCGTAATATTGACTAAATCTTACTGCGTTTGATGATTCAACATTAACAAAAACAGGTGTTGGTTTGCCTATGTATCCGCCTATGATGTTGAAATTATACCATTCAATGGCATCTTCATAAGGATCTTCACTATCTGAAAAATCATTATAAAGATCATCTAATACACTTTCTTCATCATAAGCGGCAACAATAGTAGGACCGTCATCATTAATGATTGCAACTCCTATTATTGATTCATCTGACACAGGTGCATTATAAAGTGCTATCTCTGGAACTTTATCAAATATTTTTTCTCTTATGTTTGTCATTCTGCTTCATTCCAGTCGAATTTTTCATTCAACTCTTTTTCATCCACGAGTATGGATTTGTTCATACTGTTGGACAGTCTTATTTTAAACTGGTCTGGTGTTCTTTTTTTTACAGAAGAATATGATGTAACAAAATCCGTCACAATCCAAATCTTCGATGTCTTTTTATTCTTTACGATAGATCCTATCTTTAATCCCAACAAATTTGTTTTCATATCCACCTCCTGCATAATATATTATTTGTACAAGAACTTTAAAAATGGCTACACAAGAAATAAAAATTAATCAGGCATTAATTGATTCCATTAATTCTGTCTCCGAGCACTACATTGTAGCATACGACAACAACTATTCATTATTTCAAGTTGTGTTTTATGTTTTAAAATCGGTAGTCCCGCTATCAGAAAAAGATGCTTATGAAAAAACCATGGAAATTCACCTAACAGGGTCTTCAGTGGTGTACAGCGGCAGCTTATCGCACTGCCTTAAGATTCAAGACGCTCTCGACAAAATTAAAGTTAAATCTGAAATATTTGAATGTAATTGAACGCGCGGATTTTTCAATTCTTCACACAATCTGTCGTATAATGGAATATGAATTATATCGGCTATAAATTTACAGATGAATCCAAGACTCGTCGTTCTGCAGAAGTCCTGACAATGGACCCAGGTGAACCACTTGCTCACTTCAAGAAGAGATGTAAAAAACTCGGTTTTGAAGCATTGGATAAAAGAAATGTTATCGATCATTATAAGGTTCTGACAGACGAATTAATCAAGGGAGATTTAGATGAAAACAGGCACCAAAATCTTTCAGTTTTATGTGTGAATATTGTCAATGACTTTAATATTGCCTCTTGCCAAAGAAACGCTAACGCTTTTGGTTGTCAAGATTTATATATTTATGGGAGCAAAAGATATGACCGTCGAGGCGCAGTCGGCGTTGAAAGATATACTCCATTTAAGCATGTGCAAGGCGTTGAGGACTTAAATGAACTGTTCAGTAAATTCGACAATATCATTAGTCTTGATAATTGCGAGGGGTCTTCGCCGATTGATGAGTATCAATGGCCTTTTGATAAGAAAACTTTAATCGTAGTCGGTCAAGAATCAATCGGTGTACCTGAAGAGATCCTTAATGCATCACATAAGATTCTGTATATTCGGCAGAGAGGCTCTGTTCGATCTATTAACGCCGCGAACGCTTGTGGTATCGCATTATACGACTACAACACAAAACTAAATATATTTCAGTCTCAATTTTCAGCTTAGATATTAAAATATTCGTTGATAAATTGCGCAGTGAACCTGGGGACTAGATTTGGATTGGTATTATACCATGTAATAAAATCTGGTTCCCAGGTTAAATTGTTTATCCAGTTATAAACATTCATATAAGTGCAGTTATATAAATTGGTAAATTCTAGTGATGGGAGATTGACAGCCGTTCTTATAAAAGAATTATTAGCCAAGCCTGAGAAGAATTGACCGTATCCATTGTTATATCTAAAATTCTCTTGGCGGTATGAGTATAACGATGTTGGCGCGACACTCCAATCTGTGTTTATACCTGTTATAGAGACATCCTCGAAATCAACAAAAATTAATGCCGTCAGAGTACTGTCGTCTGCATAATCTGATTCAAAACTCCTCAAAATCTGGGTGTCTAAATTTTCATTTTTATCATACGGAATCCCATTTGTTAAATAATCAGAAGCAATACCGACAACAGTGCTGACATTTTGCTGTATTGAGATACTCACAGGCAATGTTTTATTCCTATAGTTCAAGGTTCCAATTCCTGACTGCGGTAAATCAGAAAACACAATCTGGTTTATTGCAGAAAAATTTTGCGCGTTATTGAGATCTGGTTGTAAATAATAAGTTGAACTTGTGGTAAAAACACCTGGTTGTAATTTTATGTCATCTATTTGAAAAGGCTCGTAAATACTAAAACCAAAATTCAAAGCATAGTCTGTTGAAAAACCATAATTTCTTAAGGTGTTCACATTTGCGCGCGCAATTTCCAAGCCTTTCTTGTATTTATAAAAAAGCTCACACATCGGCTCTATTAAATTTGCAATAATTGAAGTTGTCATGATGATCTGATAATAAAAGAGTCTCCTGTGGGATATCCGCCGTTAATAGATTCTGCTTCAGATTCTGTCTTTGAAATGTTCATAAAGACTATATTGTCGATAGGTAACCCTCCATTAATAGCCACTGGTGTAGCAGAAGTGCTATTCAAAGAAGAGATGTAATTCACCAAAGTATTCCCCGATCCTACATTCCACTTTATATCAATAACTGCTGTAGATAAAGTAAAGTAGTTTAACTCAAACAGCACAGGCTTAGATCTTTCTTCCACGCTTAAAACAGTTGTGTATGTTGTAATGTCGGTGCTAATTGTGGCAAAGCTATCAATTCTTGGTTGGTTACTTCCATTGACAAAAAGCTGTACACCGGCACCTGTGCCTATGGTGACTGCTACAGGCACCGTGAGTGCCAAACTCCCACTTGGTTTGAAGGTGCCAACGAAAATACCTGATTTTGGACCTGTGCCAACACCAATTATTGTGTTGGCAAACCCCAGCTGATAATCAATTGAATCACTATATGTTTGTTGAAGGACATTAAAAATATCAAAATTCTTATAATTAAATGCGTCTCTACCAAGCCATGTGGTTTTCCATTTAGGATATGCACTCAGTAGTATTGATTCTTCATTGTATTCATTACCAGAATTAAACCCAATATTTAAATAAATATCATGAGTGTAACCAATATACGCATATTCAAACTGTGATGTGCCTATGACACTAGTATTAGAGAACAACGCTCTCGGATACACAGAAACAGGATTATTGATTTGGCTCGACTTATACGACCAATATCCGTCCACAACAACTGAATTCCCAGACCTTCTTAATGTGTTTGGGTTAGCTAATCCAAACTGCGATCTGTCAAAATAATTGAACCCACCATATATGTCGGGGTTCACCTGATTGAATATTTTATTAAAAACAAAATTGAAGCCCAAATATGTATTGCTTAAGCCTATTTGACTAGATGTAGCTAACCCTATACCTGATGATGTATATGGATCTAGTGATCTTGGAATATATATCTGCCCTGGTGTGATATTGCTGATACCTATAAAGGAAGCACTATTGATGACCGTTCCGGCTTCAAGATCAGTATCAAAACTAAATGTGGTTTCGACAAAATTAGGGGACAAAGAACTAACGTCAATAAAGTTACTCACGATAATTGCGGTTGTCAAGTTGTAGCTTGTGCTGATACTGAGAGCCACTTGGTTAGCGCCATTGTAAGAAGTGTCTTTTCTTAAAGACACAGGTAATGTTTTTGTTGTAGAAGCGATTGAATTAGACGCCACTATATTGTTGATAGTGAATCCAAACTTGCCTAAATCCAGATCGTATCCAGCACTGGTCACAACACCGACAACGCTTGCGCTACTTGGGTCATTAAATATCAAAGAATTTTCGATAGTGAAATCAGATGTGCTTATCCCCACATAGTCGCCTGTGATTGCTAACAAGCTATTTTGAAGATTTTGCTGCACAGATATCCAATAGATTGATTCATATTCTTGTGCTATAAGAGGATTTAATTGAAAATCTATCGGGATATTTAAGTCGGTGTATTTTTCGCGCGGGATTTCACTAACAGGTATTTCATCGGAACTTGCAAGCAGAACTTTAGTTTCATCACCAACGTAAATATTTAATTTAATAAACCCACTTGGATTTCTGCCGTTAATTTCTATTAGTTTACATTTTAATGTAATAAAACTAATTTTACTTCCAGCATATCCAGAAGGTATGTTGATTTTGTTTAGCACCTCTGAATCATATAAATATAATTGCTGTGTACCGGTGGTATAATTTAAATCTGCAAGATTGGAGTTTGTGGCGTTGAAGCTTGCATAGTTTTCTAAGTCACCAGGCTGAAGGTTGGCAGTTCCAATTATGAAAGAGTCTGAAGTTATATATTGATTTACGGTTATGTCAACATCTGCAAATGAAGTATAACCCAATCCAACAAAAGCTTTGGGGTTGAGTTTGAACCCATAAAGATAACCTTTCGCTGGAGGGTTTGTTTGAGTCATTGATATCAAATTGTAATTAGAGTCAACATTCGCTTCAAACAATGATATATTATCCATGTTCAAGGTGATAAGCGCATTCGTTGCACCTACTCCAGCCTGAAGTGGGGAATTTAAGAACGTGGAAAATCCAAAATAAAAGTTTCCACCTTTGTTGAGAATTTCTATGCTGGAGGGATTAATGGCACCTGAGTCTAATATTTGAAATTTTATCTGCGCTGGCTGCTCATCTGTTAAAACAGATGCGTCAGGCAGTATCCAATTTGTGTATGTGCCGGGGACCTGGAGCGCACCGAAGCTGTTAATGGTTACCGAGTCTACGACATTGTTTGAGCCTACAGGAATGTTTGGTATAACATAAGGTGGGGAGCTTGTGACACTTGTAACCAAACCTGAGTTTATTTGTGCAAACAATTCTGTGAAACCAGACTCTGATTCTAAAGATGGCTGTAGTAGGACTTTTTCATTAAATGTATCCCAGTAAGGTGTTTGATTTATAACATAATTTGTTGCACAGATTGAGACATCTTCTAAAGCTACAAATTCACTAGGGAACTTTGATAAATCAACTATGTAAAAAGAGTTGCCAGCATCAAGATATTCTTGTATAGCGTCATTGATGTCATCTGGGTCTGTAATGCCTTGGCTAATCAGTAATTGTATAAACTCCTCTCTTGTGTATTTTGTGTCATCAACTGGAGAGAAAGACTTTGTTAATATAGGTCTTGTTGTTGTGTCTTTAAGATCTGGAATTAAACCAGCATACCCATAAAGCCTAAATTCATTAATACTAGAAACGCTGTAATCATTATAGTCTTTAGACTGTGGGTCAGCTAAATAATAATAACCAGTGGTTGGCAAGTTATCAAATATTCTATTCTCATAATCACTTTTTGAAATCAAATATTTGGAAGCCATCAAATACAATACTTTGTTTAGAATGTTTTGATTCTGATATCTAAACTTTAGATTTAAAGTGTAATCTAAAGCCAAGCTATTGCCTTGTTGATACGGATCTATACCATTACACACAAAACTAATTGGCTTATAAATTTCAAAACCCACATCTACAGGCAGTGGATAATCATTAATAAGCTCAAGCCTTCCTTTGTCAAATATCAAAAACTCTTTTGACGCTACAATATTCGTTGCACCAAATATTGACTTTTCTTCGTACTCTGAAAAATTAACCGGAGGGACATATGGATCGCCGTTTGGCTGTGTAAATGTTTTCAAGACATTTCTTGAAACAATTAAATTGTCCCCAACAAAATAGTCATTTACATTATTGAAGTTCACCCCGAAGAAGAACGTGGCAATAAAATTATCAAGAGTATTGAGAAAATCAACCTTCTCTTGGTCTAAAGCTAGATTAAAATCTTTACCAAGATATATTGTGTCCGCAAATGAATTCCATAACAAAACATCTGCTATATTTTTCGTGAATGCTGAAGGAATAATTTGATTATCTTGGATAACTGTGTATTCGTTGCTCAAGTTTATTTTTTTAGGATTTTTTTGGGCAACTATAAAGTTACCGGCGGGATTCAATCTATCGAGGTATTGAGATAAATACGGATCATATTTATATAAATAATCTGTCGCTGCTAACTGATTCATTCTCAATAAAGCAGTTTGTGAAGGATCGAATTCACTACCAGAAGTTAAGAAATTAGTATACGCATAGATGTATTTTTTGCCACCATACAGATAATTATCTAAATCGACTTGAGTGTAAGCTGGATACCTCAGGGGTTGTTCAGCCGTAGATTTAACCCCGTCAGTAAGCTGTGAATTTATTCTGTCATCAGCCCATAAATAAGCGTCTTGCTCAATAAACGAATCTTTCGCAAAGTCAACAGCATAAGGTATTTTATTGGACCAGAAATTTTTTCTACCTGAATAGTCGGCAAGCCCAGTAGGTATTGCTACTTGAGATGTCAACACTCCAATGTTATTGACAAAATCTGAAGTGCCTACATACTTAATATTTCCATTCAAAGACGTGCTTATGGAAATATTATTAAAATTAGTTGACCCCCAATATAAAGTAAAATAATAATCTGGTAACGGCGAAGAGTAATTAAATTTTATGAGCAAGTTTGTAGAGTTGTGTGCATATGACCATGCGTAGTCAAATTTAACTAAATCACTTCCTGTATAGTTTCCTGTAAAGTTATTATTTCCATAAACCGCAAAATCCACTGGGACATCGAATAGGTGTGATTTATACTGACTGCCTTGTACGTTAATGGAATTAATCGGTATCGAAACAACTGAAGAAGTTCCTAATCCAGTGGAACTCACAGAATATATCTGGCCTGATAGAAAAGCGCTTGATGTATTTATGGAGTAATTATTTAATGATGTTGAAATATGCGCGCACACATCAAACAATGGGTAGTTAAACGTGTTAGTGACCCCAATGTAGGCATTTTGCAAACTCTGTCTAAGTGCGTCGGCATCATTTGATTGAACATTGCTTTCATAAAATCCAAACAGGCTTGCTAGGTCATAATTTTCTGTCGCCGAAGACCCTACGATTTTGCTTGCGCTTTCATAAAACTCCGCAGATATTCCTATATTTTTATTCATATCACCAATAAGTTTATCGATCACTTCAAAAGTGATTGCGTTTGAATGTACTATATTGGTGAAAAATTTTTGTTCGGTTGTCATATAATTACACTGCGTTGACGTTCACATTATTTGGTCCAAACTGATCGACGGATATGATTTCTTTTGCTTTGAGAGTAAATTCTGCGGTATGTAAAAACGCTTTTTCAACACCATCGTCGGATGGTGTTATTGCCGACACTTGAATATCCTGTAAGAGCCTAGCTAGATCAGTTTTCGTGCTTGTTACTGAATTTAAATTTTGATTCCACACGGAATTTGCAACAATTCCAGCGGGCTTAAATCCAGCTTGCCAGTCCGAAATAAACATTTGTAAGGCTTGTTGTGCAACTCCAGGCCAATCGTAGTATGGCGGCTCTTGTGTGGTGTGGGTTTCGGACCAAAAACCATTTACATTGTTGACAACTGTTGTAATGTATTCATTTAAAACAGTTGATGAAAGACCGACATGTCCTGAGCCTCCAGATCGTGTTAAGGTCAAATTCACATTAGAGTCTACGTAAGAATTTTGAGTAATCCCTAGCCCACATGAGAGTATGCTGGCGTTTGTGATCTTATTGGAGATACCTGGAAAAACTTTAAGAACTGCATCACCTTGATATCCTTGCGCGGTCCCTGGAATTGTAACCACATATCCGGTTGTAATTCCTGCTGGTAATAAAGCGGTGTTAATTCCGACATTGGTAACTACACCGTTGTCAATATAATGTATTGGGCTAAGCGGCAGTTTACCGCAGAAGGGACACAAATCACACACCCACATTGTTCGGTGATTTTTAAGAACCGTGTGTAAAATCCGCGCGGATTCTTGAATAACTCGCTCAGATGTTGTTTGATCATCGTTACTTGAATATATAGTTATCTTAATAGAATAATCTATTTCACGAAAACCATATCCTATATCTTTTACATCGGCGCTGCTGCCGCGCAAAACAATCCCAAGATCTGAAGGCAAAACCTGCCTGTCGCCAAAAAACCAGTTCTGTATAGCCCTGTCGTAAATAACAGGATATCCTTGATTGTTTTTAGGAAAGTCCGTATAGATTATGGCTTTTATGGTATCATAGATTTTCTCTACCATTTATTAGCCACCGCCCTTAGATCTGCCACCTTCAGCAGGGTTACGAGGCACACCCTGCAAAGGTGAGCGCACAAATCTGCTACCTCTCGTGTTTCTAATTCCGTAAATCCTTAGCTCTCCGTTTTGTAGTTTATAAAGCTGATCGTATGCCCATTTTGTTCTATCTTTAACTGACTCAGAAGACTGTCTGTCTGCTCCTTGGAGTTTCTGTTCAAAGATTCGTGATGCCGCTAAAATAGCCACTATTTCTGGGATGGGCTTAGGATAACATATCACTCCGTCAAAGTTAACTCTTTTAAGCGGTATGTCATACTGAGTGGCAAGCGCGCCATCGATTTCATCAGAGGCTTGTTCTATAAAATAATCTAAATCGATATTAAATACAGACTCAGGTGTAGGGTTCCTATAATTTGGATCGGGATTTTCTCCCTCCACCACTATATTGGGAGGTAGGTATTTTTTAACATCTTCTTTTGAGCAATATAATCTAGGCATTGTCTATCTCCTGTGTAGGCTGCAAATATTTTGGCACAAAATCCACCCCTTCATCTTTTAAAATAAAACCATAATCTTCGAGACGCTTACGTGACAGTTCAGTGTAAATCGGTGTATGTTCAAGCTCTGAACCAGATCTGGCGGCAGACGACACAACTCTGGGGTAATCAATATCTTGGTCTTTGTAAGCTTTTGATTTAGAATTATAAATCTCTACGATGTCGGGTTCATATGCCGTGCTGTTCCATCCTGCCACCGCTCGCGCTTCACTCTTCTTCAAGTCATATAACATAACTTTGCCATTGTTTTTTTTCGCGCGGATTATTGCATCCTGAATGTTTAAACCTTGTGGTACATCTTCTGTCACATTAAAGAAAACTGCTTTGTAGCCATCAGCACTAGTATAATCCTGCCCTGGTATAACTTTTAAATCAATGCCGGTTTGTTCAGCTTGTTGTTTGGCAATATTACCAGGCGCAATCCCAAAGCGAGAAACAACACCTATAGCGTCCAATCCCTTGATGATGGCAGATGACAAGATTGATTTAATTTTAGATTCTATTTCAGATTGTGTCGGGTATTCAGCTTCATCTCCTAAATAAACTCTAAAATCGATTCTTAGGTTATGTTTACGCAATGATGTTTTGATAAAATTGGAATACCACACATTTTAAAATTAAATTTAAATAGGCTGTGAACCTTTGAGATGGTCGCGTTTGTCGCCACATTGCGCGCAGTAATTGTCAGCTGGATTATATTGCATTCCACATGTTCTGCAATAAATATCTCTTTTGGAACTTTTTGAATTTGTCTGCCATTCTGTAGCCCAAGAAGGCAGCTTGGGTGATTCTGCCACATTGTGCCCTAGGCTATTCGTTGGTATATAGCTGCTTGTGAATGTTGACTTTGATAACCCAAGGTGCATATCCAGGTTAGCTATAACCTCTTCTTCAGAAAGCCCTGATATGTCAACTTCTTCATCATCAGCAAAGTCGTTGTTATTTTCAGGGTCTTTGCCCTCGTTGTTGCAAGCCTCATCTTGGGTTGCATTGTATCCGCCTAGCTTATTGGCAAGCTTGTCAATGTTTTGGAACAATAATTCACTGCTATCGAAGGCAACCGTCTCCCCTGTGAATGACGACTTCGGTTCATCGTATGGCTTAGATGCTGCTTCAGTAGTCGCGGTAACCCCTGAAGAACCCTTATGTAATTCTATTGCCTTTCCTTTTGCGAAAGATGGCCTCTCTGTGTTTTTATTACTCATAAAGAAATATACGTTAAAAATTAGCTTTGTGCGAACTGATATCCCTTAATAGCAATTGCGGGTTCTTTTTCTTGAATTTCTTTCAACTTAGGTAGAAGCTCATTCATAATTTCAAGCTCGCCCCAATTTTGTGGTACTTCAACGCTGAAAGTGATTTTATGTGTGCGCTTTTGAGTTTTATCTTCAGGCATCGCATAATTCTTAAATTCAGGGGTTGGTGCTGGCTGAGGCGCTTCAGCGGTTTGAGCAAAACCCATGTCTGACAATTCTTGTGCGATCTTGAGTAATTCTTCTGAGATATGTGGCTTTGAATTTTTCACAAGGTTTGCAGCAACTACAATTTTTCTGATATCCATGATTATTTTTTATACAGCAAACACCTTGTCACCTTTTGTTAAAAAAAAATGACCGTTACTATATAGGGAAAAGTATTAATACTTAGTTCTAATATTAGTTTTAGCACTTATATAAGCATTAGATATAATGTTTTAGTTCAAAAATGACATTGAAATGAACTCAAATAGGCTTAAAAAACACTTTTTAAACACTCTTTGGAACTTTTTTAGACTCTTTTCGTATGTTTATTTGAATCCTTGATTCTTTATGTATAATTAAAACAGTTCTAGAATTCCGTCAGCATTCAAAACGGGAAAAGGGCGTACTTATTCTAGTTCTATGCATTTTTAGGTGATATTGTGAGTAAGATTTGTAAATATTGTAATTCAAAAAAAGATTTATCATGTTTTCCGAAGCATGTTGCCTATAAAGACAATTTAGACTCAAGATGCAGAGATTGTATTAAAAAACAAACTGCATTGAGAAAAAAACTCAGACTGATAGCACCTCCAAAGCCTAAGTTTTGTGAATGTTGTGGGTTAGAACCAAATGTTTTAGTTTTAGACCACGATCATAATACAGAAATGTTTAGAGGTTGGTTGTGTGATTCATGTAATATTGGAATCGGAAAACTTGGTGATGATGTTGCTGGTTTAGAAAAGGCTCTAAATTATCTTAAAAAATCATCGGCATGAAGGTGGATATGGTTTTGTTTTTTAATATTCAATTGGTCGTAAGACCCCAGGCCGAAAAGGTGGCCTAAAGGAGAAAAAACATATGCCATATCCATCTAATTACTACGATGCACCTTTGTCATCTAGTTATAATAATAACGTCACTCGCCGTTTAGCAACACGAGATGTTGTAGCTTTCAGTCAATCATCTAGATTTGGTGGTCAATATATTGAGCCAAAGAATGTCCCATTTCCATACAATGGAACCATTATCGGTGCTGTTGCCGCTTGTCAGCAACTCGTCAACGAATTGAATCTTATTTCACCTGTTTTGCCAGACATGGGCACACCTGTCATCCTTAGCGCAGTTGGTCTCGCTACCAACCAGCTTGGTGCTGGTGTTTCTTTTGTCGGTGGTGTTTCTACCACAGCAACAATCGACGGTGTGGCGAACACTGTCGGCAATCGAGTTCTTTTCTACGGTTTAACCACATCAGCACTTAACGGTGTTTACGTCGTCCCTCAATCAGGTGGCGCTTGGCAGAGAGTTCCAGACCTTGCTTATTGGTGGCAGTTCGTGAAGCCAAAGGCTTTCGTTGTCCAAAATGGCACAAATAACAAAGGTCAAGTCTTCTCACTCCAAACCGATGCTTTCGAAGTCGGCGCAGCATTCACTCCAGCAGCAGGTAACACTGCTTCCGCTCTTACTGGAACTGCTTTGACATTTACTGCAACTAATTATAACCCAACTGCACCTTCTGGGATTAATGCTTCCACTCTAGGGACTGTTGGTGCTGGCAACACTTCAGCTATCTATCCTCAGTTTACTGGAACTGCTACAGGTGCTGGCAATGGCAACGGAGAGTATGACTTCCTTGCGCAAGCTTCTATGGCGAAGTTTATGTATCTCAAGAACCGCGCGCGAAGAATGGCTTACCAAGTCTTCAAGATGCGAGAGAACTATACTCCGTTCGTGTCTTCTTACGGAAGCAACGTGGTTCGACCAATCGGTCTCGGCAACACCCAGAACAACATTGGTTACTCCACTCTCAATAATCTTCCAACTGGATCTAGATATCCTAGCTCATTTAATCGAGGCTTCTAATATAAGCTTTGATTTCTGCTCAAAAGGAGGGCGAAAGTCCTCCTTTTTTGTTTTTGAAAAATAAATTTTAAGATCTTAATAATTTTATGATCTTAGAAGAAGGACATATAACATTTTGCCCTATGCCGTATTGAGCCAAAAGTCCTGTGACACCAATCACAGATCCAATAACTAATCCATCGGTCCCAATGCACATTCCGCCACTTACTCCTTGAAGTATTTTAGCATCAACAAATATTACATCGTTCCATGCTGGGCTTGGCGCGGCTTCTCCAAGAGATTGGTGGATGTTGGATATCCTACCGACAGTTGCAGTATCAGACCATCCTTCTGGTGCGCCTATAACCGCAACCATTTCACCCACTTCTGATTGATCTGAATCTCCCAAAATCACTGATGGCACTTGGCTCCAGTCTGCATCTATTTTTAAAATGGCGGCATCAATATTAGGGTCTGATTTAACAACACTACATGGATAGAGAATCTGTGAATCAAAAGTTATATTTATTTCCAGAGAGCCATCTGTGGGTGGTGTAACATGTGAAGCAGTTACAACCATTCCATTGCCGATGTGAAATCCGCTACCAGACCAGCTTTTCTTTCTATCTTTAATAAATATAGTGCATGATGCTGGGGTGGCTTGTTGTATTACTTCTTGAATAGCGTCGGTTATTTTTTCTGCCATATTTAATTCCAATTAAAGTTGCAGAATTTCGGTACCGCAACTCTATATGCTCCTAAATCCATTAGATTATTTTCCCCCATGTGATATATGGTTTTAAGAATCTCTTGGTAATTAGTCTTGTATGTTGGGTTATTTTTTTTATAACTTGATATAATCAAGGCAATCATTCCACAAATCATCGGGCAAGCCATAGAAGTACCATCCAGCAGCGTGTATTTGCCATCACCCCACGTACTATATATTTTTACACCAGGAGCCACAGCATCAAGCTCAGGCCCTCTAGAGGAGAATCTAGCCATATTCCCTGCGGCATCTAAAGCTGCAACTGCAATAACCTCGTCATACCTTGCAGGATAGTTAACAGAGCCACCATCATTGCCAGCCGCGCAAACCACTATTTTGCCTTGATCAGCTAGTTGTTTGATCTTTGTGTGTATTTTGTCATTTCCTGGGTCACTGGCGCTTCCCAGTGACATGTTTACTAAGTCTACATCTAAATCCAGCGCTATATCTAGTGATTTCTCAATAAAGCTATATGAACCCATGCCCTCATCATTCAAGGCTTTAATGGGGTATAATTTAGCTAAGGGTGCCACACCCATTACGCCAAATCGATCTCCACAATTCGCTGAAACGATACCTGAAACGTGAGTGCCGTGGTAGTTGCCTCTATCTCTAAAGTCGTTGTTTCCTGTGGCGTCAAAACCTTGGATAAGATTATTTACCAAATCTGGATGATCGGTCCAGCCAGTGTCTATGACTGCAATTTTGACATTCTCACCTTTTGAAACACTCCAAGCAGTGTCTGTCCCGACATAATTTAGTCCCCAATTGCTTTGAGTTTCCAGTGTTGAAACTAAATTAATTAGATCAATTCTTAATTCAGGTATAAATCGTATTAAATTATTCATTTTTTAAACTCATGTGTATTTTCTGGGGATTAAAGTTCCTCAATATATATATGCGATAGTTCTTTGTTCAAGACCTTTCAAAGGTTTATTTAGCATGGAGCTTAAAATATGAACTAAAAATGGATAATTTAATTTCTGTAATTAATGAGATGACTGTGGAAGACTCTTTGTGGTTTTTGTCTACCTGCCTCTCTCAGGGAAGAAATCTCTTTGGCGTTCCCAGGGTTATTGTATATAATTCCAGGGATATAAATATTGAAGATTTGGATTTGCTTTTTGATGAAAATTTATCGTATATTGACATTGATAAAGCGTATATTAAGTATATAAACGAAGATATGGTTTCATCAGCGCTTGAATATACAAACACCAACAACATCAAAATTGTATTTGATGTTTGCAGGTACGATTTTACACAACGCGATGAGCTTTTTGAACACTTAGGGTCTGATTTGCGAAAGCTGTTCAATCTAAAATTGCGACATGAAGATAGAAACAAGTTTTATTTTTCTAATAAGCAATATTTTAGTTCTAGTGAATATGTTCTTGATACAGTTGTGAAATCAAAGCTTAACGACATATGGTTCGACAGATGGGGTGGAGCTTCTTCATATAAGGTCCAAGATGTATAAGTGTTTGTTAAATTCCGCGCACAAAATTGTAAGTTATCCTGTTCCAGTGACAATTGAACCTCTGTTTTCTCAGAGGTTACCATCACTGGTTGTCGTGACAGATCAGGTGCGACCTGGTGAAGTGTTATTGATAAAATATGACGGAAAGAAGGTTGCATCTTTGTATAAAATCAGCGACACGGACATACATCAAATAAACGGCTCACCGGAAATAGATATTGAAAATTTAGAAATCGAGTGCCCTTTTTTAAATAAGAAGTATCAAATAGAAAAATATATTTTTGATATATTTGATCACCTTAGTTTGCACGATCTTACACACAATCATCACGATCTAAGGCATTTTGAAAACTGCTTAATGTCATATCTTCTAAAATGCAAAGCGCCTTCTAAAATTGATAGAAAGAAAATACGTTCTTTGTGTTTTAAAAGTTTTAAGGATTCAGTCTTTGCAGAAAAAGTTGATTCTTTAATTAAAATAGATTTTGAATATTTCGATAATCGCGCGGGATTTTTCAATATTAATTTCTTGGATCTTCGTGTCGAAAAATCGTATAAATAATAATAACAAAAAAGTAGAGCAATATGGTTAAAAACAAAAAAAGTACATGCGTAATATGTGATAATATCGTTGAAGAAGAAACAGGTTTTATGTTCAACTTCAACGATGATGTTTATTGGTTTTGTGAATCACATGCCAAGCCGTTCAAGATGGGAATGTCCCTTGGTCAGGTAGAAATAAATTCTAAGTTTTTATCTTTTATATCTAGTCTTCCAGATTCAGAAATTAAGGATGATTTTAAAAAACAACTAAAACAACTTACACCGATGAGCAAGCTTGTTCCGCAAAAAACACAATCTGATACAGCTGTTCAAGTAAAAGATGAACTTAATACACCAAAGCAACTTTGTGACAAAATAAGTCAAGTGGTCATTGGGCAAGAAGACGCCAAGAGATCTATTTCCGTCAGTGTCATCAACCATTTGCAATTTATAAATGACACCAACAAGAACACAAGTCACTCAGATAAGCATCATGTACTGATGTTAGGTAAATCAGGATCGGGTAAAACTCTTATTGCTAATACTGTAGCTAAGCTATATGATTTGCCTTTTGCAATGGGTGATGCCACTAATTACTCACCAACTGGATTTCAAGGCTCTGATGCTGAGTCAGTTGTTCATGATTTGTTTTTAGAATCTAATTTAGATATTGAAAGCACAGAAAAAGGTATTATTTTTGTTGATGAAATTGACAAAATCTGCACAAATAACAAAAATGCCAACAGGATTGAGTCTTTAGCCACCTCTACACAATCTACCTTTCTGAAATTAATAGAGGGCAAGAACGTTAAAGTCCCCGGCCCTGTTTATGGAGATATGCACGGCACATTTACGAATATAAATACAAACAATATGTTGTTCTTCTTCGGAGGTGCATTTAATGGTCTTGCAGACATTGTGGCTAATAAAATGGGCAAGAAAAGCCGAACAATAGGTTTTATCAAGACCGATGAAGATAAGACTAAAGATATTGATGAGGCTCTAAAATCTTATGAAATTTTCTCCCAAGCTAATCGTGAAGACATTGTTGAATCTTTGATTGAATTTGGCATGTTGTCTGAATTCATAGGCAGAGTCCCAACTATCGTCGCGCTCAAGCCCCTCTCAAAGGAGGATTTGACAAAAGTTTTATTTGAATCGAAAGTTTCTCCTTTGGAGAAACAGAAAACAATATTTTCTAAATCTGGTTACACAATAGAGTTTACTTCTGAGTTTGTGGATAAACTCGTTGACATATCTTATAGGTCCGCTGTCGGTACTCGCGCCTTGGACTCTTATGTCAAGAAGGCTGTATCTATGGCGAGTTTTGATTTACTTAGCTTAAATAGTGGTAACCACAAGGGCAGAGTTATAATTAAAGAAGATTGTATTTTAAATCCATCTTTATACGAACTATCTGCATCCAATGTTCATGGAGTGTTTGAAGTTTAACCAGCGGGGATAGGAGGCACTTGGCCTCCTCCAGCTTGAGATTGCGCACCAGATTCTTCAGGTTTTGTTTTTTGAGCTTGGTCTCTTTTTCTAAAAACTTGGTCTAGACATTTCTTGAGCAAGTCGCTGTTTTGATCAGAATATGGACTGTTTGTTGTAATGTTTTTTTGGTAATCTGTTACTGTATCCCTCAAGTTGCCTCTAAAGTTATTTGTCACATAATCTGAAAGTGACATAGACACAAAAGCCCCATCAACTGTGCCAAGAGACATGGCAGCTTCACATTCGGGTATACCTCTCATAAATTCAAGAAATGCATTTCTGTCCTCCTTTGCAAGCCAGTCCGCGAAATAATCACCAAGGTCTGCCGCTGCCGCCTCATAAGACAGTCTGATAATTTTTTGAAGGATATTATCAGCTGTCTTAAAATACCCAAGCGACTCGTAGAACTCAATTTCTTGAAATAAATTTGTTATTTTATGTATATCCATTTTTTTAAAGATTAAAATTATCTATAAGATCTTTGTACTTTTCGCGCATCATGTCCCCAGCCTGTGCAATAAGTGCTCTTTTTTGTTGGGGAGCCATGTTTTTAGAATAGCCAAGGTCCTTCAGTGTTTCAAATAAGAAGTTTTCAAATTCAGATTCTTTGGTCGCCATTTCCCCAAATAAATTAAAAGCTTGCATGGGTTTCATAGGTCCTTTTAATAGCTCTTTTTCTCCTTGCCCCAGATTCTCGCCAAGATTTTCGGGAGCTTGGGGTGTTTCGGCCTTCTGCTGAGGGCTATTAACAGCATTGTCTGCTTTTTTGTGTCTGAATATTTGAATTGTGTATTTTCTCATTAATTGAACCACCTAATGTCTAGAATCTTGAATCCCATCAGCATACCTATTAATCCAAGAATAGCCAGGATGACATGGAAATAATTCGCGACTTTTGATAAGAACCCCTCAATAGTTGAAACTTTTTTATGCATGTCACTAATAATATTTGTTAACTCTTCGTGATTATCATTGATAAGCTTATTAGTGTGAGTGTTTTTGGATTCGATCTCATCAAAAATCTTGAAAAACTTTGAATTTTTAGCATCCATTTCTTTGATCATATCATTAAGTTGGACTTCATATGATGTGAATTTGTTTTTAAGTGCCCCGAGATCTTTATTAAAATTTAGATGATCGTTTTTGTTCTCTGATGCAAATTTATTAAATTCAATTAAAAGCTCTTGAAATTTAGTATTTAAATTCCTATAATCATCCAATAGGTGAGAATTTGTTTCAGAAACCTTGTCTCTTATTGAAGCTGTTTGCTCAATGATTTTAACCAAAGCGTTAGAAAACTCAACATAAGCTTCAGTTTGCGCGGATATTCTTTCAGACAAAGCTGAAAAATCATAATCTCTGTTGTCTCTCATATTATAATAATGCCATTGCCTTTGCTAATTTTTGTTTGGATGTTCGAAGCAAAAATACATCATTATTAATATATTCACACAGTTTCATGTTTTCGTTGATAATTTTCTCATCAACTGCCATTATTTTGTTTTTTACTTGATCGTCTGGGTGTGTTTCTATTTCTTGGTATTTTTTATTACATAAAACTATTTCGTCATTAATCTTTACACAAGCTGGGTTGCTTATGGAATCCAGTATTGACTGCAATGTCACTTTTATTTCATGGCTCATGGTTGGCTCCGAATATCCTATTATAGTATTCTATAAAGGCTTGCTCGGATTCCTCGTCTTCCATACAAATATAAATCGACTTTATGTTTTTAAACTTGTGTTTCTGGCAAAAAACAAAAATTGCAGACAATTGAGCCATACTTACTAGTGAAATATCGTGAGTCCCGTTGTCACACGGAATAAATAATAAAGTTTCTAAACCAATTGTATCCGCATAAAGCAATGTCTTTTTCATGGCGCTTGACACATCGGACTCATTCACCAATCTTGATGCTCCAGCAACAACAGCGTTGATGAAATGTTTTTGTTTGATTTTCCAGTCAGACGGAACATCAAAACTGTAAGGGAATCCCATCTTTACCGTTCCTTTCAAAAACTCGTCGCACTTTAACTGAACTTGGTTCATGGTCATCTTAAGAAGCAATGGGTCATCAACTTGCAGTATGTTGTTGTTTGGGTATACTAATCCATCAGCCTTAACCAAATAAACATTATCTACTCTTCTTATGAAGATTTTAATGGGTAAATCCACTTTGATTTGCTTTAGTTTTTCTTTAGCAAAAAAAGAGCAGTTACTGATTTTCCCTCCACAGTCGTGTTCTGCCTTGAACTGCGGTAATTCTGTTTGCGATTTTAAAATACAAGATTTTTGGAAAAAAGGACATAAGCTGGACATAATTGATAATATTGTACAAATATATAATCTACATCGCAATCTTGAGTTGGTTGTAGAAAGGAAGACTTATGATTATTGAACAACACCAAATAGGCCATCAGCGCCTTAATAAGCAAGTTACCACTATTTGCTCCATTATCAACAGAAAACTTCTCGACAATTCGCACACCTCTTTTGTTTTTGAAAGAGACACACACCAGGATGTCATTCAGCACGTCATTGCTGAGTGCGAGAATTCTGGGTGGAATGCTGAATTAAGCACAGGTGAAGATTCGCGCGCACGAATTGATATTTCTCCGCTCACGATAATGTCAATTGGCCGCTCAAATCCCAATAAAGCTTTGTGGCACATGCTTAAGTGTCACCTTGAATATAAAGGCGCGGCAGTCCATGTGTTAGATTTTATCAATCAACTTGACGACAAACATTGTGATTTATCTCATGAGGAGCATATGTCGATAATTGCCTCACATTGCTCAGTGAATCTAAACAAATGTCATAAAGAAAGAAATTTCTCCGCAGGCGTCAGAAATAATATTGCAAAGGCGAGTTTGACTTTAACTGAATTATTAGACGATGTTGTTGATTTAATAGACACAAGTTTAAGTAATGTCTTAGCCGAGGCTGAAGTTCAGGATAGGTGTATTTATACTTATCCTTTGACATTTAACCAAGCTTTTTCTGATGCACTTTTGCTTTTTAAAGACTTGAGTTGCAAGCAAATTTTAATACACAGCTCTTTAAAACAATTGCTCAGGATAAATGAGGCAGAAATGAAAGCGATTGGCATTGATGTCGTTGAAAACTCAAAGATGGACACAAAGAGTGTTTATTTGCTGCCCAACCCAGTCGAGACCGGTATTTTATACATTAATAAAGATAATTTACGGGAAAGTGTAACAAATACCGACGAATCAATGTCTATCGATTTAGAATTTGTCGCTCACATTTACGACAGTAGCAAAATAGCAACTATTAAAATAAATATTTAGATTTATCCCCCGAAAGGGGGATAAATTATCTAGAAGTCAATGGTTGTTCGGCATCAATCAAAGGAACAATCTTTGAAATTCTCAATGTCTGATTGCCGGACAAAGTGTTAGCAAAACCGACTTGACATCTAATCCAAAATGCCGATGGGTTTTTAATCATTTCATTTGAAGGGTTTGCGCCTTGGTTAACGATGGTAGTATTGTATAGATTATAGGGATCGTTAGGAATCGTTAGTGCAGTCCAATCTGAAGGTATATTAAATATGATGATACCGTCGTATGCAAAGTTATAAGTTCCAGGGCCACTGGCTCCATTAAATATCTGTGTTGAAGCAAGTCCAACAAAGCTAGAGCCATTGTAATATGAAAATGTTACTATTCCTATATTTGGAGTGCAATCAGAGGAGAATCCGATGTGATATCGGTTTACTTTACCTGGGGTTCCAAAGTAAAATACAGGATTTGTTGATGTTATATTGAAACCATATGTTACATTTTCATTGTTGTTTCTGCTTTGTGTATAATTGGCTATTGTGTTTGTTTGATCTACAAAAACATTACTGGGTAGCCCGAAAGTTCCGACACCGGTCTGCGTCAATGCTCTTAGTTGGAATTTAGATGATTGATTTCTTGTATTCAGTTTGCTATTGTATGTTATTTCTGGCTTGTATATCACTGTGCCGGTAAAGCTTGTGCTGAAAGACCCAATAGATCTTGTGAGCGTCATGTAGATATTACCCACACCTTCAGAATCTTGAACGGATGTGTTCACATCCACAGACACAATCTGTCCATTTTGCACAATATTTTGCATACCGACTAAACCAGCTGAAACCGTGCTCGAAGATGATATTGTAACAAAGTTTGTTGGATTGAATCCGTTAATTAGACCGGTATATGAATGACCTCTGTCATTAATAGCTAGAGTTAATTGATTACCGAAAGTTGTATCCGCCGCCCCTAAGTTAAAAACTACTTTATCAATCATTGCATTGACATTCGCATTGTTGATTGTAAGTTTAATTTGGGTTGCTGATGTTTGTATTGAAGCATTATAAACAAACTGCTTAAATATCTTAGCGTTTAGATTGCTTAGCTGGTTCATGATATATATTTATCTCATGAGAGCTAAAACACCTAGTTGGAAAATGACACTGCGCGTAACTATAGGTTTCCTGTTTTTTGGCTTTGTAATATATTATTGCGGTAACTTCATTATGGAATCTAGAAACAAAAAACTAAACAGAGGATTGTCTGGATGTTTTCTTGATCTAATTGGCGGCAATATTGTCAAAAAAATAAGTTCAAATCCCGCATACAACGAAAGATTATTTCTTCAAATAAGAAAACAACAATTATTTTCTTCCATGGAAATACCATACATCAAGACTCCTGCAATCAAACATATATCCCATGAAGATTATAAATTGTTTTTTGAGATGGATTTTATAGAAGGTTTGTCATTTGATGAATTTTGCATAAACGCAGATGATAAATCTTTGGAATCATTTTATAACAATCTTTATTCTTATATTCATTCTTTGAAATCAGATGATTACTACAGCGAAAACGAGATAAAAGAAATATTGCAAGCAAAAATACAGTCTTTAGAAAAAAACACACAATATGTAGATGTTTTATCTATGCTAAGCCTCAAAGTGCAAAAATGCAATGGTGGGTTATTGAAGTCTTTTTGTCATGGAGATTTGTCTTGTTTAAATATTATAATCAAAGGAGATGAAATTTATTTTATTGATTTTTTGGATTCATTTGTGGACACTCCATTGATAGACTTGATTAAATTAAAACAAGACTTAAAACACTATTGGTTTTTATCCAGTGTTGAGCCTGATGTTGATGTTTTAAAAATAAAAAAAAACTGTGATCGCCTTTGGATGAAGTTCGAAAATGATTTTAAATTTTTGCTAGATTCACCTTATGCTGAAATTTTGGAAATATTGAATTTTTTAAGAATCGAACCTTACTTAAACAATCAAAAGCAAAAAGATTTTCTAAAATGTATAATTGAACTATTATGAAGAGCTTAATAGTGCCTATGGCGGGAATGTCCACAAGGTATAATACTAATCGCCCAAAATGGATGCTGACGCACCCTAAAACAAAAAGATTTATGGGTTTAGAAGCAATAAGCTCAATTAATATAGATTTTTTTGACTTTTTTCATTTCATTTTTCTTAAGCAGCACCAAGATGATTTTTTATTCAGAAAAGGATTCGAAGAAGAGTTAAAATCAATGAACATTTATGAGAAAAGTGTCTTAACTTTTTTAGATCATCCAACCAACTCTCAGCCTGAAACAGTGTCTAAATGTATTGAGTATAATAATATCTCTGGATTTATTTTTATTAAAGATTCTGATTCATTTTTTAAAACAACAATAAAGCAAGCAATAAACCAAGTTTGCTATATAGACCTATGCAAAGTTAGCCATGTTGATGCAAAATCAAAATCTTATATAGCATTTGATGCAAATAAAACAATCAGCAGAATATCAGAAAAAAACATTATATCCAGTAGTTTTTCAGTCGGTGGTTATGGTTTTCAGTATGCTGAAGAATTTTTAGATTTCTGTAAATATCGCGACAATAATAGCGAAAATTTATACATCAGCAATGTTATAGAAACCATGATGCTCTCCAATAAAATGTTTTTAGCACAAGAGGTAACAGATTATGATGATTTGGGAACTCAAAAAGATTGGGATTTATATTGCAAACAATACAAGACATTATTTGTAGATATTGACGGTGTTTTGGTTGAAAATTCATCAACGCATTTCCCACCGTATCATGGTAATGGACGCCCATTGACAAAAAACATAGAAAGACTTAAAGAAATGCATCAAACTGGAAAAGTGCAAATTATATTAACCACCGCGCGTGATTTATCATTAAAAGCAGTAACGATTGATGAATTAAACAGGCATGACATACCTTATGATGATATTATTATGGGTCTACATCATGGTAAAAGAATTATAATAAATGATTTCTCTGCAACAAATTCTTATCCATCTTGTGAGGCTGTTAATGTTCTGAGAAACTCTGATGATTTAAACAATTACATTTGAAAAATATTAATATTTCAATAATTCTTTTTCCCTGAAATAGATCATCTCGTCGATCATGCTTTCAAAAGAGTAATCTGGGCACCAACCAAGATCGCTACGAATAGGACCTGAGTCTCCTTTTAAAAGGTCTAATTCTTCCGGTCTTAAATATTTTTTATCTTGTTCAATAAAATCTACATAATTTAAATTTAATTTCCCGAAGACATATTGAACAAGATTTTTAACGGTCCTGCTTTCCCCAGAAGAGACAACATAATCTTTAGGTTTTGTATTTTGCATCATTAAATGCATAGCTTTGACGTAATCTTTTGAGTGTCCCCAATCTCTTGCTGCGCTTAAATTACCTAAATATAAATTTTTACATAATCCATGTTTTATTTTTAATGCCCCATCTACCACCTTGGCAGTCACAAAATTAGTACCTCTCCTTGGGCTTTCATGATTGAACAAGATTCCAGAAACTATAAACATGCCATAAGAATTTCTGTAATTTGCTGCCAAATTGTGAGCTGCTAGCTTAGAGCATCCATATGGGCTTACAGGCTTCATCGGAGTTGTTATTCTCTGAAATCCGTCAATATCAACATTGTTTCCAAACATTTCACTAGAAGAGGCTTGGTATATTTTAATTTTTGGATTTATTATTCTAGTAGCCTCTAATATGTTTGTGAACCCTTGACAGTTTACTTGATTAGTATAACTTACCAGATCAAAACTGATTCTAACATGAGATTGCGCTGCTAAATTGTAAATTTCATCAGGCTGAATGTCTTTTATCAAATTAAAAACGTTTGCATTATCAGTTATTTCTCCGTAATGTAGATGTAATTTTTCATAAATATGCTTTAATCTAGAGCTTTGATTTTCAGGCACAGAATGTCTCCTTATCATACCATGCACTTCGTAACCGAGACTTAATAATAGCTCTGCGAGATAAGATCCGTCTTGCCCTGATATTCCAGTAATAAAAGCTTTCATTTTATCCTAATTTGTTATTTTTGATTTTAAAAAGGTTTGTAATTTATGTCGATATTATCTAGATAAGTTCTTTTAATATCGTGTTGCCTGTAAGAAAGATTATTGCTTTCTATTGATTTATATTGACCTGTCAGACCCGAGTAAACACACGGCCCGTATATTGGGTACAATTTTTTATAAATATCTGAATCTAAGTTAGCTGTCATTGGATAACCAAATTCAATCCCTTTGCTTTTAAATGCATCTGTACTAAAAACAACTTGAGAGGCATCGAGAACATTCTGTGGATTCACTTCTGATGTGATATCAGGGCAGCACTTTGTGTAGTCTATTTCGGAGAATTTTTTTTGATTAAATGCATTGTAACAAAGATAGTGAGAATATAACCAATTGCATAGATTATTTTTCAAAAAATTATTAAGATTTTCCAGATAATCGACAGTGAGTGCGTCATCATCGCACAACATTAACGCAAAATTTGCATCAGATTCTTGACACGCAAGCGTCCAATAAAACCCAAAAAAACTTCCTCCATTTGTTTTTTTATCCATAAAGCTATGATTGGTGTTATAATATTTTGTTTTTCTGACTTCATCTCCAAGAATTTCATTTATTGAATTTATAGCTGATTCTTTTGATCCATCATCAACAAAACACAATTCCCAATTTTTGAATGACTGTTGCTTAATTGAATTGAGGGCAAATCTCACTAAATTAGGTCTATTATAATAACACATAAGTATTAAGAATTTATTCATTTTTATTTAAATATTCTCTCTCCAGTGTACAAGCCTCTCTGCCTCTCCGTGACAATTTCTAAGCCAATTCGCTAACCAGCTCACCAAAAATTTTTTGTTTTCAGTAATTAACAAATCATATCCTAATTTGTAAATTAAATTTGTAAAAGGCACTTCCGCTGCACCTTCATGCCCATCAGCGCCCCCGCCTTGTTTATTCCAATGAGGTAAGCAATTTCTTTCTAACTCCTCAGAGTAAGTTTGGTTTTTTAATTTTTTCAACACGTTTCTTGAAGATACTCCACAAGCACCATGGCAGTGAGGGTCCTTGAAAACATCTATGCCCACTGTCGCAACAAATCCTGCATTATTGTCTATTTTTTTGAATTTATCGATGTCGTTTTTTAAAGTGTGCTCTTTTAAAATTACTTGGTCATCTTCGAGAAAATAAAAGAAATCATAATCTTCGCAATATTTATCGAAGCCATAATCAAAACAAGCAAAAGATAAACCTTTGTTTGGTCTTGTTTCTACAATAATTTTTCCGTTTCTAGTCTGTTTATTGTTAAATGATAAAACTAAAGACATGCAATCTTGATAAACTGAATCTGAGTGCAATTCTTTAGCATCATTGATAACAAAAAGTGTATCACAATCTACTCCTTTGTCAAGCTCTATTTCTTTTTTTATAATTCTCTGAAACATATCTAGTGAGATTGTTGGCCCGTGTTTTCCTTGCCAATCTCCTCTTCTATCACCAAACCAACAGGCAATAATTTTTAAAGTTTTTTTGGTGATATTTTGTATTGGCTTTTCCATTTCTATTGAAAATAGTGATCCAAAATTATTAAAATACCCATAAGCGCCTGTTTGAATAAATCCCAATTTTTCATACAAAGCTAAAGCTCTAGGGTTATTATCCAGCACTTCAAGGCTCATTTTTTTTATCATTTTATCATAACATTTTTTCTCAAGATGTTTGTAAGTTTCGAAAGCAATTTTTTTTCCTCTGTGCTCCAGTGTTAAATCAATTCCCACTTGTAAATTAGTTTTTTTGGCATCCATCCATTTTGTCCGAATATACCCCACTTCTATACCATCAGATGAGATTATATACCATTCTGGAGAATTTTCAGCAAACCATTTAATAAATTGTTCTCTGTTAAATATCGCAGAATGATGAAGATATTTTCTTGTTTCTTCGTTATTTCTAATAGCCAATACGAAATCCGCATCGTCTATTAACATTTTCCTAAGAGTAATTACCATCCTTTTTTAATAGCGTCTACTATAAATTCTCTTTGCTCTTTGTTCACCCACCAGCCCACTGGTATGTTCACGAGCTTCCCTATTGTTGCGTCTAAAGTTGGAAGAAGAGTTTTATATTCTTCTACGCACTTATGAATATCGTTTCTTTCATGCACTTGTGAAACCACAATGTTTTTTTCTTTCATTGCAGCATAAAATCCATCCCGGTTTTCTACAAGCATACTGTAAATCCAGAACGAAGATTTACATTCTGGTTTTCTTTCAAGCAATGTTAAGCCAGGAATATTTTGTAAAGCTTGGTCATAATAAGCTGCATTTTCTTGATGTTTTGAAATTATGTAATTTGCGTGTTTGAGATTCTCATTTCCAATAGTTGCACAAACATCATTCATATGAAATTTAAATCCCCATTCATGAATATTTGCTTCACATCTGAAATCTTTTCTGTTTGATTCTCTATCGATGCCGTACCATCTCAGTAACCTTGCTTGTTTGTGTTTAACGCTATCAGGGCAAATAAGCATACCGCCATCTACTGATGTAATGTGCTTAATAGCTTGAAATGAGAAGCAACCATAACTATTGTCAGTGCCAACATGTTTGCCGTCATAATAAGAGCCTAATGCGTGAGCGCAATCTTCAATAACTTGAATTCTGAAACCAAAATTTTGTTGTGCTTTATCTAAGATTGATTTAAGTTTTTTCATATCTACTGGGTAACCTCCCCAGTGTACAATCATTATTGCTCTTGTGTTTGGTGTAATTTTTCTTGCTACATCATCCAAGTCTAAATTCATCGTTTTCGGGTCAATATCAGCCCACTTAATTTTTAAACCATTAGCCAGTATTGGCCAGTTTGTAGCTGTACAAGTGAGAGGTGTGGTAATTACTTCAAAAGTTTCAAGCTCAGGATTTGTTTGTTTTAAAAGATGAAGTGCCAAGTGCAAAGCGGCAGTACCTGAATTTAGAGTGCTGACATAATCAGTATTCAAAAAAGCTGATAAATTTTGCTCAAATTCTTCTACTTTTTTACCTTGACCTATGTATCCAGAATAAAGCACGTCATTTACTTTTTCACCTATACCATCCGCCATAAAAACTTTAAAAAGGTCTATTGGACTCATAATTTAATTGTACATTAAATGGCAATCCAGTGGTCAAGTTTGTAATGGTTTTGAGGTCTGCGTTCAACCACTGCCGGACCAAACCATTTTGATGGCATTATTACTTTTTGTGTTCTTTCATTCAAATAGGCACCCCACCAAGAAAATGTAGAATTAGCAATAATATTTGCTTGACAACTCATCATCAATTTTAAGGAAATTAGTTCATTATACTCAATAAAATGCGGATTTTTAACTTGAAAATTTTCTTTACACCAATTTATGTCATCACTAAAAATAAAAACCTTATCATAATTTTTAACTTCTTCAAGTGCTTCGTAGTAATAGTTTAATTCTAGTGGCGGTAACACATTGCTTACATGCAGGTAATCTGTTCTTCTTACATGAAGGCTCACACAATTTTCATTAAATAAAGTTTTATTCAAATCTTCAGGGATAAAAATCTGTTTAAAACAAAAACATTCTTTCGCTTCTTTTTTTGTAAAAAGATTTTGATTTTGAAAATACCCTTGAAGTAAATAGTTTCCGTCTTGTATGAAATCTAAGTTATGAAACAATCCATTATCTTCATTAAAAAATTTTCTTTCAAGACTTGTAACAAAATTGAATTGTTTATTGATTTTTGAAAAAATTGTATATGGATAAATTGATGCTAGCCTTAAATCTTTCCCAGGGTAATTTTTGTGGATATCATTAAACGCGCCAAACTCAAAACTATAGTTATGTTTATCGCAATAAGATTTTATTGAAGCAATTTGAAACATCATGTTTCCAAGCAATCCTTGCAGATTACAAACTATTTTTGGTTCCATTTGTTTTTTGTACAATTAAAAAGTGAATTTAAAAGTTGCAGTTATTGGTTTGTTTCATAAGGAAGGCTTGATGATTCCTTATTGGCAAAATTATTATGGAAATCTTTTTGGCAGAGAAAATCTTTACCCTATTGGAGATCTAAAAAATGATTATTTCATGGGATTGTTTGCCGTGCCTAAACAAAATTTCATTGAACTCGGAGCGCGCTACCAAAGCGATTATGATTTGCATGTTTCGACTGTCATGGAATTACAAAAAAAACTTCTTGAGAGGTATGATGTAGTAATTTTCGCCGAAGCTGACGAATTTTTTGTACCTAACTTGGATAGATATAAAGATTTGAATCATTTTTTAATTGAAAATCCCGATGATTATTTCACTGCTCAAGGTTTCAATGTAATTGCTGATTTGGATAATGAGCCTTTGCTTGACCCTACAAAATCTTTATTGTCACAAAGAAAATGGTGGTACAAAAATACAGGCGAATCAAAAACTTTAATTATAAGAAAACCTGTAACTTCCTACTCTGGAGGATTTCATATTTGTGATCCTGCTGTTCCTGAACATCCAGATTTGTATAATATTCACTTGCATGATATAGATTTAAATTATTCAAATGTAAGAGCAAAAATGAGATTTGATACACTTTTGCCTTTACATCCAGCTTTTAGGCCAGGAAATATGGGGTCGGAAGGCTTTATACTTGATGAAGAACTTGCTCTCTATCATAAATATAAATTTGAAACAAAAAAAGTAGAAAAAATTCCGCTTATGTTTGTTGAGTGCGGTGTGGTATAATGGAATATTTTTTTAGGGGCATTGGAGGTGGTTTAGGAGATTTTTTATGCAATTATGCTTCTATGAAATCACTTTCATTAGATTATGGCAGAGATTTTTATCTCTATGGTTGGCAGTTCTTTCTTAGAAATTGCCATTTTCCTGGATTAGGCATTAAAATAGATACAACTGGCTGGAATGAACTTTTTAAAGAAAATTATAGATTTGTGGAAGAGATAAAATCTGAGCACAAAATTTACACTACTATTGAGTTACCTTATATTCCAATTGCCAAAATGGATTTTGGCAGTGGCCCAATACATATTGGAGGCTTTCCTTTTGCTAATCAATATTTTGAGCATCGCCTGCCAGAAATCATTTCTTCTTTGAATGTCCCTGGAGATAATAATTTTGAAAATTTTTTTGAGAAAGATGATGTTGTATTAAACACTCGTAGAGGAGAGTGGCCAGGAGCAAGCCCAGAATTTATTGATTTATGTTTTACTAATTACTATTTTAATGCCTTAAAGGGAATAAACCCTAAAAGAATTTTTTTGGTTTCTGATGATTTAAATTGGACGCAAAAATGGTTTCATGTAACATTGAAAAAATATTTTCCTCATGTTGAGGTGGCAACTTATAAAAATACACCAATTACACAATTTGAATTTATGATTGCATCCCCAAATTTAATAATTTGTCAGTCGCAATTTTCAAGATGGGCTGGAATTTTAAACAACAATAACGTATTTTCTCCATATCAATGGTATAATACAATTGATAAGCATACTAGAGTGTGCAATTTAGAGCATTGGAATAAAATAAAATATGAACGATAAAAAACTTAATGGAATTTTTACAACTTCAGCTCCCTTAAGGATACCCATTGCTGGAGGGGGTACAGATCTACCTGAATACTATTCAAGGCATGGTGCAATTTGGTTGTCGTTAGCAATTAATAAAAAAGTCCAAGTTGTTGCTCATAAAAATGTAGAAAGTGATTTTTTGATTCATTATAAACATAATGAAAAATGCAAAACTGTTCATGAAATCAAACATCCAATCATTAGAGAAATGTTAAAAGATTTTGGCGTAGATGAGCCAATGGTAATTCATTCTATTTCTGAGCTTGCTGGAAATTCAGGCATGGGGAGCAGTAGTTGTTTTGCTCTTTGTTTAGCTAAACTTTTAAGTCAATTTACAGGCAAGTATATTCAAAATTTACCAGACTATGTATTTAACTTTGAACGCAGTGTGTTAAAAGAGTATGTTGGCAAACAAGACCAGTACTCCGCTTTTTCTGGGGGCTTAAATCTTTTCAAAGCCGACAAAGAAGGCAACATTCAGATTGAGTCCTTTTTGGCAAGAGAGCAAATTGAAAACTTATGTAACCATTTAATAATGGTTAAAGCTGGTGAGCCAAGAATGGCTAACGTAAGTCTAAAAAAACAAGCAAAACAATTCACTGTTGATGCAAATTTTGAAAACAAATACCACAAAACAAAAGAAATTGCTTATCAAGTAATTGATATTCTTAAAAAAAATGATGTTACGTCTTTTGGATTATTAGTTGAAGAGCATTGGCAAAATAAACTTAGTGCTTTTAACAATGATTTTCATTCCGAAGTTTTTGAAGTGAATGAGCTTTTAAAATCTTCGGGCGCAATAGGGGTAAAACTTTGCGGCGCAGGAAGTTCTGGATACATGCTGGGTATTTTTGAAGACCAAATAAAAGCTCATAATTTTATCAAAAACACAGATAAAATTGCGTTTTCAGTAAGACCAGATTTTATAGGACTTAATTAAAATATTTTTGTAATTCTTCTGATTGTAAAAATATCGTCGCCTACATCTTCTCGAACAAAAGATTCTAAATCATCCCACACAGCGCTAATAAGCTTGCCTGTAATTTTTACATCATCTTTGCATAATCTTAAACAAGTCTTTGCCGCCTGCTCAATGGAATCTCCACCAGTTTCTTGTTGCTTTAGGCATTTTTCGTAGAATGATTGTTCAATTTTATCTTTATTTTCAATCATTTCATTGAGAATAGAAGTATTAAGCGCTCCAGGTGCTAAGCAATTTATTTTTATGTTGTAGTCTATGCATTCTTTAGCAACAGTTTCAGCAAGCCTTACAAGCCCTGCCTTAGACGCCCCGTAAGCGCTCATCTGAAGTAAAGGTTTCGTAGCTCCTCCGCCTGACATTGCAACGATTCTTCCTGAATTATTTTTTTTCATTTTTGGGATTAAATTGTTAAACAGATAGAGGTTTGAGAAAAGATTTATTGCCACAGATTGTGTCCATTCTCGTACATCCACTTCTTCGATTAGCCCTTTGCTGCCAATCACGCCAGCATTTGAAATTAAAATATCTATATTGCCTAAAACATTTTCCGCTTCTGTTATGTATTCTGTAATTGATTCTAGGTTTGATACATCTGTTGGCATACAATGTAATATTTGCTCATTTTTTTTGAATTGATTCAAATTGTCATTTGCTTTAAATAATTCAAAAGCGTTTCTTGAGCAAAAAGAAACATTTGCTCCTTCTGTGAGAAATTGCTTGCAAATCTCAAAACCTAATCCTTTTGAGCCTCCTGTCACTATTACATTTTTATCTTTAAACATTTGATGGTTCCCCTACTTTTTTGAAAATAATATTAGATGGATATGTGCCAATACATACATTGTTTGGATCAAGGACAAAAATTTGTTTATTTGTTTTTTTAAGTGCGTCAAAAATCTTTTCTGATTTATTGAAGATACAAACGCAATCAAAATCCAATTTGTTTAAATCAAAGTTTTGATCAAATTTTTCATCGTATGTTGTAATTTGAGATGTATATTTTTTTAAATTATCAATAAACTTAGACGCTTCAGAAAATCTTGCATCATTAATTCCTTCTTTATATGATAATCCTACAATTAAAAATTTAGAATCGCAAATTTTATTGAACGTGCCAAAATAACCTAAAACGTTTTTCATTAGCCACGATCTATGCTTTTCATTATAAAGCAGCAAATCTTTAAATAAATTTTCATCACCACAGTGTTCGTCTAAATAATGTAAGTCTCTAGGAAGAGTACCTCCGGCAAAAGGCAAGCCAGCAAGCAAAGGTAAATTAGTTCCGATCCTACTTTCAGATGTTAAGGCTTTAGAAATTTTTTTGCTGCTAATATTATGTCTTTCACAAATATCAGACAATTGGTTGATAAAAACGATACAAGTGGCTAAAAATGAATTGATAGCGTGTTTGGAAAGCTCCGCTTCCTCTATCTTCATCCAAATAATATTGCGCGAGATTGATTCAAATAATGGTGAAAAATCTTCTATATTTTCTGGATCGCACCCAACAATAATTCTGTCAGGATTTTTAAAAATTTCCACAGACTTACCGAGTCTGAGATTTTCAGGTGAATAGCAAATTTTAGCTTCTTTGCCGTTATTGTTGATTTTCTCAAGTAATTGCGAAGTAGTGCCCATTTTGACTTGAGACGACAAGATTATTTTAGATTTTTCTGGCAACATAGATATTATGACATCTATATGGTTTTTAAATTTTTCATAATCTGGGCCGCCATTTTCATCAAGCGGCATATCTATCGTGATCCAAATATAATCACAATCCTCTAGCTTCTCTTCAGAAGAAAATGAGATTGTTTCTTCATGTTGCGCCAGTAAACTAGCCACTCCAGGTTCATTTAGAAAAAGCTTTTTGTCTTTATAGTTTTCAATCAATTTGGTGTCAAAATCAATAGCTTTGATTTTATACCCTATGCTTGCCATGCAAGCAGTGGTGACCATCCCAAGATGATTTAATCCAATTACAGCGATAATTTTATCATCCATTTAATTTCTCCAAAATTTTCAATACTTTTATTTCTCTGCTCAAATCAGTAATGATATTATTTTTGATTTTATTTAAAAACATTTGTGTGTCGTAATGCCAAAAATTTTTTTCATATTTTTTAATTTCTTCTAATGGTTTTATGCCGGGGCCAGTGTTAGAGTATTTAATAAATGCATATTCCCCTGTTTGAGAATTTAAATCTTTAATGATGATTTTTTCATTTTGAAAGTTTAAAAATATTTCAAAAGTATTTTTCCAGTCGCAAACATTAACAATACAATTGCTAATGTGATTATTGTGTACTAAATTGACATTTGAATAGTCGGGGCAATTTGAATTCCAATAAACATTTTTGTTAAAGCCGCTATGAAATTCAAAATCATCAAACATTAAACTAAAATGAATAAGATGTGGAAGCAAATCATAATCCACTCCGCCACCTTTAGCTCTATCGTTCATTCTCCATTCTTTGTCATATTCCGGTCTTGCTCCATGAGCATAGTAGCCTCTTATGTGTTGAATTTGCTCCCAGTGGTGATTTTCAAAAAGAGTGTTCCCGATTGTGTAGCCCACATGAACTACTTTACTGTATGCTTTCGCCATTTCATCAAGAATGATTAAATCTCGGGACAATAAAGCCCCAGGTTTTTCTACGCATACATTTTTTTGCCTAAGTATTGCTTCTTGTGCAAATTCAAATAAATAATCATGAGTAGTACACACAAAAACATTATCAACATCTGCTGGAAGATTGCAAGGCTGGAAAGATTCGCAATCAAATTCTTTTTGAAAATCAGATTGTGCTTGTGGATTTGTGTCGCAGCAATATTTGACGGTGTGTTTTGGTAGATATTTCGCGCGAAATTTCGCCGCTAAACCACATCCGATAAAAGCATTTGTCATAGTTTCATTGTACAATTGTATTATGCGAGTAGCAGTCATTGGTTTATTTCATCGTGAGTTTTTCTTCATTCCTTTGTGGCAAAATTACTATGGAAAATTGTTTGGTTTAGAAAATCTTTATGTTATTGGCGATCTTGCAAAAGATGAAACTTTCAAGCTTTTCAACAAAGGCGTTAATTTTATAAATTACGCTCCACCATTCTATGCCAATCACTCGGAGCATACTCAGCTTATTATTAAAATACAAAAAGAGTTATTAAATAAATATGACGTGGTTATTTTTGCTGAAGCTGATCAATTTTTTATTCCAGACCCTGATAAATATTTGAATCTCAACGATTATCTTTATAGAAATTCACAAGATTACATAAAGGTTTCTGGTTATAATGTTAGACAGGATTTAACCTCTGAACCTTTTTACAACCCCACAGTAAAAATTTTAGACCAAAGAAAGTATTGGTTCAAAGACCCAGGCCCTGAAGATAAATTGGTGATTATCAGAAAACCCATGAATTTTTATGGGACAGGTTTTCATGTTTCTCATCCAGATGTTCAAAGAGACCCTGACCTGATAAATATCCATCTTCAAAAATTTGATTTTAATTTATGCAATTGTAGATTTTTTATTAAGACAAGGACTGAAAATAAACACCCCGCCTTTAGTAAACACGGCGAAGGTGGGCATGTATGGATAAATGATGATGAGTTGTGGAATGATTGGCTTCTTGAAAACCAAAAATTAAATCTTGAATTGATCCCAGAAAAATACAAAGAGCTGGGTTTGATTTAGTGGTGTCATATAATGACAAATAGGCACACAGTAATTATTTTTAAGCATAATCCTTAAGATTGGAATAGAAGAAACTTGGAGAATTATGTTTAAAAATGTGTTGGAATTATCCAAAAAGGAGATGGGTGAAAGACAAAGTTAAAATAGTTATATTTGGCGCTGGAGGTATGCTTGGACAAGCTTTAAAGCCTTTATTTGCTGATTCTAGTATTGTTGCGCCAAATTCACATAAAGTAAATTTATTTCATGAAAATCAAGTTTACGATTTTTTAAAACATGAAAAGCCAGATAAAGTAATAAATTTAGCTGGTGAAGTAGCTGGCATATTAAAAAACAGACAAAGCCCATTTAGTTTTTATTCAAATAATCAAAGAATGTTTGACAACGTTTTGTCGTCTTGTTTAGATCTTGATATAGAATATTTACTTTCCTGCTCGTCTACTTGTGCTTACCCAGATTCAGTTAAAAATTATCCAATGACAGAAGAAGAATTGTTTGGTGATCTCCCAAGCGAAGATAATATGGGATATGGAATGGCAAAAAGAAATATGGTTTTGGCCACTTCTTTGGCCAACAAGCAATACCATAAAAAATATGGTATAATAATTCCATCCAATCTTTACGGATTTAATGACAAGCATTATGGGTTAAATTCTGCGCATTACGTTACAAGTTTAATTTACAAACTTGTTCACGGAACAGACACTGTGGAAATTGGCGGCTCAGGAAAACCTTTAAGACAGTTTACTTATGTCAAGGATGTGGCGAGAGCAATCAAATTGATGGTTGATAATAATGATAACTCTTTTCTTAATTGTGCTACTTCCGAAAATATGAGTATTTATGAAATTGCCGAAAGAACGATAAAAGCAAACAATCTTAATCACAAAATATTACTCAATCCAGACTTTCCAGACGGTCAATTCAGAAAAGATGTTTCGAGCAAGAAACTCATAGAAAAATATAATTTTTTATTCACGCCGTTTGACAAAGGTATAAAAGAAACTTATGAATACTATAAAACTTGTAAAAAATACAATTGAAAACAACGAAATAGATGAATTAAAGTCTTGGCTATCAACTTATCCTCAGCTTACTCAAGGTCCCAAGGTTAAAGAGTTTGAGTCTCAATGGTCTAAGTTTTTAGGAGTTAAACACTCTACTTTTGTGAATAGCGGCTCATCAGCTCTTCTTATTTCGTATTACGCTATATATTTAACAACGGGAAGATCAAATATTATAGTTCCAGGTTTGTCTTGGGCGACAGATTTAGCGCCAGTAATTCAGTTTGGATTTAACCCAATTTTGTGTGATTGCAATTTGGATGATTTGTCATTAGATCTTAACCATTTAGAGGATCTACTTCAAAAGCACCAAGATTGTGTTGTATGTTTAGTGTCTGTATTGGGATTAGTTCCTGATATGGATAAAATACTAGAGCTTAAGGATAAATATAATTTTATTTTACTAGAGGATGTCTGTGAATCATTTGGCTCAGAATATAAAAGCCAAAAACTTGGAAGTTTTGGAGATATTTCTGTTTTTAGTTTATTTTACGGCCATCATCTATCAACAATTGAGGGCGGAATGATATGCACGAATGATGAAAAACTTAATGATGTTTTAAAAATGATTCGTGCTCATGGATGGGATAGAGAATTATCACCCGATAAGCAGTCTGCTTTACGCAACGAGTATAATATAGACAGTTTCTCGGCTTCATATACTTTTTATTATCCTGGCTTTAATGTGCGAGGCACTGATTTGCAAGCTTTTATTGGGATTGGTCAATTAAATAAAGCGGAAAAAGTTATTGCGAAAAGAAATTCAAACTATCATTTTTTTAAAAATAATTTTAACTTAGATTGGAAACCTAAAGAAAATAACGACAAGTTTGTTTCTAATTTTTGCTATCCAATCATTTCTTTTAACAAAGACAAAATTGCAAAAAATCTTCATGACAATAATATTGAATGCCGACCTTTGATTTGTGGGTCTATGGGCAAACAGCCTTTCTACAAAAATCTTTTTGGAGAGACAATGCTTCCTAACGCCTCTCTTGTTGATAAATACGGTATTTATATCCCAAACAATCCAGATTTAACCAATGCTGAATTAAATTTTATAGTAAAAATTCTTAACTCAACTATTTAAGAGCCATTGATTGTCAACTAAATAATCTATTGTGTCTGTGATACCTTTTTGAATAGAAAATTTTGGGTTCCATCCAAGCGCTTTCATTTTTTCTATTGAAGGAGCTATCACAGGCACATCTCCCACCCAACCTGATAATCCCTCGCCATAATTTACTTCACCTTTGTAGTTTAGATAATTTACAATTGTTTCTACGGAATATTTTAATTTAATTGTGTCTGAGTGACCAACATTAAATGCTTCAAAATAATTCTTAGATCTATGATTTATTAGCATTTCGATGGCTTTAACAGCATCTTTGATGTGTAGATATGATTTTATTCCATCCCCGCTTCCTAAAACATTAAGTGGTTCATTATTTAAAATCTTTTTTGTAAAATCAAAAACATGCCCATGAGAATATCTTTGACCAAGCATTGAAACAAATCTTAACGAGAAAGCGTGAAAATTAAAAGTATTTGCGAAACCTTCCAGAAGCATTTCGCTGGCTATTTTAGTTGAGCTATAAACTGATGTTTGATTTTTTACTTCTGTTTCTTTTGTTGGAAATACTAAAGCATCACCATAAACTGAGCAAGTAGAGGCAAAAAGAAGTTTTTTAATGTTATTATTCACGCAAGCTTCTAAAACATTATTTGTCGCGGTCACATTTTTATTTAAGCATTCTTTGAAATTGCTTTTATTGTATCTTA
>JACCDG010638043.1_pt1 | contig 44920 bp, 34 predicted proteins | sample 7442471 | NCBI WGS metagenome assembly JACCDG01 (sample SAMN15323444, study PRJNA562643) | freshwater metagenome | isolation source: river surface water | place: USA:Blue River Watershed | collected 2017-08-17
ATAAAAGTTATTTTTCACTTTTCAAAAAGAAGAATTTCACATCCTCCCCACCCTCTCCAAATCCTCCCTCAAAAAGTTCGATATTTCAGACCTTTCGCCCACAAAAAAGCCCCAGTGATGGGGCTTTTTTATTTTTCGTCAACTACTTCCTGATACCCCTTCAAGGTCCAAGATATCAAGAGAAAAGCAAGTAGACCAATAAATGCAGCTACCCAAAATGGGGTGCCGAGGCCAAGATTGGAGTTCGGGATGCTGGTTTTGAAGTTGTAGTAGAACCACATGAAAAGTGGCGGGCCAATGATTTCGGCTAAGCTCATGAGGCTGGTGAAGATGCCCTGAAGCTCGCCTTGTTCGTTGCTCTGGACTTGACCAGAAACAATTGAACGGATAGCGGGGTCAACGATACCCGTGAAGGCGTAGGGTAAAATGATGGCGTACATCATCCAGCCCTGATTGATGAGCCCGAGTCCGATTAACACAAAAACCGAGAGGAAGAGCCCAGCTTTGGCGGCATTTTTTTGCCCCAGTTTATCTACAATTTTACCGGTAAAAGCACCTTGTACCAAACCGAAGCAAACGCCGACAACTGCTAACGATATGCCCACTTCTTTGATGGTCCAGCCGAATTTTTCCATGGTATAAAAATTCCAAGTAGAATGCACACACATGGAGGTCAGGATGGTTAAAAAAGTAACGAGGAATAGGTATTTTAACTTTTCAAAGCGCTTGATTTGTTGGAGCGCACCAAACGGATTGGCGCGTTTCCATTCAAATTTGCGGCGATTCTCGGTTGGTAAAGATTCCTTCAATACCAATAAACCATACAAGAAGTTGGCCATTGAGAAGAAAGCAGCAACCAAAAACGGTGTTCTTGGACCAAAGTCAGCAAGAAGACCGCCTATAGCCGGGCCAATTACAAAACCAATTCCGAAGGCGGCACCGATCATACCAAAATTCCCTGCTCTGTTTTCAGGTGTTGAAATATCGGCAATATAGGCTGAAGCCGAAGTAAAACTAGCGCCAAAGATGCCAGAAATGGCGCGGCCCAATACCAACCAAAACAGATCGGGGGCAAAATACATCACCATATAATCAAGGCTCATGCCCAAAACTGAAATCAATAAAATAGGCCTACGACCATAACGATCACTTAAATTTCCGATGAGTGGTGAGAACACAAACTGCATCAGGGCATAGGCACCCATTACCCAACCAAAATATTGCGAAGCCTTTCCTAACGGAACGTGAGCCGTTTGAGCAATTAGTGATGGAAACGATGGGATGATGATGCCTAAACCGATTGAGTCTAAACAGATGGTCACCAAGATAAAAATGAGGGCGGATTTCGGGTTAATGAGCTGCACTTTCTGAAGGAAAAATTTAATAAAAATCGCGTGTGCCACGAAGATACAAGGAATCTACAATACTTATTGAAGATAAATGAAGTATTGCGCCGCGCACCCTATTTTTGAAATAAATGAAGTTCCAATTCAACTTTAAACCCAATTTATTCCCATATCAACATTATCTTTAAGCTCAAATAAAGAGAATTCCATGCAAAAAATCCTATCCCTCTCCTTTTTCTTACTTTTTCTGAACAGTACCTACGGCCAGCAAGTAAAACCCATTTTTAAAGGGGGTGAAGCGCAAATTGTCCCTGAGTTTAGTGAACCTTCACAATGGATCAAAGAAGAACTTTGGGTACAAACCAATTTCGACAGCGACTCAAATGGCAAGCTTGACCGCATGCACGTGTTTTTAACACGCCCGCTACAAACCAATACGCAAAAACTGAAATTGCCCGTTATTTATACGACGAGCCCCTATTTTGCAGGTACTGGCGGCGATTCAAAAAGTTTTTATTGGGATGTCAATCATGAACTCGGAGCCACACCTCCACCCCACCAACATGCTGTTGCTAAGCGTAAAGATAACCGACCACTTGAAGCTTATTTCCAAGATCAAACTTGGGTAAAAAGAGGTTTTATTACGGTCTATTCTTCCTCACCGGGAACCGGATTTTCTGACGGAGCACCTACAATTGGTGGTGAAAACGAGAAATTAGCTCCTGCTGCCGTGATTGATTGGCTTTGTGGCAGAGCGCTCGGGTATACCACAAGAACTGGTACCGAAACCGTGACCGCTTTTTGGTGCTCCGGAAAAGTGGGCATGATGGGTACATCTTACAATGGAACTTTGTGTTTGGCCGCGGCTTGCACAGGCGTAAAGGGTTTGGAAGCGATTATTCCGAATGCCCCTGTGAGTTCTTGGTATTTGTATTACAGGTCGAATGGTTTGGTGCGTTCACCAGGTGGTTACTTAGGCGAAGACACCGATATCTTATATGATTTTGTGCACAGCGGTGATCCTGAAAACAGGGCACACAACGATGCCATCATCCGCGATCAAGTGCTTGTGCCCGGGCAGGACAGAATAACCGGAGACTACAATGCTTTTTGGGCCTCCCGAGACTACCTAACACAAATGGATTCAATGAAAGCAGCCTTGTTCATGTGTCATGGCTTTGAAGACTGGAATGTCATGGCTGAACACAGCTTTCGCTTTTACGAGAAGGCCAAAGCGATGGGGCTGCCTGCTAAAATTTATTACAATCAAAAAAGCCATGGCTACCCGCCACCACTTTGGATGATGAACAAATGGTTTACCAAGTATTTGCATGGTATCGATAACGGCGCTGAAAAACTTGCAGACGCCTGGGTTGTCGCCAAAGGAGAAAATGAAGCCAGACGCTACCCTGCTTTTCCGCATCCGAGCGCGAAAGCTGTGCGCTTTTACCCTCAAATGAAGGCAGCAAACACAGGTGAACTCTCCAAAGAAAAAAATACAGCTGGAACATTCAGTTTTACAGATGATGCCAGCTTCTCAGCGATTGAACTATTATCAGCTAAAAAAGCTGCAAATCGCCTTTTATTTTGGTCAGAACTGAATCAGCCATTGCATCTTTCAGGAACAGGGCGCATCCATATTCAGGTAGCCAGCAGTAAATCAGCAGCAAATCTTTCAGTGTACTTAGTTGCCGTTCCAAAAGGCGCTAAAATGAACAAACTTAAAATGGAAGATATCATAGTGAACCGAGCTTGGGCTGATCCACAGAACCATTCCTCATTAGAAAAAAGTGAAGCACTACAGCCCAACATTTTTTATGAACTCAACTTCAATTTCCAACCAGATGATCAAATCATCCCGGCGGGTTATCAATTGGGCTTGCTCATTTTTTCTAGCGACCCTGAGTTTACGCTCAAACCTAAAAAAGGAACTCAGTTAAGCGTTAACCTCAGCGAGACCTGGATTGATTTAATGGTAGTAGAATAGGCAAATATTAAGGGCTAACCAAATTGATGCTGATATTCACATACAGCGGATTCGTGAGGCGATTTAACATCACGTAAGGTGGAGTGTCTTCGATTAATCCAAAAGCACGGTAATTCTCCTCTCCTCCGATCAAACGATCGACGTCAAAGCGGTAATTGATCCTGTAGCCAGCCTGCACCGACATCCAAATGAAGTCTTTGAGCGCAAATTCATAGATCAAACGCAAGCGAATTTCACCTCTTCTAACCTCGAGTTCATCTGCTTGCATATCATAACCATCAACACTTGCCGTGTTCCATAAACGGTAGCTTTGCCCTTCCAATTCATAGCCGGCAAAAAGCATATTTCGGCTATTGATTGTTCTTCTGACATGTGCTCTGGCCGGGAAAAGTATTTCAGTACCCCATTTATTGGCTTGATCTGTAGAGTTAAATAGCACCACAGGAATGTAATTGATTTCACCCACACGATAAGTTCTTGCAACCCCGACTCCCCATTGTTTCAACTCTGTGGGTCTTTTTCCAAAAATTAAAGCGGCAGAATACTTCAAGTAATTGAGCGGCATCATGGATTTCAAAGAATAATTGCCGCTGTAGTCTGCTGACCCCTGAAACAACATGAAATATTTGTCATTGAAAGGTTTGAAAACAGTAGTATTGATACCCATTGTGCGCAGACCATGCTCACTTAAGGTTTTCAATAAAGGATTCTCTAAATTTTGTGGGTCTTTGAAATCATAGCGCTGCTCCCAGTAATTGGCGCCGAGCTGCCAAACCAAATTGGTTTGGGAAATCACTGGTATGTTAAAACCAAGTCTCATACCATGTGAGCGCAGTACCTCACCTGTTTGTGGATTCAAGTTGTAGGCAGCAGGCGTTTGAATAGAACGCAGGGTATCCGCGCTCATTTGATAACCAAACTGATAATCGTATCCAAAACTGATGAGTTTGGCTGGGCTCAGCCCTTCAATTTTTGGACTACAAAAACGCTTAGCGCCCTCAGCCGAGAACGATACATTTTCATACATGCTGTAGTCCTCTTCCGCCTCAAGCACCACACTTGTATCTGGTTGACCTACTTGCGCTACGGCTGAAAACTTGAAAAAACCACAAGCTATCAAAAAGAAAGCAGCTGGTGCTGTTCTGGTAATTTTTTGAGCGAACATCATACGCTTAATTTTTAACAACAACACGTTTCCAAACATCTGTGCGTCCTAGTGCAGAGACACCAATGTAACCACGAATGTTAAGGGTGTTTTCATTGGTCATTTTGATCACACATGAATAAGTACTTCCATTGAGCGCGTCATAAATGGTGCCTCCTGACCATTCGTTATTACCATCGTAGACAAAATCTTTGAGCATTCTGTACCCTTTTAATGGAGTACTCTGTAGCGATGCATCAGGATTATTTTTATCTGTTTTTGGTTTTTTAGTGACGGGGTCAATCGGCTCTTTCAGCCATACAATTTTGCCAAAGTATTTGGTTCCAATCTTTTCAATTTTAACGCGAGCGCGGCCATTACTTGGCTCCCATACGCCTAATAAACGGTCTCCGCCAGCATCAGACGGCGCAAAAGAACTAATTACAAGTGCTACTAAAGAGAAAAGGGCAATTAAAGATAACTTTTTCATAATTCAATTTATTTTGGATTTATCATGGCTGTGGTAAACCACATTTCTTACGGATTAATATTTCAATTCAAATTCAAATGAGCCTTTCAATGTGACATTGGCATCCACATCTTTTGTAAAAGTGGCGTCTAGAATCAGATACATCGATTTTTCTGCAAAATAGTCAGTGGCATCTGCGGAAGGCGATGGCTTGAGCTTGATCTTCCCAATAGTAGACTTGATCGGATTGATCACCGCTAATTCTTGCATCTGTAAATCAGGATTATCAGAGGCAACACTCACAACAAGCGCACTGATATCAGCGAAGTTTGCTGGCTTCACAATTTGAACAAGCGCTTTTTTCAACGCAGCTTCATTGATTTCAACTCCTTCTTGGTAATCAGCACCAAGAATTTTTTTGAGATCAATTTCTGCGACAAATTGCGCCGAATTAGATCCTTCAAAAAGAGGTCCGCCGTAAAGAAATTCAATGTTTTCGAGCTGAAATGTTTTGGTTTGATCTGAAGACCCGCAGGCGCTTAACAATACCAAAGACAAAATGGCAAAGGCTATTTTTTTCATCGTAGATAGTTTATGGAGCGAAAATAGAGATTTTAACTTCGCTTAATTCCTCTGCTTGTGGCAGCCACGACTGAACGATTACAAAACGACCGATTTTTACCTTCAAAAAAAACAAGAAAAGGAAGCCTTATTCCTCAAAAGTTTTGATCGAATATAGCACAACAAAAAAGCGCGATAAAAGATACAAATAAAAGTGATTTTTTTACAAATATCTTTTCAAGAAACCTATATCTGAATTGAAATAGCGGAGTTCTTTAATTAAAATAAACTCGGATAAATAACCCGTTTGTTTTTGCTTTTTTTGGGCAGTTTGACTCAAAAAAGAAGGAAGAATCCTCGACTTTCAAAAGTACTTTTTAGGGTAACTAGAGGCCCCGATTACGGGCTTGAATTTTATGTATGAAATCTTTTTATATTGAGTAAAAGTAAATTCTATTACCACTTGTAAACCACCGCATTGATATTCATGCCGGCTCCCACCGATGCCAAAATGATGACATCACCTTTGTGCAATTCGTGTTCTGGATATTCACCTCGAATAACAGCGTCTAGTAAAGTTGGAACGGTAGCTACTGAACTATTGCCACACAAATGAATATTCATGGGCATAATACCAACGGGGCGTTCTGCTTTGTAAAGCCTGTAGAAACGGTCAATAATAGCTTCGTCCATCTTTTCGTTGGCCTGATGAATAAAAACCTTTTTAACATCGGAAATTGAAACTCCACTTTTGTCTAGGGCTGCCTTCATGGCCTGAGGCACTTTAGTCAGTGCAAATTCATAAATCTTGCGACCTTGCATCTTGATATACTTCTCGTGGATATGATGCTTTGAATTGAGCGAAGGGCCATTGTTTAAGAAATAGGCTTCGTCTTTGGTAAAAGTCTGTGTAGCATGCGCCAAGATGCCACTCTCAGATGTGCTGTCTTCTGAAAGCACACAAGCACCAGCGCCATCGGCAAAAATCATGGAGTCGCGGTCATGCGGGTCCACTACTCTACTTAACGTTTCAGAACCAATCACTAAACAATGCTTGGCGGCACCTGCTTTAATAAATAAATGGGCCTGAATCAGCGCTTCAATCCAACCTGGGCAACCAAAAAGCATGTCATAGGCCACGCAATTCGGATTGGCGATACCCAACGCATGCTTAACACGTGCAGCCAAAGCGGGCAACATATCTAAATGATTGGAAGCAAAGCGCACGTCACCAAAGTTGTGCGCAAAAATGATGTAATCGAGTTGCTCAGGATCTATTTGAGCAGCAGCAAGCGCTTTTTGAGCGGCCAATATTCCTAAATCAGAATTGGTCTGCTCTTTTTGCGCATAACGACGCTCTTGGATGCCGGTAATCTCCTGAAATTTCTGGATAATGAGCTCATTAGAATCTTCAAAAGGCTGATCGATATCTTTGAAAAAACGGTGGGCAATAAAATCTTGATTGGTGATGCGAAGCGTAGGCAAGTAACTACCTACTCCACTGATTACAGATGACATAGCTTTACTTTAGGTTATAAAAGTAAAGTTAAAATTAATTTTTACTTAGTGTATTTTTTACACTAAGAAATATTTTTGTTCCTACCTCTGAATAATTATTGGCATATTATATTGCTCTTCCATTGCGCTCAGGAGGAGACGGTAGCTACCAGGCGCCAAGTTATTTGGTAAACTAATGGTGTATTGCTCACTGCCCTCTAACTCGTTAGTGAATATCAATCTTCCTATAGCATCATAAAATGCCAAAATAAAAGGCTCTTGAGTAGGAACAGCTATTTGAAATGTTCCATTATTAGGATTTGGCCATAGTTTGAAATCTAATCCTGACATTTCGGAAATTCCTACAGGATCAACGGTAAGGATGATCGTTAACAAGCTATCGCAGCCATTGGCGGCAAATAATTGCTGCTGATACTGCCCCGACTGCGTATAAATTTGTCCGTTGAGTTCAAGCGTGTCTGTCACAGTGGTATCTAGCGTAAAATGTGCACTAGTTAACAGTTCTAAACTATCGATAACATTCAGTGGACAAGCGCCTGGCAAATTCAATTGATATTGAAAATAATGCCAACCTGCAGCAGCTGTAGCAGGATTGAAACTTGAACCAGTTATTGAAGTACTAGTCAGTACACCTCCTGCTGGCAGAAAATCGATGGTAAGTGGTGCATCGTGATCACATAAAGTTGGAGGCAAATTATTGGTACTAGTCAAGACTTGCAAAGCGGTAATTTGAGCAGGTAAATCGGCAGTGTCTGAACAAGCGCTTGTATTGATGAGTTGCACATTATAAATTCCTGCTTGTGTAGCTGCAAAAGTGCTTTGATTTGCACCATTGATTACTTGTCCATTAAGGTACCACTGAATTTGAGCGGCAGCTTGCGTTTGCAAATAAATGCTGTCTCCTGGGCAATAAGTTAGTGCACTTTGGGTAATTGAAACCGGAGCCTGAGGAACAACCAGTGTATAATTAAAACTGTTATTGGAAGAATCTTGAATACAGGCAAAGCTAACCATTACGTTATAGTGTCCAGAAACGGTAGGTACAAAATTATTAGAAGTTGCGCCAGTTATCGGCTGTCCATTTAAGTACCATTGATACCCCAACGGATTAACAGCTAGCGCATGCAAAGCAACCGGAATTCCTTGGCAGTTAGCGGCATCTTGGGTAATATATGGATCTTGTGTAGGCAAAGCTGTTACATAAATACTGTCGTATGCTGTGGCTCCGCAATAACCAGCAGGCGTCACCGTATACTGGAAATATTTCCAACCACTTCCTACACTCGCTGGATTAAAAGTTCCGTTCGAAATACCTTGTCCTGTAAGGGTTCCGCCAGCAGGCAAGAAATTTAAGGGCAAAGGAGCCGCATTCGCACAAATTTGAGATGGATGTGCAGGTGTTTGAATGATCACCTGAGGTAATATTGCCAATTGCAAACCAACCGCGGCTGTATCAGAACAGCCCAAAATATTGGTAACACTTACATTATAGTGGCCTGGCAAACTTGCTGAATAGGTACTTTGGGTGGCCCCTGAAATAGCGGCCCCATTTAAATACCATTGATAAGCGGCCCCTGAAGAAGCCGTAAGAACCTGAGATTGCCCTGAACAAATAGTATTGTTTCCGGTAATTAAAATCGTATTCGCACCTGTTATTAAAACATAATTGTAAGGTACCATCAGCGTATCCTGGCTGCACGCATCAGTAACCATCACGTTATACAAACCGCTCATTGTAGGTGTATAAGTTTGATTAGTGGCCCCGACTATAGGTACACCATTCTTGTACCATTGATAGCTTGTTCCGGCCCATGCATAAAGTGCCACTGGATTTCCCTGGCAGTTGGCGGGGTCTTGCGTAATTTGCCTTGTACAAAATTGAGTATTGTAGGCATTTAAGAAACCGCTTTGAAGAAAATCTAGTTTGTTCCAGGCGCCACCCACCAACGTTCGATTCGAAGAACTGCGCATAATGGCTGCCCCAAAACTTTTTCTACTAATAGAGTCTGTAAGTTTCAAGGAAGACAATTGATCGCCGTAATAGCTGATGAAATTAATCAAGGCATCTGAATGGGTGGTATCATAGACAACAGCTCCAGTCAAACAAATGACTTGCTTCTGGTCATTTACCGCCATATCCCTAAATTGCAAATTGGGGTATTGAATAGTATCGGCATAGTATTGCCATAAAATTGCGCCGGTATTTGGCTTGACACAAATCAGGTGGATTTTATTGTTGCGCTGAGCTGCTAAAACCAAGTGCTGATTGGAATTTTCTGCAATTCGGCGAATAGAACCTTGCGAAAAATTAATGTCATAAGTAAAAACATTTGCTGCGATATCATAACGTACGATGCGTTCTGATAAATTAGTGTGCTGGCCCACTAAATACAAAACATTGTTTTTCAGATACATATCGTTAATCGACTTAATATTTGGTACTAACTTTAAAAGCACATTGGCGCCTCCATTTTTTGGTATTTTATAGATGCCACCGAAAATCACTCCGATATAATAATTAGCATCATAATTCACCATAATATTGAGCAATGACCCTTCTTTCAGGTATTCTCCATGCAAAGTAGTAACAGCCCCTGAGGTAGTAGTACCATAGGTCCAGCGCTTTATATATTGTATTCCTGCTTGCTTATAACAAATGAGCATGTTGGTTTCATTGACTTCCACCTCTCGAAAACTAAAGTCAGTGGAGCCAACGGTTTGAAGTATCGAATTGATGAGAGCTCCGGTAGCTCTTGAAAAAACCAAATATCGGGTATGAGTGACGGTTGGGGTGCCGTTCATTGGCAGAGTCGGATACTTCTTGTAAGATATCACAGCACCAACATAACTTGCTGAAACATCAAACAAGCCCACCACGACAGATCCAGTATCGATGTAATTGGTCTTCCAGATCAGGCTATCAAGATTGTTGCGCGCTTCGATTACAAGATCGTTTCCATGCTGCTTCAGCACATAATTAGTATCTCCAAAGCGGTCCATTTGAACAACATAAGACTGGTTCGAAAATTCAGCATCGACCCGCTCATCACTAATCTTTACCCCGGTTGCCGGATTAAATTCTACACGTCGAGCCCATGTGTCGTAACCCACTTCATTTAATGTGCCGTAAGCCAATGATCTTGTTGGCGTTGACCAATTTACTTTCCCGACACTGTTGTAATCAGGGCCTGCATAATTATTTAGCATTTCGGTGAAATCGTTGAGTTTAGCACCTGTGGTTTTATCGATGTTCATTACAAACCAAGTTCCAGGTTCGTAATTTGACGATCCGTAGTAGCCCGTAGCGCTGATATAATTGTCACAAGAAAAATCAAAATCCAGCGCTGCTCGATTATAGGCCATCGACATACCATTTACTTGAGCTGGAGAATGGTTAGTAAGCCAGATCAAGGCACCCGTATTTTTATTGATTTTGACTAAATATACTTTCGAAATAACGCTCCCTACACCTGAATGCCCAAACAAATAGTAAAGGTAGTCGTCATCTTCTTTCATTCGTTTGAAGTTGACTCCTGTTAATAAAAATGTACTTTCAATTTTTGTGCTCCAAATAATATTTCCAGTTTGAGGATTGATTTTAAAAACTGTATGGTAATTAGAGCCTACAGTTTTCCTCCCCAGTAAAATCAATTGCCCTTCGTTATTTAAATATGCGTGGCTAATTTGATCCGCAGAATTCGGTAAGGCCGTTGATAAATTCTTTCGCCAAAGCACATCATTGGTATTGAACCGATTGTATTTTGTGAGGATAGAATCGTTCCAAACAATTAAGTTATTTTGAACATCCGTAACAACGCCATTTGTATTATAACTCGTTCCGATGAGCACGGTTTGCGTGGTGTCTCCGGTTACTTTATTGATTTTTGCCATGCAACGCTGTTCGTAACTGCCATTTACATTATAATTATAAAGCCCCAAAAGGGTCGTTGAGTCGAAGTCCACAAAGCGCAAGAAGGTCCCGAAACTATAAGCTCCTAGAACCCCTTGATTGAAGGGTTTGTGATACATAATCTTTCCTGTAGAGATTTGTATCTTCCATAAATAGCGCGGGTTTGCTGAACTCGTTAAAGAATTGGCATAAACATAACCATCTTTTGAGGCGCAAACTTCAAATACAGGGTTTGTTAAATTACTTCCAAGAATGATGCTCGGATACGTGGACCAAAGAATATCACCTGTATTGTTTGTCCGCATAATTACAGGCGTTTGATAGTTTCCTTTTTTAATAAAACCATACAAAATCATGTTGTCGTCATCGAGGATTATCTTTCCTTCAATACGAGTAAGATCCTGTACAGTGGTATCGTGGAACTCATGTGTAAATGTCGGGGTTTGTGCAGCAAGTATGCCCGCAAAACCAAGAAATATGAAAGCTAAAATGTGGCGCATACTTAATTAATTGTAATAGAATCTGAAGCAGTACAAGTACCCATATATTGCAGGGTTACCGAATAGGTACCAGGCGTAGTTACTATTATTTTATTGGTGGTTTGACCCCCCGACCAAACATAATTGCCGTAGGCCAACTGCGGCACAGCTAATTCTTTTTGAGTAGTACATTCTAAATATTTTTTCTCTTTGATTTCGAGGTCAGTAACATAATAGTAATTGATATCCTTTACCCCATTGGCTGGTAAAATATCGAGTAAGCCATTCGGGAAAATGGCTTCAAATTTGAGCTTGTAAAATGTTTGTTCGTTGAAATCAAAAGTGCCAAAATTGACTACAGCAGAATCACCAGGCAGAATATAAACCGGGTATATACTGCTGTTTTTGAGCGTGTTATTCAGGTACCACTTACCCGTAAAATAAGTAAACGTGTCTAAAGAATTATTTTTTACCCGCACCAATAAATTGTCTTGATCGATACACAAAGTGGAATCTGGGCTAATGATTTTTAATATTTTGATGTCGTTGTTGTTCCCCGTTGGTATCGAAAACTCATCGGCACCAATATCTGGGATCGTGGTGCTTCTTGTTTGCCCATCGATATCTGTGGTCACACTCGTTAAAGGCAAAGCGGCACCATCGTGCGGAAAAGACCAACCCAAATGCAAATCATTAGGATTAAGGTAAACTGGCTGACCATACACACTATTTGCTTCAATGGTTGGGTATAACGCTTGAAATTGTGCAATGGTGTTGGCATAAATATTAGAGCCCAACTTTATCACTAAGCCAGAAGTGTTATAATAGGCATTATTGCTATTGTTGTTATTGAGATAAGAGGTGCCTAAATAATTGACGCAAAGCCCGTTTACCGCATCGAAAATATTATTTCGAATGACTTGATTGCTCGATTGACTGATGGTAACACAGGTTAAATTTAAACCTAACGTTTTAAAGGTATTATACAAAATATCGGTGCGAAGGCTATTTATTCTCAAACATCCACCGTCAGTATTTCTGATCATGTTGTTTTTAATCGTTACCCGATTTGCCGAGGTGGTGTACACGTCTGAAACATCAATTGAATAATTAGATGCTGCTGAATTGATTTTATTTTTTTCAATCAAAACCGGAGCCAAACTAGTTACCATGACAATATCTTTGGTGCTACCAACAACCGAAAGTTCATTACCTATTATGCTAAAATTACTCAATTTGGCCAAACTCATACTGCTAGTGGCTGTACCTAAAAATTTATTGTAGTGAATGTAGATATTTGTGTTATGAGTATACCCAGAACTCATAATAAACCAATTCGGCGTATTCTCAAAGCGGTTTTTTTCTATATAAATATTATTTGCACCTACGTTATTAGAAGATGAGCCAAGATTTGATGCAATTTCAACTCTACCGCCAAGTAATATACAATTAGAAATTTTGATGTCGGTGGTGAGATAAGCAATGGTAATTAGACATGGAGACGTATAGGCGCCAAGATTTTCAATGGTTAAATATTTAAATTGAACATGCTTTGCACCTAACAAGTAGAATATCCTTGACTGAGTTGCCGATGTTGTAAAATTGATCGTTACCGCAGTGCTGTCATTGGCTTGCGACTTAAAGAGTACGTTGTTGACGGCGCTTGTTCCAGCAATGGCCCCAATAGTGACCGCCTCATTGTAGGTCCCAGATAAAATATTCATGGTCACCGGACCACTCACGCCATTTGTAGTGAGCGCGCTGGCGGCTGCAGAAATGGTGGGATAATCTCCTCCAGAGCCTATGGTGTAGACTCCAGATAGCGCCTGAGAAAAAGCAGTAAAGGAGGTTATGATTGAAAAGAAGAGTGCGAAAAGTAAATTCTTCATCTAAAGTATCTGATTTAGAATCAAATATACTTTATAAAATAATTTTATCAAAACCTAAAACTGAACCCAGTCAGCAACCCAACCGACTGATAACGGTTCATGATGACACCGTTGTCAATCAGATTTCCGAAAGTTCGGCGATATACAGGTGCGATACTCACAGTCAAATTGTTTGAAAGTGAATAGATAAATTCTAATTGCAGCTGACTATTCTTAGACCAAGTGGAGGAATTGACCAACTCCACCTGATTGAGCGCAGGCTGAATGTATGCACCAGCCGTTTTGAGCCCGTAGCCTATGGCAAAACCTATTGAAGGTTGGAAAATAACTTTTTTCAATGGAAACTGATAAGCCAAACAAAGCGGAACCTGCACATACTGATAACGGTTTGTTCCATCCACGGAAATCACATCGTATTTATATTGTTCTCCCCATTCTAAATAATTGAGGCCGGTTTGAATTCCGAATCTTCCAAAAAAGAACTGGTAACGCAAATTGAAATCCCAACTCGATGTCTGACGCTCAGAAACGCTGCGCACATTGCGATACAAATGAGGGTCATAGCCAGCCAAGGTGCCGATTGCTGAAGGAACTTCAAAGCTCGAAAAAATACCGCTCACCCCAAATTGCAAGCCTAGACTATGCTTAGGTTGTCCTTGTTTTGGTTGCAAATTATCAAGCAGGATATCTTTGTTCATCTTTAAATTTTTTGGGTCAGAGGAAACTTCGCTCGGGGTTGCATCTAAAATTGTTGTTGCTGCTGGTTTGGTATTTTCAGTAGGTTGCTGATTTTCGATCGATTTTTCAGCATTTGAGGTCAAACTGGAGTTTGAAGCTGTAAGATCGTTATTGCTTTGAACTTTGCTTAGAACCTGGGTTGAAGATCCATCTCGATTTTTAATAAGAGTTGAAGATGATAAAGAGGAAAAGGATGAAGATGAAGATGAAGATGAGGATGAGGAAGAAGAAATAGCTGAACTTGAAATGAAGGATTGATCTTGAAGAGGAGTTACTGTTGAAGATGTTAATTTAAATGATGAAGTGCTTGATTTAATTGAAGCTTGAGCTGAAGTTTGAGCTGAAGTTTGCTTGAGAGCAGAACTTTTAATAGAGGTTTGATATTGAGAACTTTTTCGATTTGAGGCATTTGAAGCGCTAAAACTTGATTTTTTTGAAGAAGCAATTAAACCCGAAACAATAACAACTGCCCCTAATACCGACCAAACCCACCAAGCGAAAAGAGGCTTGCGGCGCTTTTGCTGCAGTGCATCAAGACGCAGCTCGAGGTCCTCGAGAAAGGCTGCTGAGGGCTGTTCATGCTGAAGTTCATTGAGGCCTTCAAAAAGTTTATCCAACGATTTTTCTTCCTGCTTTTTCATGATAATTAAGAATAAGTTCTTTTAATTTTTTTCGGGCCATTTTGGTGTGCCACTTTGAGGTTTCCTCCGTGACACCGAGCATGGCCGCAATTTCTTTGTGCGCATAGCCTTCAATGGCAAAAAGATTGAATACCAAACGCGCTGGCTCAGAGAGCTGCATGAGCATGTCTTGGAGTTGTTCATTGGTGAAAACGGCATCTGTTTGGTAATCATCAAAACCGCGATCTTCAACAGCAGCATCAAAGCGATAGAGCTCGTGATAGCGTTTGTTGCGGCGGTATTCATCAATGATTTCATTAGAAATAATCCGTTTGACCCAACTTAAAAAGCGCCCCGTTTCATAGGTGGCTAAAAACTGAATGACTTTAACAAAAGCGTTATTGACAACCGTCATTTGCTCATCTGTGTTGCGGTAATAACGGCGCGCTACACTAATGAGAACCGGATAACACAACTTATACAACTCGAGCTGCGCTTTGCGTTCGCCCTGGATTGCCTGTTGGAGTAATATTTGGTTTGGTTCTTGCATAAAGCCGCATTGCGCAACACCTAAAGGTAACGTAAAAAGCTATTTGAAGGTGTAGTGTAACTTTAGATCCAGTTGCATTGTTTAATAGGCAAAGCAGCTTACTAAAAAGAAATTTATTAAATCCAATATTAACTTGAAACGAATGAAACCAATCTTTAAACTCACGCTTTCGCTTTGTTTATTTCTTCCACAACTTCTTTTTGCACAAGCCTTTAACGAACTCAGCTCAACCTTATATTTGAACAACCCTGCTTATCATCCCGATCATCAAATTCACGGCAAAGGATACCTGAGTTCTGATTTAAAAGTCAACACAGGTGTTTATTTCACCCCGGGTTTTAAAAATGTATTGAGTCAAAATTTCCTGCGCTACCAATTGGGTTTAGGAAAATGGAAGTTGGGCCTTAATGCCTATAACATCAGTTATTTCGGGCAATACAACCTAGATTTAGGCCTAAGTGTGGGGCGAGATATTGCCATTAACCGTGATTTCAATATAAGAGTGGCCGCAGCAGGTTTTCAAAGTGGCGGCTACACGCAAGGCATTGGGCAAATAACAAAAACTTATGCCGCTCAACTCGGTATTCAAGCCAACTATAAAGACTGGAGTTTCTATACTGCAGTTGGGCAAAATGGCCTAAGTGTTGGCGCCACCCAAAGATATGATCTAGACAGCACGCAAAAATTCATCTCGACCGTCTATTTCGAACGCAATTTTGGTTTTCAAAACCTTGGTGCCAATGTTATTTATCAGTACAAGGACTTTTCCATTTTACTTGGCGGCGCTTGGCGCAGTTATGTGCTCGGAGCGGGTTATCAATTTAAAAATGGGCATGCCCTCATGTTGAGTTCCAAATGGAATAGAAACTTACTCAGCAACGGTGAGCAGCTCAACCTACAACTGGGCTATCATTTTGCACTTACCCAGCGCCCGACCATCAAGCAATTCACGGGCACACCTTCCTTTTAAATACTAAAATTCAAAGAATTGCGTTAAGATGCCATGAGATTTTGGCCTAACCTACTACTGATTTTCATCTTAATTAGCTGTCATTTTTTACACACTTTCGGTCAAGCATGGCAAGCTTGCCCGAATTTCCCGGGAATCGCCCGCGACGATGCCGCCGTATTTAGTTTTGGGAATTTACATTTTTGCGGAACCGGACGCGGTCTAGATTTTGGCTGTACCAAAGACTTTTATTGCTATAATTCACAAAACAACACCTGGACAAGCGCCCCCGCGCTTCCTGAATGGCAAGATCGCCAGTATGCCACGAGTTTCAGCTTTCAAGGCCAAGGCTATCTACTTGGTGGCGAAAATTGCTATGGCACTTATCTGAAAACTTTTTGGCAGTTTGACCTCCAAACCTATACTTGGCATGCCCTACCCGACTTTCCGGGCAGTGGCCGTGCAGGCGCTCAACATTTTCTCCTTGATTCAGCTTTGTATTGGATAGGCGGCAGAAATCAAACGGGTATCCTTAATGAAGTTTGGCGCTTTCATTTTGGAAATCAACAATGGGAGCAGCTCAATAACCTTCCTTTTGAGGGCATTTGGCGGGGCATCGGTTTTGCAAATCATACAAGTGGATTTGTAGCTTGCGGGCGCACTAATGATCAGAATCAGACTGGTTGGAATACGGAAACTTGGCAATACAATGCAGCAAATGATCAATGGACTGCTATCACCTCCCAGATAAACCTAGGAACCAGAATGTATGTGGGTACTGCCCAAAATGACTCGCTCTTATTTGTATTTGGAGGTGTCAACGCCAATGACGAGGTCTTGAACAGCCTAGAGAAAATCAACCTGAATAACTTCCAAATAGAAACGCTCTTGCCATTCTCATCTACATCAAGAAAGGGCTGCGTTGCTTTTTGCGGCAATGATTATTTCTTTTTAAGCACGGGTATTTCTGGCAATGACAGACTCAACGAAACCTGGAAAATTGCCTACAGCCCAGAAGCTGAAATCAAAGATGAAGCGTATTTTGAAGTTCAAACAAGCATGCAAGATGCCTCACTCCTGATTCAGATACCGGCAGCTTGGATTGGCGAAGAACTGCAACTGATGGATTTACAAGGTCGCATAATCCATGCATACACCTTAACGGCAATCAAACAGCAACTTTCTATCGCGAACCTGCCCTCCGGCACCTATTTGGTTGGTGTTCACGGCTTCACGAAAAAATGCCTGCGTTGATCAAGGAATTTTTACCGTTATGGAAGCTCCTTTATAGAGGTAAGATAATTCTCCATTCACAATGCTGAATTCTGCACCATACCATACGCTTTTCGTTTGGTAGACCTGTTTAGCTTCACCGGTATCTATATTTACTTTAAAGAATACAAAATGAAAGTTGGTTGGAGCCACCATGTAGAGTTCGTTTCTTTCGGGGTCGAGCAAAGGCTCAAGTCTTTTTAAACTTTTCAATCCATTGTTCCGATACGTAATTTCTGAAGAACCAAACACACTCCCATACATAGAAAGTTTGGTGAGACGCTGTCCTTGAGCGCTTAAAACCATTAAAGTATCTGCTCTATGAAAAAGCAGCGGATTAAATGCCTGAGGAAGCCGGTCAGCATAAAATATGCTTTTTCGGTATTTGTTGTTTTGGTTAAATAAAATTGGTGTTAATCTATTAGAATGATAAATGGTTACCGCATTACCTCCAAAATTCGGTGTAAATGCTTGATTAGAAGACCTCGACACATTAAAGGTGCTACTTGAGGTATATCGGTGATCTATTCTCCACGGCACTTCAGGTCCATTTACCTTGATTTGCACAGAAAGCGGATCTTGAATCCAGTCCGTCACCTCATAAAATGTAACGTGAATAAATTGATCTTCAGGAAAAAAAGCAGGGCGATACCAACACTCGGTGGTGAAGTCTGTAGGATACGCGGCCATTTCTTCTGAGCCATACATTAAGTTCATGATCATTAACGTCTTTGAATCTATAAGAGCACTTAAGGAATGTCCATTATCTTGAAGCGACCAACTGACTGGTGTTAAATGAAGTGCAGCAAAAGCCGATGTTAAGTCTGCCTGTTTTCCTGCTAATTGAACATGGCGTTGATTTTGAAGTAACCCAAGCTGTTTCTTAGGTAAAAGCGCTAAAAAGGAATTCTCAGCTAAAAACTCATTCGAAATGTCCTGTTCAGTTACGCAATTTTCAATAGGCCGATCTAGACTTTTAAATACGGCAACTTTCATTGGTTTTGTTTCGATCTCTTTTTTAGGAATTAAGTTTTCGATTACTGGGCTTTTGGATTTAAGTTGTTTTTGGAAAACACCTTTTATTGACATGTAGAGCGCGGCTACTAGCATGAGTGCGGCAAGCCAAAAACCATATTTCTTAAGTTGCTGCAACTTGCGCGCACGTTTATATTTGCGCTCAAAAAGTGGCCATGTTGCCGAGGCTAAAGTCTGATATTGCTTTGAATCAATCATGGCTTAACTGTTTTTTAAGGACTTGTTTAGCTGTTTTTAAATGCCAACGAACTGTAGCAATATTCATTTTTAAATGAAGCGCGATTTCACGTGGTTTCATTTGTTCAAAAACATAAAATCCAAATACAAAGCGGGTCGCAGGCGGAAGGTCCTTTAATACTTGTTCGACATATTTTTGCTCAATTTCTTTATCAAGATGAAATTCGAAGTCAGCATCTTCTGAAGTTTGCCCGGATTGCTGAAATGAAAATAACTTCCAACGCTGATTTTTGCGATATAAATCGATGAGCTCATTTCTCAGTATCACTGATAACCAAGCCTCCATTGAAGTGCCTGGTGTAAATTGATCTAAGTGTTCTAGGGCTTTGAGTTGGGCATTATGAACGGCTGTTAGTTGCTCACTTTGCTCATTAAAAAACCGACTTGCCTGACGCATGAGCAACTCAAAATAAGCAAGATACCAGCTTTTAATAGCCTTCGGATCTTGTCGCCGGAGTTGAAAAATATAAGTTTCGTCGTTGTACATGAACAGTCTTCTATGCACTAACGCTTACCAACAATAAAATTGGGTGGAAAATCAATCGTTTTTAACTGCGCTAGCATCAAAACGAACCATGAGCAAGACTGCAAACAGCATGCTGGCAAATACCAAATGTGCAGTTTGGACAAGACCCGGCATGTCTGCGTAGGCCAAGGCGACGCCCGTAATGAGTTCGGCAGCGAGTAGGTAAAAAGCAGTGTTGATGCGTGCATAATGCCACTTCTTGCGATTTTGCCAGAACAAATAAGTCAGTAAAATAAGGACCAGCCAACTAAAACTTCTGTGTATAAAAAATGGAAGGCCCAGTTGGTCGATCCATTGGGCTCGGGTGTAGCCTTGTTTGACCAAAGCGTCTATGGCCTCACGCACCTGAGTTCCGAGAAACATTTGATAGAAGGTGATGGCTAAAATGAGCCAAGTAAGCCACTTAAAAGATTTTTCTTGTGGAAGCTGAACACTGGTTTTCTTTTGTAAAATATGAACGAAATACAATTGCAAACCAATGATGACAAGTGCTAAAAAGAGGTGCACGGTGATCGTCCAAGGTACGAGGTTAGTAGCCACCACAATTGAACCAAACCAAGCCTCGATGGCCATTAAAACCAGATTGATCCCGGTAAGCAGCAACCAAGAGCGCTTGCGATAGAACACTAATAACCAGAAGAAACTCAAGAGCATGGTGTTTCCGGCCAAGAAGCCAGCTAAGCGATTGATGTATTCTATCCAGGTTTTTTTGGGGTTAAAAGCTTCTTCTTTATAGACTTCAGGGTCGTTTAAGATTTTTTTAGCGGTTGCGTCCATTCCAATGCGGTCAAGGAATTTGCAAAACTTCTGGACTTTTTTTTGCCGCTTGAGCAAATAAGCCTCTTGGTAATTGGCAGGAAGTTCTGTGAGTGCTGTTGGTGGCACCCATTGTCCGAAGCATTTAGGCCAATCTGGGCAGCCCATTCCACTACCAGACATCCGAACAAAACTACCGGCAAAAACAACTAAAAAAATGAGTACAAGAACTACCCACTGAAAACGAATGAATACATTAGAAACTTTCATGCTTCAAATTTACGATAAAAGCCAAACTCATTTTTCTATTTTTTACGCTTATTGTATCTTTGTGCTTTAGATACAATATGGAATTTAACGCCTTAACCGCGATCTCCCCGATAGATGGTCGCTACCAATCCAAAACCACTGCCCTTCAAGCTTATTTTTCAGAGTTCGGCCTCATTCGCTACCGCGTCTTAGTTGAGGTAGAATACCTGATCGCTTTGGCTGAAAGCGGCATCGCTAATCTCAAAGATTTCCCAAAGGAAAAATACGCAGCTTTACGAGCCATTTACACCGACTTTTCGCAGCAAGATGCCAACTGGATCAAGCAGACAGAGCAAACAACTAACCACGATGTCAAGGCTGTAGAATACTTCCTAAAGGAAAAAATGCAGGCGCTAGGCCTCGATGCTTACCTCGAGTTCATTCATTTTGGCCTGACCTCCCAAGACATCAACAATACGGCTATTCCGCTTTCTTTGAAAGAAGGGCTACAAAACGTTTATTTCCCGCAACTAGAAGAAATCATTTCCAGACTCCGCAGCTTCGCCTCTGAATGGAAAGACATTCCGATGCTGGCACGCACACATGGTCAGCCTGCATCGCCTACCCGCTTAGGTAAAGAAATTCAAGTATTCGCAGAGCGCCTCGACAAACAACTCAGCACCCTAAAAGCCATCAAGCTACCGGCTAAATTTGGCGGTGCAACCGGAAACTTCAATGCACACCATGTTGCTTACCCTAACACTAATTGGGTAGCATTTGGCAATCATTTTGTCAATGAGGTCTTAGGCCTAGAGCGTTCGCAAACCACTACGCAAATCGAGCACTACGACCAATTAGCGGCTCTTTTTGACTGCATGAAGCGCATCAACAATATCATCCTTGACCTCGATCGCGACATGTGGACCTACATCTCCATGGACTACTTCAAGCAAAAAATCAAGGCAGGTGAAATTGGCTCTTCAGCCATGCCGCACAAAGTCAATCCGATTGATTTTGAAAACTCTGAAGGAAATGTTGGTTTGGCCAATGCGCTTTACGAGCATCTGGCAGCGAAGCTACCCGTTTCAAGACTCCAACGCGACCTCACCGACTCTACCGTACTTCGTGTAGTTGGGGTGCCAATTGCACACAGTATTATTGCGTTTGGCGCTACACTTAAAGGGCTAGACAAGCTCTTACTCAACGAAAATCAATTGGCTCAAGATCTCGAGGCCAACTGGGCGGTAGTTGCCGAGGCCATTCAAACGATTTTGCGCCGCGAAGGATTTGAAAAGCCATACGAAGCACTCAAGGGTCTCACGCGTAAAAACGAGCGCGTAACCAAAGAGAGCGTACACGCTTTCATCGAAGAATTGCCCATTTCAACTGAATTAAAAGCAGAACTCAAACGCATTAGTCCTGAGAACTACCTGGGCATTCAAATGGTCAACTAAACGATGCGCTACCTGAAGCTATTTTTTTTCTTAAGCACATGCAGCTTGCTTTTTGCGCAAGTTCCAGATTGGCAATGGGGAGAATTTAGCCGCTCAAAAGGTCAGCTCATTCAGTTAATGTCAGGTGAAGGTCAAGACTTCAAAACCATTCATGCCACAAATTCGTTTAGCGGCGGCCAATACTTACTCACCAAGTACGACGCCCTCGAACCTATTGCCGAACTAAAGGTAAAACCTGTCACGCCAGCTGGCTTTGGCTATTACCAACAAAGCATGCTCATTGGCAACGAGACTTTCGTTTTCATCGGAGACCGCGCTGGAAAAGAGCTGAAACTTTTTGTCAAAAAGCTAGATGCCGAATTCAATGAACTAGAAATCACCGAATTACTCAGTTACATTGACCCTAGCCCAAATCCGTTGCCTAATTTTTCGGTTATTCAGGCGCCAGATCGTTCTTGTTTTGCCATTTTTTATAACATTCCTGGCCGACGCAGTGGCTCAGATTCCTATGGTTTTCAAGTCTATGACGCCCAATTTAAATTACTGAGCTCCGGAGAATACAACTTACCTTTTGATGCCAACCTCAGTTCTATTGAAGATCACTTCTTGACCAATGAAGGCGAACTCTTTGTGGGCGTAATTGAATTAGGCATCAATGAGAATCAGGCCATTAAAACGCGTAAGACCTTTAAAAATCTGCATGTTTATCAACTTTCAGCAGCACAAATCAAAGATTACACCTTTGAGCTCGAAGGTAAACGCATCACGAATTTTATCATGAATTCTGAGGGGCAAAACAGCCTCACCCTTTTCGGGATTTACAGTAATTCAGAATGGATGGATCTCCAAGATGGCTATTTCAATGTACAAATTGATCTTCAAAAAGACACTGCACTTGCCGTGGGTTTCATTCCGTTTAGTAAAGAAATCATGTTGTCAGAGCATACTGCTGCTGAACAGCTGCGCATTGAAAGAAGAATGGAACGACGCTCAGAATCTCCTCAACTCTCCCGGTATGAAGTTCGAGATATTTTCACGCTTGCGAACGGAAGTTATGTGGGTTCAGTAGAAAAATACGATGTCTACACGAGTGTCAGCTACAACAATCAAACTGGTCAACGCACCACCTATACCTATTATTATTACAACGACATCGTTGCTTTTTGTATTGATTCTAGCGGGCATCTTCTTTGGGAACAACGCATTCCTAAAAGACAATTTAGCATCAATGATTACGGGCCCTACAGCTCTTATGCCAGTTTTTTAGGCGACAGCAGCATTTGTTTTATTTTCAATGATACCGAAAGCAACTACGACGCCTACGGGCAATTCTTGCCTACAGACCAAGAGGTACAAACCTTTAGCCTGAGCAAAAACCGCAATGTTGGCGCTTTTGTTCAAATCAATCTTCAAACAGGGTTGATGACGCGTCAGGTAGGACACCAACGCAAAGATGAAAACACACTTCTTGTACCAAAAGCGTTTGCTTATGACCGAAAAAATAAAGGACTTTATACCTACGGAATTTTTGGTCCTCAAGAAAAATTCGGTTATTTACAATTCAAATGATGAAACACTGGCCTTTTTTCTTAATTCTTTTAATCGTTTGGGCTTGCAACAATGCACCCGAAACGCCTGTAGCCAATACTGAAAAACTCAGCCTCCTGCCGCACGACGACCACAGTTATGCGAACCTCAAGCAAATCCACACCAAGCACCTCCACCTTGAACTCGAAGTAGATTTCAAAGCGCAAACTATTTATGGAATTGCCCGACATCAAATGCAAAACAACGGAGCAGACACAGCCATTTTTGACCTGAAAGGACTCCTCATTCAGAAAGTCACGCTAGGCCAGAAAGGTCATGAAAAAGAAACCGACTTTACTATTGGCCCCATGGACAAGGACAGCATTATTGGTCAGGCACTCTTGGTCAATGTCGATTCCAAAACGACCGATGTCAATATTTATTACCAAACCACTACTGCATCTGCTGCACTCGATTGGCTAGACACCACTTTAACCAGTTCGAAAACCAAGCCCTTCCTGTACACACAAGGTCAAGCCATCCTGACGCGCACCTGGATTCCGCTACAAGATTCTCCTTCTAACCGCCTGACCTACAGCGCTGACGTAAAAGTCCCGACCGATCTATTGGCCCTCATGAGTGCACGCAACCCCACTCAATTGTCTGCCTCTGGCAATTATCATTTTGAAATGCCTTATGCCATCCCGAGCTACCTCATCGCTCTGGCAGTCGGAGACATCGGTTTCAAGGACCTCGGAACAGGCTGTGGTGTTTACGCAGAAAAAGAACTTCTTAAAAGCTGCGCTAAAGAATTTGAAGATCTCCCACAAATGATGTCTGTAGCCAATGAACTTTACGGCAAGTACAGATGGGAACGCTATGATGTGTTGGTCTTGCCCTACTCGTTTCCCTTCGGCGGCATGGAAAACCCAATGCTCACATTTGCCAATCCTACATTACTTACCGGAGACAAAAGTTTAGTATCAGTGTTAGCCCATGAATTGGCACATTCTTGGTCTGGAAATTTGGTAACGAACCACTCGTGGTCTGATCTTTGGCTCAACGAAGGCACCACTGTATATTTTGAGCAGCGCATCATGGAAGCGCTTTCTGGTAAAGAAGTGGCAGATATCATGGCGCTCATAGAATTTGACGAACTGCAAGACGCACTTAAAGAAATTGCAGCAAGCAAGAATCCTGAAGATAGCAAACTACACCTAGAACTTGCAGGCCGAGACCCAGACCTAGCGCTCTCAGATGTAGCCTATGTCAAAGGCGCTTTCTTTTTCAAAACGCTCGAGCAAAAAGTTGGCCGAGCAGCGCTTGATCAGTTCCTAAAAGGTTATTTTGCCCATTTTGCTTTTCAAACCATTGATGCAGAAACTTTTATTGCTTACCTAGATGCAAACTTGCTGAAACCACAAAACATCAGTTTCAATTACAAGCAATGGATTTATGAAAAAGGTTTGCCACAAAATTGCCTTGCATTAAAAGCACCCAGACTTGAACAAATGAAAGGCTTTGCCAAGCAATACAATGCTGGTGGCAATCCATTTAAACCAACTTACCGCTACAAATGGATCCGCAAAAATGGCAAGCGCAAAAAACAAAAAATTGACCTCACCATTCGTTACCAAGATCGCATTATTCAAGAATGGCAGATTTTCATTAGAAATCTGAACACAAACACCTCCGTTGCTCGCATGAGACAACTCGATCAAGCCTTGCATTTTAGTGCTTCACAAAACAGCGAAGTATTGAAAGAATGGTTTGTATTAGCGGCGCAAACCTCTTATGCATTAGAGATTCAAAAACCACTCACCGATTTCTTGGTCAAGGTGGGCCGAAGAAAATACCTGATGCCTATTTATGAGGCACTGCAGCAAAATCCTAAAACAAAGGAATTAGCTCAGCAGATTTTTGAGAAAGCCAAAGATAACTATCATAGTGTTTCTAGAAGCTCTGTGGCTGCTATCTTAAAATAGACAAGATCAAGAAAAAATCTCAGCGCTGAACAGACTTATTCAATCTAATTACCGTACTCGGACAAGAATTTAATGCGCAACAGGCGAATTTCTTCTTCGGTATAAGCTCCATCAAATTCATGATAGGCCGTCACTAAATCATCTGATTCAGCTTCTAAAAAGTATTCAATGAGTTCTTCCTGATTATCGGAATCTAGGACTTCATTGAGGTAATAATCGATATTGAGCTTGGTGCCAGAATTGACAACGGTTTCCAATTCTTCAAGTAAATCGTTGAAGGACTTTCCTTGTGCTTTGGCGATGTCTTCTAAAGGTAATTTGCGGTCAATGTTTTGAATGAGCTGCACCTTAGCACCTGATTTATTGATCAAGGATTTCACTACAAAATCAAGGGGCCTTTCTATTTGCTGTGCCTCGACATGAGCTGCAATCAGATCGATGAATTCTTGGCCATAGCGCTGGGCCTTTCCGACACCAACACCTTGAATATTGGTGAGTTCTTGAATGGTAATGGGGTACTGCACGCACATGTCTCGGAGAGATGGCTCTTGGAAAACCACAAAAGGCGGTACTCCGGCATGCTTTGCGACAGATTTTCTGAGGTCGAGGAGCTGACCGTAAAGCAACTCATCGAGGGCTGCCCCTTTTTGATTGACTGCAATGATGCTGTCGTCGTCATCGGTGTTCGAGAAATCGTGCTGTTTGAAGATTTGGAAGGGTACGGGCTGTAACCTATAGGCCTGACCCTTTTCAGAGAGCTTGAGCGTCCCGAAGGTTTCGACATCTTTGTAAAGGAAACCGCCTACAACTGCTTGGCGGATAACCGCATTCCAAAAATGTTCGTCGTGATCTTTACCAGCACCAAACAATTTGAGTTGATCGTGCTTATAGGCTTTGATATCAGCATTGACATGCCCCGATAAAAAGGCGCAATAATGTTTGGCTTTTTGTGTTTCGTCTAGTGCTGCAACTGCATCTAATAACAATTTGAGGAAAGTCTCGCCTTGCATTTTTTCTTGAGGATGTCGACAGTTGTCACATTGCTCGTTGCATTTTTGCTCGTTGAACTCTTCACCAAAATAGTGTAAAATAAATTTGCGACGACAAACAGAGGTTTCGGCGTAAGAGACAATTTCATGGAGTAACTGTCGGCCAATTTCTTGCTCTGTGATGGCCTTGCCCTGCAAAAATTTGTCGAGCTTTTCGATGTCTTTGTAGCTGTAAAATGCCACGCATTCGCCAACACCACCATCGCGACCTGCCCTACCTGTTTCTTGGTAATAACTTTCTATAGATTTGGGAATGTCGTGGTGAATGACATAACGCACATCTGGTTTATCAATGCCCATTCCAAAAGCAATAGTAGCTACGACTACGTCAACTTCTTCCATTAGGAAGGCGTCTTGGTGCTTGGCTCTAGTTGTGGCATCAAGGCCGGCATGATATGGAATGGCTGAAATGCCATTGACTTGTAAAAGTTCGGCAATTTCTTCTACTTTCTTACGACTCAGGCAATAGATGATCCCGCTTTGCCCCTCGCGTTGTTTGATGTAGCGAATAATTTGCTTTTCAACCTCGCGCTTGGGTCTGATTTCATAATACAGGTTATCGCGATTAAAAGAAGACTTAAAGACGTCCGCATCGAGCATGTTTAAGTTCTTTTGGATATCGTACTGAACCTTAGGCGTTGCTGTTGCCGTTAGGGCGATGATCGGAACATGCGATATTTTTTCAAAAATCTCTCTTAAACGACGGTATTCTGGTCTGAAGTCATGACCCCATTCAGAAATACAATGCGCTTCGTCAATGGCGAAAAATGAAATAGGAACCGCCGCCAAGAAATCAATGTTTTCTTGCTTGGTGAGAGATTCAGGCGCAACATAGAGCATTTTGGTTCGGCCCGAAAGCACATCTTCTTTAACTTTCTGAATTTCAGCTTTTGTAAGCGAAGAATTTAGAAAATGGGCAATATGACCGGTCTCACTGACCCCACGAATCGCATCGACCTGATTTTTCATAAGGGCGATGAGTGGCGAAACGATGATAGAGGTGCCAGGTAGGATGAGCGAAGGCAACTGATAACACATGGACTTTCCTCCACCAGTTGGCATGATCACAAAAGTGTTGCGGCCAGCTAGAATGTTTTCAATGATGTTTTGCTGAGCTCCTTTGAAATGATCAAAGCCAAAATGCTGACGCAAAGCGCCTTTCAGGTCGTATTTTTGTTCGATGACGGACATATGTATGATGCTGTAACAACGGGGCGTTACACTTGTTCATTTAAAGATAAGGCTAATTTCACAACTAGCCTACATGAATTTAAAATTACCCGTTAAAAGCAACAACTTCTTTGACTTCCGGGAGGTGCTGCTTCAGCAAGTTTTCAATGCCTCCTTTAAGCGTTGCGGTTGAAGATGGACAACCGGCACAAGATCCTTTGAGTAAAACCGTTACTTTTCCGTCTTCAAAACCAAGAAAATCAATGGCGCCACCATCGTTTGCTACCGCTGGGCGCACATACTGATCGAGTAAATCAGCAATGGCGTCGTCGAGCTCAGAGGCTGCAAACTTGGGTAAAACAGCGCTGCTCTCGCTTGAAGCGATTTCATTGGTGTCTTGTGGATCTAGTTGGATTTGGCTTGGCATGGCAATCAATACTTCTTTACCGAAGGCAATCCATTCGCGGATAAACTCGCGAAGCTCCATGGTGATAAAATCCCAAGGAACGTTGTCGGTTTTGGCTACGGTAACAAAATTTGAGGCCACGAATACTTTTGCTACAAAAGGAAAATCAAAAAGGGCCTCAGCCAAAGGAGAATATCCTTTTGCGCTCATTTTTGAATCAAATTCTACCGAAGCACCTGTAGGCAATAAGTACTTATTGGCCACAAATTTCATGGTGTTCGGGTTGGGGGTCATTTCGCTGTAAACAGTAACTGGGATCATGCCAAAATTATTTAGTTACAAAAGTAACCAATTCTACTCGGCTTTGTTTGCCAGATGTGCATTTTCTAACAAGTCAACCACAGATTTTACCGGAGAGAAAATGGCAGAAGGCAATTCGACAAACAAGGTGTTCCAATGGGCCATTGCACCATTCCAAAGACCAGGCTGTTCTACAAATTTTACTTTTTCACCACCTTGTTGCTTTTCAACAACAAAACAAGCTTCGCGATCCTTAAATTGCTGTAGTTCATGTGGTTTTCCCTCCAGATCACAAGGGCTCAACACCATTAAAACTGGATTGAAATGCGTGCTTTGCAAAAGCAATTTGCTGGCATTCGGCAAATGCGTCAGTTGTGATTTTTCAACAATTTGTTTGGATTTAACGCCATCCTTCTCTACAAAAAATGGGCCTCCACCCGGTTGCCCGTCATTGCGCACCATGCCGCAAATTCTGAAAGGCCTGTTCAAGAGCGCGTGCCAATTTTGCTGTGCTTGCTGCAACAGCCATTCTTGTTCAAAGAGACCAAATTGTAGATTCCATTCACAGAGCGCTGCAAAATCATTGTTAACAACAAAAGATTTTAATTGAGCCCTCAGTTCAAGTTGTAAACCAACTAAAAATTCCCAATTTTGATTACTTGCCTCTAGCTGCGTAAAATGCTGAACGTTATCAATGTTTTTTACTAAAATGTATTCAGCTGAAAGGGCCTGCAAGTTCTGAAGTAGGGTACCGTGTCCGGCTGGACGGCGAAGGGCTTCCCCTTTTTCGTTGCAAAGTAAGGTTCCGTCTTGTTTAAAAACAAAAGCATCGGTTGCCGCATCTTGAGTAGAATAACTTACCGAGTAGTGTTGAGCGGTGAGTGCTTCAAGGTCAGTGATGGCTTGTTCAAAAGCTGTTTCAAAGGCTTGTTGAATCGTAAAATGAAATTGGCAGTTCTCAAAAGCCAATTGACTGGCCTGAACCACATGTTCTTGAAATGGATTCAGGACAAAAGGTTCATGCACATGAAAAGGAATGAGTCCTTTGGGTGTTTTACCGTAATTGAGTTTGTCTTCGCCAAGCAAGTGCTCTATCAAAGACTCGAGATTTAAGGTGCCCTCGTGATATGCTTTTCTTAGCGTTTTGGGTAATTTTCGAAACAAAGCAAATTCAGAGAGTCTACTGAAGAACCTAGCGGCCTGTTGTGAATTTTCAGCATTCGGATACTGGACAAACTCATAGAGAAATTCAAACATTCGGGAACCCGAACCAGAGGCCGGAACGAAATAAGCAATTGCTGGCGTCTTTTGCTTGACAAGTTGTCGAAATGCTTCTTTTTGCTCCTCTGAAAAAGCCAAAATACCATCTCCTACCCTACAAGCCGAAAGGACTTCAAAAGGCGTAGTAGCATTTTGAATGAAGGCGAGTTGTTCGGAAATAGCCGCTTGTTGCTCCACGTAGATGACTTCTTTTTTGTTTCTTTGCACTGTGTTTAACTGGCTCGAATTTACTGCTTTTATTTGGAAGGCCAAAGGCCGACACGGCACACACTCTCCTTTTGCCTATTACTTGGTAGATGTCGTTCGTCGCATCAAAGTAGATTTTAGAGGCACCGATTTATTCCCTAAATCCGAAAGAAAAGCACAGATTTTTCTAGCCCAATTTAAAGCAGCATTTCCAAGATTTGAACTTTTATTTTATCGAGCTGAATCGGAGCAAATTTTAATGAGTCAAGCGCAACTCATCTATGTAGGAAAAGAAACTCAAGATATCAAAGCCTTAATCCACCTGAATTTACATCCGGAATCAATTTTAGTCATCTCGCCTACTTTAATTAGAAAAAATAAAAAAGAATGGGCGCTACTTTGTCAGCAATCGGCTTTTCATTTCACGGCTGACGCCTGGCATTTTGGTTTACTCAGCCCTCGCCCTCAGCAGGTCAAGCAACATTTTTTATTGAAATTGGCCTAAGACCTCAATATTCTTTAGTTTTGTTCGTTGTATGCCTATGCGTTTTCTTTATATGGTTTTGGTTGTGCTGGGTTTTTCTCTTTGGGGAAGCCTCAGTTCTTGCAACAAACAAGTCATCCTTTCTAAAGCACACCTCGAATTTTCCACAGACACCTTGGTTTTTGACACTGTTTTCACGACCGTTGGCTCTACAACCAAAGCACTAAAAATCTATAACAACGACCAAAAAAGTTTAAAAATAGACGCCATTGAACTGATTGGTGGTGCTCAGTCGGTTTTTCGACTAAATATTGACGGCGTCCCAACTGACCTGCAAGAAGACCTTATTTTAGAAGCCCAAGATTCACTCTTTATTTTTGTAGAAGTCACCTTGAATTCAAACGGCGCAAACCAACCACTCATCATTGAAGATTCCATTCGTTTTCGGACAAACGGCAAAGACCAATTTGTCAGGCTTGCTGCTTGGGGCCAAGATGCCTACTTTCATTATACTAACTTTCAGGCCAATATTTTCGATCTCAATGAAGGCGTTTGGCCCAATGATAAACCGCACGTCATTTACGGCGCAGCTATCGTAGACTCTTCAAAAACGTTAACGATACCTGCCGGAACAAAAGTACACCTCCACAAAAATGCCATCCTCTATGTATACAAAGGAGCGCTGCAAATCGAAGGAGAATTAGGAAACGAAGTGGTTTTCCAAGGCGATCGCCTCGAGCAAGACTACCAAGATGTCAGTGGACAATATTACGGTATTTACTTTCATGAAGCCTTACCATCTAGTATCAATTACGCCATTCTGAAAAACGGCACCAGCGGCGTACATTTATACAGCGAAGCACCAAGTAATACAGGCTATACATTAGCACTCACGAATACCCAAATATATAACGAAGCGCGTTATGGCGTCTTTATCTATGCAGGAGCGCGCGTGAAGGCAGAAAATTGCCTCATTTCTCAGAATGGAACACATGCTTTGTTAGTGCTTCAAGGCGGGTCTTTTAATTTCAATCATTGTGATTTATTGGGCTATGGCGCCTCTACAAACCCAGCAGTCGGAATCAGCAACTATTTTACCAATTACCAACTCGAAGAAACCTACGTTTCAAGTATTGAAGAAGGCGTTTTAAAGAATTGTGTAATCGATGGGAATCTCAAAACTGAACTAGCCATTGATACCATTCAAATGACGGGGGTTGTCTTGAACTTTGATTTTTCTTACAGTCTTTTCAAATCTGAGCAAACCTATACCGATAGTTTTTACGGGAATAATATATTCTGGAATAAGGCCAGTGGTTTTAACAACCCCAGCGAACGCGATTTCACTTTTTCCTTAAACTCGTTTCTGAGTAATAACGGCATCTCTTCTAGCGTATTTAACGACATTTTAGGTCAGGCAAGAAACAACCCTCCCGATATCGGGGCCTATGAGTTTTAAAAAAGTATGATACAAAAAGAGAGGGCCGCTGCGCGGCCCTCTCTTTTTGTATTCAATCTATTTAGAACTAAACTTACGCAGTAGCAATCATGTTGTCAAGGACATCCATGACACTTTTTACTGCCTCCGCTGAATCTGCTAATAAAGCTTTCTCAGCATCGTTGAGTTGCAATTCAATGATTTTTTCGATACCATTTTTACCCAAAACTACTGGTACACCTAAGTAAATATCAGAATAACCATATTCACCTTGTAACCAAGCACAAACTGGGAAAATACGCTTTTGATCGCGGACAACTGCTTCAACCATTTGGGCAGCAGCTGCACCTGGAGCGTACCAAGCAGAAGTACCAAGTAATTTAACGATCTCGCCGCCACCAAATTTAGTGCGTTCGATGATTTCGTTCAAACGTGCTTCGTCGATCAATTCAGTAACTGGAATACCACCAACAGTAGTGTAACGCGGTAGTGGAACCATTGTGTCGCCATGACCACCCATCAATACAGCTTGGATGTCTTTTGGAGAAACGTTAAGTTCTTCAGCTAAAAATGCACGGTAACGCGCTGTGTCAAGAACACCAGCCATACCGAATACACGTGAAGATGGCATGTTTGCGTTAAGGTAAGCGCAGTAAGTCATGACATCTAATGGATTCGAAACGACAATGATGATAGCGTTTGGCGAGTATTTCACTACGTTTTCCGTCACGGTCTTAACGATACCAGCATTGGTTGCGATAAGGTCGTCACGAGACATTCCTGGCTTGCGCGGCAAACCTGAAGTAATGACTACAACGTCTGAATCTGCTGTACGCGAATAATCATTGGTTGAACCCACTGTACGTGAATCATAAAGATTAATTGGGGCTGTTTGCCAGATATCAAGTGCCTTGCCTTCAGCAAAACCTTCTTTGATATCTAATAAAACGATTTCATTGGCGATTTCTCTTGTAGCCAATACATCAGCACAGGTTGCTCCCACATTCCCTGCACCTACAACAGTTACTTTCATTTGCTTATGTTTTTTAATTGATAAAAGCGTTAGCGTGACGAATTTACGGATTAGTTAAGAAAAAAATAGCTTTTTTTGACAGGAATTCAAAAACACGCAACTTTAAAGGCAACCCTTTTGAGGTACCTGCGTTTTTAAGACATTGAAAATTGGAGCAGCAAAAAGAACTCAAGACAATTGTGGAGGCTTGCCTCAGGGGTGAACGACGCGCACAAGAGCGTTTGTTTCAGACCTACTACGGCAAAATGCTTGCAGTTTGTATGCGCTACCTCAGTGACCGAGACAGCGCACAAGAGATCCTTCAAGTTTCATTTTTAAAGGTCTTTGATAAATTGGAATTTTTTGATTTTACAGGTTCGTTAGAGGGCTGGATCCGTCGTATTGTCACCAATACGGCCATAGACCACCTTCGAAAAGCTAAAAAAGACCCATTCCTCAGCGACCAAGACAACGATTTTGTCACCGGTAGCTCAGACCCAATGGTTGAATCCGAACAGATTGCCCTACTCGACCTCAAAGCACAAGTTGCCATTGAAGCCATCGGTAAGCTGTCACCTGCCTACCGCGCAGTTTTTAACCTGTATGTCATAGAAGAACACACCCACAAAGAAATCGCCGAAATTCTCGGTATTTCCGAAGGAACTTCAAAATCCAATTTAGCAAAAGCAAAGATGAATTTGCAACGGCTTTTAAAAGAACAATTTACACTGATCGAAAAACGATGAAAGATCAATTTGAAAAAGATATCAAGTCATTAGTAGAAGATTTCTCCTATGACTACGACCCAAAAGCTTGGGAGGCGCTTTCTAAGCAACTTCCTCAGGCTAAAAGTGGTTTTTCTTGGTTGGGCAAGCTTGCCGTTGCAGCCATACTCAGCACTGCTGTTATTGCGTTTTACCTCAATTATAAACGTCAAAATACCAATTCAAACACTTCAAAAACCGAAAAAAGCGAACAAACACAAGTTGCTGCATTACAAGAAAAAAGAGAAAAGCTTTCTAAAGGTGCTAACTCGAAACTTAAAAACACAAAAAACAACGATCAAAATATAGTGCAGGGCTGCACATTTATTATCCCAAATGTTGAATCTATTTCTAGATCAAATCACCAGGATCACTCGACAATTGTTGAGCTAACCAATAATATTACAAACGGCTTATTAGAAGCAAGCACTGAAATTCCAATGCAGGCAGCGACATTGGTTCAAACGACGGTTGATAACCCAGCAGACCAAGCAGGCAATTATCCCCAAATTGAAGAAAATCAGGCGCAACCTTGTCTGCACAAAATTGCATTGAGTGCTGACCCAATCAGTTATGAAACAGGCGTTCCGGTTGTACACATCACTGCCGAAAGCAGTGCACAGCAAATTGACTGGACGAGCAGCAATGGTCAGCTCATCCAACAAAAGTCAAAAAGTATAGAACTCTATGCTTGGAATAAGCAAACTTACAAGGTCAGTGCAAAATTGTCACAAGAAGATTGCAATCTTTCAGAATCGATCCAGATTCAGCAAGACCAAACCTACAACCTGCTCGCAGTCAATGCCTTCAATCCGCAATCAAGAGATGAGCGCAATGCCCGCTTCATGCCTTATGCACTGACTATCCGCGATGTTCAGTTTCAACTCATCATCATTGATCCAGACAACGGCTCTGTACTTTACAAAACTTCCGATGCACAAAATGCCTGGGACGGTATTGACCAACGCAACGGCCAGCTCATCCCGGCTCAAAAAGCCTATATCTGGAAGGTCGTTCTCGAGAACCCATTACCCGGAGAAAAAAACACCTACACCGGAACAATCGTACGTATTTAAAGGCTCAAGACTCATTGGAATTGCTTACATTTGTTGAGCAAGAACCTGTGCAGACTCATGAGCATCATTCACGTATTACCTGACCACATTGCCAATCAAATTGCGGCCGGAGAAGTCATTCAAAGACCTGCCTCTGTGGTCAAAGAATTGCTTGAAAATGCCGTAGACGCCGGGGCTAGCCAAATTTATTTATTGGTCAAAGATGCGGGCAAAACCCTCATTCAAGTCGTTGATAACGGCAAAGGCATGGATGTCACAGACGCCGAAAAATGTTTTCTCAGACACGCTACCAGTAAACTCAGTAGCGCCAAAGATCTTTTTCAATTGCAAACCAAAGGTTTCCGTGGAGAAGCATTGGCATCTATTGCAGCCATTGCACACGTGACGCTCAAAACCAAACAAGCCGATCAAGAAACGGGCATCAAAATTGAAGTGGAGGGCAATCAAATTAAAAGTAAAAACCCAGCCATCTGTGACAACGGTGCTTCGTTTGAGGTTAAAAATTTGTTCTATAACGTTCCGGCGCGGCGCAATTTTCTCAAAAGCGATCAAATTGAACTCAGTCATATCCAAAATGAGTTTGAACGCGTAGCCTTAGCACACCCCGATCTTGGGTTTTATTTTATTCATAACAACCAAGAAATCCTAACCTTGCCTGCGGGCAATCTACGCATGCGCGTTTCCGGCATTCTAGGAAGAAGTAGCAATGAAAAGCTTGTTCCCATTGAAGAAAGTACCGACATTGTTCGGGTTTCAGGTTACGTAGGCAAACCTGATATGGCCAAAAAAACACGCGGTGAACAATATCTTTTTGTCAATCAGCGCTATTTCAAAGAGCCCTATTTTCATCATGCCATCACCAAGGCATTTGAAGGCATGATTTCCGAGAAGCATCATGCGAGTTATTGCATTTTTCTAGAGGTTGATCCTCAAAAAATAGATGTCAATATTCACCCGACTAAAACCGAAATCAAGTTTGAAGAAGACCGTTTTATCTACTCCATTTTACTCAGTAGCGTAAGGCAAGCACTCGGCAAGCACAATATTTTCCCTACACTCGATTTTGAGCAAGACACCGCCTTTGACGTACCATTAGCGGTTCGCAAATCAGAACCCACTGAACCTCAAATTGTAGTTGACCCAAGCTATAACCCCTTTGAAAGCACCAAGCAAGCGGTTTCAAATTCCTCGAGTAACTACAGTAGTGCTATCAAAAGTGCGGGCTTTGAAAAACAAACCATTGATGCGGCAGCTTGGCAAAATTTCTATCAGATTGAAGAACAAGAAGTTGCACAACAAAAAGAAATTTTCTCAGAGCAGCAAAACCAAGCTAACTACCTCATCCACGACAAGTATTTAATAAGCCCGAGTAAGTCAGGTTTTTTAGTAATTGATATCAAGAGGGCAAAAAATCGCATTCTTTTTGATCAAATGTTACAACAATTTGTGGCACAACCCCTGAGCTCTCAACAACTCTTGTTCCCATTAGAGCGCGAACTTTCCGGAGAAGCCAAATTGAGTTGGTCAGCCCAACAAAGTCTTTGGCAACAGCTGGGTTTTATGTACGAAATTCAAGATCAGCAACTGCTTATTCAAGGCGTCCCGAGCTTACTCACTGAGCAACACCTCGACGAATGCCTCGATCAACTCACAGACGCCGCTAACTACCGCGATATCGACAGCGGTGATATTGCTCATTTTTTAGTTGCTAAATTAGCCTATTTTGCTGCTAAGAATTTCAAAATTACACAACAAGAAGAGGCACTTGCACTTGTAGAAGATCTCTTTCAATGTGCCCAGCACAGTCATACACCGGCTGGCAAGACGATCATGAGCACCTTAACCTTTGACGAACTCGCTAAAAAATTCTAAAATGTTTCAGCACCTTCCACAAGTCACAAAAAACATCCTGCTACTCAACATTGCATTTTTTGTAGCGAGCCTCATTCTCCTGAGCCAAGGTATTGATCTGAACATGACACTAGGCGCGCATTATCTCAATTCGCCCTTCTTTGAGCCGTATCAGATTGTCACGCACTTTTTCATGCACAGCACCGATAACTTTCTGCATATTTTTCTCAATATGTGGCTTTTTGTCATGCTCGGTACTTACCTTGAAAGAATTTGGGGCCCAAAACGCTTCTTCATCTTTTATATCGTTAGTGCCTTAGGCTCATTTTTGCTCTATAACATGATTGGTTTTTTGGAAATCCAGAATCTCAAAACTCAGCTCGCACAACAATTTGACCTCGAGCAATTTAATTACTTCTTAAAACACACTGTAGACCTCAACGGAGATGTTATTGGGCAAATCAATCAGTACATCATCGACAATAATATCCAAGTGACTCCTGCTTTAAATAGTTATCTAGGAAAATCCATTACCCCGATGGTTGGTGCCTCTGGTGGTGTTTTTGGCATCATGACTGCCTTTGCTATTTTGTTTCCTAACACAGAATTCAGGCTTTATTTTGCCATCCCAGTTAAAGCCAAGTATTTAGTTACCGGTTATGTCGCATTAGAGCTTTATTTAGCCTTCCAAAACCAAGCTTCTGATAACGTTGCGCACTTGGCACACGTGGGCGGAGCACTAGCTGGTGCTATTTTAGTCCTGTACTGGAGAAAAATTGACCGTTCAAATTTTTGGTAATGCAACAACTCTGGCAACAACTTAAGTACCTGTACCAAAACGGCTCCATGACCGTTCGCTTGGTCATGGTCAATGTTGGCGTATTTGTACTCATCCAATTGATTAGTGCGTTTGAACGCTTGAGTGTTGTTGATCCAAGTTCTGCTGTATTTTCTCAAGATTGGATGCATTTTTTCTTTGCGCTTCCCGTGGAGCCAATAGGCGTGCTCCTCAAACCATGGACGCTTTTTAGTTCCTTATTTGCACATTTTGGCTTATTGCATCTATTCTCAAACCTCTTGTTTTTATTTTTCGCAGGCAACACCTATGAGCGCTTTTACGGCCCCAAACGCTTGCTGCATCTTTACATTATTGGCGGGCTGGCTGGTAACCTTACCGAAATTTTAGCCCATTTGTTATTTCCTGCGCTTCAAAACAGCAGCTTCTCCATTGTAGGGGCTTCGGGCGCCATCATGGCCATTTTCAGTGCCTTGGCTTTTGCCCAACCGCAACTACAGGTTCAATTATTCGGGATTTTTCCACTCAAGATCATTTTCTTGGCGCTCTTTTTCTTTTTAAAAGACCTCAGTTCACTCGGTTCTCCGGATCAAATTGCACATTTTGCGCACTTAGGCGGGGCGCTGTTTGGGCTGCTCAGCATTCAGCAATTTTGGCACATTCGTATGGCTCAACCATGGTTAGGCCTGAATTTTCAGACAAAAAAACCAAAACTAAAAGTCAAAAAAGGTGGCCGACCTCTCAACGATGACCAATACCGTGAACAGAAGCAGGCCAAACAAGCTCAACTTGACCAAATTTTAGATAAAATTGCCAAGCGCGGTTATGATGCCCTGAGCAAAGAAGAGAAAGACTTTTTATTTCAACAGAGCAAGGATGTCTAAAAAACGAAATATTTTATTGTCTGGGCCTTTTAAATTGGCCAGTGCCTTGAGCTTTATTGGCTTACTGCTCAGTTATTTAGCACCCTTCATTCACCCGAGCTCTATCCCTGCCCTGCCCTTCTTCGGCCTTAGCTACCCTATCTTTTTAGGGCTTACGATTTTCTGGCTGCTATTTTGGGGCTTTTTCCGTTCTAAATGGGCCATTTATAGCTTACTCGTTTTACTCATTGGGGGTAAACTACATTTTAGAAATTTTGCTTTAAGTAATGCCGCAAGCTCAAATTCTGAGCCTGGCCTTAAAGTACTCACCTACAACGTCAGGTTGTTTGACCTGTTTAATCCTGACTTTGAGGAAGCCTTGAAATCCCGCAACGAAATATTCGCTTATATCCGCAACGAACAACCCGATGTCCTGTGTCTGCAAGAATTTTACAGACAAGACAAGCCCACGCGTTTTGAAATCATGGACTCCTTAAATGCTCTGTTGCAAACCAAAGATTACCATGAAAGAAGTGCCCATAAAAGAGCAACCCGCGAAAACTATGGCATTGCCCTTTTCTCTAAGTACCCAATGATTGCACGTGGCGATGTCATGTTTGAATCGCAAGGTGTACAAGACTTCAACTACTGCATTTTTGCCGATATCGTTAAAAACCAAGACACATTTAGGGTTTACAACGTGCATTTGCAATCCATTCGACTCAATACCGACCCTCATATTGAAGGTGAAGAAGTGAAAACATACGGGAGTAAAAAAGGCGCCCTTGCGGTTTACCGAAAATTACGCGTAGCATTTGAAAAACGCGCCGAGCAAGCCCGACGTGTTGTGGAGCATTTTAAAACGTCTCCATATCCAGTGATTGTTTGCGGAGACTTCAATGACACCCCGATGTCCTACACTTACAATCAGTTCCAGCTATTCTTGCAAGATGCTTACAGATCTTGTGGCTGGGGGCTAGGCACCACCTATGTTGGCCGCTTGCCTGCTGGCCGCATCGATTATCTTTTCTATGGCCCACAACTTTATGTAACTGATTTTAAAATTCAGAAAAAGACCTCTAGTGACCACAGAGCCATTACCTGCATCTTTAAAAAACACCAATAATGATTGCGGTAATTGATTGCGGAAGCCAGAAAACGCCAGCGATTGCTTACCAAATCGAAGAATACATCGATGTTCAGATCATTCCGTTTTTAGATCTTAAACAAACAGACTTAAGTCCTTTTGAAGGTATTGTTATCTCAGGCGCACCCATTTTACTTACTGAAATTGACCCTCAGCCTTATCTCGATACTTTTCGCTGGATACTTGATGAAAACAGACCCATTTTAGGTATTTGCTTTGGTCATCAAATAATGGGTTTATTACATGGTGCTCGGGTTGCCAGAATGAAAGAGGACCGAGACTTTCAAGAAATTGAAGTCATTAAAGATGATATGTTATTTGAACGCCTCCCAGATGTTTTTGAAATGCAAGAAGACCACTGCGAACACATTTCCGTTCCTAAAAACTTTGATTTACTGGCTTGCTCTGACGCTTGTATCAATGAAGCCATGAAACACAACGATAAACTTCATTATGGCGTACAGTTCCATCCGGAGGTTTCAGGGAATTATGGAAATATTTTGCTAGAAAATTTTGCAGCGCTGGTCATGAGTCAGCAAAAAAAATAAGCAGTCAGTTATTTTCCAGACAGATGCAATAATCGCTGTTTATCAAGAACTATGATTTTGCGCGTTTGCACCTCGATGATCCCCTCTTCTTTGAAGTCTTTGAGTAAACGGATGAGCGTTTCAGTTGCTGTACCTACAAAATTAGCGAGATCTTCGCGGCTCAGGTTGATGGGCTCTTGATCAAAGACATCCATCAGGATAAGCATCGTAAAAGCCAAACGCTCACGCACAGATTTTTGGGCCATATTGGTAATGAAATCGGCGCGATCAGCGAGTTCTAACGAGAGCTCTTTGATGATGCCGTTTCTGAGGACCGGATTGGTATCCATGAGGTTCAGAAAATCTTCTTTGCCAATAAAGCAAATGTTGCTTTCTTCAAGGGTTTCTGCGCAAACTTTATAGGCTTCTTCGGTGAACATCGCCCTAAAACCCACCATTTCACCTGCTTTAGCAATATGAATGATTTGTTCTTTACCTTCATCGCCGCGTTTAAAGATTTTAACCTTTCCTTGATTGATACAAAAGACCCCTCTTGGAAAAGATCCTTCTAAGAAAAGTGCTTGGTGTTTTTTATAATAATTACAAGCTTTGTGTGCGTTCAAATGATCGATTTCGGCTGTATTGAAATGATTCAATAATGAACTGTGGCGACCATTACAGGTCTGGCAGGTAACATGCTTATGAGACTTATCTAGCATTGGGCTGAATTGCATATCAAATATAAAGAAAATAGCTGAAATTAGAAAGCTGACCAACGTCATTTTTTTGCAGTATTTTCTCTTGCAATTTTGTATCATGAATGCGTTAGAGCTCATCCAAAAATACAACGTACCTGGTCCGCGCTATACCTCGTATCCAACCGTTCCATTTTGGAAAGACAACAATATGCCGGCAGATAAATGGCTTAAAAGCTTGGTTCAGCAACAAGCACAAAAAGAGCAAACTACCCTAGGGCTTTACATCCACCTGCCCTTTTGTGAATCTCTTTGTACTTTTTGTGGCTGTCACAAGCGAATCACAAAAAACCATAGTATTGAACAACCTTACATCGAAACGGTACTTCAGGAGTGGGAAATGTATCAAAAAGTGCTACAACCGAATACGCAAATTGTAGAATTGCATTTGGGTGGCGGTACACCAACTTTTTTTGCCCCGCAAGCTTTAAATAAACTGATCACAGGTTTGCTTCAACACCAAAAGATTGACCCTAAAAACTGTGACCTCAGCTTTGAAGCGCATCCTAATTCTACAACCGAAGCGCAATTACTTACGCTTTATCAACTAGGTTTTCGTCGGGTTTCATTTGGTATTCAAGATTACGATCCAAAAGTTCAAATCGCTATAAACAGAGTTCAATCCTTCGAACAAGTTCAGGCCGTTCACTTATTGTCAAAAAACATTGGTTACACCAGTGTCAATCATGATTTAGTGTATGGCTTACCCTTTCAAAATTTAGAGGGTTTTAAGGCCACTATTGAACAAACCATTGCGCTGAAGCCCGAACGGATTGCACTTTATGGTTATGCACATGTACCCTGGGTAAAAGGCACAGGTCAAAGAGGTTACGACGAAAACAATTTACCAAAAGATGGCCAAAAACGTGCGCTTTACGAAATGGCTTATGAATTGCTCTTAGATGCAGGTTATCTTGCCATTGGAATGGATCACTTTGCACTGCCTGGAGACTCATTAGAAGTTGCTTTTCATAAGAAACAACTGCACCGCAATTTTATGGGCTATACACAACGCCAGACGGATCTCATGATTGGCTTGGGCATGTCTGCCATTTCAGATGTATGGCAAGCTTTCGCACAAAATGAAAAAAGTGTAGAACAATATCAAGAACGAATTGCAGCAGGAAAATTAGCTGTTTTTAGAGGTCACTTTTTAAATGAGGAAGAACTCCTAATCCGAAGACATATTCTTGATTTGATGTGTCATTTTGAAACCAAATGGGATCAACGCCTGCTCGGGCAAGGCTTTTATGAACCCATTATTTCAAGACTCCAAGAACTTGAGAAAGATGGCCTTGTGAATAGAAAACAAAATAGCTTGGAAATTTTGCCAAAGGGCTTTGCTTTTGTGCGCAATGTTTGCATGGCCTTTGACCTCGATTTACATGGACATCAATTTGACAAACCCTTATTTTCAGCAACAATTTGAGCCAGCAGCATTGTTACCATTGTGGGGATCAACTTCCGCTCAGACCAATCAAACAAGCTGAGCACGAATTTTGCTGTAATGGCTGTGCTAACGTCTTTCAAATACTTCAACAAAACAATCTTGGTTCTTTTTACAGCTATGAACCTATGGCCGGCACAAAGCCAAGAAAGGAACGCGCAGATCAATTTGCTTTTTTGGATCTTCCAGAAATCCAAGATAGATTTATTCAGTTTAAAAATGACCAGCAAGTCAAGGTCACCTTATCACTGCCGAGTATTCATTGTTCATCTTGTATATATTTATTAGAAAACCTTCATAAAATTGAACCTCGAGTGCGCCAAATTCAAGTGCATTTTGCTAGAAAAGAGGCCGCAATCACCTTTTCGCCAGAGCTGCCTTTTTCGGAACTCGCTACCCTCCTTCAATACATCGGTTATGAACCAGACTTCAGCAGGGTTGAGGGTAAAACAAAAAAAAGAAAATATACCTTTTTATTCCAGCTTGGCATAGCAGGTTTTGCCTTCGGATCTATTATGCTTTGGAGCACCCCTGAATATTTTGGCTTAGGACTAGACAACCCAAACTTCCGAAACTTTACTTCTGTATTGAGCTTTTTGGTGAGTATCCCTGTGCTACTATTTTCAGCCAAAGACTACTTTATTTCAGCATTTAAGGCCCTGCGTTCGAAAGTTATCAATCTCGACGTCCCTATCACCATCGGTATCATTGCCCTTTATTTACAGAGTCTGATTCAGATTTTCTCTTGGGAAGGTGCCGGTTACATGGATAGTTTTGCGGGCTTTATCTTTTTTTTATTGATCGGAAAGTGGTTCCAAAGCCTGACCTATTCATCACTGGCTTTCGATCGAGACTACACCAGTTTTTTTCCGGTTGCGGTTCAACGCATGGAGGGCCAAGTTAAAAATATTGTGAGCGTAGAGCAATTAGTTGTGGGTGATATCATGCTCATTAGAAATGAAGAAATCATTCCTTGTGATAGCTTTTTATTGAGTGAAGAGGCTTATGTAGATTACAGTTTTGTAACTGGCGAGGCAGTGCCCACCCATATTTTTAAAGGTGATTTGGTTTATGCTGGTGGGCAAATTCAAGGGCTTGCGGCTCAACTTGAAGTAAAAGCACTCACGAATCGAAGCCACTTAACACAACTTTGGAATGAAACCAGAAACAAAATTCCAAGCAATCAACTGATACGTTACCAAGATAGAATTGCCCAGTACTTTTTGGTGGTTTTACTGCTAATTGCGCTCGGAAGCGGCTTGGCTTGGTATTTCATAGATACCGCGCTCATTTTTAAAGTTGTCGTTTCTGTTCTTATCGTTGCTTGCCCTTGTGCACTTGCGCTTTCTGCGCCGTTTACACTTGGAAATACATTAAGGGCTCTTGGTAAATCAGGCTTGTACTTAAAAAATGTAACGGTAGTCGAGGCCCTTACAGGCATTGATATCATTGTATTAGATAAAACAGGTACGCTCACTGATCCTAACAGTTATCAGATAGATATCAAATACAACGATCTAGACGAGAGGTCTTTTGCTATTCTTGTAAATTTAGCCCGACATTCGACACACCCTTTTTCAAGAGCATTTGCGGCTCAAAATGAAAACATTCAAGGTATTGACCTTGAACACATTACCGAAACAAAAGGAGAAGGCATGACCGGTGTTATTGGCGGAGAAAGCTATCAATTAGGTTCAGCACAATTTACTGGGTTAGGTGAAAACATGGGCAACGAGCTCTATTTAAAACACAACGACAAAAAGGCGCAGCTCGTTTTCAAAAGTTCATGGAGAGCAGGAGCCATTCAACGCATATTAAATCAATTTCAAGCGAATCATTGCTTTGTACTCTCTGGAGATCAAAATCTTGATGCACCTATGCTCATTGACTTAGGGTTTAAAAGTGAAAACCTGCATTTCAACCTGAAACCTCAAGACAAAGCGCAAATGATTCAAAAATGGCAGCAAGAAGGAAAAAAAATACTCTTTATTGGCGACGGACTCAATGATGTTGGCGCATTAGGACTGGCCGAAGTAGGCATAGCCTTATCTGAAGATATGTTTCGATTTACCCCGAGCTCCGACGCCATACTCGATGCTAAATATTTAGACAAACTGCCCGAGCTTGTCCGTTTGGGTCGTTATGCCAAACGCGTATTGCAAATTTGTCTGGCATTTTCCTTGAGCTATAATATTTTTGGCTTGAGCTTCGCTATTTCAGGACAACTAACCCCTTTATTTGCAGCCATTTTCATGCCGGTTAGTTCCATAACAATCGTCCTACTAAGTACAGCGCTAGTCCAGTTCAAATTCCGAAGGCTATTCAAAAGCTGATATAAATCAGTTTTTTTCAAAAACGTGTGTCATTCTTCTTGCCGCTTTTCATCGTGAAATTTGCACTATGGGAATCGTATACCTTATGCTCACTATTAGTCTTGTCATCGCGGCATTCTTTCTCGGTTTTTTTTTCTGGGCTACTAAAAATGGGCAATTCGATGACGACTACGGGCCGTCTGTACGCATTCTCTTTGAAGACGAACCAACAACTAAAGATGTATAAATATGGAAGCAGAAAAGTTCAGTTATGACAACAAAATCGTGCGCAATTTTGCGTATGCTACTGTCATTTGGGGGGTAACAGGAATGTTAGTTGGGCTGATCGCAGCACTACAATTGGCCTTCCCAGATTTTTTCAACGATTACCTCGGTTTTAAATGGGTTTCTTTCGGTAGAATTCGTCCGCTGCACACCAATGCGGTCATTTTTGCCTTTGTTGGAAACGGTATTTTTACGGGCGTTTACTATTCCCTACAGCGTCTTTTGAAAACGAGAATGTGGAGCGATAAACTAAGCTATCTGCATTTTTGGGGTTGGCAATTGATCATTTTATCAGCGGTCCTGACCTTGCCTTTCGGAATCACCACTTCCAAAGAATATGCAGAACTTGAGTGGCCAATTGATATCGCGATAGCCCTCATGTGGGTTGTTTGGGGTTGGAACATGTTTGCGACCATCTTGGTGCGCCGAGTTCAACATCTGTATGTAGCCATTTGGTTCTTCATTGCCACGTTTGTAACCGTAGCCATGCTCCATATTTTCAACTCATTTGAACTTCCTGTTGCTTTCTTAAAAAGTTACTCTTGGTATGCTGGTGTTCAAGACGCGCTC
>JACCDG010424286.1_pt1 | contig 44906 bp, 41 predicted proteins | sample 7442471 | NCBI WGS metagenome assembly JACCDG01 (sample SAMN15323444, study PRJNA562643) | freshwater metagenome | isolation source: river surface water | place: USA:Blue River Watershed | collected 2017-08-17
AGGAAGAGAGGATGAAAAAAACCGGAGCATCCCCGGTGCGGGCTGTGAGGATTTTTTTCATCCTCTCTGACGAAGGCGTAGGCCATAGATGGTTGCCGCAGTAGCTTTTCATTCTGTTAGAGGCTCTAAGTAACCGTAGTAGAAAGAGAATCTAGGTTAGTCGCTTCGGCAATCCAAAACTAAAAACGCTGCCCACCCCAAGCTCGCTTTCCGCGAGCAAAAGTCCTCGGTGAGCATCTGAAATCCGCTTTGCGATCGCAAGGCCTAGGCCCGTGCCCTGCTCGGGCGTTCCACTCGAGCGTTCAGCCCGATAAAAACGCTCAAAAATCTTTGTCAGATCCTCAGGAGGTATGCCGGGGCCGCGATCTTTGATTCGAACCCAATTCCAATCCGCCTCACTCGAAACCGTGACCTGGACCGAGGGCGAATACTTGATCGCATTCTCGATCAGCGACTGCAGCAAAGTCTTCAGGAGATCCGCATCGCCTTGAACCTCAAAATCGGGCTCCCCGTGTTCTGTATCGATATCAAATCGGATGGCTACCCCACGGGTTTTCGCAAATGGTGTGAGCCGAGAAACAGCTTCGAGCGCGACCTCGTCTAAGCGAACTGGATCAATCTCAAGAGCCGCCTCCCCTGCGTCGACACGCGCCAAGAGCAGCAGATCCTGAACCATTTTTGAGAGGTGCTCGAGCTCCTGCGAAGCACTGTCAAAAAAAGCAGGCACCTCCGAATCCGACGGAGGTCGCTTGCGAATCAAATCCAGCTCGCCCCGCAAAATCGCAAGCGGTGTGCGCAACTGGTGAGAGGCATCGGCAACGAACCGCTCCTGACTCTGAAAAGCCTGCTCCAAGCGATCCAGAAGCCCATTGAGGGTCTGCGCAAGCTCTCTGAGCTCATCGTGAGCAGGCGGCACTGGAATACGATCCGAAAGCTTAGAAGGACTCAAACTCCTGGCCTTCACGATCATCGCTGACACGGGAGCGAACGCTCGTCTTGAGAGGTAGAGGCCGCCAAACGCAGCCACGATCAAAGTGAGCGGAATGAGAATCAAGAAAAAGGTAATGAGCCCCTGTGTCTCTTGCTCAACCAAAGTGAGCGGCACCGCTATCTGAAGCAAGAAACTTACGTCATCATTTTTCTGAACAAGGTAAGTCAGAAGTCGATAAGATCCCGTCTGCGAGGTGCGAATCCCCTTGCGAGAAGCAGCTCCTGCCGCCGCCGCAGGAATCTCTGAAGAAGGGATCGTGCGAAACACTGCGCTCTGAGTCCGTGTCAGCCGGAGATCCTTGGCTGAGTGTGGCAGCTCGAAGCGCCCCAGGCTTCGAGAGCGCGCAATAATGCGGCCATCCAGCGTAGATAGCTGAACGTAGGCGCTACCCACTGAAAACGGAAAAATCTTCCCTCCCGCGGATAAGACATCGGGAGTGACCGAGAGATTACCAAAAAGATCGACCTCGATCCCTTGGGCGACATCGAGAGCGTGATTAAACAGATCGGCGTCAAACTCGGACTGAATATTCTGCGTAAATACCCTAAAAACAAGCGCGCTAAATGCGATCAGCGTCACACCAAAAATTGCCACGAACAGGACAGTCAGGCGCGTGCGCACCCCCCCTGGCAAGCGAGATAGCCAAAGTGGCCGTTTACTCCGAGCGGAGAACATACCCCGCTCCGATCACGGTATGAATGAGTTTAGTCTTGAAAGGGTGATCCACCTTCTTGCGTAAAAGGTTGACGTAAACATCGATCACATTGCTATCGCTGTCGAAGTGCACATCCCAAACATGCTCACTAATTGCAGTTCGTGAAAGCGGACGATTGGGGTTGCGCAAAAAATACTCCAGAAGCGCAAACTCCTTGGCAGTCAGCCTGATCTCCTTGTCCTCACGCTTGACCTTGCGAGAAACCAAATCCACCTCAAGATCAGCGAATCTCAAGACGGAAGCCTCAGAAGATCCACTCGCTCGCCGCATGAGCGCGCGAATACGAGCCAAAAGCTCATCAAACGAAAAAGGCTTAGTCAGGTAGTCGTCCGCTCCGGCATCCAAGCCATGCACCTTGTCTTTGGTCCCACTCAAAGCGGTTAACATGAGAATGCTGCCTTTGAATCCATCGCGCCTGAGATGGCGAGCCGTATCGAGGCCGTTCTGATCGGGAAGCATGACGTCGAGAATGATGAGGTCGTAGGGATTCTCTGCTGCTAAGACCTCGCCTGCGCCGCCTGTTTCGGCTGCATCCACGACATGACCGGCCTCCGTGAGACCCTTCTTGATGAAGCTGAGCATTTTTTTCTGGTCTTCCACTACCAAGATTCGCATAGGGATCCTTTCTCCTCAGCCGGAGTCACAGCCCGATCGTGCCTTTGTATTCTCGGGGATCGTCTACAACTCAGCCTTGCATGGGCTCTCACTTAGGTCTTTCGAACCGTTATAACACAGGCCGCTCCCGTTGAAACCTCTGCCCATGGCATGACGGTTGCTGAGCTTGTTTTATTATGAAAACTCACGACTTGTTACATCGGGTCAGCACTAGAAAGTTCGAGATTTTCCTGATCGGAGCCTTAGCGATACAGCTCGGATCAGTTGGCTGCTCCTCCCCTGGCAAACGCACCGCCTTCGGCGCAGGTGCAGGCGCAGCAGCCGGTGGAGCTGTCGGCGGCGCTGCTGGCGGCTGGAAAGGGGCAGGTATCGGTGCAGGCATTGGTGCCATTGCCGGCGGAGCAGTGGGCAATTACTTAGACAAACAGGCCAAAGAGCTCGAAAAAGTAGCCGACACCAAGCGCACCGCGAACGGCATCTTAGTCAATCTCAAGAACGACCTCTTGTTCGACACGGGCAAAGCAAACCTCAAGGCAAGCGCGCAAACCCAACTAACGCAGCTAGGTGAGATCTTAATAAAGTATCCCCAAAACCGAATCCGCATCGAAGGATTCACTGACTCCACGGGCAGCCCGGACTTCAATGAGCAACTCTCCGAGCGCCGTGCCGAGTCTGTGCGAGAGGTACTGTCACAGCAGGGGGTATCGCCATCTCAGATGAGTGTCGATGGCTATGGTCCTTCGCGCCCCGTTGCAAGCAACCAATCAGCTGTGGGACGCGCTAAGAACCGACGAGTCGAGCTCTTTATCGATGTGCCGGAAGCTAATATAAAAAGTTAAATACATATCATTTAAAAACTTAAGACAACCTCACACTCTGAGTCTTAAGACCTGACAGCCATGGACTTTTCTCACTTTTCGAATGCAGCTTTAACCCTTCTCTACTGCGAGCGGAGTAACTCGAGCTGCTCCATAAAAATTCTCGGCATCCACCGCAAGTGCACTGAGCCGCCCTCATTTAAACGAGGAGGATCCTACTCACCCCAAGGCCAAGAACTCAGCTACAAACCCAGGAGCGGGTTGCTCTTTTACACGGTCCGGCGCACCTTGCTGCGCGATCTTGCCTTCGTTAAGCACGACGACCTCGGTTGACATCTCAAACGCTTCGCGCTGATCATGGGTCACATAAAGAATCGTCAGCCCCAGCTTGCGATGCAGGTCCCGAATCTCACGCCTCATCTCGGCTCGAAGCCGCGCATCGAGGTTCGACAAAGGCTCATCGAGCAGCAGAACCGGTGGCTTCATGGCCAAGCCGCGCGCCAGAGCCACACGCTGCTGCTGGCCTCCCGAAAGCTGGTGGGGATATCGGTTTCTAAGATCCCCCAAGCGCACCAGACCTATCGCCTCGTCCACGACTCGACTGCGCTCAGCCAAATTGACAACGCTGCTTCGCTTGAGTCGCAGCGGATAGCTCACGTTCTGCTCGACAGTCATATGCGGCCACACTGCGTAGGACTGAAACACCATTCCGAGCCCGCGATCCTCGGGGGCTACATTCACTCGCGCGCGGGGCTCCCCGGCGCGGCGCTCGAAAACAACGCGATCACCGATCTGGATCACACCACTGGTAGGCTCTTCCAGACCAGCCACCATTCTCAGCAACGTCGTTTTGCCGCACCCACTGGGCCCCAAAAGCGCTACAAACGCGCCATCAATAATTTCTAGAGTCATCGGCTCGAGCACTTGCTTGGACCCAAAGCACTTGGTTACTTGATCAAACCTAAGCAGGCTCATAGCTTTTCCTCCGAGTCAAAAACCCGCCCATAAGCGCTACAGTGAGCAGTATCCAAGCCAACGCCGCAGCCGAGGGTTGATCCGCGTACTCTTGCAGATCGAAAAGCACCGTCCCCAAAGTCGCAGCGCCTGGTCCCGTCAACAGGACGCTCATCGTGAGCTCCGTGACCATCGGCAAAAGCGTGAGCAAAAACGCCGCCCCTAGACTCTGCTTGAGAAGCGGCGCCCAGATCCCCACCAGGAGCTCACGCGTGCCTGCCCCACACACTCGGGCGGCCTCCTCGAGCACGGGATCGACCTGCCCAAATGCCGTCACCATCTGGCGGGCACCCACTGCTGCATACTTGAGACTGTAGGCAAACGCCAAAAGCAGCATAGGCTGATTCAGAGGCAACCCCAAGCGCGAGAGCACGGCGGCGCCAAAAACCACACCCAGCGCCAGCACAGTACCTGGCGTCGCGAACGGCACTCCCAGAAGCTCAATCATCCAGCCCGATAGGCGCCTCACTCGCGGCAGTCGACTTCGCTTGGCCAAAAAGCCTAGCCCAAAACCCAGCGCGGTCACAGACATCGACATCCCGACCGCCAACACAAAAGAATTAAATACAGCCTGTTTAAAATCTCCCAGCGTCAACACATATTGCAGATGCTTCAACGTCCAGTTGGCGGGGTCGTAATCTCCAGCTACCGGGGCCAACGCAGAAATCCCGAGCGCAACCCAAGGCAAAGCCACCGCCATTGCCAAATAACCCCAAGAACCAAGTGCCGCCGGCCCCTTGAGCGTGCCCAACCTCACTACTGATCGACGTGAAGAACGCCCTCCCGAAATCGCACCGCCAAAGCGCATATCTCGCCTGCGCGATAGCCAAGCCGAAACACCCAATACAGCCAAGGCTAGCGCCAACAACAACGCCGAAAGCCGCAAACCCTCTTCCAATCCACTTATGCCGCCCAATTTGATCTTGGAGTAGATCAGCGTCGTAAGCGTCATCTGGCGCACTGGCAAACCCAAGATCGCAGGCACGCCAAACGAAGATACCGCATACAAGAACGCGAGGCACATTCCGTTCAAAAGCGCGGGCCAAAGCAGAGGCAAGCTGATATCTCGGAAGACACGCCACGGGCGCGCCCCACTCATTCGCGCGGCCTCTTCGAGAGCGGGATCCAATCGATCAAACCCAGCTCGAAGCTCGAGATAGGGAAACGCGCAAGCTACCGAGGCTTCCACAAATACAATCCCCCAAAACCCATAGCTCCCCTGAGCAGGCAAAAACGCCTTCAATAGTCCCACGGTTGGATTACCCAGAACCACCCATGCCATGCCCAACAAATACGCTGGCAACGCATAGGGCACTGCAAGCATCCCGCTCAGGCTCCGCCCACCCGGCAAGTCCGTTCGAGATACCAGCCAAGCCAGGATCAATCCCGCAGCTCCTGCTAGAGCAGACACCGCAACGGCCATTGCCAGAGTATACAGCGTTGCTTGCAGCACCACGGAGCTCACAGTCCTTTCGCCTAGTGAAGCACGACTTCCGAGAACTTGGCCTTGATCTGATCTCGTTGGCCAAAAAGCTCGCCCAAGACCTGAGGCGACCACTTCATCAAGCCACCGGCCGCTAGCTCTGCCCAAGGCTTCGCTCCTTCAGGCGAAGGAATGCTAGGAACCGGCGAATACATCCACCCCCCAACAATCGCCTTCTGAGCATCATCCGTGAAGAACCACTCATAGACGAGCTTACTGAGCTCTGGGTTTTTTGTCCCAGCGAGAATCGCGATTGGGCTAGGCACCTGGACTGCTCCATCGCTCGGATAGACGATCTTAACTGGAGAGCCTTTCCTGCGCGCTTTCAGAATATTCTCAAGCAGCACCGCACCCACCGGACGCTCACGCGTCTCGATGCGACTGATCACAGAACTGTTGCCTCCTGCTGCAACCAGCTCAAACTTGCGAAGCGAAGAGAAGTACTCCCACCCATAGAGTTTTGACAACATCGCCACAAACGTAAAGTTCGTGCCCGACTCGAGCGGGCTTCCCATGGAGAGCTTGGATTTCCATTTCGAATCGGACAGATCTTTCCAACTCTTGGGCACCTCTTCTGGCTGATAAGCTTCGCCATTGTAGCCGATCACCATCACGGGCACGCGAACCGCAGCAAAAGCATGGTCGGGATCTCTCAGCTGGGCAGGAATTTTCTTTGCACCCGAACTCTCGTAGGACAAGAGCTTGCCCTGTTTTTTTAGATCATAATACCAAAACGGATCACTGGTCATGATGATGTCGGCCTGCGTACCCCCCGCGGCCATCTCTGCAGTTATCTTGGCCGCGATGTTTTCGCTGCCACCTTGAAACCACCGCACGTCGACGTCCGGAAGCGCCTTCTGAAGCAATGGCTCCATCTCGGCTATCACCTCTTTATAGAGGCTCGTGTAAATCCAAACCGTTCTCTTGTCCTCGCAGCCCGTCATTGCCAGCACCTGCAACAACCCCAAGAAAACGATCGCCCAACTTTTGATCATCTGTAACCCCCGCCCCATTCCGCACCGACCTATCACTGACCCCATTGTAACGCAATGCAATATAAGCTAAATTTGGATCGATCCAGGGGGTTCGCACGCCCTGATTTTGATCCAAAGCATGCGATCTTGAATCGAGCTGAAGAGGTCGAAGCTCCAGAATAAAGACCCACCTTTAGTCTCAGGATTTAACACTTTTCTTTCGCATTCCAAGGCATTAGATTCGCGTTCTTGAATAGCCTGAACGAAGGAGTGCCGCCCTTGAACCACGTTTACGTGACCTACCCTGAACCTCATCTCGATCGAATGAGAAAGATTCTGGCAGCCCATCCCGAAGTCAAAAATCTCACCGGCTACACCCCGACAACCTCAGTCTATGTATTTATCATTGTCGCACTGCAGATAATGCTTTGCTTTGCCATGCAGAGCCTTCCCATGTGGGGTGTTTTTTTGGCAGCCTATACAATAGGCGCCGTAGCCAACCATGCCCTCTGGGTTCTGATCCATGAATGCACCCATAACTTGATCTTCAAAACCTCTCTCGCCAACTCGTGGCTGCAAATCTTCGCCAATCTTCCGATTATTTTTCCGACCGCGATGTCCTTTCGCATGTTTCATATCAAACACCACCTTCATCAGGGCGACTTCGACCGCGACGCGGATCTGCCGCGCCCAGCAGAGGCGCGCCTCGTGGGCAACTCGGCCTTAGGCAAATCCCTATGGTTGCTTTTCTTCTTCGTCTCGCAACTAGCGCGCGTGCCCTCGATCAAAGGTATCGAAGTCATCAATCGCTGGGTTCTTGCGAACTGGATCATCGAACTGACTTTCTTGGCCAGCATCACTTGGTTTGCGGGCCCAAACGCGTTGATTTATCTCGCTCTTTGCAGCATCTTCTCGATCGGACTTCACCCCCTGGGAGCTCGTTGGATTCAGGAGCACTACATCGTGCACGAGAAGCAAGAGACTTACTCCTACTACGGCCCGCTCAATAAGATCGCCTTCAACGTGGGCTTTCATAACGAGCACCACGACTTCATGGGCGTGCCATGGTCGCGCCTACCTAAGCTTCGTGCGATCGCACCAGAGTTTTATGATTCGCTCTACTGGCACAAATCGTGGACCCAGCTTTTGATCCGTTTCTTGTTCGACCCCAAGATGAGCCTGTTCAGCCGAGTGATCCGCGGCAAATCCGCCGCTCAAGAAGCGATTCATCAGGGCACACTCGCGACGGAGAGCGCGCCCGCGAATGCCGATGGGCTGACCCGCTCGGCGGCGCCCAAAAACTCTGTCCAAGTGGAGGCTTGACCTCTGAATCGTTTTACGCGTTTTGGATCCACGCTTGCTTTACTTCTTCTGCAGAGCGGTTGCGCGCACTATTACCTGCCAACACCTCAACTCGAATCTCCTGAAACACTGGGCCTAGACCAGGTGGCTCGCGTCGAGCTCCTCGGGACTCAGTCGGGACCTGACCTCATTGCCGATGCCCAGACACAGCCCGCAGACGCGGAGACGGGCCAAGTTCCTGACCCAGCTCTTCAATCCTCAATGTTAAATTTTGTTTTTGGCGCGATGGTGCGAGTCGCTCACAACTTGGATGTAGGGGTAAGATTTCAACCCTCTGCTCCGCTTTTGGGACGAGTTAAGTACCAGTTTTACGGTGTTTCAGAGTCGGATGCGAAGAAAGGCAGCTTCTCGGTTTCGGGACTTGGCTCGGCGGGACTCTTGATCGGCTCTGCTTCAAGCACGGCCGCTACGACATCAACCCATGCTGCTGCCTCAGGCAATGCGATGCTCTACACGTTTCAAGGCGCAGTGATTGGCGGATACCGCTTGGGTGAACGGCATTTAGTATCGCTCGCGCCTTTTTTGGCTCTTGCAGGACTCTCGGGTACGGGCGCCACCGAGGGCAGTGGTTTCCGATATGGGCTTTCGCTGGGATATCAATACCAAATCGAGTCGTTGTTCTTCAGAGCGGACGCAACCTACGCACTGGGATCTTTTAACGTGCCAGCGGGAACGCGAAACGCGGGTGGGATTTTTCCGGGCGCAGTCTTTGGGTTTAGGCTCTGATGAGATTTTTAACCGATGCGATCCGGTCCGACTGGGTACCAGGCAGACCATTTAAAACAGGGCAACCCCTTTGGAACTGAGAACTTCGACTGCTTGAACAATTGGAACCTGGGGCAAGACTGCAAGCCCTGGCTAGATAGTTGCCCTGGGATATGCCATGCATGAGTCAACGGATCGACACATGCCACATGACCCCAAGCTGATCGCTTTTACTCGCACAGGCCTGCATTGTCCTCAAGGCGGTTTTCACATCGACCCCTCGCGGGCCGTGGATATCGCTTTGATCACGCACGCACATAGTGATCATGCGAGACCTGGATCCAAGCGCTATCTTTGCGCGCAAGACTCGGCCGGATTGGTCCGAGAACGCCTAGGTCCTTCGATCAAACTCGAAGCGATACCTTATGGACAAACCATTGAATTAGGTGCGACGCGCGTGTCGTTTCACTCGGCAGGCCACATCCTGGGATCTGCACAAGTGAGAATCGAGCATGAGGGCCGCGTCTGGGTGGCCTCGGGCGACTACAAACGAGACTTCGACCCGAGCTGCGCACCGTTCGAAGTCGTGCCTTGCGATACGTTCATTACAGAAGCTACGTTTGGGCTTCCGATCTATCGATGGCGCGCCTGTGCAGATGAGGCCCGAGATATCTATGATTGGTGGCAGACCAACGCACGCCAAGGGCGCACCTCCCTTCTCTATGGCTACGCGCTAGGAAAAGCTCAGAGAATACTGGCCGAGCTCGCACCTCTCGTTGAGGAAGGCGAGGGCGATCATCGAATTTTTGTGAGTGACTCGGTCGAAAGCCTGAATCATCACTATCGCGAGGCGGGCATTCGGCTCGCGGCGTGTGAGCTACTGGGGCGAGACACCCATGGAGTCAATGCGCGAGGCTCATTGATCATCGCTCCTCCTGGACTTGCCGGCTCAGGACTGATGAGCCGCATCGGCAGTGACTTTGAGACCGGGTTTGCGTCGGGCTGGATGCGTGTCGGACGCACTCGTCAGGGTCGGCGCTATGACCGGAGTTTTGTGATCTCAGATCACGCCGACTGGCCAAGCTTGCTTCGAACAGTGCGCGAGACGGGTGCGCGGCAAGTCTTCGTGATGCACGGCGAGAACGACACGCTTGCTCGCTATCTCAGCGGCAGCATGGGCCTGGATGCGCGACCCATCGAGGAGCTGCGAGCATGAAGAGATTCATCGGACTTCTCGAGCGACTTCAGTTTAGTCCGTTTAACCGTGACCTTCCGTCAGACCTTGCTGAATACATGGCGAGCGAAAGCTCTGACGACATCGCTTGGACATTGCTTCTTCTTTCGGGCAGCCAATTGGGTGAGCTTCTGCCGCTCAGACAGCTGAGACAGTGGGTGCTTGCAGAAACTCAGCTTCCGGAATGGCTCTACCAGGAGTGCCTAGAACGCGTTCAAAATCCAGCTGAGTGCCTAAGTCTACTTACAGATTTGATCAAGCCGTCAGCTGGGACGGAAAGTAGCCTGGCATTGAACGAATGGATCGAAGTCATCCTTCCCTTCCGCCAATGGACAGCGCAAAACCAGTTGAACCAACTCAAAATCTGGTGGAGCGCACTCTCATTGGCCGAGCTGACGCTCGTGCACCAGCTTTTGACCGGACAGTTCAATGCCCGCGTCTCCAAGCGCACAATCGAACTAGCGCTCTCGAAAGCTTATGACGACGAAGGTCGCAAAGGGCTCGCTGCGCGTGTCCTGGCAATTCGGACTCGACTAGGTGAGTCCGTACCCATGACTCAGCTTGAGCTATGGACCTGCCCTAAGATTCCATCCTCATAGCCTCTTCGTTGCGAGAGTTCCCAGCGAGCCCATAGCTGAGGCCACACGAAAAAAGAACGCGATTGCGAAACTCAGCCGCGTTGAGCATTAGTCTTATGCGAGAACGACGACCCAGGCTAGCTAGGCAACTGCAGCAGAACGAATGATGAGAACAGGCCCTAGCCAAAGCGCTTGGTTAGATACTCGTTGATATCTGCAGATTCGTACATCCATTCAAACTTGCCTTCATTTTCGATTCGCAGGCAAGGAACCTGAAACTGACCGCCCCCAGCCACGAGCTCTTGGTCATACTTTTTGTCGCGCTTCACGTCCCGCATCTCGATATTCAACCCCAAGCGCTGGATGTTTCTCCGCACGATGACGCAAAACGGACACGCCTGAAAATGATAGAGTACAAGAGATCGGGTTTGCCGATCGATCTCGACTTGATCTTTATCGCTACGCATACGAACCTCCGGAGAAAATAGCCGATCAATGAACAAAATGATCGGTCCCAAAATCGCGCGCACTGCTCTAAAAAAATACTTTATGACCAAGTTTTACTCTCCCATTGTTGATCAAAGAGGCGATCCCGCCATTCAAGCAAATCAGCAAACTCGCTCGCGAGCGATGGAGTTGACCAGCAACGCCGCATCCCTACCCCCATCGTCACATAAGGATGGCGCTCGACCGGACTGACCCCTTGGAGAACCACAGCCATCGCGATATCTGCGTAGCTCAGACGATGATCGATGAGATGCGTTCCGCCACCTGCCCTCAGTTTTTCTCGCAAAAAGGTCAGAACATTCCTAATCCGCGTTTCGTACTTGGCCTCCGCAGAGGCATCGACTTGAAACTCACTCTTGATATACGAAATCCCGAGCCGAGCCACTCCGCTGAGCGGCTTGCGCAACCAGCTCGGCACGTAAGGAGGTAGCGCATCCGCACGCCCCTCGATATTTCGGTCGAGCCGGATCAACAATAGGGCTCGAGCCGCGTCGAGGGCTGCCTCACTCTGGTCATTGAACTCTTTGAGCTCAACAAGACGCTCGCCGGTAAAAAGCTTTTGCTGGCCCTTGGAGTCTGCAAGTATCGCAATTTCCCAAGAATCCATGACGACCGGAACAGAGGACTTGTGGTCTACCCAAACTGGAACCGTAACCTCGCCAGAAAAACGGCGCGTCTTCAGCCTCAATGCAGGCATCCCGATTAGAATCTCGTGCTCAATATATCGATACGGCACACGATGATGATCCAACGCCCACCGAGCTTTGAACGTCCAGGGTGAAACATTGATGCCGATCAGATCGCCACTCATCAAGCTATATTCAGAAAGTTGACGCACAAATCCAATGAAATAATAGGCAAGTGAAGGCTCCGGTTGCTCATAGAATCCCTCGCATGCTAAAGCTCACGAAATGCTGCAGCGCAAGCCCAACACTCTTCGAAACCTGCATATCTTGACCCAGTTTGCTCTCCTCTTTAACTTAGCTGTGATCGTTTGGGGCGCCTATGTTCGAACGAGCGGCTCGGGCGCTGGCTGCGGAAGCCACTGGCCCCTCTGTAACGGCGAAGTTATCCCCCGCTCCCCCGAATTAGCAACGATGATTGAATTTACTCATCGCATCACCTCCGGCATGTGCCTGATATTTGCCGCAGTCATCGCGTGGATGGGTCGAGTTGCTACTCAAGGCTCCATTTTGCGTCGTGGATCGCGTGCCGTGCTTTTGTTTACTCTCAGCGAAGCGTTGATTGGAGCGGGGCTGGTGCTCTTTGGATATGTTGCGCTTGATCCGTCGCTGGGGCGTGCGATTTCGATTTCTCTACACCTGGCTAATACTTTCTTACTCCTCGCATCGCTCACAGTGACGGAGAGAGCAGCTCATCAAGCACGTTTCGGCGAAGCCGCTATGACTTGGAAAAAATCCGGCCTATCGAAACTTTCGACGACTGCCCTAGGCTTGATGCTTTTGGTGGGCGTCATTGGCGCGCTAACGGCATTGGGCGATACCCTTTTCAAAGCGACGAGTTTAGCTCAAGGGTTTGCCCAGGATTTTGAGCCGTCGAGTCACTATTTGCTGAAACTGAGGGTTTTTCATCCTCTGCTCGCAGTATTGCTCGGAGTGTTCCTCTTTTATTTTGGAGACAAAGCCGTTGAGGAACGACCACACGATACAAAACTTGCACGCTTGAGCTTTTCGCTAAAAGCCTTAGTCGCGTTTCAACTCGTACTCGGTACGGTCAACCTCGTTTGGCTAGCTCCTACGGGGCTGCAACTCTTTCACTTACTGACGGCCGAGTTCCTTTGGATTTGCCTGGTCATGGTGGTGGCACAGCTCCATGGTTTGGGCGATGAGAAAACTCAAGAGTGTGTGGCGAACCTACCTAACCCCTTGACGACCGCTGCAAGCGCATGTGTGAGCTTGCCTGAGAGCGCGTCGAATCCTGCCGACGGATCTCGAGTCTCCTCGTCCATATAAAGCTTGCGGTTAAGCTCGATCTGGATCGTTTCATGTCCCGCTTCGGGGCGACCGTAGCGTTGCGTGATGCGTCCTCCAATATAAGGCCAATTGTAGGCGATCTTGAGTCCTTGCGCCTCAAATGAAGAGATCACAAGATCTTTGAACTCGGTGGAAGCGCTTTTTCCCTTCTGATCGCTGATGACGACGTCAGCTCGATTCTCGCCGGAGTCGACGTGAGCGGCAGTGCCCTGCGAGGGCATACTGTGGCAGTCGAGATGAAAAACTCGCGTGTGAGAAGGATCGATGCGCTTTCTAAGCTCAGTGACTTTGCGATCGATCTCATTATGAAAGGTGTCGTGATAGTCGCGCACTAGACGATCATGAAGATCACGTGAGATCGGGCGGTTCATGATGCGATCACCCCGAGTGGTCATGACCCAATGAAAGCCTTTGCTGAATTCACCGCTGGGAGCCTCAACGCCTTCGACTGCGTCAGCGTCGATATCGTCCGGATATCGGTTTAGGTCTGCTACGTACCTATGTACGCATGTAACTAAGGCAGGCAGCGAGAGCTGGCGCGTTAGTGGCGCATAGAGCCGATCAACGAAGCGATCGACATCGGTCAGCATGATCCCCTGGGAAACACCCTTGAGCCAGGTGGCTTCGGGCGGGATGATCTCTCCGCTATGGGGAATAGTGAGAAACAGTGGAAGTTTTGGATGATTGGCACCTAGCCAGCGAAGAGCTTGCATCTTACCGAGCACTTTCTCACAGCTACTGGTGTCGGACACCGGTAAAAAATACATGCACCACCTAGATTCATGTGAACTTTCGCAAGAATCTCCGACTTTTCATTATCGTCTCGTCCCTTTCAGGTCACCCTGGAGAATGTTATTCAAAGCACAAATGCACTCGCCCACTCGACCCATCTTTGACGCTCTTGCCTCCCAGTTGCCCGCTTCGTCAGAACTTCTGTGGCTTCCCGAAGAAGAAAGCGCCGAAGCTGAGTCCTGGTTTGCTTCACGAGGCGTGAAAATCGATCTTCAGTCTCGCGTAACTCCCCCATTGCTGGATCTGCGCTGGATTCACCCTTCTAAAGAAAAGTTTGATGCGATCTGGTGCGGAAAATCTCTCACCGCATTTAGTCTCGAAGACGTGCAAAGAGTCGTAGCGAGCTTATTTCGAGGACTTAAACCTAAGACCGGCGTCCTTGGACTTCTCTATGCTGAAGGTCAAACCTCTCAAGAAGGAACATCCACGACCCATCGTTACGGCGAGACGGCGCTCGCGGCGCTGCTCAAACAGAACGGCTTCGCGATACAGCAACGAGGAGAACTGCCTCGGAACAATGACAAGGAAAAATGGGTCGCTCTGATCGCTCGCCGATGCTAAACTCAAGTCAGTGCGGCAAACACGAAGTATCCACACCATCGATTGCCAGTACCTCCATCCTCAGTTTGCAGCTGCCTATTTACTGACAGATGGAGACGAAGCGGCGTTCATCGATAACAATACCGCTCACTCGGTTCCGGCGTTACTCAGTGAACTCAAACGCTCAGGGCTAGATCCTGAGCAAGTGCGATATGTCATCATCACTCATGTGCATCTCGACCATGCAGGTGGCACGTCTGCGCTGATGAACGTATGTCCCCAGGCGCAGCTCTTGGCTCATCCAAGAGCCTCCAAGCACATGATCGATCCATCAAAGCTGGTCACCAGCGCGCGCCATGTTTATGGAGACGATGCCTTCGAAAAACTCTATGGGCAGATCGAACCAATCGCGGCCTCGCGAGTGAGAGAAGTCCAAGATGGCGAAAGCATTCCGTTCGGATCGGGCCACCCCCTGCGATTCATTCACACGCGCGGACATGCTAATCACCACTTTTGCATTCACGATCCAGAGAGAGAGGCGATCTTTACGGGAGATTCGTTTGGACTCGCGTATCCTGCGCTCCAAACAAACGGCCTTTTTATCTTTCCTTCCACCAGCCCGACAGATTTTGACTACAAAGAGGCTGTTCACAGCCTGGAGCTGATCGTCGCGACGCGGTCATCGCACGCATACCTGACTCACTTTGGCGCCGTCGATAATCTCGCCCAGGCCGCTGACCAGCTTCGCGCACATCTTGAATTTTCTCAACAAGCCATGATCCATGCCGCTCAAAGCGATTTGCCCACTGTGGACCTCGCCGCATTTTGCGAAACGCAGCTCCGTGCCTATTTTGCAGAGATCGCCAATCGACGCAATCTTCTCTTTGGACAAACTCAGTGGGATTTGCTCAAATTGGATCTAGAACTCAATGCAGCAGGTCTTGCGCATGCGTCATTGAGGATTCGCAACCCGAAAGGAACCTGACTATGAAGTTTTCTCCATTTATCCCTCGCCGCAGTTTTCTCAAAACCTCTTTGACGGGTCTCGCATTGCTTCCGTTTGCTGCCGTGGCATTCAACGCGTGCACGAAAAAGCAAGAGGCTCCGCTTCCAGAGGGGGCGACAGCACTCAAAGAAGATGACTCTGTAGCAGCTGCTCTGGGATACAAAGCCGTTGCCGACAAGGTCGACCTCGAGAAGTTCCCGAAGCGCAAAGCACCTGGTGGCGACAAACAGTTCTGCGATAACTGTCAGTATTACACAGTTCGCAATGAAGGCTGGGGCGATTGCCAAATCCTTCGCGCCGGAGTAGTGAGCGCTAAGGGCTGGTGCAATACTTGGGTGGCGAAAACGGGCTGATAGCTCCGCCGCCTTCAATCAACCTAGATCCCCTCACCCGCAATGTCACTCGCCCAATATTTAGCGAAGTGGCGTCGTCCATCGATTTGCCCAAGGATCAAAGCCATCTTCACAAATGCGCATTCAGGCGTCATATCGCCCGCCCAATAGCCGCCTTCGGAGAGTAGAGCCTGACCTGCCTCGTATTGCCCAAGATGAGCGCGGCGCCCAGAGGACTCTTCGCTATGCCCTTCGGTTACTAGCGCTACAGGAACTCCCATGCGCTTTGCACGGCGAAGCAAATGGATAAACGAGGACTGATGAGTGGGTGCCGTCGCCGACGGAAAAATCACGAGTACAAGCCCTTTGAGCACAGGCAAGAGTCGCTCGGCCACTTGCTCGGCTGGGAACCCGGGCGTTACATGCAGCAATGCGACCTCTTCGCTAAAACGGGGTTTGAGGCGCGGCAGAGAGGGTCGCTTTACTTTGCCGTCAACATACTCAATCTCAGTCCCCACATGGGCCAAAGTTCGTGCTCGAGGACTCTCAAAAGCCCAGAATTCAGAAGCGCTGCGCTTACGAACTCGATTGCCCTGATAGAGATGGCTATCGAAAAAAACAGTGACTTGATTGACCTGCCTGCTTTGCCCTCGAGCCGCGATCTCTACGGCCGAAATCAGATTGCTTCGGGCATCCGTCCTAAGCGCAGACAGCGGCCTAAGCGCGCCAGTAAGGACAACGGGTTTTATGCATGGCTTAAGCAAGAACGAGAGCGCGCAGGCTGTATAAGCCATCGTATCGGTTCCATGTAGAACAACAACGCCATCATAACTCCGCCACTTCGAGCGAATACGATCAGCGAGAAGCAACCATTCTGAAGGCCCCATATGAGCGCTGTCACAATTGAGCACCACATCGACATCACAAACAGCCAAGCCCGCTAACTCCGGAACTCGCTCTCGAAGTCGACGCTTCAAAGCCAGCGGAGATAACTTGGGTGTTCGCAATGGAGACTGAGCCGTAGCGCCAGACTCCATTCCAAAAGTGCCGCCGGTGTAAAGAATCAATACTCGGGATGCCTTCACAGAGACTAGAGTACATCGAGCAGCCTAGCGGCGCAAATTCTCTAACCAAATCTTCAGCCTAAATCCCCAGCCGCGTAACTTTTCACGATCGACCAGCCGCATAGGCCGATTCGGTCCCCCTAAATCACGCGCTTGACGATCAACCGTTGCGGATCCCTTGTCGAAGATTTGATCACCGTCTGAGATTGGAGCGGGCCGTTCCCGATTTGACTTAAGGGAGAGGACGCTTGTCTTATAGGTTTTCATATCATTAGATTGTCATGCACGAGGGATACCGCATTGAAGATTCACAACTTCCTAACTCTCTTTCACGATTGTATACGCCGCTGGGAGAAGCTCCCCGATCCGGATGACTTCGTAGAGAGTTATTACCGCACGCTACTACCCTTGACATCGGGCATTCTTTTTGATGATCACACAGCCCCCTTGGGTACCGACTTTTATTCGGTGCTTTTAGACCTGAATTGGAAACAGTATCGACAGCAGTCGCTTGAGCTTGACCCAGTTCGAGAAGAAATACGACTCCGTCGCCATCTCAAGGATGTCGAGTCTCTGTTCGGATTTGAACTTCAGGGAGAGATCGTCCTATTTAGCTCATTTGCTTGTATGGATGGGTACGCGCGCTTTGATCGGGGCACTCATCGCGTTTTTCTAGGCGTGGATGAAAGCCATGCTCGCGGGACATACCTGGATGTACTCACAACGCATGAATTGACCCACGTAGCGCGTGAATCTCGCCCCGAGGTATGGACGCAATTAGGACTGGATCCTCGGATGACCCACGATCAGTTCACCGAGCATCAACCGGTGATCGAGCATCTCATGGGCGAAGGATTCAGTTGCGCTGTCAGCGAGATCTTAGTGCCTGAGCAAGATATTTGGAGCTACACGTATCAAACGCAAGATGCATTGACCTCAGTGCTCAAGCACAGCTCAGCGGTGAATCAGACGATTCATCGAGAGCTCAGCTTTTCGGATGCGGACGGAGATTATGGAAGGCTCTACAATCCTTCGATCTATCGTGCTCCAGTTCCGCAGTATTCTCACTACGTTTGGGCTTGGCAGTGGGTAAAGCAACTGATACGTGATCGCGGTGGATCGGTCGAGGATGCAGCTCGACATCTCATCGGAGTTTGCTCGCGAGATTTCGAATCTAACGCGAAAGCGTTTAAGCTAGGCAAAATCCAGTAGAGACCTCCCAACACCAGTAAATTTTACCGGTGTTCACACCGATTGTCCGAATCTCGGACTACCCTAAAAACTTTGCGATTCCCCGGCCTGCGACAAATCCTAGTGAAACGCAACCTTGAATCAAGAATCCACCAGTGGGCGCATCCCAATTAAGCATCTCACCTGCGACGAAAACCCCCGGGTAATCACGCAGCATGAAGTGATCATCCAAAGCTTGCCACTCGAGCCCACCCGACGAAGAGATCGCCTCATCGAGCGGCTGCGGGCCTTCGAGCCGGAGCGGAAATCGCTTCAACTTTGGCACGAGCTGAGCGAGATCTTCGAGCACCGTACGATCTGAAAGATGATAAACCAAAGCCAACGCCGCCTCGCTGAGCCTCAAAAATCGCTTTACGCGTCTCAGCGGAGAGAGATTTTCGCGCGACAGCGCTAGTTTACGCCAAAGCTGCTCCTCACTCAGATCGGGCTTAAGATCCAAATGCACAACACCTGACTCGCCCGCGAAATACACCGGCGTGCCCTCGACCCCGTAGCGGGTCACAACAAGGTCTCCGCTGCGCGCCCCTCGCGAAGAGGTGAGCACTACATTCTTAATCGGTTGGCCCTCGGCCTCTTCCAAAAATTTCTCGGGCCAGTGTACGCGATACCCCACGTTCGAGGGAGCGAACGGCATGAACCTTAGCCCCTTACTTACAAACATGCCCGGCCACCGTAACTCGCCCAAAGCGTAGCTACCCCCCCCCAAGCAGAAGCATACGGCATCAAAGTCACCTTGCTCCCTCTTTCCGCCACGCGCCCACTCCACGCGCACACCCTGCGTACGCGCGGTAAAATCGACGACCTCGCACCCCGTCTCCAAACGAGCCCCCAACCGCCCCAACTCGCCCAACCAAGCCCGCAGTAACTTTGAAGCTTTCATTCCTTCTACAAAATAGCGACGACTTGTTCCCTTAAAAGTCTTGATCCCCAGTTTCTCGATCCAAGCAATCCACTGAGCCGGTGTAAACTTGGCCAGAGCCGCAGCGATACGCGCATCCCCTGTGTAATGCCCCGCAAACTCCTCAGCACCGCAATCATAAGTGATATTGAGCCCAGAACTCCCCGCAATCAGAAGCTTGCGTCCTGGAGCGCGGCCCTTCTCAAAAACTATCACCTCATGCCCCGCCAAAGCCACTTCGTAGGCTGCCATTAATCCAGCTGGACCCGACCCCACTACCGCTACAAGTTTTCTATTTTTAAGGGGTTTTTCACCCATATCGACTTTATATCCCATTAATTTCTTTTAATCCTGTTTTCATCAGCACTTAAGCGTCGAAGCCTATTTTAAATAGTCGAAGGAGTTAAGAACCATGATGTTCAATAACAAGAAGGTGATGCTGGGAGGTGCCATTTCTGTAGCTTTAGTTTCAGGCATTTCGCAAATCGCCCCAAACTATAAAACAGCTGAAGCTGTCACGCTTCCAGCCATCGCTCCGGCAACCCCACTTGCGGCTCCGGCCGCGACGGAGTCATTACAAAATCTTTTCGTGAATATTTCAGACAAGATGATCCCTTCTGTGGTGAACATCTTCACTTCCAAGAACATAAGACCCCAAGGAAGGGGCTATCGAACCCTGCCCCCCGGGTTTCAATACGATCCGTGGGCTGAGCTCTTTGGGCAGCATTTTGGCGGCATGCCTCCCGGAGGCATGGGAGGCGCGATGGGCCCCACAGACAACGAGGTCCCTGGAGCACAGAGCGCAGCTCGCCCTCATGCGCTAGGCACAGGTTTCATCGTCGAAGTATCCTCAGGCAGGGGACTCATTCTCACCAATCACCACGTGATTGCCGGTGCTGATGACGTCAAAGTCAAGCTCACGGAAAACGAGGACGAAGCCGAGATCCCAGCAAAAGTCATCGGCAAAGATCCGGAGCTCGACATCGCTCTCCTCGAAGTCAAAACCACCAAGCCCCTCAAAGCTGCCGCGCTCGGTGACTCCGAAAAACTCAAGGTCGGTGAATGGGTCGCCGCCATCGGCAACCCATTCGGACACGGCCACTCCGTCTCGCACGGTATTGTCAGCGCTAAAGCGCGCGCACTTCCGGGAGGGTTCGGCAAATACCTGCAAACCGACACACCCATCAATCCAGGCAACTCAGGTGGGCCATTGGTCAATCTTGCAGGCGAAGTGATCGGCATCAACAATGCCATCGATGCGCGAGGCCCGGGCATCGGCTTCGCTATCCCTATCAACTCGGTCAAAGAACTCCTGGGCCAGCTCAAAAGCGATGGCCGTGTAGATCGCGGATTCTTGGGTGTCCAAATTATGCCGCTCAAGCCTGAGCTAGCCCGCGCCCTCAAAGCTCAAGCCGCCCCTGGCACTCCTGTCGTGACGGATGTCGTGCCTGACCAGCCTGCCGCGAAAGCGGGACTCGAAGCCTACGACATCATTTCTAAAATCAACGGCAAGACCGTCAAGTCACCCGAGGAACTCACGCAGACGATCTTGCAAGTACCTGTGGGCAAATCCATATCAACTGAAGTCATTCGCGGGGGCAAGCACATGACCTTCGAGGTCAAAATTGGCAAAAGGCCTGAACCCAAACGCAGCTAGTTCAATATCCCCCAATAGGGCGGGCACTGAAAGGGAGCAGTTGCCCGCCCCTACGCCAGCAGTTGACAGAAAAAAAAGGCATCCCATAAAATAAGAGAGAGAAGTCCCAAACCACACTAACCAGGAAGGAGAGTGCCTATGAGAACCCAGTACAGACCCCATCAATTCAGAGTTGAAGGACGAGAAAAACATGCTCGCCCTTGCAATCTTTGCGAGCGCAAGTTTGAGCCTCGCAACGCTTTTGTGCGATTCTGCTCAGCTTGCCGGGAGCGAGACGAACTCCTTCGATTCAACGAGTGGTTGCCTCAAATCGAAGAAGAGATCGTCGAGAAGATGTCGGCCTAAACAAACGAGAGAAGGGAGAACGCAAGATGCTCACTGACTTTCACTTTAAAGACTTCATACCTGATGCGGTACTTCGCCACCAAGCCAACCGGACTGTCGACCGACTGCTCGAGCTAGCGCCCTATGGAGCCGTCGCGGTAGCCCTTGTTGAGCCTGACGGCAATCAGTTTAGGTGTAAAATCGAGATCTACTCGAAGAACGGGCCATTTATCGCCGAGACAACGAGGCCTACAGCGATGCAAGCCGTCTCGCAAGCTGGTCAGGCCCTGACGGCCAAACTGCTCCGATGGCAAGACCTTCGTTACTCCAAGCCTCACTTAGCGGACCGGTATCTCTTGGCTCGAAATAGAGCCTGAATCGCTACTTCTGGGCCCCGGTTCATAAAACAAGTTATGAGCCGGGGCTCCCTATCGCTTCACAAGGAATGGTCACGAGAGTGTGAAACCGCCCTAACTCAAAATAAGCGTTTCCAGACCCCTGCCATCCTCGTTTAAATAGAGATCCAATATTTTTATCTAAAAAATATTTAAAATTAAAGACCCCTTGCTCAACCTCAGATACTTCGATCCGCGCATCTTTGAATCCAAAAAACTCCCCTGCAATCGGCCTGATGCACTTATAGATGCTCTCCTTTGCAGAAAACACGAGCGTCACAAACTCCTCGCGCGACCATCTTTGCCCGCGTTCAAAGTCGCTCCTCTCAGTTTCAGTCATGACAGCATCAAAGATTCGATTCACAGTCTGAGTTGACATCACCGCCTCAACATCAAGTCCTATGCCCCTCACACGCTCGACCGGGGCTGCGACCGCCGCCGAAACTCCCTCCGTATGCGTGATCGAACCCACCCATCCCACGGGCCAAACAGGTGTGCGATCCGCGCCAAACTCCACTTTTCCCGCTGCTCCCGAGTGCCTCAAAGCTTCAAATGCACAGAGACGCCCGGCTAAAAACTCCTGCTTGCGCTTCTCCACCGCACTAGCCAATTCCTCTGGCAACACAATGCCCGCTTGCCTCAGGCGCATCTGGGCGTCATGACCCAGCGGAAGCACTTCGCGGTGATAGCGACATTCGGAACTCAAAAACTTATCTGGCAAACCTCCATGAGTCATCAACACAGAGGTAACGCGCAGGTCTTCGCTCAGTCAAGCTTGCCGTTAACCCATGTCATCGTCGAACTTGGGCGCCGTCACCCGAATCAAAGCGACATCTTTACTTGTCGACACCGCACCTCGCTCATCGCGAGCAATCACTCTGGCTTTGTATTCAATCGTTCGACCACTCATTGCGAGGCGCTTGATCTGATCCGATGATAATTCGGCCCGCCAAGTCGTTCCACCCACGCGCTGCATTGGGATATCGATCAAGGTACCTCCCAACCGGAGCCGGACTTCCTTCACAGGGGACGCAAGATCCTGCACATCAGCAAGAAAGTATTGGGGCTCCTTGGGCTGAAGAAATCGATTGAGCTCAATCTCCTCGGGAGAGCTCCTGGGGTTGAGGATCAGAGGCGCATTGACTGCTGCCTGAAGCTCTTCTTTCTGAGTTTTAGCTGAAGAAGTGCAACCTCCTGCAAGTAATGAAGCCGCGGAGACTGAGGCCAACATCAGAGCTATCTTAAGGGGAGAGTTGAGCATGCCTAAAAACCTTGCAAGCGAGATACCGCCATGAAGCATCAAATTATCAAAAGCTGCTTGCTGCTTTACCTGTTTGCGCGACCCGTGCAGAATGATTCTTATGAATCTCCTGCTCAAACCAATCGCGCTTTTAACTCTCACAGGACTATTGCTCCTCAACTCCCTAGCCCGCGCCGAGGGCGGAAGCATTCATAATCACTTCACCCTGGATATCATGCCTCTTGCGATCAGCCCGGGCAATCCGGGTGGAGGCGGACTGGGCCTAACTTACGACCGCTACCATGACTGGCTCAAATCAGCGTACTCGATCACCTTTGAGGCGCAAAGATCCTACGGATCGGCGAATCACATCGACCTGATCGCGAACTTGGGTTTCTTTACCGAAATCACGCGCTCGTTTTCGATTGGCGCGAGACTGGGCCTTGTCGTCAATCATCCCGGAAGCCCAGTTGGAGTGGGGATATTGGGCCTTCGCTTGCCCGCGCTTTATCCGGAGAAAAAAGAATTCTTTTCGTTCTTCTACGAAGAGATCGACCTAGGTCTCGCTGGATCCGGAGAGCGTTATGCGGCGCTAAGGCTAGGGATGTTGCTCCTGTAAAAAAACGCAACTCAACGATATTGTGACATCATCGATTTTTCCTGGAGTACAGCTCATTAATTCCTTAGAGCCCCTTCCTTTCTGCACACCCTCTGATGTAATCAAATCGAACACGGAGAACCTACCCCATGGTCAAAATGTCTGTCCGCTACACCGGTCAAAAACACTGCGAGCTTACCCACGGCCCATCGGGCACACAAATCGAAACAGATGCCCCCAAGGACAACGCTGGGCGTGGCGAGCGATTTTCGCCTTCTGATCTCTTAGGGGCCTCGCTTGCCAGCTGCGCACTCACAACGATTGCGATTGTAGCCGAGCGAGATGGCATCTCCGTCGAAGGCGCAACCGCCGAAGTCGTCAAAGAAATGAACCCGCAACCCCGCCGAGTGGCGGCGCTTCCCGTAAAGATCACCTTGCCTAGCTCTATCCCCGCAGAACATCGCAAGAAGTTAGAAACCGCCGGGCATCAATGCCCGGTAGCCTTGAGCCTTCATCCCGAAGTGAAGGCATTGATGATGTTCACTTACGTCTAGGTCCAAGATATTGAAGAGTTTTTGATGCGTCTAAATGCCCAACCAATAAACTTGTAAAATTCTCGGCACGTCATTCCGATACCTAAAGAGTATGAAAAAATACGCTCTTTGGTCTGTCGCTATTTTACTTCCCTTAGGCCTCTTCATTTCGACAAAGGTCCATAGCCAAGGTCAAGGCCTCCCGGCCTTCAATCCCGGCGCGGAGTGGAAGGCCTCGGACGAACTCTTCTCAGTCAACGATGAAAGCTGGACCTTGAACGCGGACTCTCGCGTATTTGCGGCGAGCTCGATTCATATGAACACGACCATCGGCGACATGCTCACCCCAGATAAGCTCGACTCAGTGATTGCGGAGTACACCCAGGGAAGATTGGCCGCCATGCGGTTGGTCGGGATCGACGACTGGAAGGTCACCTCCCGAGACCTCAAAGTCCGCTTCGGGACAAAGGTACTCACCCTCAAAGGCACGTATCACGATAGCGGTCGGGTCCCTGTTCAGTTTGAAGAAATCAATCTCTTCAAAGGGAATAAGTTCGTCACTTTTCAGGTCATCTACCCTCAGGACTCGGACTATTCTCGATCTGGCAAAGCCACAGCCACTCTCGAAAAATTCAAGGCCGCCTACCGCGTCGGAGGCGACAAATGAAACACTCACTCACTTTTGCATCCGCGTGGATTCTCATCGCATTCACTGCGATTTATGCGCAGGCTGATGACAATACTCAAACCTCGGATCTAGCAGAAACCATAGAAGCTCCACAACCATCAGAGGAAGCAGAAGCCCAGACTACAGAAAGAGCTCCTTCACTAAAACAGATCCTTGAGGGCCCCTGCAAAAACGTAGACCGAGCGGCGCTCGAAAGCATCGCGATCACAGATGAGAGCGGCCACAAGCACGGTGATCTCACCACGAGGCTCGAGGACACTGGAGCACGCACTTGGCAGTTTAATCAGATCAAAGACCAGCTCATTGCAGCTTCTAAAGAGGGAAATCAAGATCGCATACAGTGTTTCGACGAGATCTACTCAAGCGCCATCAATCATGCTGTCGATTATTGGGAGCGCCGCAAAGCAGTCTGCGTAGATGGCAGCGACGATACTGATGGCTGCAACTATGCGCAAAAGAATCTCAATTTCCTCGAGAAAGTCAACTTGGACTATCAATCAGGCATCCAAGTCGCTTTGAAAGAATGTCTCGAAAGCTGCCCCACGCAGGCCGTCGCCCAAGCGAGCGCCTGCCCACCGGCACAAAGCGGAAAGCCAAACGTCTCTCTCGAGGCTCTCCTCGACACGACGACTGTTGCCGGACAGTGCTGCGAAATCTTTAAGGAACACGATTCTGATTTAGCAGCCCTCGCCTCGGATCCAAGTACTCAAGCAGACTTTTTGGAAAAATGTAAAGCACTCCACACTGGTCAAGGCGCCGAATCATACTCGTGTATCTGGAAAGCCCTGACTGGAATCGTACAAGGCCTAAAGTCTCAAGTTACGAGCATCGCTTCCCTCGCAACGGTAGGATTTTATACAGGACTTATCTCTCTCCCTTATGAGTTTGCCAAAAACCCTGGTGAAACGGCCAGCAAACTTGTCGATGGCCTGATGAAGTCGTTGGGCATTCATCCCGCCTATAATGATTGCTTGGGACCGGGTCAGAAGGGGCGCTATACGTGCGAAATGCTCGGCAACCTGACCACACAGCTGATTGCGGCGCCTGCTTTATGGGGTAAGTTGTTCCAAGTCCTTAGCACCGGAGCAAAAGCTGGAGCGGCCTTAAGCAAAGTAGCATCCGCGATGGCAAAGACCAAAATTAGCGGAGCAGGTTCTGCTCTCGGCAAGGGAGGGGCAGCTATCGCCAGAGGTGGCTCAAAAATCGCCTCAAAGCTCAAATCAGGTGTCGCTGCAGCTCGATCGGTTGGAGCTCTCAAAAAAACGTTCTCTGCACTCAAGAGCACTAAGGTGACACAAAGAGCCCTCGATCGGATCAAAAATGCACGCAAAAGTGCTGGCCAGCGACTAGCCAATGCCACCAAGAGAAAGCAACCTTCGGAGCGCCTCGCAGAAAGCGATGAATTCGTAGCTGCGGCCAAGGGCGCTAAAGTTGAAAGTGCAGCATCGAAAGCCGAGGGCGTCGTTGACGCCGCAGGCGACGTAAGCCGCGCCGCTTCGAAGGGTGCTGATGTCGCAAACGATGCAGCCGCGCTTAAGAACGCAGCTGCAGTTACAGAAGCTCCCGTCGCGGCAGCAGGCAGAGTTGCACGAACAAAAGCGTTTGTAGGCAGTACAGCAAAAAGTGCTGTCGAAGCAGGTAAAAGTGCCGTGGGCAAAACCGTGGAAGCCGCCAGAAAAGCTGCCACCAAAGCAGCTCAAGCTAGCAGAAATGCAGCAACGCGAGCAAAAGAAGCTGTGACTCGCCCCAGAGGCTGGAAGAAGAGAGCAGCTGAACTTGATGCTGAAGTCGCAGCAGAGGCCAGCGCAAAACAAGCTGCCTCTGTAGCATCCAAAGCCAATGACGCCGCCAAGGTTGCATCCAAAGCCGATGACGCTGCTCAGGCTGCATCCAAAGCCGATGACGCTGCTCAGGCTGCATCCAAAGCCGATGACGCTGCCAAGGCTGCATCCAAAGCCGATGACGCTGCTCAGGTTGCATCGAAAGAGGCTCCCGCTACACAAGTTGCAAAATCTCAACGCGACATCGATACTCAGATCATCGAGAGACCTCGCGCCGCAGCCAAGAATAAGCCTGCCGCTGATTCTGCCGCTGTTAAAGATCTCAAATCCAAAAACTGGGGCGACGAGGCCGTCCCCGCTGATTCCGCCGCTGTCAAAGATCTCAAATCCAAAAACTGGGGCGACGAGGCCGTACCCAGAGAGGATTTGATTCGCGACTTAGAGGTTCCAGCCCCCAAGACGGCTTCTCAGCAGACTGCTGCAGGAGGCAGTCCTTCAAGAAGCGGTGCAACACCCAACCGGGCTGCCTCACAGGCAGATGACTTACCTGGACTTAAAGACGGAGCTGGCAAGTCTCAGGCGGCAAAGAATCCAACGGGCGTCGAAAAGCTAGCGGCGGAGCACAAAGCTGCCAGGGACGTACTGGGCGACTTAATCAAGAAAAGAAAAAACACCCCAGCTCAAGATCTTCCAGCCTTAGAAGCCAAAATCGCTCAACAGACGAAAGAAGTAGCTGCGCGGAGAAATGAGCTACGTGCTTACGGCCAAGCCACAGCCTCTGGTGGAGCCACCTCCGCGGGCACGGGCCAAAAACTTCTCCCTGCTAGAACAGAATCAGCCATTGCATCGGAGGCCGCAGCCGCAAGCAAAACCCCGGGTATGCTCCGTCGTGCTGCTGGCAAGGCCGCCACAACGTTTAGAAACCACCCTACCAAGTCAAGCGTCATTCTCAACACCATCCAAAACGTTGGAGAGCAAGAAGATCGCCAACCAAGCCAGGTTTCTGAGGATACCCCTGCCGAGGGATTTACGGACTCGCCCACCGAAAATCCAGAGGCACCCCAAAGCACTGGACCCTAGAGCTCAAAAAAGCTGATTGATCCAGCCCACGTCCTTCGGATCTTTCGCAACGAGCTTCACCGTCTGCTTGCAAGAGTACGGGCATCCACCTATCTTAAGTGGCTCCGCCCCCAACCTCTCGCGCAGATAATCCGGCAAGTACGCCACTGCGCTCCCACTCGACACAAGACTCTCGAGCATCCTCAAGCTCGATGTCAGATACTCCACTCGTCGCGGAAACTCGTCGTCGCGCCACCCATCGAGCGATTGATTGACTCCCACTTTCCCCAGCACTGGATTGCTTGGGCTTGCAAATGAATGTCTCAACAGCTCTTCGACCGGCACGGTCTTTCGTGCAACAGCCGTTGAATAAAGCGGGTGCCCCTGCCCCACGCAAGTCTGAAACTTAACCTCACTCAACACTTTGGTGACAAGCCGCCCTTTGGCCGGCACATCCAAAGTCACGATCGCCAGATGCACGTCTCCTCTCTCGACCTGGTCAAGCGCCTCCTCATCCGTCGTGGCCCTGAACTCAAATTTCGACAAAGGATGCTTTTTCTTCAACGACTGCGTGAGTCTCAACCCCATCTCTGACAACAGAACCTCCGGCCCCGCGACTACGACGTGAAGCTCACCTTTCTCTCCAGCCACTTCAATCCGAGCAGCCTCTTCTAAGCGCACGATCTCCGCGGCCCTCCGCTGCAGAAGGCGCCCTGGGTCAGTCAGCTTAATCCCTCGCCCCTCGCGGCTGAACAGCTTGATCGCCAACTCATCTTCAAGTCGACTCACTGCCTTGCTCAACGCCGCAGGCGAGGTCCGCAGCCTCTCCGAGGCTCGGTGAATGTTCTCGTGCCTAGCCACAGCCAAAAAATACTTGAGCTCAAATATTTCCATATTAGAAACATCTAGCATTAAATTGTTTCTATTGAAATAAAACCAGCGAGCTCGCTACTTAGGCAAGGGTTTCTTCTGCAATTCCATATACAAGTCAAGAGTGAGCTTCACCTGATCGGAGACGCTAATCGTGACAAACAGCAGACGAGCTGACTTCACTTCAACCCCAAAAGACTTAAGTGAAAGCGCAGTCTCACCGCTTAACCGCAACCGTCCATTCTCAGGCACTACCCGCATCGGGATCTTCGCTGGCTGAGAAACTCCATGGATGACCCACTTTCCCTCTACTTCGATCGAGGTCTCGCGGTCATCTGCTATCTGGCCGTTCTCATTCATCGACTTGACTGAAGTCACTTTCAACTCAATGGCCGGGTAAGCGATCGAATTTCGCCCCGAAGTCGGAAGCAAGTTCTCGTCGTTGCAAACATGCTCCTGAGGAAAATCAGATGCCTCATACTTCAGCCCCAACGCCTCACGCATATGGCAGTCCCGCTTGGCGTCCCCTGAAACGAGGAGATCCAGAGGCACCTTGAGACTTCCAGAAGTGCTCTCGGGTTTTGCGAGATCAATTTTGAACATGCCTGTCACGGCGCTCGCCACTCCCTCGTGGGTCCCCAAGGAATAGGGCAAGCGGTACCGAATCCCCCCTTCTCGCTCAGGAACGACTTTGGCAAAATAGACGTTGCTCTGAGCAAAAGCTCCGCTCGAAGCAAGCATCAATAGAGCGAAAGCTGCTGCTAACTTCTTGTTGCCCATCACTTGCATCCGTAAAATTCTCACTTCCTATAGTCTTATCCCGTCTCTTCAACTCAGAGCAAGTAGCAGAATCAAAGGATTCCCAAATTCTGCCCCGCCCAAGGGAAGTCCGTCATGATTTAGACTCTCTTGAGGAACCGTATGCACTCACGTTCCGGGAATCTGACCCGTGGTCTAATGCTTGGCGAATGTGTGGTTCAGATCAAAGAGGGGGTCAAAGCCAATCTTTTTCAAGCTGTTTTTCTCCGATTCATTGGCTATTGTCGCCGCATGCAGCACTACCAAGACCACTACCTACAGGCCCTCAACACGCGCCCCGGCGACCTCAAGGTCAATCTCCTCCACGAGCTCAGAACTCACCTCAAACTTTCTCTTTCCGATGACGAGATCTATGCCCAATGCAAAGACGCCGCAAATGGTCTCCTAAAAGATTGGCGCGCTAGAAAAATCGACCCAACTAACAGCGAAGTTGTGACTCGATTCTACGCTGAGACTGAGCTCTACCTCTTTGATTTGCTCGCCATTGAGATTGATACGACCGACGCAAGACAAAAACAGCTGCTCGATCTAGCAACTTTTCTCAAATCCCAGGGCAAGCTGAACGGCATCGACTATGGTTCAGGCATCGGGACATTAGGCATCTATTTCAATCGGCATGGCATTCGCTGCGACTTTGCCGACGTGTCGGAAGCTAACCTCTCTTTCATCAAACGCAGACTTGAGACCCGCCAGCTGACGGACCCTCGCTGCATCAATCTGATGAGCGGGACGATCGAGTCGGGACGCTACGACTTTGTCACAGCCTTTGACGTCCTGGAACATGTTACAGCTCCCGTTGATTTGATCCGAGAGATCAGTGGCAAGCTACGCGAAGGGGGCATCTTCATTTTCAACCTGCTCTGTGAAGACGAAGACGACACCTTGCACATTATGAAAGATCTCAATCCCATTCGAAAAACCATCCGTGGCTTTGGACTAAAAAAGGTGGGCTCGTTTGGCGAGTTTAAAGTTTATCAAAAAGTCCAAAGACCACCGGGAGTCAACGCGTTGCTTCGGTGTCTTGACTCAATTTTTTGGGAGACCCGCGAAGGAATTCGCAGCCTGAAGCCTAAACGAGCGTCCACATAGGCTCTTGCCCAAGAATCACCGTTAGCACTGCCAAGGGCGAGACTCCTGCCCCACCGCATAGGCATTTCCTCAACTCGCGTCCGCAAGCGACTCAGACTCCAAACGAGAGCGAGCAGATAAAAGGGAGCTTATAGCCCATGCGGTGATAGCTGCCGCCATCATTCTTCGATGTCGCATTCTCACCTCTCCAGGCATGAGAGTTTGCAAGTCCAATACCCTACCTACCTTCGAACTCCTAACAAACTCACCGTCCGATACCTCTTCACACCCGCTCGAAATAGCACGACAGCAAATACCAAAAACCCGATCGACGCAGCCCAAGCAACGCAGAAATCCTTCACGCTCGCACTCTCTACCAGGTCGAGAGGCAAAACCGCCGTTGCCGCCGCAGGCGTCAAAAGCAAAGCGACACGACCCGCACCAGAAAACATCTTGCCCGTGGGATAAACCGACAGTGAGACCGTCATCTCGATCAAAAGCTGCCCCACATTGCTCCCGCGCGCGATAAAGAATGACAACGACCCTGCCGCGATAAAAAGAGCTGCGAACCCGATTGCCGAAATCGACGCCGCCATCAGACACCGAAGGGCGAGCGCTGGCTCGAGCCAAATCCCGATCCCTATCATGCCCGCCAAGCCCATAAGCAAATCACCTAGCGCCACAGGGCTTGAGCGCGAAATGGCAGCGAGCAAGATCGGATCCCTGGGCGTAGCCAGCATAGGCTCAAGCGCGCCATCTGAGATGGTCTCACCGAGTTCTCTCAGCCCGCCCAAGAAGAAATTCACAGCACCCCACGATGCCGTCACGATCGCATAAAGAGCAAGGAAGTAAGGCACCATCTCTCTATGTTCGGTTTTTCCAGCAAAGAGCATCCCCCACATGCCTGCCAAAAAAATCACATTGTTAATGAACATCCCGACCGCACCAGCGATCAGATTAGGGAGATTAGCTCGATGAGCATCGAGATTGTAGATCAGCGCTCTTGAAATCAGGCGAGACCTCATCCCTCAGCCTCCATAGCTTTGATGATGTTGCCTAGCATGCTGATAAAATCCCAGATTGAAGAAAGCTAAAGCTACGCACACTAACCCCACTCTCAACGCCCAATCCTCTGGTGTGAGTTGGTAAAACGATCCTTTCACGCAAAAGTGCGCCGGCTGAAAAAACACATCCGCGGGTGGAAGGTCCACCAGATGAGTCCGCCATGGCTCACCATAATCGACAAGCGGACCAAACACTCCGCCGAGCGCCAAAAACACCTTGCTTACAGGGAGCACGAAATAGACAGTCTCCGCCCAAAGCACCTGCGCAGATGCGAACGTCAAGCCCACGAGAGCTTGAAAAACCCCTAACACTGGCAGAAAAAGAAGCAATCGCAGCCCCGTCTCCATCGTAGCGGCCCAACTCACACCCATCAGCGGCATCATGACGAGAAAAATCACGAGATAAACCAAACGCGAACCCAGGCATCCCCCAAAGAGGCTTGCAAAACTCATCGCGAACCAAGAGCGCGGCCGCGCTAGCGACAACGAAAAGTCGCCTGACGCTCGCGTAAAAGTCGCGGAACGCAAAAAAGTCATAAAGAGAATCTCCGTCACGCCCACGTAAAGCATGACTTCCTCAAGGGTGTAGTTGCCCTGATAAGCGTTGAAGCGCTTCCACAGCTGCCCCACGAGCCAGATAAAAAAGGGGAAGAGCAAAAACCCCGTGATGCCGCTTGCTAGGTCGGAAAACTGCTCCTTGAAATTAAACCACGCGTACCTGACGTAAAAACATGCAGATAAGAAGCCCGCCTTCACGTGCGCTTCCCCGTATAGATCCGCCCCAGGACTTCTTCCAAGGTCACTTCTGAAATTGCGATATCTTGCAGATCATCCCCATAATGCGCCGAGAGCAGCGCCAACCCCTCAGTCATAGGGATCTCTCGAGTCGAAAGCTCGTAGCGATGCACATAAGTCTCAGTATCCGGAAGCAGCTGCAGCTTCTGCTGAGAAGAAAGCGCCCCTCGAGTCGCACTAGCCGCGGTTACCTGGATGCGTCTAATAAAAGACAAATCGCCCTTTAGCTCGCGCAGCAACCCATCGTACCGCTTCACGCCCCCATCAATCAATAGGCAGCGATTGCAGAGCGCCTCGACATCGGAGAGATCGTGGCTCGTCAACAGGAGCGTCGTGCGCTCTTCGACCTGCCAACGACGGATCAACTCGCGCAGTTGATTCTTTGCCACGACATCGAGGCCGATCGTGGGTTCGTCAGCTAACAATATTTTTGGACGATGAATGAGCGCTGCGATGACTTCACAACGCATCCTCTGCCCAAGCGAAAGAGTCCTCACGCGCCTAGGCAATAGCTCTTCGACCTGAAAGAGAGCTGCTAGCTCAGCGATCCTCGTCTTTTTCTCGGCGCCCGTCACATAATAGATCTCTGCGATCAGATCAAAACATTGCCCTACGGTCATGTGCAGATAAAGTTGGCTTCGCGTGCCAAACACCAGACCCAGGATGCGATTGGCCTGAGGGCTCCCTGCAGCAAAACCCGAGATCAGAGCGCTGCCCCCGGAGGGCCTCAAGATCCCGCAGAGCATCTTGATTGTCGTGCTCTTACCCGCGCCATTTGCGCCTAAAAACGCTACCGATTCGCCCGGCTGGATCTCGAAATCGAGCGAAGCCACAACGTCGGGCCCGCTGATAGAAAAACGCTTCGAGAGGTTCTTTACTAGAAGCGACGGCGTGCCCATGATTGTGCCCCTAGAAAGAGCCCGGATCACTCAAAGCGACCCGGGCCTCTCCCATTGAATTAGTAGCGGTAGTTATCAGCCTTGTATGGACCATTCATCGGTACGTGAATGTACTTGGCCTGATCTTCTCTCAAAGTCGTCAACTCAACATTGAGTTTCTTGAGCTGCAACCTTGCCACTTTTTCGTCTAGGTGCTTTGGCAAAGTGTAAACGCCCAGCGGGTACTTGCCGGTGTTCGTAAAGAGCTCGATCTGCGCGATCGTCTGGTTCGCAAAAGACGATGACATCACGTAGCTCGGATGCCCCGTGCCGCAGCCGAGATTCACAAGACGGCCCTTGGCAAGCAAGATGATCCGCTTGTTGTCCGGGAAGATCACGTGATCCACCTGTGGCTTGATCTCTTCCCACTTGTACTTCTCCAAAGACGCGACATCGATTTCGTTGTCGAAGTGGCCGATGTTGCAGACGATGGCCTGGTTCTTCATCTTCTTCATGTGCTCATGAGTGATCACATTAAAGTTGCCCGTGGCCGTAACAAAGATGTCGGCCTTGTCAGCGGCATAGTCCATCGTAACGACTCGATAGCCTTCCATCGCCGCCTGCAAAGCGCAGATCGGGTCGATTTCGGTCACCCACACTTGAGCCGACAGCGCGCGCAGGGCTTGAGCCGAGCCTTTGCCTACGTCGCCGTAGCCTGCGACGACAGCCACTTTGCCCGCAACCATCACGTCGGTTGCGCGCTTGATGCCATCCACCAAGGATTCGCGGCAGCCATAGAGATTATCAAACTTGGACTTGGTGACCGAGTCATTCACGTTGATCGCAGGAAACTTGAGATCCCCGCGAGCATGCATCTGGATCAAGCGGTGAACACCCGTGGTGGTTTCCTCGGTCACGCCTTTGATCTGAGTGAGGCGCTTAGAATACCAGTTTGGGTGAACGGTGAGGCGCTTCTTGATCGAAGCAAAGAGAATGACCTCTTCTTCAGACGTTGGCTTAGCGAGAACCGACAGATCCTTCTCTGCCTTGGTACCCAAGTGCAGAAGCAAGGTCGCGTCGCCGCCATCGTCCAAAATCATGTTGGAATGCCCGCCATCCGGCCACTCAAAAATGCGATGGGTATAGTCCCAATACTCTTCAAGAGTCTCACCCTTCACGGCAAAGACCGCAACGCCCGCTGCCGCGATCGCTGCTGCCGCATGGTCCTGGGTCGAGAAGATATTGCAAGACGCCCAACGGACCTCTGCCCCAAGCGCCTGAAGCGTTTCGATGAGCACAGCGGTCTGGATCGTCATGTGGAGCGAGCCAGTGATGCGCGCGCCTTTGAGAGGCTTTGAGGTCGCGAACTCTTCTCGGATCGCCATCAAACCTGGCATTTCGGTTTCGGCGATTTTGATTTCTTTGCGGCCCCAATCGGCCAGCTTAATGTCTGCAATGACGTAGTCGTTCTTGTTCACGCGTTTCCACTCCTTGAGAGCAAGTAATCAATCGCGCGACACGTGAAAGAAAGGGTAAAACCAGGGAGGCTTCTCACCATCTTTTGTCGTGTCACACACGATTCAGTAGGGTGAGCGCCGTTGAAAGGACCGAATCCGAGCCTAGGGCCCCCATGATGGGCGCCTTGCAACGCTCCTCGCATTCGTGCCCACGATCATACTCGAAGTCCCGCCCTTCTGTCACCCCTGTTCTAAAAAACCCTATAATGACGCTAAGCAATAGCCGGGTCCGTTACCCAGAGGACCAGGCTCAGGTCTCCTCGCGACTTGAGCTATACTCAGCCGCTCGTCACATGGGACGACTGTGATGACTAGTGAAACTATCTTTTTACATTAGCTTAATTTAATTAAACAGGCCGACTGAATATTGACAAATGTGCCTAGGTTCATATCCGATGGAGGCGCAATGTCCGCTAGCCAATTCGCCAGTAGAAGCTAGATGACGAAGGCAGACCCAGCTCCCCGACCAAACCGAACCAGTCTTTTGACTGACCCTGTGCCTCCTGCTTTCCGGCCACATCTCCTGCTTCAAAAACATCTCACTTCGATTCATCATCAGGCTGAGAGCCGCCCCCTTTTGGGGTGCTTAAGCGTTTAAGGGCTCCATTGAGACCGCATCTCAAGGACGTCGCTGACCTGACACCCAACGATCGGCCTCGATCCAGGAGGCTGAGCCCTGTTCGTATGGCTGCTTGAGTAGCCCTCGTTCGGCTTTCGGACACGAAGTCTGCGACCTCTCGACTGATATGGGCCTTTGCTATGGCGTTGGCATCGACGCCAAAGAAGGTTGAGAGCCTTCTTAAATAGGCCAAGTTGCCCGTAGATTCCCTGAACATCGAGGCGCGTACCAGTGACGCCAAAGGAGCTCTGAATTCTTCCTTGAGAGTGACCCTGAGATCCTTGATACCATGGTCTAGATAGTGGGTTTCTACTCGGTCCTGAATTCGGAGAAGCTTTTCGAAGGGCGAGAGTGTCTGCTGTAATTCTGGTTCTCGTAGCACTGATCGAAGGACAGCCTCAAGATCGGGAGGCGTCTCAGAAGTCTCAAAAATATGACTAAACTGAGATAAGATGAGAGGCTCGAGACGCTCTTGGGCACCTGCCGAGGCATCCATCAACGAACCTAACACTGTCTTGAATGACTGAACCTGTTCAGGCTTAATTTGATGGAGTTGGGCGTAGTCGACACGCACCAGACGCTTTTTCTTCAAGTCAATTAGCCAGTTTCCGATATGCCCATCTTCGTCAAACACACCTCGGTGCTCAATAGCCCGAAGCTCGGCTTCCATAATTTGCGCAGCTAACGCACGACGGAGCTCTGGATCTGGGATGTCCGCAAGCTTCGTGTGCTCAACAAATTCGTAAACAGAAACTCGAGTCTGATGATCTTTGTCGACGAGCTTTTGGAGTCTTAACTTTGGTTCGACTGGCTCGACTGTGAATCCGGTTTTTGGGTCGGGATCAGAATTCTGATAGGCTCTTTTGGCCAGCTCATAGGCATCTCGCTCCATTTTGAGGTCTAGCTGGGATCCATTAGGATTTAGGGTTTTGTAAGCTGCAGCCCGCCGATCCTCTATGATCCGCATCAGACGTCTGACTTTTGGGTTGGGGTGATCCCGCAATTTGCCCCAAACCTTGACCCAGGCACTGTTTTCTCCTTCGATGAGATTCGAGACGTTCTTCTTCTGAATGCGAACGGACACGGTCTCCTTGCGCTTGCTTTTCGGATTAAATATGACGGCTTCGACAACATAGTTGAGAGATCCGGAGCCAGGAACGCGGCCGATGCCCTTGATCATGACATAGTTTTTTCCGAATGCTTCTTTGAGTTGACCGATCACTTCTTCTCGAATGGGAGGAAGTACGTTGTCGAAGGACTCCATGAGGTCTGCTCGACCCGCTTCATCGACGACGGCGTTTGTCACTAGATCTTGACTCGCCTTACCGCCTAGCGGCCCTCCCGCTTCAAGCACGCGCTTGAGCGAGACTCTGCCAGGCCGGTCTTGGCCGTAGCTGGCTAGGATTGCTGAGACGAAAACCTTTTTTTCGCTCTTGGGCAGGACATCTAGATAAGCTTCAAAAATCGTCATGATCGCGGGGTCTTCGATAGCCGAGCCGAAAATGACCTTTTTTAGCTCCTTTCGGCTTTCCGGGCTTTCGAGAAAGCCCGTCTGAGTATCGAGTAGGGATTGAAGGGTGAGCGCTCTGAAGACTGGACCATTTTCTTGAAATGAACGGCGTCCGAACAGGAGCCTGTCTGGGTAGATACCGGCGATACTAGGAGGCTCGTCTGTGACGCCAATAAAAAATTTAATGAGTTTGAGGCGCTCAGGGTCTGAAGTAATCATTCCTGCGAGAGCTTGAGGAGCATCGGCGTATTCAATGCCACGCGTTTTAGACCAGTTTGAAGCGTTAATTCTAAGATCCGCGAGAAGATGGGTTTCGGCCTCGTTAGGGAGTAGCTGTTTCTCGACGTACTGAAGAACGCCTACTCCGCTTGGGCTTCGATCTGGAAATTGTTTAGCAATGAGTTTGTAAACCTCGCGCACAATGGGTCGTACTTCACCCTCCTTGGGGAGGGGCGCCCTCTTTGCTTTGTAGTCATCAAGGAACTCGTTAAATCCTCTGATATTCGAAAGTTGCCATTTGGCCAGCCTCTCCTTTGTCGTGACAAAGAAGACCTTACTCACGAGGGCTGGGTCGAGGAGGCGTTCGCGGATCTTGGGATGTGAGTCGCGAAAGCTCAAGAGATAGTCAAAGACTTGGTCCCAGCGCGCGCGTGGAAAGAATTTGGGATCGTCTCGAAGGGACTCTAAGAAGGTTTCGGCAATGGCATCAGGACTGTGAAATCGATACCGATCTGTCTCAAATAGATTGACGATCTTGTTACTGCCTAGACGTCTGCCGATTTCGAACTCGATCTCACCTGCACGTTCAATATCGAGGCTATTTTCGTAGCGGGCCTTCGCTCCATGCTCCCGGATGTGCTCCGCAAATTTGCGCACCCCCTTTCGGTAGGCATTATAGAAGCCGAGATCGGGAATTCCTGCTCGAATCTTGCCCGAAGGAATCCAGCTCTCGATGGCTTCCGAAAGGCCGTACATCTGTTGATGCCCAGGAGCGAAACCCGCTTCATCTAAGTTTTTCCAGAACTGAAAAGTAGCCTCATCAACTGAAGGATATTTCTTGAGTAGCCTCCGGAAATATTGGGAGAGAAACTGATTGAACTCCTTTTCAGAGAGAATAGAGTTTTCTTGGATGAGTGCCTTGAGGGTCGAAAGATCCTCAGGGCGATCCTTTGACAGTCTTCGGATGAGGATCTTCGTGAGCTCGCTGTCCAAGAAGTACTCTTCTTTGTTTGGAACCTGGATTTTTCGAGTTGCAACAAAAGTTTGATAGAAGGCCTCCTGTCTAGACTTTTCGACCCGATCGAGTGTTCGTCTAGCTTGAGTACTACGTAGACGGTGTTTGGTTCGAAACACGAGATCTTGCTCCTGGATCGCTTCTTTTACTGCATACTCGGGCGACGCACTTTCAGAGGTTTCAGCATGCTCTTGCCACCGCCATCGGTCGTAAATAACAAGCTCTTCGAGGAGTTTGACGTCGACCAAAGAGGACTCCTGCCGAGTCAAGCTTTTGTTATCTCCCAGTGATCTGAGATCAGCTAGGATTCCCTGCAAGGATTTCCAATTCAGAGGAGAGGGGCCAAGTTCGGGAAATGAAGAGAGCACCAGGCTCTTCATTTGTTCGAGCGTTACTCCTCGAATGCCCAGGCTTTCTGCGTTTTTGGATAGCTCCTCCGAGATTGAGGTCAGCAATTCGGGATCAAGCAGGGTCTCTCCAGCATTCAGACTTTTATCCAGGTATCGAGTGACTTCTTTATAGCTTTGGCGAAGATCCCTGAGTCTTTGGAGCAGGGACGAAAGACTACTCTGGGGCGCTCCCATAAGTTTTCTGCGAATGGTTTCGCTTAAGCGGTTTCTAAAGAGTTGGACAACCTCCTGGTAACTTTTTGAGTCTCCCCTGGAGAGTGCGGGTCCAAGGGCTTGTCCAGCGGTCGTCAGCGTGTTTTGGTCATCTGCAGCCTCGATGAGGAGCTTGCACCACTCTGCATATCGGTTTGATTTCTCCTTGGAGAAATGAGCGAGATATTTCACGATCTGGGCAGCGGTACTCAGAGATTCTTCAATAGAATATGACCCTGCATTCTTTTTGAGCTCACTTCTAAGAATACGGTCGAACGAATCGCCAAGCTTCTCAAGCGTCGCCTCTTTCCGATCCATCTCTAGTATTGCATTCGAAAGTTCTCCTAGAGTTTGAAACTCTTTGCCCGAATTGTATCGATCTGAATAGAGCTTGCGATAATATTGCTCTCGGCCCTTAAAAGCGTCGCCCAGGTCTTCGAGGAGACCTTGAATGCGCCTGATTTTCAGTCCGACCCCTTTTATTTTTTCTACATAGTTGTCCTCGTCGATCGTAGAGCCGTAGCTTATTTTTTCGAAGTTGCGATCTTTCTCCAAAATGGAGTCGATCTCATCTGACGAGTTTTCAAAAAGAGATTTTGCAGTTTCGTATTTGTGCTTAATCTGATTTTCTTCGACTTCAAGAGACCGGATTTGCGATTCGGCTGTCTCACGATCTGAGTCAGTCGTCGCTTTTTCGAGTTTCTTCTTTACTGCGGCTATCTTCTTTTGAGTGTCTTTCAGGGCTCTGTAGGATCTTCCGAGATCAGGAGCGTCGACGCGATAGCCCCTTTTTTCTAGGGCCACCATAGCTTCCATCTGTTCATAATCTTTGGGGACGAATCCCTCCCCCAGGATTCTATCTCTCGCTTTCTCAAACTCGTGATGAAGATTCTCGTTGAGTTGAAGTTGAAGATCTAAGTAGGGTTTCGATTTGGGCTCGTAGGGAATAACGACTTCAATCTGATTCCAAATCTTGTCGAATTCCTTTTCAAAAGGTGTGTATTTCGCGTTGTACTTGCGAGGGTGTCCTTCTTGCCCGTGAACTGCCCAAACTTCTCCATCCTTGATTTTCTTGTAATACCATTCACCCACATTTGACGCTTTAACCAGATTTTCAACAATAGCTTGGTTGACTTGTTCGAGTTCTCCGGTGGCAAGTGCTTCCTTCTCCTTGAGGCCAAAAATACTGTAGTTTCTTGGCTTGTCATCGAGTCTAAATTCGGCGTTCGACCCTACAACACGAGCTTCGCCGGCTAGGAGACTGGCAATATAATCTGCCCGAGCCTTAAGCAGGGGGTGAGAGGTACTCAGGCTGTCTCCGAAACGAGTGAGCAATCTTTGAATTGAATCCCAGGCCGCGTGGGGCGAGCGTTTACCGTTGCGAATCAGGCGAAGAACCGACTTGAGGTCCACCTCGCTTTCTACAGTACGAGTAAGGAGTGCGCTTTGAAGGTTGGCCCGACGCGAGCCTTTCTCGGAGAGGCCATTTGCCTCCTTTTCAATCTCCGAAAGGCCATGCTCAAGTTCATGACCTAAAACAAAAGCGAGTTCGTCGTCGTTGTCTAGCAGCTTGAGCAACCCTAAATTAATCGCGACGATCTTTTCGCCGTTGTAGAGTTCTTTGAAGTGAGCATTGGGTCTTAAACTATCCAAGAGGACAAAGTGAATTTTTTTTGTTCCATCTTCGGGGCCTGCGACCTCCTTGAGTAGGGCACCAGACTTTTGAATCATTTTATGGAGAATATCCTGAAGTTCGGGAGAGTACTTGTGTGGGTCAACTGCGTTTCCTGGAAGCTGTCGACCTAGTTCGGATTGGGGATCCACATTGAAGTGAATCTCAACGTGAGAAGAGTCCGCCGCTGCCCACGGCATGAAGCCTAGCCCGAGAAGAGCAAAAGCCAAGAGGCTAACGATGCGGAGAATAGAGGACATGGTTTTCTAATCGGTTATTTTTGCGAACTTTATTAGCTATTGTGCGGCCCTGCGAGTCGCCCTCGAGTCCCGGTTAAGCGGCTTTTCCGTGTACGTCTAGTAGCGATATTCGATTTGAGACTGCTGGAGTCGAACGCCGCCAATGCATTGGCGAAGCTGGAGTTGAACGCAAGGGGAGAGGCTTTTACCTGCGAGGAGGAATAGTTAAGCGGGATAGCGAAGAGCCGCTCGTCAATCCAATCGATCTTGGAAGAAGCTGAATCATCTCAACCTACGATAATTCGCCCGACCACCGACTTTTTACTGCCCCAGGAAGGCGACCTCTATCGAGCGCATTGGACCGCGAGACAGGGCTCTCGACCAAGTGACATCAAACAGAAACAAACTTGTCGCACAGCACCTAAGCATCCCCAATTGACGACCTGGCCTCGCTCCATTACCGTGCGGAAAATACAGGAGAAACAAGGGCATGGTGCAGCAAATTCTGCCTAAAGAGGCACGCGTCGTTATCATCGGAGGGGGCATCATCGGCACCTCCGTCGCCTACCATCTGGCGCAGATGGGTTGGTCAGACGTCGTGCTCCTCGAACGCGACCAGCTCACCTCCGGCACCACCTGGCATGCAGCGGGATTGATGGTCACCTTCGGCTCGACTTCAGAGACCTCTACTGAGCTGCGAAAATACACACGGGATTTATACAAAAGACTCGAAGCTGAGACAGGTCAAGCCACCGGCCTTAAACAATGCGGATTTATTGAGGTCGCGACCGACGCGGACACCCTTGAGGAATATCGCCGTGTTTCTGCATTCAATCGCTTTTGCGGCGTCGACGTACAGGAAATATCGCCGTCGCAGATCAAGGAGCTTTTTCCGCTCGCGCGAGTCAACGATATCGAAGCGGGCTTCTACGTCAAGGATGACGGGATCGTGAATCCCGTGGACGTCACTATGGCGCTCGGAAAGGGCGCACGCATGCGCGGCGCCAAGATCTTTGAGGGCGTTCGCGTCACCGCAGTCTTACAGAAGAACGGCCATGTAACGGGTGTCCGCACAGCCCAAGGGGATATTTCGTGCGAGTATGTCGTGAATTGCGCAGGTATGTGGGCGCGTGAACTAGGTGCGATGTCCGGGGTCAATATCCCCAATCAAGCGGCAGAGCACTACTACCTCATCACCGAAGAAATCCATGACCTACCCAAGAACATGCCTGTGCTTGAGGACCCATCCCATCATACTTACATCCGTGAAGAAGTGGGCGGCCTCATGGTCGGCATGTTCGAGCCGGTCTGCGCGCCCTGGAAAATCGAGGGCATTCCGCAAGACTTCTCCTTTGGCGAGATTCCACCTGACTGGGATCGCATGACTCCCTATCTCGAAAAAGCGATGTCACGCGTGCCGCGCACGCTTGAAGTCGGTGTTAAAAAATTCTTCTGTGGACCGGAGAGCTTCACGCCGGACCTTCGTCCGATCGTGGGCGAGGCGCCTGAAGTCAAAAACTACTTTGTCGCTGCGGGCCTCAATTCGATCGGCATTCTCACCGGAGGTGGGATGGGTCGGCTAGTCGCGGGATGGATCGTCAACGGACTCCCCGATATGGATGTCACCGGGATGAACGTCGATCGCCTCCTCCCCTACCAAGCCAATCCGCAGTATCGGCGCGAGCGCACGGTTGAGATGCTCGGAATGGTTTACAAGTGCCACTATCCGACAAAATCTCCCGAGACGGCTCGAGGCGCAAAAAAATCACCTTTTCACGACCGGCTCGCCGAGCACGGCGCATACTTTAGAGACGTTTCAGGCTGGGAAAGCCCAGACTGGTACGCTCCGCCTGAGCATGAGGCCAAGGTCGACAAACTTTCCTGGGGACGCATGAACTGGTTTCCCTGGTGGAAAGCAGAACACGAAGCCTGCCGCAACAGCGTGATCCTCATGGACATGTCCTTCATGTGCAAGTTTCTAGTACAAGGCCGAGATGCTGGCCGTTGCCTCGACTACATCTCCGCCAACAGCGTGAACGACAAAACGGGCATGATCACTTACACTCAGTGGCTCAACCGCGCAGGCAAACTAGAAGCGGATCTCACCGTGACCAAGCTCACGGACGAGAAGTACTTCGTCGTCGTCACGGACACCCAGCTTCGTCACGCCGAAACCTGGATGAAGCGCAATATCCCAGATGGCGCTCACGCTTTTGTGACTGATGTGACCTCAGCTTATGGCCAGCTCAATATCCAGGGCCCTCGCTCGCGCGAGTTGCTCCAGACTTTGACAACCACGGATCTCTCCAATGAGGCCTTCCCGTTTAGAGCCGCGCGCGAGATCGATATCGGATATGCGCGAGTGCTCTGCGTTCGCATCACTTACTTGGGCGAGCTCGGGTACGAACTTTACATCCCCACCGAGCAAGCCACCCATGTTTACGATTTGATCGTCAAAGCGGGCGTGGACTTTGGGCTCAAGCACGCGGGCCTCAAGGCGCTAGCTTCATTGCGAATGGAGAAAGGCTACCGAGACTACGGCCACGACATCGACAACACCGACAATGCCTTTGAGACAGGCCTTGGCTTTGCTGTGGACTTAAAGAAGGAAAACTTCATTGGACGCGAAGAGGCACTCAAGCAAAAAGCAGCTGCATTGACCCGCCGACTTGTGCAAGTGCTGATCAAGGATCCTGAGCCGCTGCTTTATCACGCCGAGGTTGTTCGCAGAAACGGCAAGCCCGTGGGTTATATTCGCGCCGGCTCGTACGGACATACGCTGGGCGGCGCAGTGGGCTTGGCGATGATCGAGGCGGGTGAGCCAATTGATGCCGCCTATCTCAACAACGCAAATTGGGAGGTCGAGATCGCAGGCAAGCTTTATCCAGCGACGACGTCACTAAGGCCACTTTACGATGCGGAGATGAAGAAAATTAAGGCATAAACTGCCCTCCATCCCGCGAAGCGCGCTTTCCTCAATCCGCGTGAATTCATAACGCTCACACAGTCCGTCACTGCACTCGATTATTGATACAGAGGAGTAGCACTTGGAGTTGGCTGAGCGGACCGCGATGTACCACCAAGCATGCCACTTTGCTGATTGGTCGTGTCTGTGGCATCTGATTGCCCGTCCGAATTATTTGATCGAGTGCATGAGCTGCTGAGGCTCAAAGCGAATGTTAATGCCAAGGCCGTCCAATAGAGTCTTTTTTTTGTTTTCATCTCATTTGGATTCGCATGGATCATGCCAATCTGATCTCAAAGCAAAAGCGAGTGCTGACACAGTCCTCAACAGTATCTTGCAGATGTCAAACCATCCCAACTGCAAGCCAATAAAGATGGCGTGAGCCTTGCGAACGATTCTCATCCTCAGGAGAAGCTCATGCCTCATTCCATCCAAAGCCCACTTTCCTATATCGAGTTTGCGAACATGTTCGCGCGTCGTCGCAAGGAGCTCACCGATCTGCCAGTGAACGCAAGAACACTCGCAGACCAGCAAGAACTTCAGAACATAAAAAGCGCATTCGACCGCATCAATTCAAAAAGCTTTGGCTTCTGCGAATCATGCGACGAGCGAATTTCTGCGGGCCGATTACGTGCAAGGCCCTTTGTGCGTATCTGCACGTTTTGCCAATCTGAGCAGGAAAAGGCCAAGACACGCAACAGACCTTCTCCCGTGGCCTGAGTTTGCGATCTATTGAGCTCGAAACTCAACCTTGCTCGCCATTCAGAAGACAATACGCTTGGACCGCTCCCGCTCTTAGCCTCTCAAGATCCACCAGTTTGTACTGAAACAGGCCGCGACGAGGCGGCGACGCTAATCACTCTAAAGAGGTCGTCAATCGAGAAAGGCTTGGCCAGAGCGAAGAATGAATTCCCCCACTGCCCTACTGCCCGCACGTGATAGTTTGAAGTCAGGAGCACGACCGGGATATCGCAGTTCTTTGCTCTCAACTGCTGAACAATCTCGCAGCCTGAAAAGTCAGGCAATCGATGATCAAGAAGTATGACATCTGGAGGATTGCGCTCGATTTCACGAAGTGCGGCCCACCCTGAGTCTACCAAACGGCAATCCCAATTCTCAAAGCACAGAACATCATTCAGGCTCTGCCTCACTGCCGCTTCGTCATCAACTACCAATATGCTTCGAACGGGGGATAAAACAAAAACAACATTCTGACTGGGTTCTGCAGCCATTCGTCACCTTAGGGTTAGAGCTACCTTTCTCACACAGGTCCGGGATTCCCCAGCCCCAGTTTAGATTGACCCTCTCAGAACAGTCGATCAACCACGAATAGCTTTCGAAAATGGAGAAGATGCGGTTTCTGTTGATATCCAGATCCACAAACTGGTCCCTCAGTCTGTTGATGTTGATCGAGTCAATAGGATGATCACCCCTGGAAGGGGATTTTTAGGAGTACTGAGCGTCGGGATTTCAGACTTGAAAGGAGTTCTTGGGACAGAGGTTTAGGTGATTGGGTCGACTGCTCAGTTAGGTTAGTACCTGATTGTGAAACTGAACGTAGATTTCTAGGTGAGCAGCCAGGTGGGCGGGAAGCTTGGTCGTGCACCACGTCCTTCGAAACAATCGATTCACGTTGGCTCGGATCATGGCGCATGTGTGGTTCAGATCAAAGAGGGGGTCAAAGCCAATTTTTTTGAGTTCCCCTTGACCTACGATGCAGCCTCTTCGTCCCTTGACAGTGCAGTGTCGGGCCTTCTTGAAATGAGGTTTCAGCCAGCCTGGGTACTTAGGGTTTTGGTCCGTCGTGATGTGGGCATCTTGCGCCACCACTGGGCTAATTTCCAAAAAAAGCGCCTCTGCTGCCGCAGGTCGGTGATCCTTGCGAGGTCCATACTTTTTGAGTGAT
>JACCDG011291309.1_pt1 | contig 44893 bp, 40 predicted proteins | sample 7442471 | NCBI WGS metagenome assembly JACCDG01 (sample SAMN15323444, study PRJNA562643) | freshwater metagenome | isolation source: river surface water | place: USA:Blue River Watershed | collected 2017-08-17
TGGAATTGCTACTTGCAATTTGTTTTGCCATAGTTATTCTTTTTATTTTTTGACCTATATCTTTGATTCATTTCTAAATCTCAATGGCATCCTAATGATACCCGACATAAGTTAGCGAACAGCTAAATTATATATTGAAAAACCTTATGCTTGTTGTAAATTTTGACCACAATTCGGGCAGAATTTATAGTCTTTTTTATTTTCAGTACCACAATTAAAACAAAACTTTGTTTCAGAATTTATTTGTTCTACAATTGTTGACTTTTTAATATGAATTAGATTAGTATCTAAATAGATGTTTTCCATTTTTCCTTGAATTGATATTACTGGATTTCTTGTTATTTCAAATTCCCATGGACTTTTTATCCATCTAGTAAATATTTTTGTTTTTTTATCTACCTCATCTCTATTCTTTCCATCAATGGTTAATACTATCTCACTGATATTATTTTTTTCAATTAAGCCATTTTTCTCAAGTAAAAGTTTCTGAATTAATCCTATAGTGCCAAATACTTCTTTTTGATTAGGATTTCCAGATATAAGTTGAAATCCAAAAGTCCAAAGCCTTGACCCAGGAGCTGTTTCTGCTAAATATAACCTATATTCCACACCACTTTCTGATTTGAATGTAATAGCATTAGCAAATTCAAGACTTTTATCTATTGTGTAATTCATAAATTATATATTGAAAATTTTGTTTTTTGTTAAAATTGCCTTATATTTGTATTATATAAATAAATTTAGACTAAGTGAACAAAAATAGCAACATAATTTTAGAAACTTTCTTACGACTAACAAGTCGTACATATCCTTATGGTACTGAAGATGATTTAGTCAAAGATATGATTGAACAAGGTGTTTTTCCTTCTGATATTCAAAAAGATACACATGGTAACTATTTCTACAAAATTGGTGAGTCAAGAACTATTTTTGCCTCACACTTAGATACTGTAAGTAAAGAATATGTACAAGTTGTTCACACATTTAATGGTGATATTATAGGAACTGATGGTAAAACAACATTAGGTGCTGACGATAAAGCAGGTGTGACTGTAATGTTACATTTGATGAAACATAATGTTCCGGGACTTTATTACTTTTTTATTGGTGAGGAAGTAGGTTGTATTGGTTCTGGTTTAGCTTCTTCTCAGTCACTTTTTGAGTTCAAAGGTAAATATGATAGAATTATTTCTTTTGACCGAAGAGGAACAGATTCTGTTATTACCTATCAATCTTCAACAAGATGTTGTTCAAATGATTTTGCTGACTCTTTGGCAAGACAACTGAATTTATCTGGCTTATCTTATAAAAAAGATGAAGGTGGTGTCTACACTGATTCTGCTGAGTTTACTGATATTATTCCAGAGTGTACAAATGTATCTGTTGGTTATTATAAAGAACACACATTTAACGAGACTCAAGATATTAAACACCTTGAAAATTTGGCTAATGCTTGTCTTTTAGTAGATTGGGAAAATCTACCTACTAAAAGAGATATGACTAAAAAAGAGTATAAAACTTATTCTAATCATAACTACAATAGTGGTTGGAATTGGAAAGGAAATAAATCCTCTTCTGATTGGAGAAGTCGTGATTATGGATATCACGATGATTGGTATGACCAAACTCCTTCAACCAATTTTAAGACAGACGATGATTTAGAAGATTGGGAAGTTGAATATGGTAAATTCAAAAAGTCTCGTAGAAGTAAAAAAAGAGGCAATTCTTATCTTGATGCAGGTTCTGGTGAATTGGTACCTTTTAAGAATTCAACTAAAGTAGTTCATTCATCAGATAGAAATTACTATGATAGTTTGATTGATAAAATTGTTAAAGATGATTTGACAAGATTTGAGTTAGATATTATTAAAGAACAATATCTTGATATGAGTACAGAAAATGATAAGGCTTTTTATCAGTATCTACTTGGTAATATTATCGACTAAAATCAATTATGTCAGAAGACTTTATGATTTCATCGGGTGCGTTAGAAATTTTAGAATTAGGAACATTATGGCTTACTTTATAGGAAATCTTAGAAACCTTTTCAATAATTTTAACAGGTGTAACCATGTCATTGTACCAGTATTCTACAAGAACAACATCACCAACATTATAGAACGATTTAAACTCTAATAAAAATTTCATATACTATATATTAAAATATGTCAATGCTAATTTTTGATAATGAATTTGTAGACTTTTTGATGTTTGCTCAGAGAGATTCTATAATAGCGGCTTTGTTTTTGCAAGGAAATGAATCACATCTTAAAGAAGAGGGTAGCTATATTAAGTCAGAAAAATCTGATGTTGATGTTGTTTCTTACTTGCCTAAGTCAAAGTATGAGAAAGTAGAAAATCCTTGGGAAAATGGAAGAATTAAAATTAAAATTGGAAGATTTGTTAAAAAGTTTTTGACTGAATTTTCTGAAATAAACTTTCATATTGATGCCAATTCAATAGAAAAGTTTGTAAACATCTATAAGTCTTATTTTTCAAGAGACACTTCAAAGTTGAAAATAGTAGAAGGTGATGATATTCTTAAATACTATTTAGAAGATAATTATCACGTTATGAATGGTTGTAGAAACGGATCTCTTTGGAATTCTTGTATGAGACAAAGAGAGAGAAATAAGTTTATGAGACTTTATGCTAAAAATCCAGATAAAGTTAAAATGCTTGTTTTCTTTTCAGATGATGATAAAGTGAGAGCAAGAGCACTTTTATGGTATGGTGTTAAAGACCATAAAGAACCAGAGAAAGAGTATAAGTTTATGGATAGAATTTATTTCTTTTATGATCATGATGTTAATTTCTTCAAGGATTGGGCCAAAGAAAATGGTTATTTAACTAAATGGGAACAATCTGCTAAGACTCAAATGTACTTTGATGAGGGAATTGGCGAGCCAGTTAGAAAAAGTCTTTATGTAAATTTAGATAATTTTGATATGTCATATTATCCATACTTAGATACATTCAAATTTTTTAGCCTAAGTAGAGGTAGATTTTCTAACTCAGATTCTTATAATTTTGACTATATTCTTGTACAGAGTAATGGTCAGAGTGAGAGAGATCCAGAGCCAGAAGAAGAAACTTGGTACAATGAAGATAATTAAAATAAAAAACCCACCTTATGGTGGGTTTTTTATTTATAGTTCTTTTTGTTCTGAACGATACTTATCATATCTATTTGCAATTTCTACTAAGAATTTATTTCTTACTATATCTTCGTTTGTAAACTCGTGCATGTATAATTCATTCATACCATCCACCATTTTAATAAAATCATTATATCCAGAGTCTCTTCTTCTAACATCATATTGTGATGTGTCTCCCATCATAACTGCCTTTGAGTCTTTTCCTAAACGAGTAACCCATAACATTAATTGTTTAATAGAAGCATTTTGGCACTCATCTAATAACATTATACAATTGTCATATGTAGAACCTCTCATATAAGCAAGTGGTTCAAAACATATCTCTTCCGTTGAAAATAGAAAGTCTACGGTTCCTTTTCCTAAAATCTTACAAAATGTTGTGTAATATGATTGTTTGTAAGGATCAATTTTTTCAGCAATATTACCTGGCAGTGCTCCTAAATTTTCACCACTCTCTTGTATAGGTTTAGTGATAATAATTTTTTCAATTTTTTTATCGGCTAAAAGTGCTAAAGCTGTGTAACAAGTGGTGTAAGTTTTTGATGTACCTGCTGGTCCGTGAACTACTGATAATATATTATTTCTTATACCTTTGTAAAGTAGTTGTTGTTTTTCTGTTAGATGAACATTAGACCTTTGAAACTCTTCTTTAGTTAGAGAGTTTTTCTTTCTCAGGTTTTTCTTGTATTCAAACTCTTGTATTCCATCTTGGATTTGGCTGTTAAGTTCGGCTTTGTTTTTGCTCATTAAATAATGATTTTTCTTTTATATATTGATATTTTTTACCTTTCCTTTTCCATTTATAAGAGATGTTATATTTTAATATATACATCAAATAAGACTCTAAACAAATGAAAAAGAACGAAGATGACCTTATATATGATTTGATATTTTCTGAAAAAGAAAACTTTAAAATTGATATATCTGAGTATCTTTCTGATATATATCAGTACGAAGATTTTATTGAAAGAATTAAAAAAATTCTTAAAAAGTCTAAAGTTAAAGTTATCATAAGTGAAACTTTAATGAGTAGTAAAACTGTTATTTGGGAGTTAAAAGTAAAAAAGTAATATGTGGGTATACAATAACGATTATAAAAAGTGGTTTGCTAATAATGACCTATTAAGTAAAGATGACTTTGATTTCTTAAAACAAGAATTGAAATCAACTCGATTATATTCAAGATGTTTAAGTGGTGCTACTTATATGTCTGTGAATGATTTAAGTGATATCTATGATATATTAGGTGATTATCAGTCTAGAAGCTGGTATGTAAGTGCTGATCCGGTAAGTGGGTCTTTATATAGCGTAACCTCTGTACCTCCTCAACATGCAACTCCTATCGGTAAAAATAACTATACCGACTATTATACTAAGTATGTACAAGAATATGGTCTAACACTGAAGAATCTTTTTACTCCGTATAAGCTTATTAAAGACACTTCTAAGAACTTTTATTATGTTGATGTTGCTACGACGGACATTATTGACTTTACTACAATCACAAGAGATTTTGTTATTGATGGTGTTAAATTAAAAGAAGGTCATAGAGTTTTAGTAAAAAATCAGTCAACAAATATTATACTTTTATCTACAGCTGATCCAAAAACATATTTTACGGGTAACTATACAATCGTTCAAGATCTTGGTGCTACTATAGAATATCAATATTACAATGAAGAAAATGGTATCTATAAGTTTATAAATGGTGGTCTTGTTAGAGAAACTGATTTAGCTGACTATAATCAATGTATTAGATATAGTGTTTCTGTAAAACTTGGTGATGTTAATAGAGAAAAACAATTTCACTTATCAAGATTACTTGATGGATATTTTCCTTTAACTTCTTTGGGTCAACCAATTGAGTTTAAGGAGAAACATAATTGGATTTTAAGAAATAGAGTTGATTATAACAATTTATTTGAAATTAATTACTATGATATTATAAAACATGGTACTCAATCTTATAATTTTGAAGGAGTAACATATAGTATACCAGAAAGAACATTATCAATCGGTGAATTTGGTGTTATATTGAATACCCAAGAAGGTAAATCTAATATTATAAAAAATAAGTATAAAGTAAATCTTAGAAGTATTACTCAAACAAGTAAATATTACTGGATTTGTGGTGATGAAAATACACTTCTAAAAGTTAGAAAACATGACTTTTTCATTGATAGAATTATACTTGAAGATATACCAACAACTTTACCTAATTTAATCAAGACGAATCTTAGTTCTGTTTCATTCTTTGATGATTTAAATGGTGCTGTTGTTGGTGAGTTGAATACAATTCTTTATACAAGAAATGGTGGTATCGAATGGCAAAGAATAGAAATTGAAGATTTCATAGACTTTGATTATAATAGAGTTTTATACTCTACAAACTTTAGTTTTTTTGTTGCAGGTAATACTGGTGTGTTATTAGAATTTGTTAATAGCATCTCAGGAATTACTGCTTATAAAAGAAGAGTTTCTAAAATAGAAGATGCAGTTGATGAGTATTTACTTGTGGAAAATATTAATGACTTATATAAAACCACAATTACAAGCTGGTCATTAACTTATAGCTACTATACTCAATCAATTTCGTCAAGTAAAGAGCTTTTATTTTTAGTTACTAATAATAGTAATGTTATTGCTTATGATATTAATAATTCATTTAGCCAAATAGGAACAGATTTTATTTACTTTGATTTTGGTCAAAATTATAGTGACATAAGAAATATAACACAAAAACAAGGTACAAATACTTTTTATTTTACAGGAACTGATCCGGTTAGTGGTAATGATGGGATATTCTCTTTTGACTTGTCTAACTTTGGATATCTTGGAACAGGCAGTAGCTATTCGAATACAATTGTTGGTCCTAATGCGACTTATGAATATGCTGATTATCCTAATGAAATATTTGATTACAATGGTCAACAATTGTTAATATGTGGAAATAATTCACTCTTAGGTATTTCGACTTATTCTACTTTAAATTTTAATAGTTTAGACTCTACATTTGAGGATAAACTAAAATCTAAGTTGTTAGTACTTGATTATGATATTGCTTCTAAACTAAACTTCTTTACTGACCAAGGAGACTATAGATTGCCAACTAGTGTAACTTTTAGTGGCTCTTCTCTTATAGCTTCTGGTCAAGTTTCTTTTTCGCCTATTCAACAAGGAATAACACCTACTAATAATGGAACTTATTCTGAAACCAATTGGATTACTTACTATCAAGATTCTCAAAAAACATTTGAATATTATAGTTCTGCTCCACTTGATGAGACAACAAAGGTTTTAATTTCAACAACATTTTCATATTCAGTGACTTCTTCGTCATTTACGCATAGTAATACACTAATTACGTCATCTGCTTCTATTATATCTACTTTGGCTCCTATGATTACATATGCCACATCGAGTAGATATAATAATCAATTCTTACCAAGTATTTCACCAGTTTCTAATTCATATAATATTTTCTTATATGACTATTTAATGATTATAAAGGTATCAAATAGTTATCCGGTATCTGTTGGTGATGTTATTAGATTTGAAAGTTCTGTTGTAGATACTGATGTTATTGTTAATAAAATAGTTACATCTGGTGGTAACAAATATCTATATATGTATAGTGACTTTAATCAGAATATAATAACTGATTTACAAAAAACACCAGGTGTTATTACTATAACTAATTTGAATAAGTACTCTACATCTGATCAATTTAAATATAGATTCAATAACCACCCTATATCTAAAGGTTATAAGGTGGATTATATTGATTCCTATGGTAATGTAACAGCAGCAACTACAAGTGTTTTTCAAATAAGTGCTAGATTCAATTCAGAAACATCTTATTATAATCTTCAAACATATGTTAATGTTACTGGAGTAACACATAGTATGGTTTATAAAAGCGGATTTTTGAAATTTGGTTACTCACCTACTTATAATCTAATGGATTATTTAACAAGTATTAATAACCCAAATGATGTAAATCCTAAGTTTTATGCTACTAAAGAATATTTAGCTATGCCAAATTATCAAGGTTTGCCTTTAGGTAGTCTTACAGCCTCTACTGTTTATATTGATTATAATGGTATGACATATTCTGGTGGTAGTTATAGTCTTCCCGTTAATAAAATAATATTTGGGTCTGACTTAAGATTTGAATGGGAGAGTGTATTTATAAATACCTTTGTTGATGTTACAATACATGGTATTTCACAGGATTATGTTAATGAGAGATTATTAGTAATGAATAAGTATTATGATACTATAAACAATTCTTATGTTATAGAGTTTCATAAAAGATTTAATGTTCCGGTTGGAACTAATATTTTACTTCCTGGCTGTACCTTAGATATCACATCAAGAAGATATTTACATCAAATAAGTAGTGATTTACAAGAATTAAATAATATTCAAAGAACAAAGGGTAAATATAACTCTTGGCAAGATAATGGTGTTTATTCATATGAAACATATCAAAATGAGTTAAACTTTAAGATACCTACTGATTCTTATGCTAAAATATTACTTTCTGATACTGATACTATACAACAGCTATCAGCAATAATATATGTGGATTTTAAGAATGAGCTATCTATGAACATAACAAGACTGGCTAAGGAATACAACGTTCCGATTATTAATACAGTCAATTATAATAACAAGTTATACATATCTTGCTCTGAGAAACATGACTTGATTACTGGTGAAGGTGTGGTTTTAGATTTTGTCGGAGGTACTGGATCGTCTCAAGAATTAAATCCTCAATATTCTGGTTATCATGTTATCACTAAGATTAATGAAACTGATTTTGTTACTGAGATTGATTATGGTGTTACACCTATTGTAGGTTTGGATTCTGGCTTTGTTAGATACACTAAACAAGATCCTTTTCTTAATTATCAACCAGTAGACTTGATTGATTTAGGTGTTGATCATAAGGGTAAAATTGCTTTAGAGCTTTCTATTGATAATTTAAAATTGACTGATGGTGTTTATAGTTTAATTAATGTTGACTTTGAAAAGTACAGATTTAGACTTATCGATGGATTAAATATTGAAACAGTAAACTTACAATTTTCTTGGTTATTAGAAGCTGAGTTGTCTGGTGCTTTATTGGGTCTATCTGGTAGTGATTTAGTTTGGTATAAAGGAACATGGATTTTTGGTAGATGGTTTGGTGGTATATGGCAATCTGGAGTTTGGATGTCAGGAGACTGGTATGGAGGTATTTGGAATTCAAATATTGTAGTTGATAAAAAATTGAGTGCTGATGTAGATACTAAGACACAAGATTTTGAACAATCTATTTGGTACACAGGTAGATGGTATGATGGTACTTGGAACGGAGGTATTTGGATTAATGGTAGATGGTATGATGGTACTTGGAATAATGGTATGTGGCACAAAGGTACTTGGAATGATGGTACTTGGAATAATGGTAACTTTGAAGGTGGTATCTGGGTTCTTGGTACTTGGAACAAGGGAGTTTTCAATTGTGATAACGAGCCTGCTTATTGGTTAGATGGTAGCTGGTATGGAGGTGATTTTGAAAATGGTATGTGGTATAATGGTCATTGGGAACAAAAAAATGCCTTGGCAAGGTTTGGTACTAAGTCATTTAATAGTAGAACAGCAAACTGGCAAGCAGGTGTTTGGTTGAGTGGTTCGTTTTATTCATATTTGAATACCAATGACCAAGGAGTATTAGATGTATCTGATGTTCATAAATACTCTATATGGAAAACCGGTCAATGGTTATCAGGTGAGTGGTATGGTGGTATAGCTTATAATATGGATTTTAAAACAGGCACTTGGTATGGTGGTATCTTAGAAGATATTCAAGTTATAGGAATTGATATTGTTAATAATACTTTCATCTTAAATGGTATTTTTAAATTTAACACAGGTGATGATATCTATATTATTGATAATCAATTAAATAATACAAATTCTGTTTATGGAAGTAATCTATCTCCAGGAAAATATAAAGTTCTGTACCAAGTTGAAGACTCGGTAAATAAATGGACGACCGTTTATGTTGCAACTGATTTATCAAATATAGGTTCTGGTATCAGTGCTCCTGTAGAAACAGGATTAAGAGTAGTATCTATATTTAAGAACTTGAATTGGAAGTCAGGTATCTGGACAAATGGTCTTTATGAGTCTGGTTTATGGGAAGGTGGTATCTGGTATAATGGTGTATTTAGTGGAACTTGGGCATAAAATTACTTTAATAAATTTAATATATACAATATGATTAAAAAATATCTACAATTTATTAAAGAAGCTGATGAAGCTAAACCAGATACAAATAAGTATACTGAGTTGAGAGATGGTGTAAAATCTATGATTGAAAAAACTATTGAAAAAAGCGGTGGTGAATTCAAGTCTTTTGTGGATAAATTTATCAAGTCACCTGACGATGTAAAAATAGAAGGTTTTATTAACGATTCTGATATATATGAATTCTATTTGAAATACAGAAATGATATAGACGAACTATTGAATGATATTAAGTATTTTGATGAGGTTCCAAGTGAGTCAAACACATTTGGCTTATATGACTACATTATAAATGGTACAGAAAAGGCAGTTCTACAGGCTGTTAAAATGTTATAAAATTATTTTTACTTGATTCAATAAAATCAACTCCTTTTAATTTTAAAATTTTTGAGCTTATTCCAAAGTGATATAGAGTATTTAGTGTCACGATTAATTTAAACTTATTATATTCTTTTTCCAACTTTGACAATAATAATATATTTTCTTCTATAGATTTTTTATCTTTTAAGAAGTTTATAGGATCTATAACAACATATGATAATTTGTTTTGGTGTAAACCACCATGATTCAAAATTTCCCATTCAATATCAGATATAAAAGTTCCTTTTGGAAAAGCAGTTACTTGAATATTTTTGTTATAAAGTTCAATTGATTTAATTCTCTTATCGAAATCTAAAGCAAAGTATAAAATCTTTTTAGATTTATCTAAAAGTGAGAATGCTGTATTAGATTTGCCCGATTTGTAGTTTCCGTGTATTACAATCATTTAAATATCTGATTAAGAATTACATTATAAGTTTCTATATGAAGAAAGAAGTGATTAGATATTAAATACAAATATAAGCTCATTTTTGATAAGATAAAAGTAAATACAATTATTTTATAAGCAATAGTCCACTTTATAGGTTTTATTAAAATATTAAGAAGAGAGGATAAAATAAGAAAAGATAAAAAAATATACCAACTATTTGAAAAAAGACCAAATAGTATCCATATCATTTCAAAGACTGATAGAATCTTATTTGATTCAGAAATTGAGTATTCCTTTTTTGTTCTATAATCTTTTTTAGTTGGTTTTCTACCAATAACTTTTTCATATTTTTCAATCCATTCTTTTATTGAGTAGATTTTTCCGAATTTAAGTATAGTAGACAAAACTGAAAATAATACTAAAATACCAATCGAGTAATATATATCACCTATCATAATTTTTATATTTATTAAAAACTTATTTGTTTCCTTATTTAGATCAAACAGAAGATGTAAATAATTATATATAGATAATAAAATTAATTACAACTAAATGGCATCTACACCACTTTATAAGTTTTTAAAGTCTAATGGAACTTCGTTTTATGCTTTTCCAGGCGCGGCTGAAGATATATCAGCAGCTTATCAAAACTCAAATTATAAAATGTATTTTTCAAAGTTCGCTTTGTTAAATTTTCCAAAGCAAAACTTGGTAGCAGGTACGATGTCTAATCCTATTGTTCTTGATTTTGATAATGCCTTTCAAAAGTCTGTAAATGCAACTCCTCCGGCTACTTTCAATGATGCTATAATTGAATCACTAAGAAATTACGTTGCTAACCAAGAAGTTGTTATTAGAGAATCAAGATTAAATAATACTAAATATTACTACGATACAAATGCTTTAGAAACAGCAACGGAGAAAATATTTTTTAAGTGGGCTAAAAAACTTGACTTAATTGACTTTGAGCCAGCGATACCAGAAGATGAATATTTTAGTAATCTAAATGAGTTTCAGAGAATAAATATAAATGATGATGCTTACTTTCCAGAATATCTTTGGAAAGAAAGAGAGGTTATTGCTTGGGACTCTATTTCCTATTATCAAAGTGGAGTTGCTGGATATGGAACAAAGTTAGAAATTGAATTCTCAGGTACAACTAACTTTAAAGTTGGTGATAAAGTAAGAATTTTTGATGTAAGTAATTCAACTATCTATAATATTGCGGGACTTATTGGTTCAGATTCAAGTGATGGTGTTCAAACAGATATTCTTGCAATAGTTCCACCTTCACCTACACAAGGTCAAAGAATCATTGTTGATATCAATACTACTATGTCTCAGGAATTTGAGACTACTGGTCAAGTTGAGTTAGTTTATAATAGATTTGTTCAGTATATCGGTGAGATTACTGGTATATCAAATGTTCAAGAAGCAAATAGAAACTATACAGAAATACAGGCACATATACCAGATCATACTGGTGCTACTCCTGATATTTTATTTAGAACAATGGTTGATGTTAATTATAAGCCTAATTTAACTTTCCCTATTTTACCAAGTCAATATCAACCTGAAATTTTAGGTGCTGAGTTATTCAATTCACCAATTGTTAGTAATCCAATTGACTATCCAGGTTCATACTTTGCTCAGTTTGATACAGCTGATTTTACATATGAGACTTCTACAGGTGATTCTATAAGAAGAAGTGGTAACTATTATGGTGTAGGTGGTGATATAAATAATCCAATTATAAATAGCAACACTATAGATGGTATTAGTTTAGACTTTGATACTAATCACTATGTTAAGATGAATATATTCAACAGAGTGTTAACTAATTTTGACCAATTTAATGCTTTAGAAGTAAATAACACACCACCATCTGATTTTGAATTTAATGCTATTTTATGGTATTACACAGTTCAAAAAACAGATTTGAATGGAAATGTAGTTACAAAAACAAATTTATATGGTGTTTCATTTCTTGATAATCCAAACAATAATGTTTTAGAATCAGAGAAGGGTATAAGATTTCCAGTTTATAAAAAACTTGTTTCAAATGGTCAACAAGATGGAACTTCTTATGCTTTTAGTTTGAACTTAAATTTCAATATTTTGAATGATAATCCTCAACAAGCTTATAATCCAGAGGCTATCAATTCATTATTTGGTATGAATTTATTTAACCAAGCAATGAGTAGATTATCATCAACAAATGATAGTTTCATGAATCTTATTGCTGAGCAAGGTGTCTTGAGAGATCAAGTTGATGCACTAAGACAACTAATCTATACACAGACTGATATAGCAACAATAAATACTAAAATTTCTAATCTTGAGAATTTATTAAGACTATATTCTACAAATCAAATTGTTAGCACCGATAGTATAAGAGCTGTTACAAATCCTGGTACGCCAGTTTCTATTTCTCTTTACAATAGAGAAACTTCTTATACTTCAATAAACAATATAAAGACAACTGATTTATATACATCAACTGGTATAATACCATTAAATCTTTCAGTTCCAGAAAATAAAAACTTCTTACTTAATATTGTTAATAACGATGAAGTTGAATTAGCAATGCCTAATAACGACAAGTTGACTATTGTTTTGGATAGAGATTTAGATTATAAACAAAGTGTTGATATTTTAATTACAGCAAGTCAATTTGCTTCTCAAAATAAAAAACTAGATATTTATGTGAATACTAGTTTGCCTGCTACTAGTACAACAACTTTAGCAACCACTGAAGCTTTACTATTAGGTGATATTGATTTACCTGTTTATTTTAACACAATTAATTCGTTACAAAACTCAGCTTATTTGTGGTCTGATTTCAAATTTGAAATTGATTTTAATCAAACAATGCAATATGTAACAGGTGATATTCTTGAAGTTCCTTTATCAGGTAATACATTAGTATTAAATAATTCAATAAAGGCTGGTGATACATTTAGATTGAATAATTTATTTGTTGGTACCTCTTCAGTTTTTGATTTTTCAGGTCAATATACTGTTGATTCAGTTGTTGGAACTACAAGTTCTTATATAAGATTGAATATAGATAGCAATCCTGATTTTGTAGCTTATGGTTCTTCGGCTTCATTGCCTCTTTATATACATGGTACCTCATCAACACTACTTTCAAATTATCCTTACTTTACTCTAAATAAAGGAAAGAAAATCAGAGTTACTAGAATTAGTGCTTCTAATGTTTCATTAAGTGAAAAATATCAATTAGAAATTCAAGATATAAAATAAAGTGTCTTTAGATTTTAATATATATGTTAAAATAAAAAGATACATATGTCAGTTGGATGTTCAGCTAATTTATTTGGTACAAGAAGTCAATTTATAAAAACCAACGGAGGCGACTTTGTAGCTGTAGATGGTTCAGGTGTTAGAGAGAGACTTATATTGTCTGATTTAAGAATACCTTATAAGCAAATATTAAAAAGTAGAGTTATATTAAAAGTAGGTCAAGCAAACTATCTTTTAAACCATTTAGGTTTAGGCGATAATGCGACTTTTCTTTGCATTAAAGCTGTTTACGATTCAAAATCCGTAATTGAAGCAGATAATTATATTAATTGGAGTTATTATGATGATTTGACAAGAATTAATCATTTTGCTGACATGATGGTTCTTACCGGAAACTCATCAAATAGAGTTCCTCAACTTTATTTAACAAATCCAAGTACAAAATATCCAGTCTACTTAGATGTAATGGTTGGTGTTATAGATGATACATATTCAATATTTACTGATACGTTAAATCAAACAGGAACATCATTTGTAGGTCTTGAATATACTGATATTCATAGTCACGTTGTTGGTTCTTCAATTGTAATAAATGATAAGAGTTCTCCAGTTAGACCTTTAATTTATATCAACATAAGTGATATAAATTCTATTCAAATTAGTGGAAAGATTTTAATATTAGATGATTCAAGCAAAGGTTCTGTATTTTTAGAATTCTTAACACAGACTGATGCATATCAAGCACACTCTTTAATAAATTATGTACTTGAGAATCCAAATGTAGATATAGATTCTTTAAATCCAGTAATTGATAATTTAGATCCTGTATTATATTTTTATGATACGGCAGGTGCCGGTGGTGATTATATATCACTTGATGGTGCTACATATGGTGTTCCTTATGATACAAATGATGGTCTTACTTTTTCAACAAGTATATCACTTTCTACATATGGGACCTCAAGTGGTTATATAGATAAGTCTCAATTAATTTATTTATTAGTTGATTATATACAAGACAATAGAGATGGTTACATGTATATGATGCCTTCAAACTTGATAATTTCAGGAACGGCCGGGTCAATTGATAAAATACTTAACACTGGAACTTATTCACTTACATTTGATTTTTCCGATATAGCACATAACTATTTGGATGGTGTTAATGTAAATCTTACTATAACAAATTAAAAAATAAAATGATATAATGAGTTTTACTTATAATAAATTTTTAAGACCTCTAGCGGCAACCGATACAAGTATTCAAATATTGGATGATAGTGGAGTTATTGTTTATACAATTAATCCTTTTGCAGTATCATCACCGATGATATCAAATAATTTACTTAAATTAAATTTTAAGAATGGTAAAATAATAACAATAAATTTTTCATCAACAAACGAGGCAAAATTAGCATTAAGTAGAATTCAAGCTCAAATTGATGAGTTATTAAATAAAAAGCCTCTAATAATAGATAGACAAATAAAAAACTATGTTGAAGAAACAGTCTCAGCATATGATTTTACATTTCATAGTGGCTTACAAACATCTGGACTTACAGTAAGTTTAGGTGGAACTATGTCTAATGCACTTACACTTAATGGTGGTGGTTATGACATGATTTTTAGTTCATTTGACAATTTAGTATTTACAAGCTCTGTTTTTGATGTTGTTGCTGATTTTGTTAGTTTAGATTCAATTGATTCTATTCAAATTTTAGCAGAAGAAGATTTAACACTAAATTCTGGTTCTCAATTATCTATAACTGGTAGTAGTTCGGTTGTATCGTTTAGTGATGGTAGAGGTCTTGTTTATAATACTGATTATTCAGGAACATTTGTTACACATTCATTAGTTGATAAGTCGTATGTTGATAATTCTATTAATACTATTGTTGGTGCTAATAATGAGTTATCTGAGATTTTAACAAATGGTAGAGATGCTGACGTGTCAGGTGATATCAATGATAATACATCTAATACATCAATTAATTTAAATCTAAGAGTACTCAAAGATTCAACTGGTGGTATAGACTCTGTGAATTGGGAAGATAGAAGACTTTACAATAGTGATGGTGATATGACTGTTGATTATCAAAGTGAGATACTAAATTCTGAGTTAGGTGTAACATCTTTAGATTGGAAAAACAGAAAGTTATATAACTCAATTGGTGCCGAAATTCTAAGCTATTCTGCAAGTTCGGATCAAGGTTTAACTTACTTAGATGATTATTCATCAAACTTTATTACACACTCATTGGTCGATAAAGGATATGTTGATGCCGGTACATCTTCTATTTGGTCTTATATCGAAGTTATGTCAGCAAATACATCCGGAACATCAGGATCAAGCGGAACATCAGGATCAAGCGGAACATCAGGATCAAGTGGTACTTCAGGATCTTCTGGATCAAGCGGAACATCAGGAATAAGTGGTATAAATGGAGTTGATGGTACCTCTGGTACAAGTGGTAGTTCTGGTTCTTCAGGATTAGATGGTATATCAGGTGGTTCTGTCTACTACTTAAATACAAGCTCTACTCAATCAACTTATTTAGAGTTGGGTATATCTGGTAATAATTTGCCACAAAGTACAACATCTTCTACATTATCTAATGGTGCTACAAACTCACTTATTGCGGCTTATCTCTCACCTGAGGGATTTCCTGGAGTTACAAGAATACCAGCCGGTATCTGGTCATCTGCTTTGCATATGAGTAGAAATAATACAGGTGGTACAGTTCAAGCATTTATAGAGGTCTACACCGTTGATAATTCAAATGTTGAAACTTATTTATTTTCAACCGATCCAGGGCTAGTTACTAATTCACTTAATATGATAACAAGTGATGCTTATCAGCCTGGTTTCTCAATAAGTTCTACAGATAGAATTCTAATAAAAGTTGTTGGTTCTGTTAGTGGTGCTGTCGCAAGTAGTGTGGTTACTATTTATTCAGAAGGCTCTCAACATTATTCTTTTATACAAACAACTTTAGGTGCTGTTAGTTCTTCCGGCTCTTCTGGTACATCTGGTTTTAACGGTTCTTCCGGAACAAGTGGTACATCTGGCTCTTCTGGATTAGTCGCTTATACACTTCCTGATACACCAAGTACTGGTGAAACTTGGATATTTTTAGGAACATGGAACACTGCACAGACTGGACATACACTAAATATGAAAATTTCGGCACATGCTGGATACAATGCTGGAACAAACCAAAATCAAAGTACTGATTTGTTCTTTGCTACATCAAATGGTATATCAGTAAATGCATCTGGAGTAGGTGGATCATATTACGCTAACGGTTCTGCTTATAGAAATGAATCATTAGGAACGGCAAGTACCGCACCTAGCTTATTTAGAATTATTCAATCAAATGTAAGTACTTATTTATTTTATGGTAGATTTGCTCAATGGGCAGGAAATTCACACTATACACTATCAGTGAGTGGAACATCAAGCTGGTCACATAGTGGTACTACTGGATCAACACCTTCTGGTACTTATTTGGATATAACTCCTACTTTAACTTCTAGTAGTAACTTGTCTTTATCTGGAAACTTAGATGTTACTGGAACATCATCTTTTAATGGATTGACTGTTTTACAAGAAGTATCGGAAGTTATAAATTCTTCACCAGGTGCTACCGCATCTACTGTAGTTTATGATTTTTCAAATGGTTCTAACTGGTATCACTCAAGTGCTAATACTAATTATACTGCCAATTTTACTAATGTACCAACAACTGATAATAGAGCAATTACAACAACTATAGTAATCAACCAAGGTGCTACTGCTTATATACCAACTGCTTTACAGATTAATGATGTCTCTCAAACTATTAAATGGTCTGGTGGAACTGCTTCCGGTACTGCAAATCAAGTAGATATAGTTGGATTTACCTTTATCAGAAGTGGTGGTGCATGGGCTCAAGTCCTTGGACAAATAAACACTTTTGATTAAATATATGTTAAGTAGATTATCAAGTTTCTCAGGACCTTTATCTAAACTATTCACTGCTATAAAAGGTTTCACGTTAAATGGTCTTATACTAAGATATGAATTAAGAGATTCTGATTCATATTCTAGAACTTCAACTGTTACTGATTTAGTGGGTAATAGTAATGCGACTTTGACAAATGGTCCTACTTACTCATCAAATGGATATCTAAATTTTGATGGAACTAATGATTATTTGATGACAACTACATCACTTAATTCTAAACTTTCTCCTTCGAATACATCAAAAGTAATTTCATACTTTCTCTGGATTTATCCACAAGAAAACGGAGTTATTGTAACAGAACAAGGTGCATCAACCCTTAATACATCTTGGCATGATGCACAAATAGAGATGGTATCAGGAACATTAAAATTTGGTCTATGGAATGGATTAGGAATAACTAATGTTACATCAAATATAAGCACACCTTTGAATAAATGGTATTATGTTGGGTTAACTTATGATGGAACAACACTCAGAGCTTATGTCAATGCTCAACTAGCTGGTTCTATAAATTTCACAAGATCTACTCCATATGAGGGTTCAGCAGGATTACATTATGGTATTGCGGCTACTGATTTTACTAACATGGGTGACGGTACATATGCTAAAATGAAATTTGGAGCATTCCATGTTTATAATACTGCTCTTAGTCAACAACAAATTTTGAACAATTACAATACCCAGAAATCAAATTATATTCACACTGATAATTTATTAATATGGATAGATGCAAATGATCCGGAAAGTTTTTCAGGAGGAAATATTTTTGACTTAAGTGGTAACAGTTACACACATACGTTTAATAGTGGAGCTACCTCAGCAGTAGTTGATGGTATAAAATGTTTTGATTGCTCTACTGGCGCAAAACAAATAGTAGTAAGTGGTACCGGTCCTTTATTACCCACAACTGGGTATACATATGTTATTTGGGCAAAGGTAATTAGTGATAGTGTAGCATTTAGAACTTTAATTTATACTAAAACACCTCGTTATACCCCTATTACTATTCCAAATGGTACTAATACTTTAGGATACTGGGATAGTGCTTTTAGAAGTTCAGGATATGATATGTCTTCATTTGTAAATGTCTGGACTCAATATGCTGTTGTTGGTGATAACTCATCACAAACTTTTTATATAAATGGCTCACAAGTTGGTAACTCAATTTCTTTTGGATCTGGTGGGAATCTACACGATGGTATTGGTAACAATCTTGGTGATAATCAACCATTTGGTCATATTGGTAACATGATTTTATACAATACGAAATTGACTCAGGCTCAGATTAAACAAAATTATGATGCTCTAAAACATGTCTATACTCCAGGATTTGTGACATCTAACTTATTACTTCTAGTGGATGCTAATGATAAATCTTCATACTCCGGAACAGGAACAACTTGGTATGATATAGCTGGAACAAGTCAAAATATGACACTTGTTGGTTCACCTACTTTTGTTTCTGGAACTGTTTCATATTTTGATTTCAATGGAGTAAATCAATATGCAACTGGAACTGGAGTCACTGTACCAACTACCGCTTATACTAAATCAGTTTGGTTCTGGATAGATGCTTATGCTGATAATAATATAGTGAGTGGTGGTGATGGAGTTGGTGGTCACTTTTTGTTTATGGGTAGTAGTTCTTTTACTAAATTAATGGTAGGTCATGCTAATCAAGGTGTCGCATTTACAACTTATCAATCTACTGCATCAATTAGTTTAAATACTTGGTATAATGTCACAGTCACTTTTAATACTACTGATGGCTTTAAAATCTATATCAATGGTCAGTTAGATAGTTCACATAATATGACACTTGCTCATAATGGAAGTGGCTTCACAAACCTGGCAACTTATGCTGGTAATAATTTATTAAATGGTAGAATATCAAAAGTCTACACTTATGGTAGGGTTCTAACTGATTCTGAAATTGAACAAAATTTCTTTTATGATAGAGAAAGATTTGGAATTGAAGTAGTAGAAACATTTACTACTGTTGGATCAACAACTTGGACAGCTCCTGTAGGCGTTACTACTGTAGAATATTTGGTAGTCGGTGGTGGTGGTGGAGCTGGTAATGGATATGACAACGCCGGTGGAGGCGGTGGAGGTGGTGGTATGGTACTTACTGGTACAATAAATGTTACTCCTGGTGAGTCTTACACAGTAACTGTAGGAAATGGCGGAATAGGAGGTGCGAACACTAGAACAAATAATGCTGGAACTGATGGTGAAAATAGTGTCTTTGGTAGTATAACTGCTTTGGGTGGTGGACAAGGTCAAGGTTCAAGAACCGGTGGTGTCGCTGGATCGGCTCAAGTTTCGAACACAACTGCTCCTACAGGTGGTGCTGGATCTGGCGGGGGATTTGGTGGAAAAGGCGGGGGTGGTGCTGGTGGTGCTGGTAGTTCTAATTCAGGTACAACTGGTGGCGCTGGTGGTGCTGGTGTTTCATCTTCTCTTTCTGGAACATCTATAACCTATGGTGTTGGTGGTGCCGGTGCGAATGCTGGAACACAGAATTCAGGTGTTAATGGAACATCAAATAGAGGTAATGGTGGTAGAGCGGGTGGTGCGGCAGCATCAAATTCTACTGTTGGTGGAAATGGTGGTTCTGGTATTGTAATAATTAAATATTAATTTATGGTATTGTAATTTATTTGTTTGGTGATTTAATATATAGATTATCAAAAAATATTAAACTATTACATGAGAAGAATATTATTTTCAGAGACAGATTTTAACTCTCTACCAAACCCACCGGCTGGCTTTAAATACATTGGTTTCGATGGACCAAATTTCAGTGAAAAGAGCGATGATGGTCAGATTAGTCAAAGTATAGGCGGAACCGGAGCTACTGGTCCTCAGGGTCCAACCGGACCCGCTGGTTCTGGTGGTAGTGCTTCATCTGATAGACTAATTAGTTCAAATGTTGCGTATAATTTAGAGGCTATTTTAGATGAAAATGGAACTTTAAATACTCCACTTTTATTACCTTTATCATTTACCGCTGTTTGTGATGAATCACATTATGATGGAAGTCCAAATTTTAGTGATACTAATTGGTGGGAATTTGAAGTACATTTTGTTGTGAGTCAAGATGGAACAGTAGAGACACAAATAAATAATATTTTTCCAATATTAACAAACCCAGGTTATGTATCGGGTGATACTTTTATATTTACCGAGGCCGATCATGGCATTCCAGGATTCAATTTTGAGATTGTATTAATGAATGTTGTTTTACCGGGTGGTGCTGGTTGGACTGCTAATCTTGGAGGTACACAACCGCCGGATTATCCAAGTACAATCAAATCTTTAGGTGCTATTAAGTTGACAGCTGACACAAATAGTTTTGTTTTGGGAACAGATGGTTCTATCGATCTTCCAAGACTTACTGTAAATCTTCACAATGGTGATAATCAAACTGCTCAAACTTTAAGATTTGCTGATGCTAGTACACAAGCTGTGATAACTACTGCTACTCCATTAGAAAACAATTCTGCACAACGTATAATTATTCAAGGTGCTAGAGCTACTGGAACTGGCGAAGGTGGTGATGTTTACTTCTGGGGAGGTGATGCAGATGTAGATGGTGGTGATATTAAAATTTACGCAGGTGATGCGGATAGTAATTCTGAAGGTTATGGTGGTTATGTTAATATTGCTGGTGGTAGAGGTCATAATGTAGGTGGTCACATAAATTTAACAGCGGGTAATTCTGATTTACAAGCTGGAGATATCACTTTAACACCTGGTTATAGTCAAGCTGGAAATCACGGTGAAGTATTAATACAAACTAATAATAATTACTTTAGATTTAATAGAGATGGTCAATTCACAATGCCAAGTGGTGCTTCAATTATATCTAGTAATTTTACAGGAGCTGATGGTGAAAACGCGGTTTTAGGTCAATATGATGGTCACACTCAGATTTATACTATGCAAAATGGTGTTGGTATTCAAACTCATGATTCAGGTTCTTATAGTAATTGGAATTTTGGAAGTACCGGAGATTTAACATTACCAGAAGGTGGTGATATATTAGATTATTTAGGTAACAGCGTTCTATCTGGTATTAGTATGACAGAAGTAACACATTCTGAATTATTAGATTTAGTAAATTCCTCTAGTCTAATAGCAAGTAGATATTATAAAATAACTGATTTTAGAACTTGTTATGACCAACCAGACTTTGATGTTTATGGAAATGGAGTGACAAGCTCAAATACTTATCATCAATCTGATATTGATCCTATAATAGTATTTGCTACTTCTGATAGTACATTAGATTCAAGTGCTTATCAACCTTCATATTCAAATGATAAAATTAAGTATGATATTTCTTGGACTCAATCGGAAGTTACTGGTGGTACGGCTTATGGTAGAATAACTGAAAGAATTGATGATTTAGGAAATAGAACAGACTATGACCACAGAACAATTCTTTTCAAAAGATACAAAACAAGAATACTTAATGGAACAAAAAATGGTAGAATACTATCAGTAAATGATGGTCTTGTTATTGGAACTAATAGTACATTCACAGGTGATTTTGTAACAGGAAGCGTTGTATTTATAGAATCTGATAATCCTAATTTTTATAAAGTCTTATCAGTTACATCTGATACAGAGATGTTAGTTGAAGGTAGAGTTATGAACAATTTTTCAGATAGTAATGGTTATCCATATGAGGACACTAGAGTTGAAAGTAATACAATAAGTGGTTGTTTGTATTATTTCAATGATGCTGGTAGTGATGATATTGATGATGGTGGTGATGATATGTACGACGGAGCTAACAGATTAAATACAAATCTTTATAGTCAAATTCCTTACACACATACTCAAATGAGCACGGGTAATGATTATCAACAAGCAGAGCTTAGTGACTTTACATATGATGGTACAATTCAAGATGGTTCTACTTATTTTGGTGCCTCTTCAAGTTACTTTACAAACTTATACCCTGGTCTTTTTGTAATGTCGGCTTATGGAGTTGATGTAACTGATTTTTCTATATCTGGTAATTTAGGTTCAGATGGAGATGGTCAATGTGAAGGAGATAGATTTGAGTGGGAAGGATTCACAATTTTCACAAAAATTGTACATAGTGCTGCATATGATGGCGAAACTGATCCATCAATTGCTCATATTATAATTGTAGATACAATTGATCCCAATATTACACATAGCTTTGATCCTACTACAAGTAATGATGATGATTCAATTGGCAATTTATCTAATGTAAGTACTATACATTATTTATTATTTGGATTGTCTCTTGGTGTTAAGCCTACTGCTCAACAAATACAAGATGTATATCAAAGTTATTTAAATTTAGTTGATAATGTAGATATCAATCAAACTCTTTCGTCTTTAAATTCTAATTTCTCACAAATTACTGATAATCTTCCTGCTAATCAGAGAATATACTCAAGTCTTGAAGTGAAATTACCAAATATTATTGGTGATGAGTTAGACTATAGAGAGATTTTAACTTTTGATACTGAGACTAATGTCATTGCTAAAAATAACTACTTAGGTAATACTTGTGATGTCATTGTATTCTTTATGTTGCCAAATAATGTTTTTACAAATTCTTATGGTAACAATGTTGAAGTACATGATAATATTTTTGGAAATAGATTTAGAAATAACTCTTTTGGTGATGATGTTTATGCAAATAATATTCTTGGTAATGAATTTTCAAATAATATATTTTATGATAGATTTTATCGAAATACAATAAAGTATAATTTTTACTCTAATATATTCTATAATTTAGAATTTGCAAGAAACATAGTTGGTGGTGAATTTAGTAACAATTTATTTATGGGCGGAAATCAGATATACAATAATAATATTGATAATAATTTTAGTTACAATAAATTTTTCTCTAATTCTAGTTTTTATAATAATGTTATTCCTTTTGAATTTAATTCTAATAAAATTTTCTCACAATTCTACAGTAATCAACTTTCATACTTCAATAGTAACACGATTTATGATAATTTTTATTTAAATATTTGTGGACCAGAGTTCACAAGTAATACTATTGGAAGTATTTTAAACACTGGAGCTTTTTCTAGAAATCACATACTAAGTAATTTCCAGAGTAATACAATTGGTATTAATTTCTCATATAATACTATAGGAAATTATTTTACTAATAATATTATTGGTGATGATTTTGGATTTGGTGGTGGTCAAGCAAGAGGTAATAAAATAGGTAACTATTTTAACAACAACACAATTGGTGAGTATTTTTATGATAATATAACGGCTGATGTATTTGAAAGTAATATAATCGGTGATAACTTTAAATTAAATGATATAAAAGTTCAAAACTTTACAGGCGTTGACTTTACAACATATCAAGGAAATATTGTTTCCTTTATTAACCTTACACCGGGTATATCTGCTACAGATGGTGTTTATAACAACCTTTCTACAACAACTAATGGAAACGGACAAGGTGCTACTTTTGATGTTACTGTTTCCGGTGGTCAAGTAACTTTAGTACAGCTTAATAATGCTGGTAAATTTTATTTGTATGGAAACAATTTACAAATTGCTTCTGCTAGTTTCGCTGGTTCTAGTAATATAGAATTGAGTGTTTCAAATGAAACATCTCCTGTAGTTTACATGCCGACAAACACTACTATACTAAAAGATATCTACGGAGATAATAGGTTACAATATTTAGATACAGGTGGATTTGTATTTACTACTGTAAATGGTCTTCTAGTACCATAAATTATTATATATAGATTATGATTAAAAGATATCTTGAGTTTATAAATGAAAATCAAATAGAAGGATTCAATTCACTTGGTGAGTGGATTGAATCTCTTATTGATGATCAGTATATTGTTAACATCGTATCTAGATATACAAAAGATATAGATCCTTCTGTTGATTTATCTAATGCTATAAATGTTTTAGATGATAAAACTCAACAAGAAATCAAATCTCAAATAGACAATTACTTAGAACATGGAATAGAAGAAAAAGAACCTCAGTTTTTAGTATCGACTGATATAGAATCTTTAACAGAGGCTCTTGCTGAAGAAATAACAGTTGCTGGTAAAGGCATTTTTACTTCTTTTCTTAAATCACTTACAAGTTTAGGTCAAAAAGAAATGCAACCTAGTTTTGAGAAATGTCCAGAAGATTTTATATTATATTATTATTATCCAAATCTTCAATCTGAATTGGTTAAACAAATCTTTTCTAGATTCAAGTCACTTTCAAGATATGTGAATTTAGTTGATTATCAAAAAAACGAAGTTGATTTATATTTTGGTATTAAGTGCGATGGTGAGTTTGAATATGGTTTTCACTATGACTCTAACTTACCTATTGGTAAATTTAAATTATCTCAGTCAGCTATAAAATGGATATGCCAATTAGAATCTAAGTCTGCCTCTTCTTTGAAGAAAGAAATAGTTAATCTAACATATGCTGATATTATAACTTTAGGTAAGATAAAATCAGACATGTTAACATTTCAACCTGGATATTATGAAAAGAAATTATCACCGATTATAAAAGATAGAGTTATTTCTTTTGGTTACTATGGTATTGGTAAATGGGATAATGGTAAATTAGATGAAGGTGAGTTTCAGAATATAAAAAATAACTTTACTACTTGGTTACTTTCTAAAAGATGGGGTAATAAAGTATTGATTAGTGTAAAGCCAATGTCCTTCTGGGTTTACTTACATATAAAATTAAAATAAGATATGAAATACTTAAAGAAATATAACGAGAATGTAGAACAAGATCCTTTATTTGCTTTAGCCAAAATTAAAGAAGAATATTCTGAAAATAAAGTTAAAGAAATGTTAGAGAAAGAAATTAAACATTGGATACCTGAAGAAGGTGATCCTGATTTTTATTCAACAACTGGAAATGGCGAAGCAGAAGATGTTATAATTAACGAGTTAATTGGTTGGTTTGAGAAAAAGTATTATTCTTTATCAGATGAGAGTTTTGAAAATGTCAAAGAACTAATATTAAAAGAGTATAAGTTCTTAAACTTTAACTACTAAACTAAAAACAGAAACTTTTCTATAACAAGAAAAGTTTTTTTGTTTATGGAAAAACCAAGTAAAGAAGATATAATGAAAAAGTGGGCACCTATTTTAGGTTCTATGGGTATGACTGACTCACGATTAGATGACTTATCACAATTAGCTGAAAATCAGTCAAACGAAATATTAAGAGAAAACACACAAACATCCGAGTTTTCAAGTTTATTACCACTTGCCATGCGAGTGGCCGCTAAAACAATATCAAATGATTTAATATTTGCTTCACAAGAAGAAATTGATGAAGTTAAAAAGAAAGTTCAATCTGAAAATCGTGATGGTAAAATTGAAGCAATTGTTGAAGGTAAAGAATATATTGAAAAGAAAGTAGAAGATGATGAAGAGTATAAACAATTGATGAAGAAAGGTGTTGAGCCAATGTCCGGACCTTCTGGTACCTTATTTTACCTAGACTATAAATATGAATCAACTAACACTCATAAGAAAACAAGAAGAGCTGGTAAAAAACATAAAAAATAGAGAATCATGATAGGGTAATATATACCTATATGATTTATAACGTTTATTTAATATGTTCTGAATTTGAAGGTAGAAGACTTTTCAAAATAGGATATACAAGAAGAGAGGTATCGAAAAGAATTAAGGAACTAAGAACTGGAAATGGTTCAGAACTATACATAGTGAATCAATTTAAATCCAAATGGGGTACTAAAATAGAATCACAATTACACAGAATGTATAAAAGTAAAAAAGTAAATGGTGAGTGGTTTGACTTAACAGATGATGATGTAAAATCATTTTTAGAAAGATGTAAGTCAACACACGATATGTTGGAATTAATAACTACAAATAATACTTGGTATATGGAGACTGGTCGATTGTTTTAAACCAAAGCGTTTATTTAATATATAAATAAAAAATATTTTAATAAGATGAGTTCAATGAAGGAAATGGCTATTAGAGAATATGTTTCTAAAATAGACTTCAAACATGATGAATGGGGTATATCTCAACTAAAACAAGAAATGCGTAGATTCTTAGGTGAGGAGCCAGGTATAGATATAATCTATAAAAAAGATGTTATGGTGAATGAATTTACAGGTGAGTCAAAAGAGTTTTTAGGCATTGATAAAATACAGATTGTATTTACCGATACTGATGATAAATTTAAAAAAATAGAATTTATCTTAGATGATAAAATTTAATCATGAAAATAGAACAATACTATTTAGATTTAGATAAAGTGAATAATCTTTCTTCAAAAGAAGATAAAGAGCAAATTCACAGATATTATGTAGATATGCTACATTCTTCATTAGATGGTAGAGATTCTATAGCAAAATCAATATTTATGACATTGCTAAATTCAGGTTATTTAATTGATAGTAGAGAAGAAAAAATTGACCAAATTATAAATGGATAATCAAGTTTTTATAAAGGCTGATATAGTAGACTATTTAGGTAAGTACGAAGATGGTGTTATAGTTTTATTATCTATAAATTATAATGACGAGACCTTTACAGAAGGTACTCTTTATTATTCTGATAAGATGTTGGCACTAACAGTTGATGAGTCTGTGGAGACTGAGATTGGTAGTCCTATTGAATTGTGGTCTGGTTATAGAGAACTATTAGAATATATACTTAAAAGAGTTGTTCCTTATAAAGAAATCATTAATAGATTAGATGAAGTTGATTTTTCTCAATATGATACTTCTAAAATTGAATCTAAAGAAGCCGAAGATGTAGATGATTCGGATATTCAAATCTCAGAGTAAACCAAACATAGATTATTTCATATAAATAAAAAATAGTCTATAGTTAATGCTTATTAGTGAATTAGGAATTAGAGGATTTAAGTCTTATGGTAATAATGAACAAATCTTAAAATTAAATACAGAAAAAGGAGAATTAATTCTTCTTGTTGGAAATAACGGGGCTGGTAAGTCTTCCTTGTTAGATTCATTTGATTACACACTTTATGGTAAAGTAAGAGGTCGTAAAAAAAGATGGGCGACTCTTTCAACACTTCCAAATCGAATTAATGGTGAACTTCTTAATAGAATCAAATTTGTTTCTAATAGTACTGAAGTCGAAATAAAAAGAGGTATATCACCAAGTGTACTTGAGCTATGGGAAAACGGAGTTCTTAATGAAAGAGCCGGTAAAGCCAATGTTGATGAAAAGATAGAAAATTACATTGGTATGGATATTGAGACATTTAAGTCTTTTATTTCAATGTCTATTAATGACTTCAAAAACTTTATATCACTTTCTAATGAAGAGAAACAACTACTTCTTGATAAACTATTCAATCTTGAAGTAATTAACATCTTAAATAACATACTTAAAGACATTGCTAAAAATAATAAAGTAAGAGCCGCTTCGTTTGATGCTGAAATTAGAACTTTAGATGACTCTATATCTTCAATAAAAAGATCTATTGATAAAGCTTTAGAAAGAGAAAGACAAGAGGCTCAGTTGGCTTTAGAAAGAGAAAAAGAAGATATACAAGCCGAGATTGATAGAATTACGAATGAAATGAATTCTAGAAAAGATGAGTATAAATCTTTGAAAGAAAAGATGGATAAAATCAAAGAAAAAGATTCTGAACTTTCTGATGAGATGGATAAAGAAAAAAGACAATTGATTAACACTCAGAACGATATTAGAAACGTTCAAAAAGAAATTGATTTGTATGATTCTGGTAAATGTCCAACTTGTAAAACTGATTTTAACTCTGAACATTTTTCTAATTTAAGAGAATCACTTGAAGAAAAGAAACAAGGTTTTGAAAACATTAAAGTAGAAATCGAAGGAAATATTACTAAGATTAAAGAAAGACAAATTAAACTGAAGTCTTTATCTGAAACAACTACAACTACTTTTAACGACTTAAGTTATTTATTAAAAAACTATAAATCAGAAGTTGAAAAATTAGTTCAAAAGAAAGCTACTCAGAGTGTTCAAGTTAGTAACGCACCCTCTGTCAATATTCAAGAGTTTCAAAAAACTATTGAAGAGCTTGAAGAAAAGAAAGTTGTAAGTACTGATAATATAACAGTTTGTAAAGAGAAAGAATTATACTACAAAGAACTTAATCGTATTTTTGGTGAAGATGGTGTTAAGAAATCAATTATTGCTGGTATTATCAAACCTATCAATCACTTTATAGCAGAAAACATCAAAAAAATGATGTTACCATTTGAAGTAAGACTCGATGAAACATTTACTGCTGAGATTAAGCAACTCGGTTCACAAATTGAGCATGATTCTTTATCAACGGGTGAAACTAAAAAAGTTAACATTAGTATCTTAATTGCTTACTTAAAATTAATTAGAACTAAACGACATATTAATATTTTGTTCTTAGATGAGGTCTTTTCTTCTATTGATATCGAAGGTATAGATTCTATTTTGGCGCTCTTAAAATCGTTTGCAAATGACTACAACATTAATATCTTTGTTGTTCATCATGCTATTTTGAATCAAGAGATGTTTGATAGAATATTAAAAATTAATAAAGAAGTTTTCTCTTCTATAGAAGAGGTTAACTTAGATTATGCAAGTTGAAGATTTAATTCTTGAGTATCTAAATTTCAAATGTGATAAGGTGAGAGCTATTAAAATTCAAAAATATGACTTAGCCGCTAATCACAGAGATAAAGAACGTATTAAGTCAAAGGAAATATTTGACATACTTAATCCTGGTGCTCAGTTTATTGATTATAATAATTGTGATAAAATAATTGATGATTATTGTAAACAAGTTTATAATTGTAGCACATACAACTATTCACTTTGTGTTAAATCAATAGAACGAATAAAAAAACTAAATGATTTAGGGATATAAAAAAAACTCAGTAAAATTTACTGAGTTTTTTATTTAATATTTATATTGATTAGTTACACTCTCCACAATTGTATTCGCCTCTTCCATCGCAGTTTGAGCATTCTTCTCTACCGCTTCCACCACAATCACCACATTCGTTATTACCGGAGCCTCCACACTCATCACACTCGATAGAATTACCTTCTTCGTCTTCGCCTAAGTTTCCGGAGCCACTACAATTTGAACAACTTACTTCACCATCACCATCACATTCATTGCAATCAAATTCACCTCTACCATAACAATCACTACATTCTTGAGTTCCTGAGCCACCACAATACTCACAACTTCCTATGTGTCCACCACCGGTATCTTCTAATGTGATTTCATCACCAGAGTTTTTTCTATTTGATAAAATTCCTCTTCCTTCTGTAAAGTATTTAAGTGTATCTAAGTAAGGATAATTTCTATAACTCTTTTGGTCTAAATTGACTGTTAGATCTAAATCAATTGTTGAACCATCCGGTGCTATGCATCTACCGCTGTCTGTACTACTATTGTGAAATTTAGTATACCAACCATTTTCTTTAGCGTATTCTTTGAATAAATTAACATCAGAATCATTGATTGTATAAATTCTATCCATGAATTTTTTACCATCTTTTAATGTCCATAAAAGAGCTCTACCGACAATTTTAGAGTCATCATCTTGAGATTTAAAAATAACTAAATTTACTTGGTTTGGATTAGCTGTATATATCTCAAGCCAAGACTCATCTGCACCAGCCATACAAGAGCTACCTAATGTTCCTTTTCTCTCGTAATACTTTCTATTATCATACCAGTAATGAATGTCATCACCACTTACAACATTGAAATAAGAGAATTTGTCATTTAATTTATCTATAGTAGCTTTAAATTGATTTACAAATAATTCGTAGTCTTTGTCTAAAACATCTGTAACACCAGCAGATCTTAATAAAGCTCTAACACCTCTACCTACTTTTATATCTTGTCTGTTTTTTGACCAAACCTCTCTCATTAAAGCTTCAGCTGTGTCAATAAGTCTTAATTTATCTTGATTATAAACACCTTGACCTAATTCAACTTCTTGATTTTCGGTACCAGTTCCTCCAGTCCATTTAATCCAAAAATATGTTTTACCTGATGTTTCGGATGTTACCTTAGCTATAACCGAACCAATGTCTCTTGAGTTTGGTTTATATGGCTCTGATCCTTCTTCATAAGTATATCCTAATTTATCAAATATTTCTTTGTTTGTATCTTTGTGTTTTAACCATCCGCCACCAGATCCAGTAAATCTGTATAGTTCTTTTGTTTGTCCTAAAATTTCTTGAGCTTTTCTATCCGGTATGAAATTTAGTGTATCATTCTTGTCTAACGATATATCGAAATAATTTGACTGAACAGGAAAATCTTTATTTTCTATATCAAGTAGTTTTTTAGCTATTGGACTTTCAATTTTAGTTAACGCTCTTCTAAGCTTATCAGAATAAATTACATTAGACTCTAATAATAACGATTCCAATGATTCATTTATAAATTCAAAATATTTCTTTATCATTTGAACAATTTTAAGTTTTATTTATAGAAGTATATATTAAATATATAAACTACAAAAAAATTTATCTATATATGTTACTAGTTAAAGTTGAAGGAACAACAATTGAAAAAGCTCTTAAAACTCTCAAAAGAAAATGGGACAAAACTAAAGCTATGAAAGAGTTGAGAGAAAGAAAAGAATTTAAGAAAAAGTCTGTTAAAAGACGTGATGAAATCAAAAGAGCCGCTTACATTCAGAAGAAGTATAGAAATAATGATTAAGAAGTTACTTAGTTTATTTCCGAATCAAAGTAATAAAACCTATGATTTAGGAAAATTACAGAAATTAGGATTTATATCATCATTGCCTGATATTTCTGCTTGTCCTAATTGTAAAAGTAAAAATATAAAATGGATGTTCTTTGTACCAACAGATGGTTCTAAAATGACTCAAGAATCTAAATCTGTTTGTATGGATTGTGGATATAAAGATAAAAGAGGTGAGTTTGAAAGAACAAATAAGTCACTTTATAGAGAAAATAAAATTAATCAAATATTAGATGAGCTTCAATAAAAGATATATTAGTAAAAGTAGTTTATTATCAGCCGCTTCTAATGGCTTAGATTATTTAATAAACTATGTTGTAAAACCAGATGCTCTTATAATAGAGTCAGATGGAATATCTCATAAAGTTTGTGATATTGTTGGTCTAACAAAAGACAAACAAGAAATGAAACAAAAATTAAAAGAAATAGGTTTCTATGAATTTGAATAAAAATTATTACGCAATTCTTGGAGTTGATAATAACTCTGATGAAAAAGTAATAAAAAAAGCTTACTACAAACTATCATTTACTCATCATCCAGATAGAGGTGGTGATGCCATACTTTTTTCCGAAATGACTGAGGCTTATGATGTTCTTTGTGGTGAGGAGAGAAAAGATTATGATTTAAAAAGTAAGTTTGGTAACAATTACAATGAATACTTTGAACTTTTTGAGATAAATGTTGAGTTTGATTTTGATAAAGAAAAAAATCAATATGAAAAGTTTAAACGTAACGAAGTAAATGATATTTATGTTACAATTAATGATGACTTTGATGGTACTTTAGAATACGAAAGATGGGTTAAATGTAAAACCTGTGATGGTACTGGTAAAGATTTATCTGCTAAAATTGTGATTAAAGACAATGATGGTAATATACTCAGAACTTTTGATGCTGATGACGGCTGTGATTTCTGTGAAGGTAGTGGAAAAGACTATAAAGGTGATGCTTGTAATTTTTGCCAAGGTAAAGGAAAAGTTGGTTTAACACCTTGTAAAAAGTGCAATGGTGAAAAAAGAATTTTAGGCAAGCAAAAACTTTCTGGTATAAAACTGACAGGTGAAGAGACAAAAGTAGAATCAATGGGTAATTGTTCTAAAGATGTGGTCGGTCAAGTTGGTTGTCTTTTTTTAGTAAAGAAAAGCTAATTCTAAAAACTTAGGTATAAGATGTTCTAAACCTTTTTCTTTACAATTTTTCTTTATATAATTAACAAAGAAATCTAAGTATTTCTCGTTATAGTGCTCTGTGTTTTTTCTTAAACAAATTTTTTCATAACCCATATGAAAAACATGATTGTAAGAATCTTCAGCGGTCCAAAGACCATCTACTAACTCTATTTTATTCCAACCTTTATCAGTGTTGTAATTTTTAAGTAAAGTTTTTTGTTTTATATTTTCACTATCTGCTAATTCTGCTAAAAGTCTTTGCTCTATAAAGAATACACTAAATTTATTAAGATTTTTTTTATTTTCTGAACATCCCTTCATCCAATCTAGTGATATATCTACATATCTTTTCTTTAGATTTTCGTTATTAAGATAAACAAAACTTGCATTTAGAGGCATATTCTTCCAATCTGATATTAGGTTTATTGGAAACTCTGATAATATTTTCTCAGGCTCTAAATAACAATTTAGTGATAAGTCTTCTTTATATGATGTTATTAAGTCATAGTCAAATATTTCCCATTTCTTTATATCATCCCATATTAGTAAATCACAATCATAAAATAAGAAGGGTTGGTTTATATCGTTATATACTCTGAGCTTTGAATTGGACCAGAATGTAGACTTATCTATACCTATATCTTCGCTTAATAATTCAGTATTAATACTATGCCAAGAATCTAATATATCAAATTTACTTAAAAAATCAAAAGTTTCAGGATCTGTGTAAAGTATAAGAGGTATTTCTGGATTTTTTATTTTCCATATCTGTCCATTCAACCACAATAAAGCCAGTTCACCGCTTGTCATTTCTTGTGGGTATGAACTATCTGTAAATGGAGTTTTTTCTAAAACTTGAACTGCTAACATCTTATAATTTTATTGAAAAATTATAAAATGTTTAAACTTTTTCAAATTTTACATCTAAATCTGAGTAGTCTACCCAATAATATCCTTGTTTAATTGATAGTGATTTATTAAACTTAGTATTTACTAATTCTTGTGCAACAACACCTCTGAATCTTTCTTTGTTGCCTTTATAGTTCCATTCGTAGATATTTATACCAAATGAACTTATGCCTACTTTTATTACATTCTCTTTTAGTCTTAAGTCAGAGAAACTACCACTACCAACAACTTCTGCTGTTTTACCAGCAAAACCTGTATTAGCTGAAATTTGAACATAAATTCCACCTGATACAACTCCGGTTCCAATACCAGCTCCTACACCACTAACTGGTACATTAGAGTTCTGAGTTTGTATACTATCAAGTCCTATTGCAATGTTATCAATGAAGTTAAAGTTAGCATTTGTATAATCAATGAATGGAGAAACGCCTTGGAATGGTATAACGACACCTTTATTGATATTATCTTCTGTGAAATATTGAAAGAATGGAATCATATCAACCTCATAGAAGTGTAAATTATCTATGAAGTAATCTACACTTCTAGCATCGAACTGATTGAATCCATGAAAATGCATTCCTAAATTTCTTTTATTATAGAAGTATTCTACTTTTCTCTTATTTCTCGTCATCAAGTGATTAACGTTATTAAATATCGGTAGATAAGTAGCATATTGTAATACTGATGATTTAACTCCACCTGTTGTGAATGTTCTAAGAGTATAATTTAAATTATTGAAGTGAATATGTGGTGAGTAAAGTAAAGTACTTTTTAGACCAGAATACTTGAAATAATATGCTGGATGTAGACTTGGTAATGCAGTATATGTTTCACCTAAAATAGCCGAATATGTAATTAAGTCAAATTCTACTTTAGTGTATCTAAGTTTTTGAATCTGTTCATTAGTTCTATTATTTACGTCATTAACTGGCACAGGTACTATATCTAAAATACCACCATTACTGAATGCTTGAACTTTTAATTCATCACCATTTGTGCTTGTGTCTATATCTTGTGCAGCTCTTGAAAAAGTAATTGATGAAGCATATGCTGATGAATAAGTCCATCCTTGATCTAAGAATAAATTAGGTGGTTGATAAACAGTTACATATGTACCAATTGATCCAACTGGATTTGGACTTACTATGGAATTTCCAAAGTCATCCTCAAATGTTCCAGCATCACCAATATAGTCAGCAAATATTTTGTATTTTGTTCCAAGTCTATAAATTCTCTTTTGAAGTGAGTAGCTATCTCTAAAAGTCGAAGTACTTTCTAGTATATCGTTTGTTACATATCCATATAGATTATTTTCTGAATAAGTTTTTTTAGAAACACTATTTACCATTGTCTGTGGTCTTCCTATACTTGATGCTGAATCTTCATCAAATACAACATCCATCCAAGAATTATATACAAACACCGCATTACTTTCTAGTGAAGTCTCTGATGTTATTTTAGAAATATTATTTGCCTTAAAGTCTATTTTTTGAATTAAACCTTTATTTTTTTCAATTGTTACTAATCCTGTTTCATTATTTGAATCTTGTCCCCAGTCTTTGTTAGTAACTATTAAATATGGATTAACAACTTGAATAACAGTAGTATCACCATCGTATTGTGGATTTAAGTTTTTATTAGTCTTGTCTATTGTTATGACATCACCAACTGATAATCCATGCGGAGAAGAGAATGTAAGTCCTACTTTTCCACCAGGAATAAATTCAATTGATGCACTTGTAGCTGGTAGATTAATTGAGCTAACGTTTTGATACACTGTGTCACTAAAAGTTCCAACAGTATATTGTTCCGAATAGAAATGACCACCATCAAATATACCATCAATCCAGTGAGTATTGTACATTTCTGTAATAAGTGGATATCCTTTGAATAAACCATAGTTCCATATGCCTTTGAAATAACCATTTAAGAAACCACCTGATAACCAAACATTTTTTGTAACATTTATTCTGTGATAGTCTGAATCCTTTACAATTCTTCTTATTGGAAAATTATTGTCAAATTCCACAATAATGCTATCTTCTGTTTTATTGATTATAGTATAATAGCCTTTTATTAATTTTCTTTCTTCATTGATATCTACCGCCACAATGTTAGAAATTGCAACATTATCACTTATGTTAAATTGTGCAACAGAGGCGGTTGGTCCCATAACTTGAACTCTCCATCTTTTTGAGAATTTATAATTAAAATATAATTTAATATCGGTGAATTCATACATGTTTTCATCTACTCTCCAGCCAGAATTCCACACACCATTTTCCCATATACCAGCTCTGAATCTACCATTGCCCAACTTTGAATATATTCTACTAATACCTGGATTTACTAATGATGCGGTTGCATTTATTGTATTACCTGTCGCTACTAGTGCTGAATAGGTCGCTCCTGATAAACTATTTATAGTTGAATAGGTTGTAAAGTTATTCATCACAAATTGTCTGTTATTACTTAAGTGATAACCACCTTCTATTGTAATGTTAGATATGTATATTGCTGAATGTGTCGGATTTGAAGAAGTTAAACCTGCAAATCCACCTACAAATAAAAGATACTTATTACCTGTAACTCCATAAAAGTTTATTGGTATTGCGCTAGACACTGATGAATATGTTACTGCTGATGGTTGACCCGGATTAGTCACATAGTTACTCTGTGTTATAGTTGCTAATAAAAGAGCATTACCAGGCGGTGTATAAACACCTGATGCTAATTGAGACCATGTTGGTTCTGATAAAAGTGGTGCATTTGAAGTATATATTCTTAATGGAAAATTTCCAGTATTTTGATAATTGAATGATAGATTAAAAGATGAATATGATATGAACTTATATAAAGCATTGTTTAGTCTGTACCCAATTCTTGATACTTTACTTCCATTTGGTCCACCCACTGGAAAATATCCTTGATTGTTAGCCGCTGTTATTGTTGATGGTGAACCAGAAACATAATCGTACCAGAAATATTTATCTTGTTGTATATTATAATACCAACCTAAAGAATTACTTGTAGTAGCAGATAATTCTAAAGGATTACCTGATGGATCATGACCTGGTCTTCTATAGTAAGAAAACCCTAAAATACTAAAATCTAATTCATTAATTTTAAAGTCTGTAATACCTCTATTTCCACTAAAAGTTCCATTAGCTGACCATATCGCATTTACGTTATTAATGATTGTTGTTGTTGGTGTTGTGTAGTGATAAAAGCTTTGAGTTGCGTTTAATATTCCTACACCGGCTGTCATTCCTCCTGAATAATTAAGTCTGTCATTCCACGTTGTTGAAACAGAAAAAGATGCAGCAGTTCCGTATAGATTTACTGTGTTAGTTATTATTTGGTATGATTTGTTTGTTGAATATGTAAAAGGAGTAGTTCTATTGCTATTTATAGTGTAGACATTAGCATATGAAGGAGTTCCCATTGAGGCAAAGTTTACTTGCATTCTTTGAGGTGTTCCACCACCAGCTGAAACATAAGTCCAATAGGAATAACCACTTGGTAAGGCACTTATTGTGGAATTTATAGGAGCCTCACCTACTGGTCCGGATCCATATTTACCCATTACTGGCATATAAACTTAATTTTATTTTTATATATTAATTTATTAGTCATACCGGATTCAATTTTATAGTGTTTGTGTAGCAAATGCGAATGGATCAAAATATCCAGTTGCCCAACCATTGGTGTTTATACCCGCTGCTACAATTGAAGATATTGTTTGTTCTTGACCACCTGGTATTAAGAATATATTCCAAACGTGACAGGATGATGTTCCGCTCCAAGACATACCTCTTTTTAATATGCTATAAGTATAATCATCGGTAATCACACCATCAAATTGGAATGATGAACCATACCAGTTTCCATTTCTCCAAACTCCATTCTCCCAGAAGATATTAAATGCGTTCATGTAACTTGAGATACCATTTTCAAATATCATTCCTATTCCTGTTCCTATAATAAAATTACCATTTTTCCATCTCGATATGTAGAAATCACTTTGTTCTAGATCTCCATTCTCCCAATAACAAGTTGTATCATTAAGATTGAATGATTGTGATGGTGAACCATTTCTTTTAACATATGGATTAAATGAACTACTGATGAATTTACCTCTTTCAAATACACCATCTAACCAAACTGAACTTATCATTTCACCACTTGGATGGCTAAACGTTCCTGATTGCCATAAACCATTTTTGAATTTTGCTTTCTTAGGTGATACAAATGGTCTTTCCTTTATTGATGATTTTGTAGGCTTTGAGAATATTTTTATATCTTTTACAAATTTATCTCTTGTGTTTGTAAATAGACCACTTCTCCACATTCCCCAGTATGAATTTGTAAATGAATCAACAAATATATTAGCATTACCTGAAGTTGCTCCAGAAACTGGAGAACCTCCACTTCCTTGGAATTCCCCGTATAAAAATATACCATCGTTCCAAACTCTTCCTTTGAAAATACCACCATTAAACTCACCTGTATACCAAATAGAGTTTGTCAGACCATTTGAGTTACCAAATTCACCACCATTGAATATTCCATTTTCCCAACCATAATCGCTTTGACTTGTGCTATTACTTTGCGACCAACCATATGCTGATAAAAATTGACCTCCGTTAAATGTTCCTTTTTTCCATTTTCCATTTGTTACAAATTGACCTCCGTTAAACTGACCTGTATACCAAGTAGCAGAGTGTTCTCTTCCTTGTGTTATATCTGATCCAAATACTCCATTGTTGAATAGACCATTCTGCCAAACAATACTCTGAGTTATATAACCTAAAGACGGATGATTTGTATCTATTGCAAAAATTGTAGCATTATCAACAGTTGTATAACTTATAGTACCATTGTAGAAATGTGTATCAAGTGTTGATAGTTGATTACTTCCTAATATACCATTTGTAAACTGACCATCATACCATTTTGAATAATAAAATCTACCATTAGAGAATGTTCCGTGTTCCCAATCTGATTTCAAAAACTCACCATTTAAAAACTCACCATTTTGCCAAGAATTTCTATTATTTGGTAAAGGATAACCATTTTTGTAGTAAGAACTTATGTTTTCTGAGTAGTAATATGGATTTGTAGAACTTGCTGACGCATTAAATGTTCTTGAGTTATAAAAAGTACCACTTTCAAAAATACCATCAATCCATCTAGTGTCTCTAATTGTTCCGTTACTAAAAGTTCCGCCATTCCATATAGAGTTTTGTATTATTCCTGAGTTCCAAGAATCTGACCCTTTCAAGAAGAAAGAGTTTAGATATGTTGCATTTGATAAAATATTTTCATTATCTGAAAATATTGAGTCTGAAATAACTAAATTTCTAACTTTTTCTAAGTTAGTTAGATCTTTATCAAAATAGTCATAATCTAAATTTTGAATTAGAGATTTATGCAAGTATGTTCTTCTAAGAAATCCTGATTTAACACTAGACTTACTTATTTTTAGTTTCTTTAAGTGTCCATATCTATTTTCTGCAAGATTTGTAGAGAATACACCATTTGATGCAGATAAACTAATTATCTGACTATATGTGCCAATTTCTTGAAGTTTATATACTCCATTACTATTTGATATTACTTTATATGCGTCTGGTATTCTTGATGTTGTTAAACCACTTGTAAAATCAACAGAGTCTAAAAATAAAACACTACCAACATCTACCAATTTAGATTCACTATAATTAGAATTGAAAGAAGATGTAGCTGTTAAATATACATTTGAATCAATTGATAAATTATATTCACCGCCAGTTGCACCAGGAATCGTAATATTATTATCATTATTTGTTTCTATATGAGAACCACTATTCCAATCCGAGTTCTCAATTAAACCACTATCAAAGTCAGCATCTACAATGAATGCTTTTGATACATCAATTATATTAGCAATTGAATATGTAAATGTACTAGAGTTATAGTTAAAATCAACATTTTCATTTGTTATAGATGAGTAAATATCATATCTACTTACCCATATATCTATTGAGTAATACTTATTATTTGGGTTTTCGAAGTTTACAGATGTATATGCTCTTACGCCATTTCCTGGAAATGAACCAAAAGTTGAATTAAATTTAAATTTATTGTCACCTGGTGTTGATAAAAACGCTGAGTATTCATATCCTCTTTTAGACCAATATTCGTTTGGTGCTGTTCCAGTTGTTGACTCTGTATATTCAGTCCACGTACCAATCTTAAATTTCTTATCAAAGAAATTAATTACATCTTTAGATAAGTTATTTATTTTAAGACCTTTAATATAGAACGCATCACCTGTTCTAAGTCTTTCATATCCAGCTTTATCAATATAAAACTTAAATACTTTTTGATCTATATCGTTAGAAGAGCTGAATGTAAAACCTGATAATAAATTTTCGGATGCTGTCAGTTCATCATAAGAGTATATTTTAATTAGGTTATCACTATTATAACTTGAGTTTTTGAAGACAGAATCACTAAAGTATGAGTTTATTGATTTAGTTTTTTCAAATTTAGAATTGTAAGATTTTGTATTTTTTAATTCTGACTCTTTTAGATAAGAGTTATTAAAAGTACAATCATTAAAGAAAGCTTTATTTATCTTATTTACAAATGGTACATCATAGCCAAGTAGCTCATTTTCAACAACTGAAAAAGTCGCAGTTGATTGTGTACCAAATGTTGTAGTATAAAAAGATCCATTTTCAATTACTGATTGTTCAATTATTGAGTTAGCTATAAAGTTGTAACCTCTACCAGCATTGTTTGGTGAGTTTACCTTTTGATAAGGCATTCCAAACTCATCAAAACTTGCAAAATAACTTTGAGATGCTGTATATAATGTTTTGAATGTTCCTTTCTTCCAAATTGTATTAATCATCGCACCTATATTCCAAGTTGATTCATCACCGTGCCATTTTATTCTACTTTTATATTGACCATATAATCCACCATTCCAAACTCCTCTAAAGTTACCATCTCTAAAGTTATTTTTAGTTAGGTAAGGTCTAAAATAGTTAACATCTACAACCCATTCTGATTGAGTTGGACCCACATACCATTTATATACATAACCTTCTTTAAATTCTTTTCCATTATAAGTAAAATCAGCATTCATTATTTTGATTCTATCTACATTCGAATATGTTGGTGAAAGTGCAAATGAGTAACTACCACTATTAATCAGTGGTGCTGTTATATTAGTCCAACTTGCAGTTGAGCTTCTTACATAGAATCCTGGTGAGTTTGATATGCCACTATTTAATCCCCAAGTTTGAAATGTGTTGTAGTTATTATCTATGAATGCTATACTATTTTGATAGTAGCTAAATTTATACTGAAACTCACCACCTCTTGTTGTTGTGGCTCTATTTGCATGAATAAATTCCGATTGGTTTCTTATATAATAAATTTTTATAAAATCGTCATCCTTTGAAACAGTATATGGAGAAACTCCTGAATAGTCAATATCTAAAACAACTTTACAATTATCAATGGCTAATATTTTATAACCATCTCTTCCTTTTTTATATTTATTCTTTTCTATTAATAAGTCGTTATCATAAGCACCATTTATGATAAAAACTCTATCACCTACTTTTAATTCTGTGTTTACTTCTGTGTAAAATAAAGTCTTAGTATATCCTTTTATTACATATGGTTCTACCCAATTTAATATTCTACAGCTAAATGTTTTGTCTGTACTTTGAATTAGACCAGACAATGGATCAAATCCAACTAGTTTTATTTCAGCGCCTATTCCTTCTAACTCAGCCTTTGTAATCAACATTGGCTTGGTTGCTAACTTGTTATTAACAGCTCTGATACTACTATTCGTTAAAGTTGGTACAGCACTAACCGGCTCTAAATACTTAGGAGTAGATGGTTCGAGAGGCATTACGAATATCTTTTTTCTAATATTTGAGTCGACTGATTGAGTGGCCATTTATTTTAAAATACATTTTATGTATATATTATTTATCAAAGGTTTCTTTGATATTAAACTTTAATAAATTATCTTTGTAAAATATTATGGATAGAAAGAAAATACTAATTTTTACAGGTGCTGGTGTTTCTGCTGAGAGCGGTGTGGCTACTTTTAGAACAGGTGATGATGGTCTCTGGTATAATCATAAAGTAGAAGATGTTGCAACACCTGATGGGTGGAGAAGAGATAAAGAAAAAGTCTTGAATTTTTACAATATGCGTAGAGCTCAATTAAAAGATGTTGAGCCAAATTTAGCACATCAAATAATTGCTGAATTAGAGAAAGACTTTGATGTTACCGTTGTTACTCAGAATGTTGATAATCTACATGAAAGAGCCGGTTCGACTAATGTTATTCATCTTCATGGTGAGCTAACAAAAGTTCGTTCTACTTTAGATCCTTCATTGATCTATGATTGGGTCGAAGATTGTAATATTGGTGATAAATGTGAAAAGGGTTCACAATTAAGACCTCACATTGTTTGGTTTGGTGAGAATTTAGACTCAAAAAATATTGATATGGCAACCGAGTCTGCTATGGATTGTGATTTTTGTATTATTGTAGGAACATCAATGCAAGTTGCTCCGGCTAATCAAATTCCATTCTTGACAAAATCAAATACACTTATTTTTGTAGTAGATCCTTCTGAAATGGACTTTTATATAGATAAACAAAGAAAGCCATTTATTGAACATGTAAAAGAAGTAGCTTCTATTGGCATGGAAAAAGTTAAACAGGATTTATATAAAATTAATAATTAATATGAACGAAGAATATTATAAAGAACTATTTGGTGGTAAAAAATATGGAGACTACATAGTTTATGGTTTGGATAAATCAGAATCTGACTATTCTGATTATAGTGACTTATATAATCAAGTTATGAAGTACTATAACGTAAAAACAGAAGAAGAGTCGGAAGAACAAAAGGCTATGCGTTTAGCTAAAGAGAAATCTGAAAAAAGAAATAATAAAATTGACCAAATATTAGGTGAGTAATATATCACAAATATCAATTGCTGATTGGGTTACGGCTTTTTTAATAGTCGTGCCCTTATTTGCTTTGTTTATTTCAATCCCAAGCTTTATCTCTATGTATAAACTTGGATTCAAAGCATATGTAGAGCAATTGGTACTTTTGAGAACAATGTTAAAAAAATTATCAACTAGTTATAAAGTGGTATTAAATCAAGTTTATACATATAGTGGAGTTGGTTATAATGGTACATCAACAGTAACAAAAGTTGAGACTAATCATTTTTTCCCAATTGTTATTAATAAAGACAATCTATTAGTTCTTAATAAGAAAGAAGGGCCTTTTAACACACTACATATTCAATGTTGTAGACATATAAATGATAACTGGGAAAATAATGTGGTTCAAATAAAAACTAGTAGTTGTTTATTTACTCAAATTCTAAATGATAGATTTCAAAAGAAAGTTGATAATCTTATGAAAGAGTCTGTTCAACTTGATGGTGTTGAAAATCTAAATGAACTATTAAATAGTCAGATAAAATCTATTACAAGAGAAGATAAACTTAAAGCTATATTAAATGATTAAAAAAGATATTGTGATAGTTGACCATATCAGTATGATAAGTGCTACTAAAGTTAATCCTGATATATTAGAAAAGCTTAATATTCGTGTTAGGAATGTTCGTAAATATAGAGGTCGCATTGAAAGACGAAAAGAAAAAATAAAAAGAATTTATGAATAAGGAAACTCTTGATATTTTTAGTCAATTAATAAATGGTAATAAACAAATTATGATGTTGAAAGCCAGGCAAGCTGGTAAATCTCACACATCAGCATCACTTATTAATTGGCGAAAAACATTTGATAAGTATAGTAGAGCTCAGGATAGAAAAGAAACCATAAAAAGGCTTTTTAATATATAAGAAAACATATTAATTTTTATGAATTTACAAGAATTACTCAATAAGTGGAATATCAAATGTGATGTTAATACTTTACTTGCTATGTGGAATGAATCTCACCGTTCATATCATACTCTAACACATCTAAATGATCTGATTGACCAAATCAATGAGAATAAATCAAAGTTTTCAGAAAAAGAATATGAAAAGCTATTAATTGCTTCACTTTTTCATGATTGTGTATACGATCCGATGAAAAATGATAATGAAGAAAAATCAGCTCAGTTCTTCGAGTCTTGTTGTATTGATAAAAAAAATGAAGATATTCAAGAAATTAAACAAATGATTCTTGATACAAAAACTCACGAGTCTACTACACCTCTTTCTGAATCATTTAATCATTATGATATGAGTATTGTTGAAAGAGATTTTGACCAATTATTAGAATGGGAAAAAGGTATACATGAAGAGTATAAGGCTTATGGTGACTTATACAAAGAAGGTAGATTAAAATTCTTAGAATCTTTATTAGATAAATATCCTCATAATACTGAGAACCTAATTAAATTGGTTGATTGGGTAAAAACTAATTACTAAGACTATGGAATATGGTATTTTGTATGCAAGAGCAGTTTTTCCTAAAGAGAATAGGTTGTATTGGTTAAATTTTTGTAATTTAACAGGTTTATTACCTAAAGATTTACAAGTAGAAATTAAAAATCTTTCCACAGAAATAAATTCAAGATACAAAGAATCAATAGTTATACCTATGGATAACTCTATAATACCTGGTTGTGTAACAAAACCAGAATTAATTGAAGAAGTCGCCAATGATATCTATCAAGGTATGTTAAATATTTTTAAGAGATTATCAGGTGATGATAATTGTATTAGACTAGTTTATGGTGTTGGTGAATTGCCTGAAAAATATATTAAAAATGTTAAATCAACACATGAAATTGGTTCATTTCCAATAATGATTAAGATTGGTCATTTTTTAGACTACGGACCAGATGGTAAAGGTTCAGGTTCTACATACGAACCTGGTTTATTTAAAATATAAAAACCTCTTTTTTTAGAGGTTTTTTAATTAGTTTGACCAGTTAGGATTTGCTATTATTAGCTTTCCGTTTTCAACTCTAGGAATTTCACCTAAATCTTGATTGTCTGCGTACTCAATATCCTCGTCATAGAATTTTTTACCATTGAACATAATATAGTTGGCTTCGTCTTTACCTCTATGTGAAAAACCTTGGCCTCTTAATGAATCATGGGCAGCATCAGAAACTTTATCACCTGATAACCAAGAGAATAAACCTTCATTTGTTGAAAAACTTTCAAATGTTTTAATGTGTTTCATTTTAAATGTTATTTTCACATATATATTAAGTTAATAATTCATAATTATTAACTCAGTTCCCATTATTGTCATTTTGGAATCAAATTTGCAATCTTTATATAGTTCTTCTATACCATCAAAATAATAGTAACTTAATAAGAATTTACCTTTTATATTATTTAACACTTTAGCTAATTCTAAATGTGTTTCTTTATTAAAATCGTGATTAATGTAATACTCTTCTTTTCCAAAGTAAGGAGGATCAACATAAAAAAATGTTGACTCAGAATCATATTTTTCAACTATATCTTTATAGTCTAA